>WBZL01001955.1_pt2 | contig 17355 bp, 14 predicted proteins | sample 5204291 | NCBI WGS metagenome assembly WBZL01 (sample SAMN12344345, study PRJNA552823) | activated sludge metagenome | biome: Activated sludge suspended growth; feature: Nitrification reactor; material: Wastewater; isolation source: activated sludge from nitrification reactor of wastewater...
CATCGCGGCGTCGCGCTGGCGGTCCCCCGTCATCTCGTAGGCGAAGCCGACGATCTCGAGGCCCTGGTCGTGGTACCGACGGTACCAGTCGGCGAGCATGGGGGCCTCGTCGTTGCAGTTCGGGCACCAGGAGCCGAAGAGGTTGATCACCACCACCTTGCCGGCGAAACGGGGGTCCGTCGAGCGCAGAGGCTGGCCGTCGAGGGTGGTCTCGTCGAAGGGAAGGCGGCCGTCGCCGGCCTGCAGCTGGACCATCGACCAGGCGTCGGGGAGGACGCTCTCGCCGGCCGTGGTGGGCCGGCCGGCCCAGGTGGCGTGGTAGGTGTCGCGAGACCAGAAATCTCCCGCGAGCGCGCCGTCCTTGGCGCGGGCGCTGAACAGGAAGGCATGCGCGCCGTCGAAGGCCGAGAGGCGCAGCAGGCCGCCCTCGTAGCTGCCGGCGAGGAAGCGGTAGTCCCCCGTGGGGGTGAGGAAGGTGCCGCGCACGGCGTCGCCCTCGCCGCTGAGCTCGGCCTGCGCCGCCTCGCTGCCGTCTTCGTCGGTGAACTCGACGGCCCAGGTGCCGGCCACCGTCGGCGGCGCCGTCGGGTCGGTCGCCAGGCCCAGGGCGGCCGCTGGGTGGAAGCGCTGGGCGACGCCGCGGCTGGCCCGGAAGGGCAGGCGCGCCTCGCCCTTCTCGACCCGCTTCGTCCAGGTGCCCGTCATCGCCTCGCTGGCGGCGTCGAGCTCGGCCGCGATCTGCGAGTCGTACCAGCTGAAGGCCAATCGGACGGCCGTTCCCTGCTGGCTCACCTCGCTCAAGTCCAGGCGTTCCTCGCCGTTGATCACCACCCCGGCGAGCTTGCTGTCGGCCGCGGTGATCTCGAGGCCGAAGGGTAGCTCGCCACCCGGCGAGTCGAGGACGGCTCGCCAGCTCCCCACAATCGAAGGAGGGGCGGCAGGCGGTGGGGGGGGGCTGCAGGCGGCGACGAAGACGAGCAGGCCGCAGAGGGCGGGTCGGGTGGAACGAGGGAGGCGTCGCATCGGCAGATTGTACGGGTTCCGCTGCCGGCGCAGACGCCTACTCGCCGTGGCCGGCGACCTCGGCGCGCAGGGCCGAGACCTCCTCGCCGCGGGCCGGTCGCCAGAAGCCTTCTTTGCGCCGCCGCTCGATCGCCTCCGGCGAGTAGCGCACCGAGGTGACCAGCTTGCCGGCGCGGCTCCAGATGTGGGCCCGGCCGCGCTCGCCGAGGACGACGACGGTGTCCCGCCGGTCGTCGATCAGCAGCTGCTCGGGCAGGGCGCGAGCGAGGTCGGCGATCGCCATGCGGGTGGGGCGGTCGCCCTGGCGGTGGCGCTGGCTGGCGTGCTTGGTGCGCCGGCCCTCGGCCCGCCGGTCCTTCTCGAGGCGGGCAGCGAGGCCGAGGAGCAGGCCCTCGATGCGGCGCTCGCGGGCGTCGCGACCACGGCCCGTTGCCGCCTCGCCGATCTGCGCCAGCACCTGCTGGGCCCAGCGCACCGGGCCGGCCCAGGGAACCTCGCCCAAGCGGCCGCAGAAGGCCTCGAGCGGCTCGCCGCCCGGCCCGACTGCCACCAGGTTGAGCCCGTAGAGGCGCTGGCCACGGGGCGAGCGGGTGGAGACCACCTGGAAGCTCACGGCGAGGCTCGCCGGCAAACCGTCGCGGTCGCTGCCCCGGTACCAGCCGGCGACCACCTCACCGTGCAGGCGAAAGTCGGTTGCCTGGTCGCGGAAGGCCGGCAGCAGGTCGGCGGTGAGGGTGGCCTCGCCCACCACCCGGCTGACGAAGAGCGCCGGGTCCTCGTAGAGACGGTCGACGACGGCGTCGGCATGGGCGAGCAGCCAGGCGGGGAAGTCCTGGAAGCGGGGCAGGCCGCTGGGGCCGTAGCCGGTGAAGACCTCGCGGCAGGTCGCCGGCGCGGCGTGCTCGCAGGCCGCCGTGCCGCAACGCAGACAGAAGACGCGGCCGGGCCGGAAGGTCGCTTGGCGGCTGAGGATCGCCGCGAGCTCGTTCTCCAGCTCGGCGGTGGCGGCGCGGCCGGCGCGTTCGAGGTCGCCATCGCGGGGGCTCAAGGGCAGGCGGAGCGAGAGCTCCAGCGCGCCACCGCGGCCGTGCAGCAGGTGGCCGGCCGGGTGGCTCGCCAGGCGAGCGCGGAGCTCTTGGGCCAGCAGCTCGACGGCGGCCTGCACCCGCTCGGCGGCAGGCGCCGGCGGTGCGGTGGGGCCGGAACGGGCCTGGCGGCGCGGCTGGGGATGGGGTTCGCGGTGGTTCACGCGCGGGCTCCGCGGCAGCCCGCGAGGGCCGCTGGTGGGGGCAAGTCTAGCCCGGACTTCCCGGCGGCGGATTCCTTGGCATACTTGCTGGGGTGAGCACCCCGTTCCGCCGCGCCGCCGGCCGCAGCCTGGCCCTCGCCGCCGGGATCGTGGCGGGCCTGGTGCTCGTCGACCGCCTCCTCCCCTTCGACCTGCCGGGCCTGGCGCGGCCGACCTCGGTCCTGGTCGAGGACGCGAGCGGCCAGCCGCTGCGGATCTTCCTCGCCGCCGACGATCGCTACCGCCTTCCCGTGCATCTCGACGAGGTGCCGCCCGAGCTGGTGCGGGCCCTGGTGACGGCGGAAGACGCCCGCTTCTGGGGCCATCCGGGGGTCGACCTCCTGGCGGTGGTGCGCGCCGCGCTCAGCAACCTGCGGGCGGGCAGGGTGGTCTCCGGCGCCTCGACGCTCACCATGCAGGTGGCGCGGCTGGCGCGGCCGGCGCCCCGCACCTGGCGCGCGAAGCTCGGCGAGGCGCTCGCCGCCGTCCGCCTCGAGCTGCGCTACAGCAAACGGGAGATCCTGGCGCTCTACCTCAACCTGGCGCCCTTCGGCGGCAACCTCGAGGGCGTCGGCGCCGCCTGCTGGTTCTACTTCGGTAAGCCGCCGGCGCAGCTCTCGCTGGGGGAGATCGCCCTCCTCGTGGCCCTGCCACGCTCGCCGACCCGGCTCGACCCGGCGCGCGACCCGGAGGCCAGCCGCGCCGCCCGCGACACTGTCCTCGCTCGCCTCGCCGCGGCCGGCGCTTTCGGCCGTGCCGAGGTGGTCGCCGCCCAGGCCCAGCCGGTGCCGGCGGGGCGCCGGCCACTGCCGCTGCGCGCCCCGCATTTCGCCCTCCTCGCCCGCGAGCGGGGAGGCCGGGGCCCGCGCCTCACCACCACCCTCGAGCCGCGCATCCAGGCGGCGGCGGAGAGCGCCGTCCGCGGCCGCATCGCCGAGCTGCGCGCTGCCGGCGTCGGCAACGCCGCGGCAGTCGTCCTCGACCTCGCCGAGCGCCGGGTGCTCGCTCTGGTGGGCTCCGCTGGCTTCGACGAGGACGACTTCGCGGGCCAGGTCAACGGCGCCGTCGCGCGCCGCTCTCCGGGCTCGACCCTCAAGCCCTTCCTCTACGCCCAGGCCTACGACCAGGGGCTGATCGTGCCGCAGTCGTACCTGCTCGACATCCCGACCGACTTCGCCGGCTACGTGGCAGAGAACTACGACGGCGTCTACCACGGCCGGGTGACCGCCGAGGAGGCGCTGGTCACCTCGCTCAACGCCCCGGCCGTGCGCCTGCTGTCGCAGCTGGGGGTGCCGCCCTTCCTCGACCTCCTGCACCGCGGCGGCCTCGCCACGCTCGACCGTCCGGTGGCGAGCTACGGGCTGCCGCTGGTCCTGGGGGGCGGCGAGGTGACGCTCCTCGACCTGACGAACCTCTACGCCAGCCTGGCTGCCGGTGGCGCCTACCGGCCGTTGCGGCTGCTGGCGAAGGGGCCGGAGCCGGCGGTGGCGGGGAGCGACGCGCCAGCCGTCGCGCTGTTCTCGCCGCCTGCCGCCCGGTTGGTGGTGAAGAGCCTCGGCGAGCTGGCGCGGCCGGACCTGCCGACCTCCTGGGACCTCGCCCGCGGTGTCGCCACCGTGGCCTGGAAGACCGGCACCTCCTACGGCCATCGTGACGCCTGGGCGGTGGGCTTCTCCGGCCGCTACGCGATCGGCGTCTGGGTGGGCAACTTCTCCGGCCGGCCGGTCAAGGGGATCGCGGGCTCGCAGCACGCCGGGCCCCTGCTCTTCGACCTCTTCCGGGTGCTGGGCGACGACAGCCGCCCCGAGCTCCTCGCCGCTGGCGGCGACGACCTGCTGCAGGTCTGCGCCACCAGCCACTTGCTGCCGGGTGCCTACTGCCAGACCCGGACGGCGGTCGCCTACCTTCCGGGGCGGACGCGGCTCGGCACCTGCCAGGCCCACCAGCGGGTCTTCGTGGACCGCGCGACGGGCGAGCTCCTCGCCGGCCCCTGCCTTGCCAGGCGGCCCTTCGAGGCTCGCGTGCTCACCCTCAGGAGCCGGAGCTGGTGGCCTTCCGCCGCGCCCAGGGGCTGGCGGTGACGCCGCTCGCCGGGGTGAGCCCGGCCTGCGGTGGCCCCGGTGCCGGCGAGGCGCCGCGCATCCTCTCGCCCAACGCGACGGCGAGCTACGTGCTGCGCCGTGGGGTGCCCGCCGAGGCGCAACGGATCGCGCTCAGCGCCCGCGCCAGCCGTTTCGCTCGCCGCCTCTTCTGGTACCAAGATGGCGAGCTGATCGCTGCGGGCCCGCCCGAGGCCCGGCTCTTCCTGCTCCCTCTCCGCGGCCGCCACGAGCTGGTGGTGGTGGACGACGCCGGGCGCTCGGACGAACTGCGCTTCAAGGTGGAATAGCCGGGTGGAAGCGGCTCGGCAGTCGCCCCGGGGCGGTTGTAACGCGGCCCGGCGCTATGGGACAGTACTGGCCGATATAGCCCGCCGTCGATCTGCGGGCTGGCTTCTAGGAGGCACTCCATGAGGTACACGCAGTGGGCGCTCGCGGGCGCCATCTTGGCTTCGACCACGCTTCCGGCAGCGGCAGCCATCCACTACCGGGGGACGACCGAGACCAACAACAGCGCTGGCGCCGGCAACCAGCGGATCGTCGTCGATGCCATCGTCGCCGGGAACCAGGCCCGGGTGCAGTTCCTCGAGAGCAATAGCCCCCTGCTCGCCAAGGGTGGATACCTGATCACCAAGGACGGCGGCAAGGTCATCCTGATGGTGAACCCAGAGGACAAGACCTTCACGCGCTGGGACCCGGAGGCGATGCTGAAGCTCGCCGGCGGGGTGATGAACGGCATGGGTGGCCTGGTCAAGATGGAGTTCACCCAGCCCAAGGTGGAGAAGCTCGTCGACGAGGACGGCGGCTCGCTGCTCGGCTTGCCGACCCATCACGTGAAGATCCGCACCAGCTACTCGATGCAGGTGCGGGTGCTCGGCATGAAGAACCAGAGCGACTCGGTCTCGGTGCAGGACGTCTGGTTCACGCGCTCGCTCAACGACGCCGGGCTGGGCGTTTGGCTGCGCCGCGACCCGCCGAAGAGCGGCAACGCCGAGCTCGACAAGCTGATCGTCTCGCAGATGGGGACGATCGACGGGCTGCCCCTCAAGATGATCACCGAGACGACGAGCACCGGCGGCCGCAAGGGCGACAAGACGACGACCACCAAGGTCAGCATGGAAGTGACGGAGCTCGACACCCACGCGCCGGCGCCGTCCCCTGGCAGTTTCGACGTGCCGGCGGGCTACAAGGAGGTGTCGATGGTGCCGGAGGGGGAGGACGGCGGCAACCCCTTCGCCCGCATGCTGCGCCAGGGCCAGGGCGGCGGCACGCGCTGAGCAGGTCCTGTCGCCGGGCGGGGTTGCCATTCCGCTCGGGGTTGCCATCTCGCCCCGGGGTTGCCACCCCGGGCGAGTGAGGCGGCCGGCCGGTGCGCCGGCCGCGGTTGGTGAGGTGGTTAGACGAGGCGGGCGTCGAGGGTGATCTCGACGGCCTTGAGGGCCTGCGAGACCGGGCAGTTTTCCTTCGCGCCCTGGGCCTGCTCGGCGAAGGCCTCGGCGTCGATGCCCGGCACCTTGGCCTCGCACTGCAGGAGGATGCCGGTGATGCGGAAGCCGGCCTCGAGTTTTTCCATCTTCACCTTGGCCGTGGTGGCCACTTCCTCGGGGGTGAAACCGGCGCGACCGAGGCCGGCCGAGAGGGCCATCGAGAAGCAGCCGGCATGGGCGGCGGCAATCAGCTCCTCGGGGTTGGTGCCGGTGCCCTCCTCGAAGCGAGAGGTGAACGAGTATTGGCCTTCGAAAGCGCCGCTACCGAGGGCGACGCGACCCTTGCCACCCTTCAAGTCTCCCTGCCACACCGCGCTGGCTTTGCGCACGATCATGAGCTGCCTCCTGGTTGTCGATGGGGTTGGTACTCCGGGGGGCCAGGGTATCATCGGCCCGCCGGGGCCTCAATCGCCCGCAGAGGCTGGCGCGGGCCTTGCTGTTTAGGACGCGACCTCGCCGAGACCTGCCGCGATGGCACCGTGGTCGGCGTGGGAGGGGCGGCCGGTGCCACGGATCGAGAACCAACCCAAGAGACGGACTTCGCAGGAGAACTGACGATGAAGAGCAGGATCGCTGTGCTGGCAGTGTGTGGTGCTCTGCTTCTCAGCCTGGCCGCCTGGGCCGGTGAGGCCAAGGTCTACGGCAGCGGCCTCAAGGGCGCCGAGGTGGTGTCGCTGGCCAAGCTGGTCGCCGACCCCATGGCCTTCGACGGCAAGGTCGTGCGCGTGGAGGGCAAGGTCCTCGAAGTCTGCCCGAAGAAGGGATGCTGGATGCAGCTCGGTGGCACGGACGGCGAGGTGCGCATCAAGGTGGAGGACGACGTCATCGTCTTTCCCAAGACCGCCAAGGGTCAGCAGGCGGTGGCCGAGGGCAAGGTCAAGGTGATCCCGATGGAGCGTGCCCAGTACAGCCAGTGGCTGGAGCATCAGGCCGAGGAGCGGGGCGAGAAGTTCGACCCTGCGTCGATCGGCGACGGTCCGTACCGGATCGTGCAGATCGAGGCCACCGGCGCCGAGATCAGCGGCCCGTGAAGGCAGGCGACAAGGCCCGGGTGCTGGCCAGCCGCGAGCTCGCGGCTGGCTCGTTCCTGACCCTCGTCCACGAGGAGGTCGAGCTGCCCGACGGCCGGCAGGTGGCGCTCGACCTGGTGCGCCACCCGGGTGCGGCGGCGATCGTCCCGTTGACCGCGGACGGTGAGGTGATCCTCGTGCGCCAGTACCGGCACGCCGCCGAAGGCTGGCTCCTCGAGGTGCCGGCGGGCAAGCTCGACCATGGTGAGGAGGCGGCGACGGCTGCCCGCCGCGAGCTCGAAGAAGAGGCGGGCATGCGAGCCGGCAAGCTGACCTGCCTGGGGCCAATCTGGCCGAGCCCGGGCTTCACCGACGAAGTGATCCATCTCTTCCTGGCCGAGGAGCTGACCCCGGTCCCCCAGCGGCTGGAAGACGATGAGCTGCTCACGCTCGAACGGGTGAGCTTCGAGACGGCCGTGCAGATGGCGACGGCCGGCGAGATCGCCGACAGCAAGTCGGTCTGCGCGCTGCTGCGCGCCGCGCGCTTGCCGGCAAGGAGGTAAGAGGACGATGAGCGAGCTCGAACCCACCACTGAGCCGACCGCCGACGCAGTCCCGGACGCGGCGGCAACGAGCCCCGAGGCGCCGCCGCCGGCCGCACCGGCCGAGCTCGGCCCGCAAGGCTGGCAGCGCTTCTGGCTCGAGTGGGCCCGCCCCCTCATCGTCGTCCTGGCGGTGATGCTGTCTTTCCGTTCGGCTTTCGCCGACTGGAACAACGTCCCCAGCGGCTCGATGCGGCCGACGATCATCGAAGGGGACCGCATCTTCGTCAACAAGGCGGCCTATGGCCTGCGTTTCCCCTTCACCCGCCTGCGGCTCGTCGACTGGGCCGAGCCCGAGAGGGGGGACATCGTCGTGCTGTTCTCGCCGGAGGATGGCAAGCGGCTGGTCAAGCGCGTCGTAGGGTTGCCCGGCGATCGCATCGAGATGCACCAGGACCGCCTCAGCATCAACGGCCAGGTGGTTCCCTACCGGGCCCTCGATCCGGCCGGCGTCACCTCCCTGGGGCCCGAGGAGCGTGACCACTTTCTGTTCTACGACGAGGACCTCGGCCAGCACCCGCATTGGCTGATGTTGCCGGAGTCCGGCTACGGTCGCAGCAGCATCCCACCGCAGGCGATCCCCGCCGGCCACTACTTCGTGATGGGCGACAACCGCAGCAACAGCCGCGACTCCCGTTACTTCGGCCTGGTCGAGCGCTCGCGGATCGTCGGCAAGGCGACCTACGTCGCCTTCTCCTTCGACTGGTCGGAGGGCTTCCCGCCCGTGCCGCGCTGGAGCCGCTCGTTCGTCCCTCTACGCTGAGGAGCGCTGCAGCACGCCTCAGGGCTGGCGCACGAAGACGATGGCCCGCTTCGAGAGCTGCACGGGCCGCACGCTGTCGCCACCGTCCGTCGGCAGGCCCGGCTCGGCCTCGAAGCGGAAGGCCTCCGGCCGCGACCATTCGACGATCCCGTAGAGGCTGAGGCCCTGGAGCGGGCCGCTGGCGAAACCCAGGAGATCGAGCTGCTGCGGCGTCTTGGTGGCGTCGAAGCGGTAGCGCACGTCGAAGCTCTGGCTGCCGGCGCGGCCTTCGACCGTCCACTGCGCGCTGCCGTCGGCCGCCAGGACGAGGGTCTGCTGCGTCCCGCGGCCGTCGGTCCCGACCCAGCGGCCGACGACGGTGGGCCCGGTCGGTGTGCCCTGGCAGGCCGCAAGGACGGCGAGCAGGAAAAGGCAGATGGAAGACCTGGCGGGCGGCCGGCGCGGCATCATGGCGGCGCAGTGTAGCAGCCCTCCGCCTATACTCCTCCGTCGTGGCGCGGCACGTCTCGGACAGCTGGCGGAGCTTTCTCGGCCCTGGCGCCGTCATGTCGTTCAGCCTGAGCGCGCTGACCGCGGTGCTGGGGCTGGGCCTGCCGGTGCTCTATCGCCTGCACCAGGTGCTGCGGGCCGCCGCGGCGGACGCCGCGGCGCCGGCCGATCTCGTCGTCGTCCTCGGGCGGACGCTGCGCAACGACCGGCCAACGGCCGTCTTCCGGGCCCGCCTCGATCACGCTCACCGCCTGGTGGCTAGCGGGCTGGCGCCGCGGGTGCTGGTCACCGGCGGCCTCACCGGCGACGCGCGGATCACCGAGGCCGAGGCAGGGGCCCTCTATCTGGAGGGCCAGGGCCTCGATCCGCGGCAGCTCCTCGTCGAGGCGAGAAGCCGGCACACCCTCGAGAACCTCAGCCACCTGCGCGAGATGCTGCGCCGTGAGGGCTGGCAGCGGGCGATCGTGGTCTCGGACCCCCTGCATCTCGGTCGCGTGCAGGCCTACGCCGCGGGCTTCCAGCTGGATCTCCTGCCGAGCCCAGCCCCGGGCGCGCCGCCGCCGCGCGGCTCGCTCGGTTGGTGGGGGCGCGCCATCAAAGAGGCCTACTTCGTCCACTGGTACCACGTGGGGGTTGCCTACAGCCGGGCGATCCGCTCGCGCCGGCTGCTCGAACGGGTCACCTGACGGCCGCCCTCACCAGACCTTCTCCTGGCCCTCGCCCTATGCGGCCGTCGGTTCGAGGACCACGGCGGTGCCATAGCAGAGCACCTCGGTGACGCCGTCCATCACCTCGGTGGCGTCGTAGCGGATGCCCACCACGGCATTGGCCCCGGCCTGGCGGGCGTGGTCGAGCATCATCTCGAAGGCCTCCGACCGCGTCTTCTCGCAGAGCTCGGTGAAGAGGGTGATGTTGCCGCCGGCGAGCGTCTGCAGCGCGCCGCCGATGGTGCCGAAGATCGACCGTGAGCGCACGGTGATCCCGCGGACCACGCCGAGGTTGCGCTGGATCCGGTAGCCCTCGATGCCGAAGGCGGTCGTCGTCATCCCTGCGTCCATGGTTCCTCCTGGCCTTGCCCGCCTGCGACGTGCCGGCGGCCATCCGGGCCGCCGGCCCTCGCCGGCGTCGCGCCGGTGGTTGGTGGGGGGCTGTGCGCGTATGATTCTAGCTCTCGACGCCCGCCCATCACCCGCAGCGACTCTTGCCAAACCCCGTCCAATCTCGCCGCAAGCGCACCAGCGGCCCCGCCGGCCCGCCGGTGCCGGGGATCGCCCTTCGCCGGGCCTTCGCCCGCGGCTACGGGCGCGGCGACCTCAAGGCCGACCTCTTCGCCGGCCTGGTGGTGGGCGTGGTGGCGCTACCGCTCTCGATGGCCCTCGCCATCGCCTCCGGGGTGGCGCCGCAGCACGGTCTCTACACGGCGATCGTCGCCGGCGGCCTGATCGCGCTCCTTGGTGGCTCGCGGGTGCAGGTCTCGGGGCCCACCGCTGCCTTCGTCGCGGTGCTGGCGCCGATCGCCGCCCGCTTCGGTATTGGCGGTCTGCTGATCGCCACGGCCCTCGCCGGCGGCTTTCTCGTGGTGCTCGGTCTCGCCCGGCTCGGCCGGCTGATCCAGCTGGTGCCGTACCCGGTCACCACCGGTTTCACCGCCGGGATCGCCGTGGTGATCGCCACCCTGCAGCTGCGGGACTTCCTTGGCCTGCAGGTCGAGGCGATGCCGCAGGAGTACCTGGAGCGGCTGGCCGCGCTGGCCAAGGCGCTGCCGACCCTCAATCCTGCCGACCTCGGGGTCGGCGCCTTCACGCTCGCGGTGCTCCTCGCCTGGCCGCGCCTCGACCGCCGGGTGCCGGCGCCGCTGGTCGCCTTGGGCCTGGGGGCGCTCGCCGCCGCCGGCTTGCACGCCCTGGTGCCCGGAACCTCGGTGGCCACCATCGCCAGCCGCTTTCGCTACGAGGACGGCGGCCAGCTGCTGGCGGGGATCCCTCGCCTGCCGCCGCTGCCGGCCCTGCCCTGGCACCTGCCCGGCGCCGGCGGCCAGCCCCTCGAGCTCTCGCTCGGCCTGCTGCGCGAGCTGCTGCCCTCGGCGCTCGCCATCGCGGTGCTCGGGGCGATCGAGTCGCTCCTCTCGGCCGTGGTCGCCGACGGCATGATCCGCGGCCGGCACGACCCGGACGAAGAGCTCATCGCGCAGGGAGTGGGCAACCTGGTGGCGCCGTTTTTCGGCGGCATCGCGGCGACCGGGGCCATCGCCCGCACTGCCACAAACGTGCGCTCGGGGGCACGCTCGCCGCTCGCCGCGATCTTCCATTCGTTCGTCGTGCTGAGCGCCATGTTGCTCTTCGCACCGGCCCTCGGCTACCTGCCGATGGCCTCGCTGGCGGCCCTGCTGCTGACCGTGGCCTGGCGCATGGCCGAGGTACCCCACGTGCTGCGCATCCTGCGCATCGCCCCCAAGAGCGACGTCGTGGTGCTGCTCAACTGCCTCCTCCTCACCGTGCTCTTCGACATGGTGGTGGCGGTGACGGTTGGGATCGTGCTCGCCGCCCTGCTGTTCATGGCACGAATGGCCGAGGTCTCGGGGGTCGAGGTGGCGGCGCGGCGCGAGCGGGGCCAGGCCACGGAGCTCCCCCCCGAGGTCCAGGTCTACGAGGTGGCGGGTGCGCTCTTCTTCGGCGCTGCCCAGCGCGCGATGGTTGCCCTCACCACGGTCAGTCACGGCGTGCGGGTGGTGATCTTCGACCTGCGCGCCGCCCACGCACTCGACGCCACCGGCCTCGTAGGGCTCGAGTCGGCGGTGGCGCAGCTGCGCGAGCAGGGCATCTTCGTCCTCCTCGCCGGGATGCCGCGGCAGCCCCTGCGGGCCCTGCTCAAGGCCGGCTGGAAGAACCTGCCGGGCGAGGTGGTGCTGCGCCGCTCGTTCGACTACGCCCTGGCCGAGGCCAAGGCGTACGTGGCGCCGCGGGCCGCGGGCTGAGCTCGACCGACCCGCTTCCGAGCGCGCCATAGTTTCGTCACGCGAACCATCCATCCGAGGCCTCTGCGGCTCAGTACAATTTAATCGGATCGAATCAGCAGTCGTATGGAAATGCGGATCTGAATTTCTTGGACCCGATCGATCGGGCGGAGAGAGGCGAATGATCGCGACCAAGGCTCGGCTGCATCCCCTCTACGAAGCGCTCCTTGGCAAGGCGGCGGACTACCTGGCGCTCTACTGCGCCGAGAAGGAGTGCCCGGACCTCTACCAACCACGGCTGGCCGAGATCGAGGCCGAGATCGCCGCGACCGGCACCTACCAGCAGACCTTCGCCGAGCTCGAGCACGGCGCGCGCGTGGCCTGGCGCAACAGCACACGCTGCGTCGGTCGGCTGTACTGGCCCTGCCTGCAACTGCTCGACTTCCGCGCTTCGACGACCGCCGAGGAGATGGAGCGGGACCTTGCGACCTACCTGCGCACGGCGACCAACGGCGGCAACCTGCGGCCTACGATCGCCGTCTTCGCGCCCCGCCAGGCCGGCCGCCCCGGGCCCCGGATCTGGAACGAGCAGCTGATCCGCTACGCCGGCTACCGGCAACGGGACGGCAGCGTCCTGGGTGACCCGCGGCAGGTGGAGATCACCGCCGAGGTGCTGAAGCTCGGCTGGGCGCCCGCCGAACGCACCGCCTTCGACGTGATGCCGCTCGTCCTCCAACTGCCGGACGCCGAGCCCCACCTCTTCACGCTCCCCGCCGAGGAGGTCCTCGAGGTACCCCTCGCGCACCCCGAGCTGCCCTGGTTCGCCGAGCTCGGCCTACGCTGGCACGCCCTGCCGGCGATCTCCGGCATGCGTCTCGAGGTGGGGGGGATCGACTACACCCTGGCGCCCTTCAACGGCTGGTACATGGGAGCGGAGATCGGCGCCCGCAACCTCGCCGATGTCGATCGCTACAACCTGCTGCCAGTGGTCGCCGCCCGCCTCGGCCTCGACACCGCCCACGAGCGCAGCCTGTGGCGGGACCGCGCCTTGGTCGAGATCAACATCGCCGTGCTCCACTCCTTCGAGCAGGCGGGCGTCAAGATGGTGGATCACCACACGGTGAGCGACCACTTCTTGAAGTTCGAGGAGAAGGAGGCGCAGTGCGGGCGGCGCACCTACGCCGACTGGAGCTGGGTGGTGCCACCGATCTCCGGTGCCACTTCGCCCCTTTTCCACCACCCCTTCGTGGACCGCGAGCAGACGCCCAACTTCTTCTACCAGCCCGCCGCCTGGCGCACCGACGGCAGCCCCGCCCTGCCCAAGAAGTGCCCCTTCCACCCCTTGGTCGCCGACCGCGACTGAGCGTTCGCCGTCCAGGGAGGTGCTGACGGGCAGCCCCCGCGAGGGGAGCTGCCCGTCTTTCTTGAGGGAGAGCGGCTAGGCGCGGCGCTGGCGCCGGGCACGCAGCAGCGCGGCGGCGGCCAGGGCGAGAGCGAAGAGGGCGAAGCCCCAGCTCGAGAGGGCCGGGATCGCCGGCGGCCCGACCAGGATACCGAAGGTGGTCGGGTCGTCGTTGCCGCCCACGTTCGGATCGTCGGTCACCGTCGACGACTCGTTGCTGCCGTTGCCGTCGCCGTCGTAGTTGATCGTCGCCTGGTTGATGATGTCGCCGCTCGCCACGCCGCTGCCGATGGTGGCGTCGATGGTGATGGTGACGCTGCCGCCCGGCGGCAGGCTGCCGTTCCAGGTCACCGTGTTGGTGCCCAGGTTGGCGAGGGCCGTGCCACTGGTGGCGCTGGCTGAGACCAGCGTCAGCTGCGGCGGCAGCACGTCGACCAGCTCGTCACCGGGATTGTCGAGCTGGGTGCCCGTTCCCACGTTGGTGAGGGTGATGGTGTAGGTGATGGCGCCGCCCGGCTGGAAGTCACCGGTCACTTCCTTGGTGCCTTGGACCGTCGCCGGCGAGGCGACGTTCGTGGTGTCGGTGGCGGTGTTGTTGGCGAGGTTGGGGTCGGTCACCGTCGGCAGGCCGTTCGGGGCCGGGGGCGCGCCGATCGCCACCGTCGCCGTGTTCGCGAGGGTGCCGGTGAAGGCGTTGCTGATCGTGGCGTTGACCGTGTAGGTGACGGCAGCGCCGTTCGGCAGGTTGACACCGTCACTGATGTTGCCGCTGCCCGCCGCCGTGCAGGTGCCGCCGCCGGTGCCGGCGCAGGTCCAGGTGACGCCGGTGAGGGCCGCGGGGAAGGTGTCGGTGACGGTGTTCACCGGCGAGGCGCTGGGGCCGGCGTTCGAGGCGACGATCGTGTAGGTGATCGCCTGGCCCGGGGTGGCGTTAGTCAGACCGTCGGTCTTGGTGATCGCGAGGTCGGCGATCTGGCTGATGGTGTCGGTGTCGGTGGCGCTGTTGTTGCCCGGGTTCCCGTCGGTGACGCTGGTGCCCGCCGTCACAGTGGCTGTGTTGACGAGCGAGCCGCTGGCCGCTGCCGAGATGCTGCAGGTCGCCGTGTACGTCACCGAGCCGCCGGCCGGCAGGTTGGCGGTATCGCTGATGTTGCCGGAGCCCGCCGCCGTGCAGGTGCCGCCACCGGCGCCGGCGCAGGTCCAGCTGACGCTGGTACAAGCGGCGGGGAAGGTGTCGGCCACCGTCGAGCCGGGGGCGTTCGACGGTCCGGGGTTCGAGGCCACGATGGAGTAGGTGGTGGTGCCACCGGGGGTGACGCTGGTGACGCCGTCCGTCTTGGTGATCGCCAGGTCGGCTTGCGGGGTCAGCGTGTCGGTGTCGGTCGCCGAGTTGTTGGCCGGGCTGGGGTCGGTCACCGAAGAGCTGACCGTCGCCGTGTTGCTGAGGGTCCCCGTGGCGGCGGCAGAGATGGTGCAGGAGGCGGTGTAGGTCACCGAGCCTCCCGCGGGCAGATTCACGGCGTCGTTGAGGTTACCGGCGCCCGCGGCCGTGCAGGTACCGCCGCCAGCACCGACGCAGGTCCAGGTGCAGGTGAGGCTGGCGGGGAAGGTGTCGGCGACCGTGGCCGGGGAGGCGGCGTCCGGACCGGCGTTCGAGGCCGTGATGGTGTAGGTCACGCTGCTGCCGGGCACGGCGGTGGTGACGCCGTCGGTCTTGGTGATCGCGAGGTCGGCCGCGAGGGCGCGGCAGGCGGTCACCGTGACGTCATCGATCGCCAGGCCGCCGAAGACGACGGTGGTGTCGCTGTCGAGGTGGAAGCGTAGCTCGCTGTTGAGGCCGGCGAGGCTGTCGGCGCGGCGCGAGACGACGCTCCAGCCGGAGCTCTCCCCGATGTTGACCGCCGGGTTGCCGGGGGCGTCGGTCATCGTGGCGTCGAGCCACTCGAACAGCCGCACCGGGGTGGCCCCACCGGCCTGCTGGAAGTCGACGAACATGTGGTCGAAGCTCGCGCTCTCCATCTGGTAGCGCTGGGCCCAGGAGACCACCACCGGTGCCGCGAAGCCGGCCAGGTTGACGTTCGGCGACAGCAGGTCCTGCGTGCTCGAGACGTTGTAGGTGTTGTCGAGGTCGGTCTTCCAGCAGCTCGTGCCGCTGTTGCAGGTGTTGAAGGCGGCGATCGGGTTGGCGGTGGTGGTCGCCACCGTCGCCGGCAGGCCGAGCTCCCACTCGTCTTGCGTGCCCGAGTGGGTGAAGCCGGCGGCGCCGCTTTCGAAGTCCGTCGAGAACACGGTCGCGGGGGCGAACCCCGGCGGGCAAGCCGGCGGCGGGGGCGCCTCGCAGATGCGTAGGCTCCAGGCGGTCAGCGTGCCGCCGCTGGTGTTGGCGCCGTCGTCGCGCACGTCGAGCGTCCAGGTGCCACCGGCGTCCTCACCGCCGAACCAGGCGAGACGGTAGGCGAGCTCGGGCTTGATCTGGAGGCCCTTCAAGGCGGTGAACGACGGCGGGACGCCCGCCTCATCGTCGAAGACGGTGTCCATCTGCGCCTGGCCGCCGGTCGCGGCGGCGCCGATGTCCGTGAACAGACCATTGTCGTTGCCGGCCGGCGAGCGCAGGTGGACATCGAGGTCGGCCATCAGGGCATGGTTGAGCTGGATCTCGACATCGACGTCGGCGATCCGGTGGCTGCCGGGCACGGTGATCGTCGAGCTGACCAGGCCGGTGCCGGGGCCGATCGTCTTGGGTACGTCAGTCGAGGTGTAGGTGGTGCAGTTGACGCCCTCGTCCACGGCGGGGTGGACGCTGACCGACAGGTGGTAAGTGGCGGTCGGACCGCCCACCGCGGCGGTTGCCGAGTCGACGAACGCGAAGTAGGTGCCGGCGGTCTTGACGGTCATGAACAGCGCCTCGGAGGGGCGATTCGGGTTCGGCGTGACATCTCCCGTGCCGGCGTCGTCGACCACCAGGATCTGGTTGCCCGCGTCGCCGAAGAGGGCGATCCCGAGGCGGCCGTTCCACACCACGAGGTCGTCCTCGGGGTCGACGTCGAGCGACAGGTACACGGTGTCGCCGGCGTTGAGGCTCAAGCTGTACCAGTCCTGCTCGGTCGCCACCGCCGGGTTGCGCGTGCCGCTCACCCAGCCGTTGGCGGGCAGCGGGTTGGCCGTCGCCGGGGTGTCGTTCGGTTCCGTCTCGGGGGTCGGCGCGCCGCTCTGGATCCGCAGATGGAGCTCGTAGGGGCGCTCCGAGGTGGTCCCGGCGGTGAAGTCGTTGACCTTGAGGAAGTAGGTGCCTGTCGTCGGGATGATGGCGCCGGCGATCGACGAGGAAAGGCCGGCAAACGAGCCGTTGTCGTCGTCGAACTCGATCACCGTCGTGCCGTCCGAGGCCAGCAAGGTGAGTTGGCTGTCGGTGCTGCTGCCGGCCGAGAACGAGGTCATGGTCGCAGCGTAGATGCGGTCGCCGGCCGTGGCGCTGAAGCTGTAGAAATCGACGTCCCCGTTGGGGAACAGAGTGGCCCGCACCACCAGGTTGGAGCCGGCGAGCGGCGTTGCCGTGCCGGTCGTACCATTGGGCTCGACCTCGGTGGCATAGCCCTGGCCCAGCGGTGTCGCCGGGGCGTAGCGGAGGTTTCCGGGGTGGTAGACGGGGGTCGTCGGCTTGGCCCCTGCCGCTCCCTTGACCTCGCTACCGGCGCTGATTTCCTGGAGTTGCAGACCCGTCGCCAGGACGGGCGCCGTCGCCAGGACGAGGATGAACGCTAGACGCAACCCGGCCCGCACGAAGCACGCCGCGCAACGCTTCAACATGACCGATCCCTCCCTTGGGAGCAATCCGGCCAGCGAGCCCGGCACTAGCCTCGCACATGGCTGTCGCTCTGGAATGAGCGCAGCCTAGATCAAGCGCCAGGACGGCCGCAAGAGGGGGAAAGAACGGGTGCTATTCGCCTTCGAGGTAGGTGTAGCCGGCCAGGCCCTGCTCGTAGACCTGGAGCAGCTGCTTGGCCTGCTCGCGGTTCAGCCGGCCGCCGCGCAGCGCCGTCTCGAGCGACTGCCGTAACCGCGCCACCAGCTCGTCGCGCTGGTAGCCGACGTAGTTCAGCACCTCGGTGACGGTGTCGCCGGGGACCACGTGCTCGATGTGATAGCTACCGGCATCGTCGAGCGAGACCTGCACTGTGTTGGTGTCGCCGAAGAGGTTGTGGAGGTCGCCGAGGATCTCCTGGTAGGCCCCCACCAGGA
>WBZL01002607.1_pt1 | contig 17349 bp, 13 predicted proteins | sample 5204291 | NCBI WGS metagenome assembly WBZL01 (sample SAMN12344345, study PRJNA552823) | activated sludge metagenome | biome: Activated sludge suspended growth; feature: Nitrification reactor; material: Wastewater; isolation source: activated sludge from nitrification reactor of wastewater...
CAGCACCAGTTCCTGGATCAGCTCGCCCGCGTTGCGGCCGAGGATATGCGCACCGAGGATCTCGCCCGTCCCGGCGTCCCCCAGCACCTTCACCAGACCGTCGGTCGCGCCCATCGCACGGGCGCGGCCGTTGGCGATGAACTGGAAGCGGCCGACGACATGGGCTGTGCCCGCCTCCTTCAGCGCCTCTTCGGTGGCGCCGAGGCTGGCGATTTCCGGCGCGGTGTAGACGACGCCGGGGACGAGGGAATAGTCCGGCGCGGGATGGGCATGGCCGGCCAGCGCCTCGACGGCGGCGATGCCGTCCTCCTCGGCCTTGTGCGCGAGCATCGGGCCCGGAACCGCGTCGCCGATGGCGAGGATGCCCGGGGCATTGGTGCGGAACTGCCCGTCGACCGCGATGAAGCCGCGGGCGTCCAGCTTGACGCCAAGCGCCTCGAGTCCCAGCCCGGCGGTGCGCGGGCGGCGGCCGATGGCGACAAGGACGGCATCCGCCTCCAGCGTCTCGACCGCGCCGGTGTCGCGCCGTTCCAGCGTGACGGTGGCCTTCGCGCCTTGGCGCACGACCGAGGCCTTGCGGCCCAGCTGGAAGGCCAGCCCCTGACGCTGCAGAAGCCGCTGCGCGGTCCTGGCGATCTCGCCATCCGCGCCGGGCAGGATGCGGTCGAGATATTCGACCACCGTCACCTTGGCGCCGAGCCGCGCCCAGACCTGGCCCAGCTCCAGCCCGATCACGCCGGCGCCGATCACCACCAGATGCTCCGGCACGCGCGACAACGCCAGCGCGCCGGTCGAGGTCAGGACGACCTCTTCGTCGATCGTGACATCGGGGAGGCCGGCGGGGTCCGATCCGGTGGCGATCAGGATATCTTTCGCCGCGACGGTCTCATCGCCGACCTGCACCTTGCCCGGTTTCGGGATCGTGCCGCGCCCGGCCAGCCATTCGACGCCGTTCTTCTTGAAGAGATGCGCGATCCCCTTTGTCAGGTCGCCCACCACCCTGTCCTTGCGCGCCATCATCGCGCCAAGGTCGAAGCTGGATTCGCCCACGGAAATCCCGTGCTGGGCCAGATGCTTCAGCTCGGCCAGGTGTTCGGACGAGGACAGGAGTGCCTTCGACGGGATGCAGCCGACATTGAGGCAGGTGCCGCCGAGCGTGGCGCGTTCCTCGACGCAGGCGACCTTGAGGCCAAGCTGCGCGGCGCGGATCGCGGCGACGTAGCCGCCGGGGCCCGCGCCGATCACGACGAGGTCGAACTCACGCATGACCGGCCCCGTAGATCGGGAAGCGGCGGCAGAGCGCCACGACCTTCGCGCGCACCGCGGCCTCGACCGCGGCGTCGCCCTCGGGCGTCTTGCGCAGCATGTCGAGCACGTCGCCGATCAGGCCGCCGATCTCGCGGAACTCGGCCACGCCGAAGCCGCGGCTGCATCCGGCGGCGGTGCCAAGGCGGATGCCCGAGGTGACGGTGGGCTTTTCCGGGTCGTCCGGCACGCCGTTCTTGTTGCAGGTGATCCCGGCGCGCTCCAGCGCCTCGGCGGCGGCATTGCCCTTGACGCCCAGGGGGCGCAGGTCGACCAGCATCAGGTGGTTGTCGGTCCCGCCCGAGACGATCGCCGCGCCGCGCGCCACCAGCACCTCGGCGAGCGTCTTCGAACTGGCGACGACAGTGCCGATATAGTCCCTGAACGACGGTTGCAGCGCCTCGGCGAAGGCCACCGCCTTGGCGGCGATGACATGCATCAGCGGGCCGCCCTGAAGGCCGGGGAAGACGGCGGAGTTGATCTTCTTCGCCATCTCGGCGTCGTTGGTCAGTATCACGCCGCCGCGCGGGCCGCGCAGCGTCTTGTGCGTGGTCGAGGTGACGACATGGGCATGGGGCAGCGGGCTCGGGTGGTGGCCGGTCGCGACAAGGCCCGCGATATGGGCCATGTCGACCAGCAGCCAGGCGCCCACCTTGTCGGCGATGGCGCGGAAGCGGGCGAAGTCGATGACGCGCGAATAGGCCGAGGCGCCGGCGATGATCAGCTTCGGCTTTTCGGCAAGGGCCAGGCGTTCCACGTTGTCATAGTCGATATGGCCGTCCGCCCCGAGGCCATAGGCGACCGCGCGGAACCACTTGCCCGACATCGCGGGCTTTGCCCCGTGCGTCAGATGCCCGCCCGCGTCGAGCGACATGCCAAGGATGGTGTCACCGGGATTGAGCAGCGCGAGCTTCACCGCGCCGTTGGCCTGCGCGCCGGAATGCGGCTGGACATTGGCGAAACCGGCGCCGAACAGTTCCTTCAGCCGGTCGATGGCCAGTTGTTCGACCACGTCGACATGGACGCAGCCACCGTAGTAGCGCTTGCCGGGATAGCCCTCGGCATACTTGTTGGTCAGCACCGAGCCTTGCGCCTGCAGCACACGAGGGCTGACATGGTTTTCCGAGGCGATCAGTTCGATCTGGTCTTCCTGCCGGTGCCGTTCGGCCTCGATGGCCTGCCACAGCGCCGGGTCGAAATCGGCAAGCGTCGTTTTCGCGTTGATCATCCTGGGCGTTTCCTGATGGGTGTGGGGGCCAGGGCCGGGGCGCCCTGAAGCGCCCCGGCCGGTTCGGTCTTCAGTTTCCGCCTTCGCCGCCGGGGGCGAAGTAGTCGCGGGTCAGCTTGATGACGATGGGCGACAGCAAGAGCAGCGAGATCAGGTTGGGGATCGCCATCAGCGCGTTCAGCGTGTCGGCCACCAGCCAGGCGAAATCGAGGCTGAGCGTCGCGCCGAAGAAGACCGCGATGGTCCACAGGATGCGGAACGGCTTTTCGCTGATGGTGCCGACCAGGAACTCCCAGCACTTCTCGGAATAGTAGGCCCAGCCGAGGATCGTGGTGAAGGCGAAGAGCGCGAGCGAGATCGCCAGCAGATAGGAGCCGATACCCGGCATCGCCGCCTCGAACGCGGTCGAGGTCAGGACCGCGCCGGTCTCGCCCGAGGACCAGACCCCCGTCACCATGATCGCAAGTCCCGTCAGCGTGCAGACGATGATCGTGTCGATGAAGGTGCCCATCATGCCGATCACGCCCGAGAAGACCGGGTTCGAGGTCGAGCCCGCGGCCTGCGCGATGCCGGCAGTGCCAAGCCCCGCCTCGTTCGAGAAGATGCCGCGCGCCACGCCGCGCTGGATCGCCATGATGATCGTGGCGCCGAGGAAGCCGCCGGTGGCCGCCGTGCCGGTGAAGGCGTCCGAGAAGATCGTCGCGAAGGCCGCCGGGATCTCGCCGGCGAACATCACCAGGACAACCACGACGCAGACCATGTAGAAGATCGCCATCGTCGGCACGACCCTTTCGGCCACCGCGCCGATGCGCTTGATGCCGCCAAGGACGACAAGCCCGGTCAGCACGGTCAGGATCGCGCCGGTGATCCAGGTGCTGAGGCCGAAGGCGTTTTCCATCGCGCTGGCGATGCCGTTGGCCTGCACCATGTTGCCGATGCCAAAGCCCGCGAAGCCGCCGAAGAGCGCGAAGGCGGTGCCGAGCCAGTGCCAGTGCCGGCCGAGGCCGTTCCTGATCGCGTACATCGGGCCGCCGGCATGTTCGCCCCGGTCGTCGACCTCGCGGTATTTCACCGCGACGACGACCTCGGCGTATTTCGTGGCCATGCCGACGAAGGCCGTGACCCACATCCAGAACAGCGCGCCCGGCCCGCCGACGGCGATGGCCGTGGCGACGCCGGCGATGTTGCCGGTCCCGATGGTGGCCGACAGCGCGGTCATGAGCGCGGCATAGGGCGTGATCTCGCCTTCCGCCGTGGCACCGGGCGTGCGGCTTTTCCAGATCATCCGGAAGCCGTAGATGATCTTGAACAGCGGCATGAACCCGAGGCGAACCTGCAGATACAGGCCGGTGCCGAGGATCAGCACGATCATCGGCACGCCCCAGACAATTCCATTGAGCCAATTGAAGAAGCTATTGATCGTTTCCACTGGGCAGTCTCCTCACTATCCCTCACATCCGGCGCAGCGGGGTCGCTGCCGGCCGGGCCTGCGGCGCATTGCGCATCGCGGTTAATTGTCGTCTGGTCGGTCGTCCTCCTCGACGGTCCGCATCAGGGGCCGGCCGGCTGACGTCAGGCAAGGCGGATCCGTTTCGGAACGACGGACCGCCTCGTCAGGACACATCGGAGGCAGGATCAAGTTGCGGACGCCGCCTCAATAGACCCTTCTTGATTTTTCGGAATTTCATAGTTCAAATGCTACTGTGAGTTTTTTCAACAGTAGATGCGCCATGCACAACATCCCGATGGATCTGTTGCGGACCTTCATCAAGGCTGTCGATAGCGGCAACTTTACCCGCGCCGGCGAGCTCGTCGGGCGCACCCCTTCGGCCGTCAGCCTGCAGATCAAGCGCCTGGAAGAATCGGTCAGCACGACGCTGTTTCAACGGGATGCGCACAAGATGCAGCTGACCGCGGAAGGCAAGACCATGGCGCAGTACGCGCGCCGCATACTGGCTCTGAACGACGAAGTCTTTGCGACCCTGCGGCAGCCCGCGGTGGCGGGCCGCGTGCGACTCGGGGCGCCGCATGAGTATACCGCCTCGCTGCTGCCCGAGTTCCTGGGCCAGTTCGCGCAGTCGCACCCGAACGTGATGCTCGAGGTGACCAGCGACCTCAGCAAGAATCTGCTCCGTCGCCAGCAGGCCGGCGAGTTCGACCTGATCATCGCGCTGCACGAGGATTCCGCCCCCGATGGCGGACGGCCCATCTACACCGAGCCGCTGGTCTGGATCGGCAGCGAGGACCATTCCAGCCACCTGAAATCGCCCCTGCCGCTGGCTCTGGCGCCGCCACCCTGCATGTACCGGGACCGGATGCTCCAGGGCCTGAACCAGATCGAGCGTCCGTGCCGAGTCGTCTACCTCAGTTCGAGTTACAACGGAATCACCGCTGCCGTTCGCGCCGGGATCGGTGTCACTGTCATGGCAGAGAGCACCACGCCACCGGCCAGCCGGATCCTGACGGAACGGGATGGTCTGCCGCCGCTGGGACAACTCGAACTGCGTCTGCACCGGGCACCGGGCAAGACCTCGGAAGCGCTGATGCGGCTGGAAGACTTCATCGCCGGAAGTTTTGCCAAATCAGTCCCGGCGCGCCTGATCGGGCGACGGGCCGACTGAAGGCATGGCATCCGGGATTCCCGTCGCGGGGTTGCATCGCTCGACACGGCTCTGCCGGCTCTCCGCCCAGTCGCGCCGGCGGCGATACCCGATGGCGGACCTGCCCCGCGGCCGCGCGGCCGACCGGATCACTTGCGCAATTTCGCCGTGTTCCCGGCCCGAAATGGCCATTCGCGCGTGTGCCAATGGTCCCGATCCAACCTGGCCGGAACCCCCTCGCCATGCCTGTCGCGACGGACCACCCACGCACCCTGACGCGCCTCGCCGGCGTGACAAGGCGCACTCTGTTCGCGCTGGCGTTCGCTGCGACCGGGGTGCAGGCTGCCCCCGCGCCGCTGCCCGCGCATCTGGAGCCGATCCGCGCCGCACCGGCACCGAGCGGGTCGGGCGACCTCTGCAACCGCCTTCGCTGGGCCTGCGCCACAAGTCTTGGACGGACCGAGGCACCCGAAAGCGCGCTTGCCCTTGCCCGGAGCGTGAACCAAGCGGTCAACGCCTCGGTGCACGAGGTGCCCGACCGGAGCCAGTATGGCCGCGACGACCTCTGGGACCTTCCCACGGCGCGCGGCGGCGATTGCGAGGACTTCGCCCTGGCGAAGAAGAAAAGGCTCATCGAAGCCGGCGTTCCCGCCGGCGCCCTGCTCATCGCGACCGTCCTCGACCGACATCGCAACCACCACGCGGTTCTTGTCCTGCGCACCGCGGCGCAGGATGTCGTGCTCGACAATCTCACGGACCGGATGCTGCCCTGGCACCGGACCGGATACAGCTTTCTCAGGATGCAGGAGCCGAACGACCCGCGCCGATGGAATGCCATCGCCGCCGGAGGCATCTTCGACGCCGCCGATCGTGCGACCGGCGGCTGAGAACCTCAGATTCCCTTTTCGCCGCCCTCGTCTTCGGAACCGCGGCCGGGGCTGCGGTCATTGTCGTTGTCGCGCGAAACCCGCGGCAGCGCGACCGACGCTGTGGCGCCATCAGAGAGCGTCGCGGCCACGGCCGGGCAGACCTGCAGCGCATAGGCCAGGAGCACCGGGAAATCAGGGCTGCGCTGCAGGTGCCTAACCTCGCTACGGCTGAACTCCGTCCGTTGGCAGAGGAACTGCGCCTGCTCCTTCTGCGCCGCGGTCAGGCGCGGTGCGGCTTCGGCAAGGCTTGCCGGTCCCGCAATCATGGCGGCGACGAGAAGCGACGCGCGAACCGCGCGCGCAGGAATACCTTTGATCATTGCTCTATCCTCGTTTCCGGCCCATTGAGCGTGCCCCACGCCGGGCCGGATTGTTTTCACCCACGCGGGATGCATTGGCACAGCCGGCACGCAATGTGGCGTGAAAACCGCGAGAGGATGGCGGAATTGTGGCACATGTTGCGAAAATGCAGACAATGACCGCCAGATAGAGCGATCATCCGCGGAAAATGCCGGCGTCTGTCGCCCGTCAGGCGCGACGGGTGATGTAGCCCCAGACCTCGCCCAGGGTCCAGGCGGTCGTGAGGATCACGACGTACGGCAGCGCCTTCAGATAGCGCATCCCCCGCCCCTTCCGCCGCTGCGTCAGCCCGTGGCGCAGCCAGAGCACGGGCGGGATGAGCGGGCTGAGAAGGATGTATTTCCACCGCTGGCCTTCGGACATCGTCATGGTGCGGATCTGGCCGAAGAGCCTTCCCCAGTGGAAGCGCTCGTGGATCATGTAGCCGAGCGGTGTCTTCGGCCGGCCGTGGAAGATCACGACCCGGTCCGACAGCCAGAGCGTCTCGCCCCGCGCCATCAACGCCTCGTGCACGATGGGCTCGTGGTAGCGCTCCGTCCAGAGGTCGCGCGTCGCCTCCAGCGCCTCGCGGGTGTAGCTGACGTTCACGTCGGAGATCCAGGTCGCGGGCCCGTTCTGCACCGGCAGGCCGTACTGGCTGAAATCGGTCACATAGAAGGTCCAGTTGAGCGCGCCTGCCGGTTCCCGGCACTCGATCGCGCCGCCGACGACGGCCGCGCCGGTTTCCTTGTGCAGGTCCACCACCGCCCGCGCCCAGTCGGCGCGGGGATGGCCCCGGTCTTCAAGGATGGCGAGGTATCGCCCCTTCGCATCCTTAAGGCCGAAGGACTTGCGGCGGTCGTAAAGCTCGTGCCGCCCGGCCTCGGTCGTGACCGGGTGCTCGGTCGCCACATGTCCCATGTCGAGGAACCGGACCGTCGGGAACTCTCCCCTCATGGCGGGGACTTCGGGGCATGTCTGGTCGTAGGGCACGATGATCTCGTGCGCGGGAGCGTTCTCGAAGTCGAGCGCCGCGCGGAGGAAGTCCTTGAGGTAGTCGCCGCCGTCGATGATGGCGACGACGATGGAGAGTTCCGGCGCCTCGCTCATCGTCACACCTTCATCGGGCCGAGGTTTTCGAGCTTCACCGGAAGCCCGGTGCGGCTGCTTTCGGGGACCATGGTCGCGATCTCGACCGCCCGCAGCGCGGCATGGCCGTCGGCGATCCTGAGGCCCTCGCGCCCCTCGACGAGGCCGATGAAATCGGAAAGCTCGTCCTGGAAGGACTTCAGCGCCGTCGTCTTCCACGACTTCAGCTTCTCTCGCAGCTTGATGTCGAAGTAGCTCTTTCTGACCCGTCGCTTGGCGCCGCCGGGCTTGTCCATGGTGATCAGGAGGTTCTCCATCGGCGCATACTGGCCCCTGACCATGCCCCTGGTGCCATAGACCTCGACCGCGCTCATGTAGCCTTTCCAGTCGGTCCAGGTGGCGTGGTAGGTGGCGGCGAGCCCCGAGGGCGAACGGAAGATCGCCATCGCGTTGTCCTCGGACCCCGGCACGTTCCACACGCGGTTGGTGGCGACGCCACAGACCTCGGTGATTTCGCCCATGAGATGCCGGGCCATGTCGGTCATGTGGATGCCGACGTCCCACATAGCCCCGCCGCCCGACTTCTCGGCCCGGTATTCCCAGTCATGCGCGAAATGGTGCAGTCCGTCATGGGCGCCGTAGATGCGGAGATGGTCGATCTCTCCGATCTGGCCGCTGTCGATCACGTCCTTCACATAGGAAAAGGCCGGGTAGTAGCGCATGTTGAAGCCTGCGCCGAGGTGGCGCCCGGCCGCCTTCGCCGCGGCGAGGATGCGCCGGCTCGCCTCCAGCGTCGGCGCGAGCGGCTTTTCGGAGAGCACGTGCAGTCCGGCCTTGAAGGCGGCAAGGCAGATCGGCTCGCGCACGAAGGCGGGGGTGGAGATCACGACCGCATCCATCGGCACCGCGAGGAAGGCGTCGAGGTCGGTGAAGGCGGGCGCGCCATTGGCGAATTCCCTCGCCTTCTCCATCGTCATGTCCATGACGGCGGCGAGTTCCGTGCGCGGCTCTGCCAGGATCGTCGCCACCCGCATCTGGCCGATCTTTCCGGCCGCTCCGATTACCCCGATCCGCATTCCCGCTCCTCGCGCCGGCCGGGCCGGCGCTCATCAATCGCCCAAACGAATGCAAGGCAGCTAGCATGGCGATCGGATTCGGGCCAGCCTGCGCCCCGGACGCGGGTTCCAAAGGCGCGCGCCTGTGGCTATTCTGCGCCGCAGCGGCGAAAGGGTGAAGGCATGGAAACAGCACTTGCGGGGCGTCCGGTCTTCGTCACCGGCGCCACGGGCTTCATCGGCCGGAGGCTGGTCGCGGCGCTGGTCGCCGCCGGGGCCGATGTCGGTGTCCTGACCCGCAGCCGGTCGGGCCTGAGGGACCTGCCGAAGGGGGTCCGCCCGGTGATCGGCGCGCTCACGGACGAGGCCGCCCTGGCGCGCGCCCTCTCCGGGACGGCGGTTCTCTTCAACCTCGCCTATGATGTGCGCGCCACTGCCGCCGCGAACCTTGCGGGCTTCGAGCGGCTCCTGTCGGCGGCCCGCAGCGCGCGTGTCGGGCGCATCGTCCATCTCAGTTCCATCGTCGTCTACGATGCCTGGCCGGCGGCGGACTGCAGCGAGGCGGGCAGCACCGGCCGCCCCGGCGGAAGCGCCTACCGTCAGGCCAAGATCGCGATGGAAAAGCGGCTCCTGGCGCAGCCCTTGCCGGCTGCGATCCTGGAGCCCACCATCGTCTACGGGCCGGGATCCGCGCTCTGGACCGACGGATTCGCCACCGCGCTCCTTGCCGGAGGCGTGGTGCTGCCGGAGCCAGAGGGGCTTTGCAACGGCGTCTTCGTGGAGGATGTCGTGCAGGCCTGCCTGAAGGCCGCGACGCTGCCAGACCTCGGCCGCGAGCGTTTCGTGATCTCGGGCCCGGAACCCTTCCCCTGGTCGGCGCTGCTTCAGGGCTACGCACGCGCGCTCGGCCGGGGCGAGGTCTTCCGCGTGCCGGCGGCGGAACTCCTGGCGCGGCTCGGGCCGAAACCGGACGAGACGACGGACCGCGCGCCTTCCGCCGCCGCAAGGGTAAGCGCGATCCTCCGCCGCGCGATCGGCCACCGGCGCTTCGAGGCGCTGATGGGCGCAATACGGAGGCGCAGCGGAAAGACCGGGCGGCTGGAGCCGGACCACCACCTCCTGGAGGAATTCACCGGCCGCGGCACCTGCCGGATCGACCACGCGCGCAGACGCCTAGGCTATGCGCCGGAATTCGACCTTGCCGCGGGGCTTGCCGCGACGGCGGACGATCTGAAACGGATGGCGGGGTAGGTTTTCGCGGAATGGACGGTCCGGGCCTACCGCCCGGCGAGGGCGTAGTAGGCCTCCTCGAACTGCCGGTGCACCCAGTCGGGGTCGAACCTGTCGAGCTTCGACCGTTCCAGCGCCGCCCGTCCCATGGCGCCGCGCAGGGCGTCATCGCCGAGGATGCGCCCGACGGCACGGGCGATGGCCGCCACGTCGCCCACCGGCACCACCGCGCCAACCTCATCGTCGATGAGTTCCACCACGCCCGAGCAGGCCGTCGCCACCGCGGGGATGCCCGCCTGGAAGGCCTCGACGATGGAGAAGGGCAGTGCCTCCCATCGCGAGGTGAGGAGGAAGAGGTCCGATGCCCTGAGGTAGAGATGCGGGCGGCTCACCCGGCCGAGGAAGCGGACGTGATGATCCACCCCCAGCGCGCTGGCCTGCGCCTTCAGCTTCGCCTCGTCCACCCCGTCGCCGGCCACGGCGAAGCGTACGCCGGGAAGATCCTTCACGATCCGCGCGGCCGCCTCGATGAGGATGTCGATGCCCTTCTGGTATTCGAGCCGAGCCAGCGTCACGACGACGCGGTCGCCGTCGCCCAGAAGCTCGCGCCTGAGCGCCGCGATCTCCTCGGGAGCATCGTCAGGCGGCGGCGCCACACCAAGGCCCAGTACCTTCAGCTTCGTCCGCGGCACCCCCCCGACCCTTGCCAGATCCTCGGCCGACCGGTGCGAGGGCGTGATGACGAGGTCGGCCCTCCGCGCGATCCCGCCGAAGGAGGCGATGCGCGAGGGTTCCGATCCGTGGTAGGTCACGGCGAGGGGAATCCCGAGCCCCTTGCGCGCGAGGTTCGCCACCAGCGCGGGCGCGGATTCGTGGGCATGGATCAGGTCCACGCGGTTCCGCTTCAGCCAGCGACGAAGCGTCCAGACCGCCTTGGCGACGTTCGTCAGCCGCGCGGGAAGCGAGCCGCCGATGCCCGAGACATACTTCGTCGGAAGCTCCACATAATCCGGCTCGGTATCCTTGCCCGCCCAGAAGGAACTCGTGCCGCCGAGGGTGATCCGATGGCCCTGCCCCCGCATCCAGTCGCGCAACGCGAGCACATGCTTGGTGATGCCGCCGACGCCGAATTCCGTTTGCATTTCGAGCACGTGGAGCGGTCTTCGCGAAGTGTCTCTTGGCATGGTGCCGCCCCCTGAAACCCGGTCGTGAAATCCAGCCCGTGCTTACCCCAAGCGCGGGGTCCGCGCACGTCCCGGCTGTCGAAATCCGCGGACCTGTGCCGGATTGGAAACGAAACCGCACTGGAAAGCAGTTTCTCCCGCCGTCGATGCCGCGGCGGGACGAGACCCTGCCCTTCCGCTTGGGAACCGCCCATGCTTGCACTAGGAAGAAGGCAGGCGGCGGCAGGAGCAAGGGCAGGGCATGACCATCCACGTCGGCATCGACGGAAGTGCTTGGGACAATGAGCGCGGTTTCGGACGGTTCACGCGCAGCCTCGTCGCGGCGCTCGCATCGCGGCGCTCGGGCTTTCGCTACACGCTCGTCTGCGACCGCCCGCCGGAACGGCCGGTTCCCGCCGGCGTGGCCACGCGCGTCGCCGGCGCCAGACGCTCGATGGCCGAAGCTTCCTCCGGCAAGGGCGCGCGCGGGTCGAGCGACATGCTCACCCTCTCGCGGGCGGCGGCCGGACTTGGCGCCGACCTCCTCTTCTGGCCGGCGAGCTATTCCTTCTACCCGGTCCTCTCGCGCGTGCCGAAGCTCGTCTGCATCCACGACACGATCCCCGAGCGCTTCCCCGAGCTGATCTTTCCCACCCGCCGCAATTTCCGCCTCTGGCAGGCGAAAAGCTGGCTCGCCCGGGCGCAGGCGCGGCGCATCCTCACGGTCTCGGAAGCCTCTGCCCGCGACATCGCCGAAATGCTCCACGTCGCCCGCGACAGGATCGACGTGACGACCGAGGGCGCCGACGCGAGCTTCCGGCCGCTGACCGACCCCGCGCGCCTCGCCCGCGCGCGCGCGCGCCACGGGATCGCGCCAGAGGACCGCGTGCTGACCTACGTCGGCGGCTTCAACCGCCACAAGAACGTGCTGCGCCTGATCGAGGCAATGCCCCGGATTCTTGCAGCATGCCCCGATGCCCGGCTGGTCATCGTCGGCCGCACGACCGGTGCGCGGTTCTGGGACAATGTCGACGACCTCAAGGCCGGGGCATCGAAGGATGCGCGCGCCTCGGAACGGATCAGCTTCACCGGCGAGGTTTCCGATGCCGACATGGCGGAACTTCTCGCGGCCTCGGAGGCGCTCGTCTTCCCTTCTCTCTGGGAAGGCTTCGGCCTGCCGGCGGTCGAGGCGATGTACTGCGGCACGCCCGTCCTCGCCTCCAACCGCGGCTCGCTGCCCGAGGTCGTCGGCGGTGCGGGGCTTTTCTTCGACCCCGAGCGGACAGAAGATCTCGCGGGGGCGGCAATCCGGCTCCTTGGCGAACCGGGCCTGCGCGCGTTTCTGGGCAGGGCCGCCGAAGAGCGCGCGGTTCGCTTTACCTGGGAGAGCAGCGCAGAACTGACGGAACAGTCCTTCCTGAGGACGCTCGGCCGCGCCTGATGCTCAGTGCGAGGCGCCGAACAGCGGCGCGATCACGCGGGTGGCGACCGGAACGAGGGCCATTCCCAGCGCCAGCCCGAAGAGACCGTCGAGCGTCGCCGTCACGAGCCAGCCGAGGAAGCCTGCGAAGCCGCCCTCGACGCGGTGGGCCACGGCCTCCGCCACATGATGAATCTGGTCGTAGAGCCAGGGCCAGCCCAGAACCTCCATCCCGTGAATGATGATGGAACCGCCGACCCAGAGCATGGCGAGCGTGCCCACCGTGGACAGGAGCGCCATGAGCTTCGGCATCCCCTTCACGAGCCCGGTGCCGACGCCACGGCCGAAACCAGTCCGCGCCGTGGCCGCGGTATATAGCCCGATGTCGTCCATCTTCACGATGAGCGCCACGGCACCATAGACCGCAACCGTGATGCCGACGCCGACGACCGCGAGCGTCAGCGCCTCCATCCACCAGGTTCCCCCCGGAATGGCGGCGAGCGCGATGGTCATGATCTCCGCCGAGAGAATGAAATCGGTCTTGATCGCGCCCCGCACGCGCTCCTCCTCAAGGTGCGCGGGGTCCTTCACGTCGAGATCGGCCTCGACCTCGGCATCGGCGTGCGGGAAGAGCCTGTGGAAGACCTTCTCGGCGCCCTCGAAGCAGAGATAGGCGCCGCCGATCATCAGGAGCGGGGTCACGAGCCAGGGCGCGAAGGCGTTGAGCAGCAGTGCCGCCGGCAGGAGGATCACGAGCTTGTTGAAGAGCGAGCCCTTCGTGATCTTCCAGATGATCGGCAGTTCGCGCTTTGCCTCGAAGCCGTGGACGTATTTCGGCGTCACCGCCGCATCGTCGATGACGACGCCCGCGGCCTTCGACCCGGCCTTGGCGGCCATCCCCGCCACGTCGTCCACGCTCGCCGCCGCGACCTTCGCGATGGCGGCCACGTCGTCGAGTAGTGCGAGAAGTCCGCTCATCCGCCTGTCCCGTCCGCCCCGCCTGTCCGGTCCGCCTTTGCCACGCGTCCTGCCGATGCAACGCCCAACCGGGTGCGCCGGTTTCCGCCACAGTTGCGTCGCCTTCGCCGGATTGTGAAGCCTGTTTTCGCTAACACCGCCACGTTTCCGCTAACATGTTGAAAGAACGGGTTTTACTGGGTTTCCTCGTTTGCTATGGCGAAATCAGACTCGCGCACCGGCCCGCGCATGCGGCGTGGACCCGACACAGGAGAGCAGGACATGACCGTCACCATCGGCATCAACGGTTTCGGCCGCATCGGGCGCTGCACCCTTGCCCACATCGCCGAGGCGGCGCGCAATGACGTCCAGGTCGTCAGGATCAACGCGACGGGGCCGATCGAGACGAATGCACACCTCCTCAAATACGACAGCGTCCATGGCCGCTTCGGCGGGCCGGTGAAGGTCGCCGGCAACACGCTCGACCTCGGCCGCGGGCCGATCGAGGTGATGTCCACCTACAACCCCGAGGAACTGGACTGGGACGGCGTGGACGTGGTGCTCGAATGCACCGGCAAGTTCAACGACCGCGCCAAGGCGGCGGTCCATCTCTCGCGCGGCGCCAAGCGTGTGCTCGTCTCCGCCCCGGCGAAGAACGCCGACAAGACGGTGGTCTACGGCGTCAACCATCGGGAGCTGAAATCCGAGCATCTCGTCGTCTCGAACGGCTCCTGCACGACGAACTGCCTCGCCCCCCTCGCCAAGGTGCTGAACGACAAGATCGGCATCGAGAGCGGCATCATGACGACGATCCATTCCTACACCGGCGACCAGCCGACGCTCGACCGCCGGCACAAGGACCTTTACCGCGCCCGCGCCGCCGCGATGGCGATGATCCCGACCTCGACCGGGGCCGCGAAGGCGCTGGGCGAGGTGCTGCCGGAACTTGCCGGCAAGCTCGACGGAACCGCGATCCGGGTGCCGACGCCGAACGTCTCGGCGGTGGACCTGACCTTCGTCGCCGGCCGCGACCCCCAAGAGGTGTTCACCGACGACGTGCTGCCGCAGAGTCCGGCCCTGAGCGTCATCTCCATCGATGTCGATGAGGCGGGCCGGTCGGTGACGGCCAAGTTCTTGGGGGTCGTCGGTCGACAGGCCTCGCTCCTTCCGAACCGTGGTTGCGTGCTGGACCTACCAGCGGATCCCGCTGCAGTTCCGTATTCGCCGGCACCGCGCAGTCCGGAACTCTGGCCACAAGGGGATGCCGCGTTGCCGGTCAAGGATTGGGACTCCAAGATCGACGCCGCCGGCCTTCAGGAAGTCATGGACCAGGCCTTTGTCGGTGCCGGCGACCGAGGCCGGCTGCTGGCCCAGAAGCAAGCCGAGGGCTTCGACGACTCGACTCCGCTGCTGGGTTGGTCCATGACCAAGACGGTCAACGGGATGCTGTTCTATCAGAAGGCCACCGAGATGGGCCTTGACCTCAACACCAAGGTTGTCGATGCGTTTCCGGCCGACCGGGAGCCGCCCTGGGTCGCGCAATGGCGACAGGACGATCGTCGGAACATCACCGTCAACGATCTTCTCTTCATGAGAGCCGGATTGGACATCGCCGACGACTATGGGCCCTTGGGCAAGGTCGTCAAGATGCTCTATGGGCAACCGAGCATGGCCGACTACGCCGCGAGTCAGCCTCTGGTCGATCCGCCCGGCACCCAGTGGGCCTACAGCACCGGGGTTGCGGACATCATCAGCCAGGTCGCCCAAGGCATGTTCGCGACTGACGAGGAGTACTGGGCGTATCCGCAGAAGTCATTGTTCGAGCCCATCGGAGTCACGACGGGAACCCTGACGACCGATACCTCGGGTACCTGGGTCGGCGGCTCATACCTATGGGCGGACACCGGTGACTGGGCCCGAATGGGGCAGGCGATGCTGGACGACGGTAAGTGGGACGGAAGTCAGGTGCTCGAACCCGGCTGGTGGGATTTGGCCGGGACGCCCGCGATGCCTGACGGACCCGGACACGGGTACGGAGCTCAGACCTGGATTCCCGGTAGCCCCATCGGAGGCGAGTGCAACACCGCCACCGATGTTCCGAAGGACACCTTGACGATGGAGGGCCACTACGGCCAACTGGTGGCCATGATCCCGTCTCGCGACACGGTCATCGTGCGGTTGGGCTGGACGATCGACAAGACTCAGTTCGACAAGTGCCAGTTGATCAGTGACGTGTTGGAGACGCTGCCCGAATGACACCGGCGCATACCCCGCCAGTATGCGAGGCGTGGTCGTGCCGGTGAGTGAGTCGTGTCGGTGAGACGTCAGTCGATTCGGTAGGAGAGGTTCGCGGTGGCTGAGGACCCGGACTCACCACTGGAATACCGCGGGATCGTCACTTTCGCCCGGTCGCTTCCTCGCCCGACTCGAATGTTCATGGTTGCCGCGGCCATCAGCCAGATGGGCAACACCGGTCTCATCCTCGCGACCGCGACGATTTCGGCGGACGCAGCACCGACCGCTCCCCAGGCGGCCACTTACACAGCGGTGATGTTCTTCCTCTTCTTCGCGTGGTCGGCGCTGGCAACACCCTTCACGGGTCGATTGACGAGCTGGCTGGGGGCGCTTCCGGCCTTTCTGATGATCCAGGTCGCATCCTTCGCCGTGTGGGCGGCGATCGCCCTGCTCATCGGCTTGGGGATCCCCGGGTACCCACTGCTGCTCATCTCGTCTGTGGTGTTCGGGGCCCTTGCCGGATGGAACATGCCCCTGAATCAGGTGGCACTCAGCAGCTACGCGCCCACCGCCGATCGAGCGAGATCGATCGCGGTGATGGGCGCCGCGCAGGGGGTGGGCTCAGTCGTCGGGGGCCCGCTGGCGGGCTTGATCGTGGACTGGGTCGGGCCGATCTGGGTGTTGGCGTTCAACGCGGTCTCCTCGCTCCCATTGGCGTGGCTGATTGTCGCCGTGTCGCCCGTGCAGACCCCGCAAGCGCCAAGCCGTGCAGGTGGTTCGCTGCGAGCGGTCTGGAACGCGGTCCACTCGAAGACGGCCATTCGATCGGCTGTGGTCGTTGCCACGACCAGTGCGCTTCTGATCGGACCGATGACCCACATGGTCGTGCCTTTTGCCCGGGATCTGAATCATGAACTTGCTCTGCATGCCGGACTGCTCCTCGGGGCGTTAGCGGCCGGACACATGGTGTCGCCCGTACTTCTGCCTCGGCTTCGGCACGCGAATCACGGCGTGGCTTCTGTGCGGGCGTATGTCATGGCGGCATGCGCGATGGTGCTCGTTGCAGTGGTGGCCACAGTCCTGGACGGAAGCTCGGAGCTGATCATGCTCATGATGATCCTCATCGTCTTCGCCGCTGGCTCGATGACCGGACGCGCCTATCTGATCAACTTCGTCCAGACGGAGAGCGACGAAGAGAAGCGCACGAGTCACCTGGCCGCGTACTTCCTCGCGGTGACCGTGGGAGTCATGGTGGGGTCGCTCATCTGGGGCCAGTTGTTCGCAACTGTCGGGTCGGCCTGGTCGATGGTGATATTCGGAGTCGGAACCCTGCTGACGATGATCTTCTACTGGCGAGCTCTGCTGCGGGGGGACCGTAGTCCTGGTATCAGGACCTCCGGAACCTGAATCATCGCTGTCGATTTGCTCTCGTCGCTGGTGTCAAGGATCCGTCATGACCTCTTGGCGGCAGCGACGGTGCCTTGCTCAATGGTGGTGTGAATGACGTCATCTGCATCGTCCTGATCGCTTTGTTGGGCGCCTTCTTCGTCATCCTGATCCGGGTATTGGAAGGTCGGTCGCGAGGATGAGTCCGGAGACCATGGCCGTGATCCAGGTGTTGCTGCTCGTAGCGGTTCTTCTGTTCGTACAAAGGCCTTTGGGCGACTACATCGCACGATCGTTGACCACTGACCATCATCTGGGGGTCGAGCGTGGTGTCTACCGCGTCGTCGGGGTCGACCCCGACGGGGATCAACGGTGGTCGGTCTACTTGCGTTCGGTCATCGTGTTCTCGATCG
>WBZL01002608.1_pt1 | contig 17343 bp, 17 predicted proteins | sample 5204291 | NCBI WGS metagenome assembly WBZL01 (sample SAMN12344345, study PRJNA552823) | activated sludge metagenome | biome: Activated sludge suspended growth; feature: Nitrification reactor; material: Wastewater; isolation source: activated sludge from nitrification reactor of wastewater...
CCTCCTCGAACTCGGCGTAGGTGGCGAGGATCACCACGTCGCCCGGCCGCGCCTTGTGGGCGGCGGCACCGTTGATCATCACCACCCCGCTGCCCGCCGGGGCCGGGATGGCGTAGGTCGCCAGCCGCTCGCCGTTGGTGACGTTGTAGATCTCCACCCGCTCGTGGGGCAGGATGTCCGCGACGCGGAGCAGCTCGGCGTCGATGGCGATCGAGCCCTGGTAGTGGAGATCGGCCTCGGTGACCGTGGCGCGATGGATCTTCGACTTCATCAAGGTACGGCGCATGGGTGGTCCCCCTTTCCGAGGATCACGCGTGGGTGGCGGTCGCGGCCGGCTCGGCCGCCGCGGGCAAGGCAACGGAAACCTGCAACGGCAGGTTGTCGATCAGGCGGGTAGTGCCGATGCGGACGGCGAGCGGTAGCACGACGGCCCCGCTGAGCTCGTCGAGAGGCCGGAAGCTCGCGGCGTCGACCACCTCGGCGTACTCGACCTGGGCGAGCGGCTCGCCGGCGAGGACATCGGCCAGCAGCCGGCGCACGGCGTCCCCTGAGCGCTCGCCGGCGGCGATCGCGGTACGGGCAGCGTCGAGCGCGCGGTAGAGCACCGCCGCGGCCCGCCGCTCGGCGGGCGCCAGACGAACGTTGCGCGACGACATCGCGAGGCCGTCCGCCTCGCGGACCGTCGGCCCGGGGACGATCTCGATCTCCCAGCCGAGGTCGCGCACCAGCCGGCGGACGACGGCGAGCTGCTGGGCGTCTTTTTCGCCGAAGACGGCGACCTCGGGCTGCACGCGGTTGAAGAGCACGCCGACGACCGTCGCCACGCCGCGGAAGTGACCAGGGCGGTAGGTGCCCTCCAGGCCTTCGGCCGGCGGCCCGCAGACTTCCACCCAGCTGGCGCAGCCGCGGGGGTAGATGTCCTCGACCGCCGGCGCCCACAGCAGGTCGCAGCCGGCCCCGGCCAAGAGCTCGGCATCCCGCTCGAGGGTGCGCGGGTAGCGGGCGAGGTCGTCCGGGTTGTTGAACTGCGTGGGGTTGACGAAGACCGTCGCCACCACCCGCTCGGCGTGCCGGCGCGCCAGCTCCACCAGCGAGAGGTGCCCGGCGTGCAGCGCGCCCATGGTGGGGACGAGCGCCACCCGCCGGCCCTCGCGGCGCCATTCCGCCCGCCGGGCGCGGAGAGCATCGAGATCGCTGAGCAGCTCCATCACCGTCACCCGTAGAGCTTGCCGGCGGCCACCGCTACCGGCCGGGAGACGTCCCCGAAGCTCTCGCCCGCGGACGGGAAGCGCCCGGCGCGGACGTCGGCGGCGTAGGCCGCCAGCGCTTCGCGGGTCTCGCGGCCCAGCTCGGCATAGCGCCGCACGAAGCGGGGGGCGAGCCGGTCTTCCAGGCCAAGGAGGTCGTGGTAGACCAGCACCTGGCCACCGCAGCCCGGGCCGGCGCCGATGCCGATGGTGGGGATCGCCAGGCGCTGGCTGACCTCGAAGCCGAGGTCGGCCGGCACGCATTCGAGGACGAGCGAGAAGGCGCCCGCCTCCTCGAGGGCGAGGGCGGCGGCGGCGAGGGCCTTCTGCGCCGCGCTCTCCTGGGCCTGGAGCTTGAAGCCGCCGAAGCGATGCAGGGACTGTGGGGTGAGGCCGAGGTGGCCCATCACCGGCACCTCGGCAGCGACCAGCGCCGCCACCACTTCCGGCCGGGCGCCCTCGATCTTCACCGCCTGGGCGCCGCCCTCCTTGACGAAGCGCAGAGCATTGGCCACCGCCTGCTCGGGGCCGAGGTGGAAAGAGCCGTAGGGCATGTCGGCCACCAGCAGCGAGCGCTCCAGGCCGCGGCGCACGGCCTTCACGTGGTGGAGCATCTCGTCCATGGTGACGGCGAGGGTGTCCGCATGGCCGAGGACGACCATGGCGAGCGAGTCCCCCACCAGCACCAGGTCGACCCCAGCGGCCTCCGCCTGGCGAGCCTGGGGGTAGTCGTAGGCGGTGACCATCACCAGCTTCTCGCCGCGGGCCGCCGCCTCGCGCACCCAGGGCACGGTGACCTTCTTGGGCTTCGGGATCGACGCCTCGGGCGTGCCGGCCCCGGGGGAGCCCTCGGGCCGATCGGTCGCTCGCTTGCTCATCGCCACCTCCTTGCCGCGTTCGCGGCAGAGCGCAAAGCGTGGCGCTCGAACACCGCGGGCGGGGAGGCAACCAGCGAGCTGGGAGGGGATCCGACGAGGGGGCCCTCCCGCTCGGTCGGACGGAAGGGCAGCGGCAGGCTTGCCGCAAGGGGCCTTCGCGCAGTGACCGCCCCGTCACGTGGTGCCTGTCCGTGGATCAGGCCCTGGGAGCGGGCTCACCGGCGTCGCCGGGCAAGCCGTTCTCGACCTCCGTCTCGGTCCCTCGCGAGGAGCGCGTCGCGCCTCGCCCTACGGGATCCAAGCGGTGTCGCCGCCGGCGCTTGCCGAACAGCGACGACGCGATGATACGCAGCTCGGGGGGTGGGGGCAAATGGCGGCGAGCCACCTCGCAAATTGGTTCACCAAGAAGCCACAAAATGGACCTTCAGAAGAGGACCACCAACCTCTAGGCTCGAGGGCATGGAAACGGATCGCCTGCCCCTGAACACGCCGCCCCCGCCCTTCTCGACGCTCGCCTGCCCCACCTCTCAGGAACTTGGCCAGGAGGACCTGCCCGCCGGTTCGATCGACTTTCTCGCCCGGGAGCTCGACCGTCTCGAGGCCGCCGCCGCCGCGCTCGACCCCGGGCCAGCGGCCCGCCGCGACGCCTGGGACGCCGTCGGCGCGCTGGCGGAGGGCTACCTCGCCGGGCTCGACCTGCAGCCGCCGCTCGTCGCGGACCCGGTTGAGACCGGCACCCTCCGCGGCTCGCTCGGCGAAGCTGGGATACCGCTGGGGCGCGCCCTCGGCCTCTTCGCCGACGCCGTGCTCGCCCCCGGTGCCCATCCGGCCTCACCGGGCCATCTCGCCTACATCCCGGGCGGCGGCCTCTATCTCGCGGCGCTCGCCGACCTGCTGGCTGCGGTGACCAACAAGTTCTCCGGCCTCTTCGCCACGGGCCCCGGCGCCGTGCGGCTGGAAAACCAGGTGCTGCGCTGGACGGCGGACCTGGTGGGCTACCCGGCCACCGCCGGCGGCAGCATCCTCTCCGGCGGCAGCCTCGCCAACCTCGGCGCCGTCACCGCCGCCCGCCAGGCCCATGGGCTCAGGACTGCCGACGTCCCCCGCGCCGTGGTCTATCTCACCGCCCAGACCCATCACTCCATCCCCAAGGCCCTACGCCTCGCCGGCCTCGGCGAGGCGGTGCAGCGGGTGGTCGCCGGCGACGAGCGCGGACGGCTGGACCCCGCGGCCCTCGCCAGGGCGATCGCCGCCGACCGCGCCCAGGGCTTGCGCCCCTGGCTGGTGGTCGCCACCGCGGGCAGCACCGACACCGGCGCCGTCGACCCCCTGGATGCGCTGGCGAGCGTCACCGCCGCCGCGGGCTGTTGGCTGCACGTCGACGCCGCCTACGGTGGCTTCTTCCTGCTCACCGCGGCCGGCAGGACGGCCCTCCGTGGCATCGAGCGCGCCGACTCGGTCGTCCTCGATCCACACAAGAGCCTCTTTCTGCCCTGGGGCTCGGGCATCCTGCTCTGCCGCGACGTGCGCCACCTCCTCGCCGCCCACCGCGCTACCGGCAGCTACCTGCAGGACGCCGAGCAGGGCGCCGTGCCCGACCCCGAAGAGCTCTCGCCGGCGGACGTCTCACCGGAGCTCAGCCGGCCGCTCCGCGCCCTACGGATGTGGCTTCCGCTGGCCGTCGCCGGGGTGGCGCCGTTCCGCGCCGCGTTGGCCGAGAAGCTCCTCCTGGCCCGCTACTTCCACCGGCAGGTGGCCGCCCTCGGCTTCGCGGTGGGGCCTCTGCCCGAGCTCTCGGTGGTGACCTTCCGCTGGGCGCCTGCCGGCCTCGACGACGACGCCTGCGATCGCCTCAACCAGGCCCTCGCCGCCCGCCTGCGCGCCGATGGGCGCATCTTCCTCTCCTCGACGACGCTCGACGGGCGCTTCACCCTGCGGCTGGTGCCGCTCTCGTTCCGCACCCACCGCCGCACCATCGACCTCGCGCTCACGGTGCTCGCCGAGCAGCTGCCGCTGCTGGCCGCGGAGGCCACACGATAGACTGCCCGCCACGACGACGAGAGGGTAGCGATGGACGTCGAGACGGCATTCCTCCAGCACTTCCTCGCGGCGCTCGCCTACCGCACCCAGAAGGCGCTGCGCGGTGCGCCCGCCGCCTTCGGCGGCTTTCGCGCCGCACCGCTGGTGCGCACCCCGCAGGAGCTCGTCTGCCACATGGACAGCGTGCTCGGCTACGCCTGCACCTTTTTCCTCGGTGGCCGCTACCGCAACGCGCCCCTGCCGACCTTCGCAGAGGAGATCGCGCGCTTCCATGCCACGGTCGAGAAGCTCGCGGGCATCCTCGCCGGCGACCCCAGCTGGGAGCGGATCAGCCCCCGGCAGCTGCTCCAGGGGCCGCTCGCCGACGCCATGACCCACGCCGGCCAGCTCGCCCTCCTGCGCCGGCTCGCCGGCTCGCCGGTGCCGCCCGAGAACTTCGTCTTCGCCCACGTCGACGCCGCCAACCTGGGGCCGGACCAGCCGTTGCCGGCCGCCCCGGACGCCGTGTGGCGCGAGGGGCCGGCAGGCGGAAACCCGAGAGAGCCCGGATGAACTACTACAACACCTTCATCGCCGTGGCGCCGGACACCACGGCCTCGACGGGCAGTGAACCGCCGGAGCGCGGCGGCAAGAAGTCGATCGCCCGCCTCGAGTACGAGCTGGTCGCCGCCCGGCCCCATGCCCTCACCCAGGAGGAGGTGCAGTTCGCCGTGCACGTCCGCCGGCTGGGCCTCACCGACGACGAGGTGGCCGCCCGCCGCGACAGCCTCTGGCGCGAGTACTTCGCACGCCCCCTGGCCTGCATGCGTACCTCGCCCCTCGCCCGCACCTACGGCTGGGGCCTGCATTTCGACGCCGACGGCAAGGTGGCGCTGGTGGGGATGGAGAGCGAGGACTACGGCCGCCTCGAAGGGGACCCTTCCCTCACCCAAACGCAAGCGATGCGCCGCAAGCGCGCAGGCGGCTGACGATGGCTTCCCTGCTCGCCCGCCTCGATACCCTGGAGCGCGAACGCGCCGCTCTGCTCGCCGAGGTGGCGGCCCTCGGGCAGGCGCGGATCACCGCCCATCCGCTGCCGGGCAAGTGGTCGATCCTCGAGAACGTCGAACACATGGTCCTCGCCGAGCGTAACGTGCTGGGCGACCTCTCCCGCGCCGCCGAAGTGCCGGCCCGCCCCCGCCGCCTCAGGAACCGGCTGGCGGTCCAGGCGGTGCTCTTCGTGCTGCGCTACGGCGTCCCCGTCAAAGTGCCTGATCCGGCGATGGAACCCCTCGGCGGCCGCTCCCTCGGCGAGCTCACGGCGATGTGGGAAGCGACCCACCGCGAGCTCCGCGCCGTTCTCACCACGCTACCGCCCGGCGGCGCGGCGCGGATCCCTTTCCGCCATCCCATCGCCGGCCGGGTGAACGTGCCCGAGGCGATGCGGATGATCGTCTACCACCTGCGGCGGCATCGCCGGCAAATCGACCGCTTGATCGCGCTGACGGCCCCTTGAGCCGGCTCGTGCAGGAGAACGCCACGGCATGCAGGAGATCGTCGACTTCATCCTCGAGCTCGACAAGCTGAAGGGCGTGACCCGCAAGGTCCGCCCCCTGGGCCTCGAGCGCTACGAGAACTCGGCCGAGCACAGCTGGCACATCGCCCTCCTCGCAGCCTCGTTGGTGCGTTTCGCCGAGCCCGGCGTGGACCTCGCCCGGGTGGTCGCCATGCTCCTGGTGCACGACATCGGGGAGATCGACGCCGGCGACGTGATCTTCTTCGCCGAAGGCGGCAAGGCAGAGCGCCAGGCGGCCGAACGGGCCGCCGTCGAGCGCATCTTCGGCCTGCTGCCGGACGGCCAGGGGGCCGGTTTCCTCGCCCTCTGGCAGGAGTTCGAGGAGGGCAGCACTGCCGAGGCCCGCTTCGCCCATGCCGCCGACCGGGCCATGCCCGTGCTGCTCAACCTCAACAACCACGGCCAGAGCTGGCGCGAGAACGGGATCAGCTACGAGCGCGTGGTGGCCGGGGTGGCGCCACCGATCAGGGCCGGCTGCCCGGCGCTCTGGGAGTACCTGGCGGTCCGTCTAGAAGCTGCCCGCGAGCAGGGACTGTTCGGGGCCTGAGGCGATTCTCGCCGGAGTTCGGCGGACCCTGCGACAGGCAGGATGCTCGGTACCTACTGCGCAGGAGCCGCCGGTGGTCGATGCAGAAAAGAAGCGGCAAGGGCACCTCGGAGAGGCAAGACACGATGACCAAGCTCTGGAAGAAGGGACGCGGCAAGCTCGGGCCGTTCGCTCCGCTCGTCGGCAGCTGGGTCGCCGAGGCGAGCTCGGCGATGGGCCCCGTCCGCTGCCGCCGGGGGTTCACGCCGGTGCTCGGCGGCCGGTTCCTGCAGCTCACCGCGCGCTGGGAGTTCGGCACTGCGGCCGGCGCCAAGGTCTACGACGAGATGGCGTTGATCGGCCCGGGCGACGACGGCCAGGTGTGCTTCTGGTCCTTCACCTCGGATGGCAAGCGCTCTCAGGGCTGGCTCGCCGACGTGACCGACCTCCATCCCGAGGCGATCGGCTTCGAGGCCGACATGCCGGCCGGCCGGGCTCGTTTGGGTTATTGGCCAGCCGAGGACGGCGGGTTCTACTGGGTAGTGGAGTCGCGGACGCAGAAGGGCTGGAACCGCTTCGTCCACCACCACTACCACGCGGCGACGGAGTGACGGCCGGCCCGCGACCGCCCACGCTGGAGCAGACCCGATGACGACCTCACGCTGGCGCGACAACCTCGCCGACTGGCGCCTCCAGGCGCTCGTCACCGCTGTGCTCCCCGCCCTCGTCGGAGGCCTCGCGGCCCGGCGCTCGTGGCTCTATCTGCGGGGAGTGCACCTACTTCCTGCCGCCAACCCTCTGGAGGTTGCCCGGGCCTTCGCGTGGGCAACCCGCCCGCTTCCCCTCGCCCTGGCCGTCACCGCCGTCCTCCTCCTGCTCCTGGCGAGCACCGGGCTGCGCCGCCCCCGGCAGCCCGCTTCCGGCCTGCAGCTGCTGGCGGCCGGTGCGGCGCCCCTCCTCGGTAGCAACCCGGCCTTCCTGCTCTGGCTCGTCGGCAACCGGGTGGCCAGCGTTCTTTACGGCGAAGCCGGCGGCGGCCCAGCCGGTCGCGAAGCCCCGCTCTGGCTCCTCGCGCTCGGCGCCTCGGTGTCGGGCTTCGCCATCGCCGCGCTGTGCCTGGCCCTGGGGATCATCTCCTTCGTCGTCGGCGGAAGGCCTCCTGCCACCAGGCCGGCGAGCCGAGCGCTGGGCCTCGTGCAGTTGCTCGGCGCCGTGCTCCTCAGCCTGCTGGCGGTCGCCCTCTTCCAGCGAAATCGGGAGTTTCTCCTGCTGGTTCAAGCCCTTGAGCCCTGAGCCTGCACTGACCGCCGGCCCCTTCCTGCTGCCGAACAGCGGCTGGTTCCGCTTCACCGTCACGCCCGTGGTGTGGCTCTCCGCTTGCCGTCGCGGCAAGCCTCCTGGTGCTTCTCACCGCCCGCCGCCTCATTCCGCGGTTGACCTCGCCCCGCCGCCGCGCGAGCGCCGCCATCCTCCTCCCCCTCGCGGGCGCCATGACCCCGCTTCTCCTCCTCCAGCTCCAGGTGCTCCTCTACCGCTGGCGGCTCCCCGCGGCGCACCACGTCGCGGCCTGCCTCGGCGAGCCGCCGTGGACCTTCCTGGTGGTGATCGCAACGCCGGCAATCGTTGGGGTGGTGGCTGTTCTGTGCGCCGGCCGGCGGCTGCGCCCGGCGAGACGCTGAGACCACCATGAGGCTCAACTGGTTCGGGCGGGTGACGACGAACAACGCTCTGCGCGCCTGGGGGCAGCGGCACACGGCCGCGCTCTTCGAGCGGCTGGGCGGGCAGGTCGCGGGCGGCCGGGTGCTCGAGGTGGGCTGCGGGCGCGGCGAGGGGGTCGAGATCCTCCGCCGGCGCTTCGGCGCGGCAACGGTGGTGGCGCTCGACCTCGACCCCAGGATGCTCGCGCGCGCCCGGCGTCGCCTCAAGACCGGCGATTCGGCCGGCGTCCGGCTGATTCTGGGCGATCTGACGGCGATCCCCAGCACCGACGGGAGCTTCGACGCCGTCTTCGACTTCGGGGGCGTCCACCTGGAGGCCGACTGGCGACGCGGCCTCGCCGAGGTCCGGCGGGTGCTGCGACCGGGCGGGCGGTACTACTTCGAGTGGGTCACCGGCAAGGTGCTGCGGCTGCCTTACGGTCTCGTCGGCGAGCGGCTCGCCCGCGTCGCAGTGCCCACGCCCGCGCAGCTGGTGCGGGCGCTCGAAGCGAGCGGCTTCGCGGTGGGCGCCCAGCTCCTCTGCCCTCGCCTCGCCGCCCGCACCGGCTTCGTCGGCGACCTGGTGGGTGTCGGGGTCGTGAAAGCGTCGGAGACCAAGCCCGGCTACGAAAGGTGAGCGACCTCGACGTCGCCCCAGTGCGACTTCAAGTACTCTGCCACCAAACGCCGATGGCAGTGGTGCGGCTTGTCTTCGCTGCAGAGCAGACAACCGTCTGCAATCAGCTCGCGCGGCACGCTCGTCTCCACCCGCCGCTCGTGCAGAAGAGCCAGGAATCGCCGTTCGTAGTCGCTCCAGGAACCACCCTGCTTCTTGTACGCCTCAAGCATCTCGGCAGTGGGGGCCAACTGCGGCAGGTGAACATAGTCTATGTCGCAGACCTCACGCAGGAAATATGCTAAGTCGTCTTTCTTGGCGAAGCCTGCGAGCTGCGAGACATTGTTCAGGCGAACGTCGACCACGCGCTTCGCTTTTGATTGCTTGAGCAGTTCGAAGAAGCGACTGGCAGGCTTCTTGGTAAACCCGATCGTCGAGAGCTTCATCCCGCCTCCTGTAGCACCTGGGCAGCCTGCCGCTCATCTACATAGGCAATCCGCTGCTCCTGCCGCTTGAGTGCCTCGGCAACGAGTTCCTCTCTCGAACGAAAGAGATCTCGGCTAGGTAGACCTACAAGCTCCAACAAGCGTTCCAGAGCGTCTTCGTGTGACTCGAGCCTGCCGTCTGCCAGGATGTGTTGCACGGCTGCGCCACTTTCATGGAGGGCCCGGGCCACCAAGAGGGTGCGGTGGCACTCGAGAGGCTCTTTCTCCGCGCAGAGGAGAGCCAGGCGGTACTTCGCGGCGCCTTGCAGTACGCGCTCTAGGCCTGCGCGGAAGAGCTCCGTACGCGCGAGGCGGTCGTACTGGATGCGACCGCGTTCGTAGCAACTAGTGTCTTCTGACCGAGCGCCAAGCTCGCGCCCCAGAAATACATAGCGGATGCCGGCGTCCTTCAGGCTCGCACGCAGAGCTTGGCGGTCAAACTGAGGATTGAAGCGGCTATGGGGAGACGAGCGCACATCAGCTACCGCGCTGATCCGGTGTGCCTCCAGCAATGCCAGCAATCGCTCGATGGGGTGCTTCGAGTGGCCGAGAGTGAAGATCGGATGAATCGGGTCACTCATGCCCTACGTCCCCGTCTCGACGGATGATTGCCGCGATCAGCCTGTAACAGTCACCCTTGAAGGGCTCGCCGAGGCTGATCGCTAGGTAGCAATCGCGGATCCGGTAGGTCGTCACGGATGGGTCGCTGCACTCCTTCTCGCACTCCGGATCTGTCACTCGCAGACGGTACTCCATGCCACCGTGGCGAAAATAGCCGCGGAGGTGCTTCTTGCCCTCACCGGAAGGGCCGTCTTTGTCGAAATAGACATCAAGATGTAGCCTGTCTACGTGCAAGAGCACGAGAGAGCTATCGCACTCGGCCGCCTGCGCGAGCGTCACCTTGTCGTTCCGCTTTGTGATCTCCTGCCCAACGTCCCAGAGCGGCTGGACAGGGTCCACAAGTGCATCGAGGTCCTCCCGGCTCATGCGGCCGACCTTGTTCCACCGCAGGCTCGGATTGATCAGCCAGTTCTCTCTTTGATGACCCCGTGGCCTGGGCTCCAGCAGTGGTACGTCGATCAGGTCGAGGACTCTGGGGTCGCTGCCATCAGGGTACTGGCGCTCCCGTTCCGAAACTTCCTCGTGCTCCCTGTCGCTGACCGGCCTGATCCAGCCCCCCACCCCTTCTGCGGTCAGCTCCTTGCCAGCGATGCACCGCCCGTGCATCTTGCGCGAGTTGGCCAGGCAGACGATTCGTTTGGTGGTGGTCATGGTGAGGCCGAGCCGAGGTGGCGCAACTGCACGACTGGCTTATCGAACTCGACTTCCAGATTGTAGCCCAGGGAGCTGGCTGCGACTGCTACCCCTCCACCCCTCGCCCTCAGACGACCCGCCACCACGGCACGGCGAGGACGTCGGGGGGCAGCCATTCGAGGGCAGTCCCGGCGTGGAGGAGGAGGCCGGCAGCCGGACGAGGAGGTAGGAGGTCTCGAGCAGGTTGAGGTGGCGGTGCACGGTGGGCTGCGGCAGCGCCACATCACGGCCCAGCTCGGTCTGGTTCAGGAGCTGGCCGAGCCGCCGGCAGGCGGCCCGCATCAGGCGGCGGAAGTCCGGGAGAGAGCTGATGGTGGCCGGCAGCGACCTGGCGAGGGAGGGCCGTGCTCATCGCTCGTCGATAGTCATTCACGCCATGAATGACAATCATTCACGACGTGAATGGATTGCAGATGTCTACGGCCGCTGGCCACGCGCCTGCTGGAGGATGCGGCGCAACTTCTCGGGGTCGTCGGGCAGGAGGCCGGCGGCGGGCAGGCGGGGCAGGAGCCGCGCCCAGCGCTCGTCGCGGGCGAAGACCTGCGCAAAGAGGGGCAGGGCCGCGTCCTCGTGGCCGGCGGCAAAGAGGCTCACGGCCTGCCAGAAGGGCAGCTCGGCGATCTCCGGCGCCAGGCTCGCGGCGCGCTGGTAGAGGGCGACGGCCTCGGCCACCTTGCCGGCGGCGACGGCGTCGTCCCCGGCGTTCATCGCTTGGTAGGCACGGTGCAGGCCGAACAGGCGGCGCAGCTCGCCGAGGGGTGCTGGGTGGTCGTCGACGCGCAAGTCGACGAGGCGGTCTTCCCAGGGCTTGCCAGTCGATTGCGCGCGCACGATGAGGAGCGCCGCGCTCTGCCGGCCGCGGATGTCGCCCCCTTCTGCCTCGGCGGCTTCGAGGGCGGCGAGCAGGCGCTCGGCGAAGTCCCCCGTCGCCCGCTCGTAGGCGCGGGCCATCGCCGGCCAAACGGTCGGCCGGCCCATCAGGTTGGCCTGCACGGAGTAGCCCGCACCCTGCAGGTCGCCGGCCGCCGAGATGCATTTCGGCCCCGTCCACGCCGCCACCCTCCCCTGGGCGTCGACCATCGCCACCTGGCGCACGTCGCGGCCCTCGTCGGCGGCCACCAGCTCGCGCAGCGCCTCGGCGGCCGGCTTGCCCGCCTGCATCAGGGCGAGGCCGCGAGGGCCGTAGTCCTGGCGGACGAACGACTGGGTGGCGACGGCGCCGACCCCCGCCTGGGCCCAGGGAACGGCGGTGCCGACCTGGAACCAGTGGCTCTGGACGGCCACCCCGAAGTCCCCGGTCGCCGGGTCACGGGCGACGATCGAATAGGTGTGGGCGAGGGGCTCGGCGGCGAGGCGGGGAGCTGGCGCGAGCGCCGCGAGGAGGGTGAGACCGGCGGCGGTGCGGAGTCGTCGCATGCGAGCACGATAGCGCAGCGCCGCCGGCGCGGCCGGCGCCGCCTAGGCGACCTCGGCGACCTCGGACCAGGGGTAGGGGTTGGACATCGCCACCACCACCTTGCGGCTGCCCTCGAAGGGGGAGCGGGCGTGCGCCGCCAGCATGTTGTCGATCAGCATGATGTCGCCCTCCTGCCAGGGGAAGGCGACCGTCTCCCGGTGGTAGAGGCTGCGCAGGTGGTCGAGGACCGCCGGCTCGATCTCCGAGCCGTCACCGTAGAAGGTGTTGTTGGGCAGGTCCTCGGGGGCGAGCTCGCTGAGCAGCGAGCTGCGCACCGGCTCTTCCAGCGTGGTGACGTGGAAGAAGGTGAGGTGGTTGAACCACACCGGCTCGCCGGTCAGCGGATGGCAGCCGAGGGCCCGCCGCTTCTGCCGGGTGCGCAGGCGGCCGCCGTCCTTCCATTCGCATTCGATCTGGTTGGCCTCACAGTAGGCCTCGACCACCTTGGGGTCGTCGGTCTGGAAGGCCGTCTGCCAGGAGAGGCCGAAGCCATCGCCGAAGTTGCGCACGTAGAGGTAGCCCTGGCGGGCGAAGCGCTCGCGCACCTCCGGGTCCACCCCCTGGTAGACCCGTCGCACGTCGGCGATCGGCGTCTCGCCGCCCTTGTCCGCCGCCTTCACGCAGTGAAAGATGATCCGCAACGGGAAGCTCAAGCTGTAGGACTGCTCGTTGTGGAGGAAGATCGTCTGGCTCTGCGGATGGTCTGTCGAGGTGTAGACGTTGCCCTCCACCTGCGAGCGCGGCGACGAGCGCTCGCTGTAGCGCAAGGCCTCGCCGCAGCTGGCGTTGACGAAGCTCTCGAAGCCCGGTACCCCGCCGACGGCGAAGCCGCGGAAGAGGATCGCCGCGTGCTGGGCGAGCTTCGCGTCGAGCTCGTCGCGATGGCCTTCGGCCCAGGCGTTGAGGTTCACCCCCGGGAGGTTGGGCTCGATCAGCAAGGGGAAGCCTCGCTCGTTGAGGCCCCCGGCCTTGACCAGGTCCTGCTCGGCGAGACGGACCGCCTTGCGTTCGACGGCCTTCAAGCGGCTGAAATCGGGCCTCTGGCTCATCCTGTCGGTACCTCCTCGAAGAGTTGCCCGGCTGGGGTGGCAGCGGGCGGTGCAGCGGCGCGGCACCGCCCAGAAGTCGCCGGCGAGGATGCTACCCCGCCGCCCCGCCGCCGCTGCCCGCCGCCGCGGCGATCAGCAGGGCGACCACCTTCTGCAGCGCCATCGGGTCTTGCAGGCCCTCGGCGGTGAGCAGGCCCTCCTGGGCCACCTCGAGCGGCGACACCTCGGCATTGACCACCCGCAGGAAGGCACCGGCGTCGACGATCACCGTCGTCGCCGCCTCGCCGTCCTTACGCACCACGGGGCCCGCAGGACCGGTGCCGTCGAGCACCCACTCCCCCACCTCGGCGCCCGTCACCCGCACACGGAAAGCGCCGTCGAGCGGCGGCAAGGCATCGCGGTACTGCTCGAGGTAGTCCGGCAGGTCGCGGTCGAGAAACGCCGCCACGCTCCCCACCGCGGTCGGCCCCTCGGCGGCCTGCGGCTCGACCCCCAGCGAGTACTCGACGCCGTGGTCGGGCAGCGGCGGATAGCCGAGCTGGGCGATGAGCTCGCCGATCTCGGCCTTGCTCTCGGCGGAGATCCCCTGCTGCCAGGCGATCTCGCGGCCCAGGCCCAGGCGGTTGATGTGGACCTGGGTCGAGTAGCGAGCGTTCTCGTCGCCGAAGCCGGCGCGCTGGGGATGGTCGGTCTTGAAGACGCGGGCGAGCAGATCGGGGTCGTGGGCAAGACCGAGGAAAGCCTCGATGCTCGCCACCGTCGCCTCGGGGGCGCAGACCAGGTCCTCGTAGCGCACCCGCAGCAGCGCCCCCGGCAACGCCGTCTCGACGCTCAGGACCTTGCGGGTCTTCTCGATCCAGGCGCGGGCCATCGCTTCGACGAAGTTGTCGGGGTGGCGGGTGACGTACTGGATCAGCCCGGGCCAGAAGCCGAAGCGGCAGGCGGTGAGGGCCGAGCGGATGAAATCCAGCGGATGGCGGAAGAGGCCGATGTAGCGCGCATCCGGGAAGACCAGCTGGATCACCTCGAGCTCGTTGAGGTTGTGGGGGCTCTTCTCGCACCACAGGCGCTTGCCGCGCGCACGCACCGCCGGGGCCAGCGTCGCCTCGATGATCGCCCGCGTCTCGCGCAGGGTTGCGGGCGAGAGCGCATAGGGACGGTTGGGGTCCGGGGCCAGGGCGCGGCCATTGGCCCCTTCGATGAACAGGGCGAGGTGCATCGCCGTCCGCCCGAGAGACAGCTCGTCTGGGCAATAGAGCTCGGCGTGGGTATCGAGGACGTAGCGAAAGAGGGTCGATCCGGATCGTTCGCTCGACAACACGAAGACCGGGAAGGTGGCAGGGCGATCACCGTCGTGTGGGCTTTGCATGGCTCTCCTCAAGCTCGGGGGACGACTCGGCGCAACACTCGTCTGGTGCCGCAGGCACTCGAGAGGGGGACGCTCGAGATCAAACGAGCACGGGTGTAGACGCTTCGCAAGCGCAGCAGATGCCGGCGATTTCCGCGCCGACGAGCGGCACCTGCCCCGCTCGCCGAGCCCGCCGCACCTACTAGCTGTGCGGGAGGCCAGCGCTCAGGGCGCCCTCCTGTCGCGCCCCCCGCGACCGCCGAGGGCAACGAGCCGTCGAGTAAACTCCCAGGCTCCGAGATGGAGGTAGAGACATGAGCCACCTCGTCCAGGATCTGCGCTTCGCCGCCCGCGGCCTCGCCAAACAGCCGTCCTACGCGCTGGCCGCGATCCTCACCCTGGCCCTCGCCATCGGCGCCAACACGGCGATCTTCAGCTTCGTCGACTCGGTGCTGCTCAACCCGCCTCCCTTCAAGAACCCCGACCGGGTGGTGGTGGTGTGGTCTGCGAACCCGCAGATCGCCCAGGCGGTCGGCGTCGAGGACCTGCCGGCGGCGATCGGCGTCTTCTACGACTGGCAGCGCGAGAGCCGCTCGTTCGAGAGCCTTGCCCTGCTGCAGTCGGACCGCATGACGATGACCGGTCAGGGCGAGCCCGAGCAGCTCGGCGTGGTGCGGGTGGCGGGCGACTTCTTCTCGACCCTCGGTACGCCGGCCCTCGCCGGGCGGGTGCTGACTTCGGAGGACGACGCTCCCGGCAACCCGCAGGCGGCGGTGATCTCCCACGCTTTCTGGAAGCGGCGTTTCGCCGGCGATCCGCAGGCGGTGGGCCGCTCGGTGACCCTCAACGACATGCCGATGACGATCGTTGGCGTGATGCCCCCCCGCTTCGCCTTCCCGCGCGGTGGCTCCGAGATGCACGCCGGCCTCGGCTTCGCCGTCGAGCCCGACGCCTGGGTGCCCCTCGCCCTGCCGCTCGACCAGCGGCAGGACCGCGGCAGCCGCTTCAGCGTGGTGATCGGCCGGCTCAAGGCGGGCGTGGGCCTCGCCGAGGCGAGCCAGGAGCTCGGCGCCCTCTGCGGCCGCTACGCCCAGCAGTACCCGGACAGCGATCAGGGCTGGGGCGTCAAGCTGGTGCCGGTGCGCGAGCAGATCTCGGGCGGCCTGCGCCCGGCGTTGCTGATGCTGTGGGCCGCCGTCGGCCTGGTGCTGCTGATCGCCTGCGCCAACGTGGCGAATCTGCTGCTCGCGCGCGCCGCCGCGCGGGACAAGGAGATCGCCCTGCGCACGGCGATCGGCGCCGGCCAGAAGCGGCTGCTCGCCCAGCTGCTCACCGAGACCGGGCTCCTCGCGGTCCTCGGCGGCGGGCTCGGCATCGCCCTCGCCTGGGGCCTGCTGCGAGCCTGCCGGGCCCTGGTGCCCGCCGGTACCGCCGGCGGCGCGAGCTTCGCTCTCGACGGCCGCGCCCTCGCCTTCACGGCCGGCCTCTGCTTTCTCGCCGTGGTCCTCGCCGGCCTCGTCCCCGCCTTCCAGGCCAGCCGGCCGAACCTCGCCGGCGCGCTGCGCGAAGGGACCCGTGCCGGCAGCGGCTCGCTGGCCAGCCAGCGCCTGCGTAGCACCCTGGTGGTCGCCGAGATCGCCCTCGCCGTGCTACTGCTGATCGGTGCCGGCCTCCTGCTGCGCAGCTTCCTGCGCGTGCTCGCCAACGACCCCGGCTTCCAGACCCGCAACCTGCTGACCTTCCGCCTCGACCTGCCGCCCGCGACCTACCCGCCGGCGGCCCGCGTGGAGTTCTTCCAGCGCGTCGTCGACCAGCTGAAGAGCCAGGCCGGCATCGCGACGGCGGCCGCCGTCTCCGAGCTGCCGCTGAGCGGCTCCGAGCAGCTGGCGAGCCTCCACTTCGAGGGCCGGCCGCTGCCCAAACCGGGCGAGATGTGGTCGGTGGGCGTGCACTCGATCACCCCCGGCTACTTCGACGCCATGGGAATCAAGCTGGTGGCCGGCCGCGACCTCAACAGCGGCGACGGGGCCGGGGCCGCCCTGGCGGCGGTGATCGACGAGGAGATGGCCGGCGCCTACTGGCCGGGGGAGGACCCGCTCGGCAAGCGCTTCCGCATCGGCCGCGCCGCCCCCGACAAGCCGTGGATCACCGTCGTTGGCATCGCCAAGAGCATCCGCCACTCCGACCTCCACAGCCCGCCCGGCCCCCGCATGTACCAGACGATGGCGCAGGTGCCGATGAGCCTCAACCCCTACTTCGCCTACTTCGTGGCGCGCACCAACGGCGATCCGCGAACGATGATCGCCGGTGCCCGCGCCGCGGTGCACGCGGTGAGCGCCGACCAGCCGCTGACCAAGCTCCGGCCGATGACGCTGGTGGTCTCCGAGTCGATCGCCAAACGCCGTTTCAGCCTGCTGCTGCTCGGCCTCTTCGCCCTCCTCGCCCTGGTGCTGGCGGTGGTGGGGATCTACGGCGTCACCGCCTACTCGGTGGCACAGCGCACCCGCGAGCTCGGCCTGCGGATGGCGCTCGGTGCCCTGCCCGAGGAGGTGCTGGGGCTGGTGCTGCGCCAGGCCGGCAAGCTGGCGGCGATCGGCGTCGGGCTGGGCGCCCTGGCCGCGTTCTTCCTCACCCGCCTGCTCTCCTCGCTGCTCTACGGCGTGGGCGCCAGCGACCCTCTCACTTTCGCCGGCGTCGGCCTCTGCCTCGGGCTGGTGGCGGTCGCCGCGGCCTATCTGCCGGGCCGCCGCGCCACCCGGGTGAGCCCCGTGGTGGCGATCCAGGGCGAGTAGCCGGCAGGCTCGCTGGCCGGCGGCTCAGGCACCGGCCAGCCGGGCGGCGAGCAGGCGCCCCAGCTCGCCGACGCACGGCGGGCGGAGCAACGAGTAGTGGTCGCCGGCCAGGCGCACCACCTCGGCACCGCCCGCCGCCAGAGCGTCCCAGCCGGCAAGAAGGGAGCTGCCGTCCGCGGCGACGAAGGCCGCGGCCGTCGCCGTCGTCTCCACCCGCAGCAGGGCCCCCGAGTACGGCCCCGGCCGGTAGGCGGCGAGGGCGCAGCGGTTGGCGCGGAAGGTGGCGAAGAGCTCCTCGAGCTGCGCCAGGCCTAGCTCCGGCGGCAGCGCCGCACGCACG
>WBZL01002609.1_pt1 | contig 17337 bp, 11 predicted proteins | sample 5204291 | NCBI WGS metagenome assembly WBZL01 (sample SAMN12344345, study PRJNA552823) | activated sludge metagenome | biome: Activated sludge suspended growth; feature: Nitrification reactor; material: Wastewater; isolation source: activated sludge from nitrification reactor of wastewater...
GCTGCTCAACGGTTCGGAAGGTCTGCTGGCGCTGATCACCGAGGTCACCGTCAAGCTGACCCCCAAGCCCGAACTGGCACAGGTGGTGATCGCCTCGTTCGCCGACGTGCGGCGGGCCGGCGACGCGGTTGCCAGCATCATTGCCGCCGGCATCATTCCGGCCGGTCTCGAAATGATGGACAGGAGAGCCATTCTTGCTGTCGAACCCTACGCCAACGCCGGCTACGACATGGAAGCCGAAGCGATCCTGCTCTGCGAATCCGACGGCACGCCAGAAGAAGTGGCCGAGGAAATCGGGCGGATGACGGCGGTGCTCGAAATGAGCGGTGCTAACGGGATTCGCGTCTCGCAGAATGAAGCAGAACGGCTCAAGTTCTGGGCCGGGCGCAAGGCGGCGTTTCCGGCGGTCGGTCGCCTGACCCCTGACTATCTGTGCATGGATGGCACGATTCCAAGGAAGCATCTGGCCGATATGCTCGAAGCGATCGCTGCACTTTCCCGGAAGTACGCGCTGCGTTGTGCCAACGTCTTTCACGCCGGCGACGGCAATCTGCACCCGCTGATCATGTACGATGCCAACCAGCCGGGAGAACTCGAGCGGGCGACGGCCTTTGGTGCCGAGATTCTCGAACTGTCGGTACGTTTCGGAGGCACCATCACTGGTGAACATGGGGTGGGCATCGAGAAAATCGATCTTATGGCCGAGCAGTTCACGCTCGCCGAGATCGGCGCTTTCCATCGCCTCAAGGCGGCTTTCGACGAACATGGCCTGCTCAATCCCGGCAAGGGTGTGCCGACGCTGGCGCGTTGCCGGGAATACACGCTGGCGCGTGTCGGCGGTGAGCAGAATCCGATGAACTCGATGAACTCTTCGAGATGGTGATGGATTCCCTGATCGACAACTGGACGGCGCGCATCAGCGATGCTGCCGGCCGTGGTGGCAAGCTGGCGATTCGCGGTGGCGGCAGCAAGACTTTTTACGGTGGGCGGGAACGAGGCGAGCGTCTCGACGTCGGGGCCTATCGAGGGATCGTCGCTTACGAACCGACCGAACTGGTGATCAGCGCGCGTGCCGGCACGCCGCTCGTCGAATTGAACGCGGCGCTGGCCGAAAAGGGACAATGGCTGGCTTTCGAGCCGCCGCATTTCGCGCCGACTGCGACCGTCGGCGGCATGCTCGCCAGCGGCCTGTCGGGTCCGCGCCGGCAGGCGGTCGGTGCCGTCCGCGATTTCGTTCTCGGCGTCAAACTGTTGAATGGCCTGGGTGAGGTGCTCTCCTTCGGCGGCCAGGTGATGAAGAATGTCGCCGGTTACGATGTCTCGCGGCTGCTGGCCGGCAGCCTGGGAACGCTCGGCGTGCTGCTCGAGGTGTCGTTGAAGGTACTGCCGCTGCCGGTGGCCGAGAAGAGCCTGCGTTTTGCGATCGACGAGGCGACCGCGCTGCAGAAGCTCAATCAGTGGGGCGGGCGACCCTTGCCGATTTCGGCGTCCGCCTGGCACGACGGGATACTGACGCTGCGCCTGTCGGGTGCCGCTGCGGCGGTCGCTGCCGCAGAGCGTCTGCTCGCCGGTGAGTGGGTCGATGCGGCCGAGGCGGAAGTCTATTGGCGATCGCTGCGCGAGCAGACGCACGCCTTTTTTGCCGGCGACGCGCCGCTGTGGCGTCTCTCGCTCCCGTCGGTGGCGCCGCCGCAGGGGTTCGGAGCGACGCTGATCGAATGGGGCGGCGCGCAGCGCTGGCTGCGCGCTGGCGACGCGCGTGCGCTACGTTCGGCCGCGGCAAAAGCCGGTGGGCACGCAACGCTGTTTCGGGGTGATGACGCCTTGAAGGCCGCGGTTGGTGTTTTTCAGCCCTTGCCCGCGCCGCTGGCAAAAATTCACCGCCATCTCAAGCTCGCCTTCGACCCGCAAGAGGTCTTCAACCCCGGCCGAATGTACCCGGATTTCTGAAAGTTCGCCAAGCATGCAAACCCATCTGGCCGATTTCATCAAGGACACGCCGGCCGGGCGTGAGGCTGACGCGATTCTGCGTAGCTGCGTGCACTGCGGCTTCTGCAATGCCACCTGTCCCACTTTCCAGTTGCTCGGGGACGAACTCGACGGGCCACGCGGCCGCATCTATCTGATCAAGGAGATGCTCGAAGGGCAGCCGGTGACCGCAAGGACGCAGCTCCACCTCGATCGTTGTCTGACCTGCCGGGCCTGCGAGAGCACCTGCCCATCGGGGGTCAACTACCACCGCCTGTACGAGATCGGACGCGCCGTCATGGAGCAGCGCGTGCCGCGCTCGCTGGCTGCGCGCGCGAAGCGTTCGCTGCTTCGCGAAGCGCTGCCGCGCCGCTGGATGTTCAAGCCGGCGGTTCGCATTGGCCAACTGCTGCGGCCGCTGTTGCCAGACATGCTCGCCGAAAAGGTGCCGATGCCCGCTGGCACTCGCCTCGGCGGCGGGCTACGGCCGGCTGCACACCCGCGCCGGATGGTTGTGCTGGCCGGTTGCGTGCAGCCGACGCTGGCGCCCAATACCAATGCGTCGACCGCACGCGTTCTCGACCGGCTCGGCATCGAATTGATCGAGGTGGCAGGCGCCGCCTGTTGCGGTGCCTTGCGCCACCACCTCGATGCCCGGGAACAAGCCCTCGACGACATGCGGCGTGTCATCGATGCCTGGTGGCCAGAGCTTGAACGTGGGCGCGTCGAGGGTTTCGTGATGACCGCCTCGGGTTGTGGCGGGCATGTGCGCGAGTACGCTGCACTGCTCAAACACGACTCGGCCTACGCCGACAAGGCGGCCAGAATTTCGGCGATGACCCACGATGCCTCCGAGGTGCTCGCCGCCGAGCAGCCTCGCCTGCTCGAATTGCTGCGCGCGGCCAGGGCCGGTGTCGGCGAGCGGGTGGCCTTTCACTCGCCCTGCAGCCTGCAGCATGCGCAGAAGATTCGCGGGCTCGTCGAAGCGCTGTTGACTGCCGCCGGCTACCAGCTTTCGCCGGTCGCCGATGCGCACCTGTGCTGTGGTTCTGCGGGCACCTATTCGATTACACAGCCGGTTCTCGCCAGGCAGTTGCGAGACCAGAAGCTGGCGGCGCTCGATGCCGGTTCGCCTGCTCTGCTGGTCACGGCCAATGTCGGCTGCCAGATGCATCTGCAAAGCGGCAGCCAGTTGCCGGTGCGGCACTGGATCGAACTGATCGACGAGCGTTTGCGCGCCGCTTCCTGAAGCGTACAGACCCCACACTTACAGGAGAGCGATGTTCATCGACAGTCGGGCCAGCAGTTACGATGCCTTGTGCAGGAGTTTTCGCTGGCAGCTTCCCGAACGCTTCAACATCGGCGTCGACGTTTGCGGCCGCTGGGCCGAGGACCGTAGCCGCTTCGCGCTGTACTTCGAGGACGAAAGCGGTTTCACTTCGGCGCATACCTTCTGGGACATTCAGCGCGAAGCCAATCGCCTTTCCAACGTGCTGGCGGCACTCGGCACGCTGCCTGGCGACCGGGTGGCACTGATCCTGCCGCAGTGTCCGGAGGCGGCCATCGCGCATGTCGCGATCTATCAGATGGGTGCGCTGGTCGTCCCCCTGTCGCCGCTCTGCATGCCAGATGCGCTCGCATACCGGCTCGGCGATGCGGGCGCGCATCTGGCCATCGTCGATGCAAGGACAGTGCCGACGTTGCGGCAACTGCGCGACAAGCTGCCGCGACTGCGGCATCTGCTCTGCGTCGGCGCTGCGGCCTGCAAGGATCTCAGACGCTGGGAGGACGTGCTCGCACATGCTTCCCCACGCTACACGCCGGCAGCGACCGCCGCCCATGATCCGGCGATGATCCTCTACGATAGCGGCAGCACGGCCAGACCTAAGGGAATGTTGCTGGCGCATCGCACGCTGCTCGGCAGGCTCAGCGGCTATGTCTGCTCGCATGATTTCTTTCCGCAGCCGCGTGACCTGTTCTGGTCGCCTGCCGACTGGGCGAGTACTGCGGGCCTGTGCGATGGTTTGTTATCGACCTGGCACTTCGGGATGCCGCTGCTTGCTTACCGGGGACGTTTAGACGCCACCAGAACGTTTGCCTTGATCGAGAAGTACGGCGTGCGCAACAGCCTGCACTCTCCCGGCGCCCTGCAGAGGATGATGGAAGCGGTCCCCGACCCGAGGGCGACCTACGATCTCGACCTGCGCACGCTGGTCAGCGCTGGCGGACCGGTCGCTGCAGCGGTTTCTCACTGGGCCAGGGAGAAGCTGGGAGTGACGATCAACGAAACCTTCCGGCAGACCAGGATGGGCGATGTGCTGGGCAATTGTGCTTCGCGCTGGCCGGTGAAACCGGGTTCGATGGGCCGCCCCTACACTGGGCATCGGCTGGCGGTCATCGATCGCCAGGGCCAGGTCCTGCCGCCGGGCGAAGTGGGCGAACTCGCCGTGCATCGGCAGTGCAACGCGGAAGACGATCCGGTGATCATGCTCGGGTATTGGCGGAACCCCGAAGCGACCACCGGGAAGTTCATCGCTGATGGCTGGGTCCTGACCGGCGATCTCGCGAAGATCGATGCAGAAGGCAATTTCTGGTACCAGGGGCGCGCCGACGTGTTCCACCCTGATGGCCAACCCATGAAACGTTGAAAGCGATAGAATTTGCCGCTGTTCTGCCGACCGTCGATCGCCGCTCCGATGGCCGGGAGCGGCAGCCAGGCCAGAAGCTGCTTTCATGAGGAGAAGGACTGAAGGCCATGCAGCGATTACCGGGAGTTTTACGCGATGTCGATTACGATTGACGCCTGTGTCGCCCAGCATCAGGGGGATCGCCGCGAACAGCAGGACCGCGCGGCGATCCTGCCGCATCCCAAAGGCGGGGGCGTGACGCTGGCGGTGGTGGCGGACGGCATGGGCGGCCATGCCGGGGGGGTGATCGCTGCCCGGCAGGTGATCCATACCGTTCGCAACAATCTCGAAGGCTTTTCCGCACGCACCGAATCGGCACGCGGACTGCTGGAATCCATCATCAATGAAGCGCATATGCTGATCAAGACATCGCGTTTCATCAACGAGAAGGATCCGCACAGCACCGTCGTGATGCTGCTGTTGCAGCCGGGCAAGGCGAGTTGGGCGCATTGCGGTGACAGCCGAATCTACCATTTCCGGGGTGAAAACCTGGTCTTTCGCAGTACCGATCATTCCTATGTCGGGCAACTGGTGGTGCAGGGCAGAATCACGCCCGCGCAAGCACTCGTGCATCCCAACCGGAACATTCTGTTGACCTCGCTGGGGGGAGCCGAAGCCCCCAAGATCGCTTTTGGCGAAACCGATGGCCTGCAGGCAGGGGACACCTTTCTGCTCTGCTCGGACGGTCTATGGGCCTATTTCAGCGATCAGGAACTGGGGTGGGTGATCAATGGCTCGACCTCGGCGCGCGAAGCCTCCGAGTTGCTGATCGGCCGGGCACGGTCGCTTGGCAGCGGGGACGGCGACAACATCTCGATCGCGATCCTGAAACTGCTAGAGGCACCGCTTGCTTAACGGCCATGGCTTTTGCCAGGCCATGACCGTTACCCCCCATGACCGTTACCCCCATGACCGTTACCCTTTTCCCAGACCCTCTCTGCCGCGAGTGGAGGAGTTGGAGATTACTGAGTTGCCTAACCTGGCTGCCGGCCGGCTACTTGCGCCCCAGGCCGCCCAGCAGCGCCGCGACCGGACGGCGGGGTTTGTGCGGGCGTTCGCTATGGTGCAGCGCTCTATCGGCGTCGTTGCCGACCGCTGCCACAAGCGGCGCAGGACTCTCATAAGGCTTGCTGAAGTCGAAGCCATCTGCGGCGAGGTGTGGGAAACGCCCGTTGCTGGCGCGGTTCGCTTCTTCGCGCTGGGCATTGCGGCCCGTCATGCGCTCGCTGCGCGGGGCAGCCAGCGGGGCAAGCGCCGGCGGTGGCGGGAGTGGTCGGCGATGGCCGCGTTTGCCGCTGGGTGGGTAGGTATAGTCGTATTCGGGTTCGAAGCCAGCAACCGGAACCTGCTCGACCTGAATCCGGATCAGCTTTTCGATCTCGACCAGATACTCGACCTCACTGGCCGAGACCAGTGAAATGGCCGTTCCCGGCTTGCCCGCGCGACCCGTACGGCCGATACGGTGGATGTAGTCCTCCGGCGTGCGCGGCAGTTCAAAGTTGATGACGTGCGGCAGTTCGTCAATGTCGAGGCCGCGCGCGGCGACGTCGGTGGCGACCAGCACCAGGACCGAACCCTCCTTGAAAGCTTCGAGCGCCTTCAGGCGCTCCTGCTGGCTCTTGTCGCCATGGATCGAGTCGGCGGCAATCCCGGCCTTTTGCAGTTCGCGGGCAAGCCGGTTGGTTTCGATCTTGGTGCGGGTGAACACCAGCACCTGGTTGAAATCGGCCGACTTCAGGAGTTTGACCAGCAGCGCGCGCTTGGCCTCGGCCGCCACCGGGTGGACGCGGTGGGTGATCGTCTCGGACACGGTGTTGCGTTTGGCCACTTCGATCAGCACCGGCGACTTGAGCATGCCGTCGGCCAGCTTCTTGATCTCTTCCGAGAACGTCGCCGAGAACAGCAGGCTCTGCCGCTGCCTGGGCAGCAGGTTGATGATGCGCGTGACGTCGGGGACGAAGCCCATGTCGAGCATTCGATCCGCCTCATCGAGCACGAGTGCCTGCACGCTGGCGAAGTTGAGGCACTTTTGTTCGAAGAGATCGAGCAGCCGGCCGGGGGTCGCCACCAGCACCTCGGCGCCGCAGCGGATCTCGGCGATCTGCGGCTTGATGTCGACCCCCCCGAAAACGCAACAGCTCCGGATCGGAACATGCCTGCTGTAGGTCTTGACCGACTCGTACACCTGAATCGCCAGTTCGCGCGTTGGCGCCAGCATCAATACCCGTACCGGATGGCGCGCGGGTGACGGGCTCGGGCTGGCGAAGGCCAGAATACGTTGCAGCAGCGGCAGCGTGAAAGCGGCCGTCTTGCCGGTGCCCGTTTGTGCCCCCCCCATCAGATCACGGCCCGCAAGGATCACCGGTATCGCTTGTGCCTGGATGGGCGTGGGCTCGGTGTAACCCTGGTCGGCAAGGGCTCTCAGGAGTTCAGGCGCCAGGCCCAGTTCATCAAAACGCATCCGCAGAACCCTTAAATCAGTCAAAAATCAATTGCATAATAGCGATAGACGAATTATACATCGATTGCCGATCGGTGCCCGGCTTTGCGCGCGCGCCCGGCTTGCCGATGTCATCGCCGCTTCAGGAGCTTGAGCGCACGCTCTGCAGCCGCGTCGAATACGGCGATACGCGAAACGATCCAGGCTTGGCCCGAGCGTAGCTGCTGATCGAGAGTGGCGCGTGGCATGGCTACTGCGAAGCCCCACTCCGGGTTGAACAACAGAACCCTTCCCGAGGCCGGGCTTTGCCAGCAGCAGAGACCACACGGCGACTCCTGGGGCGAGACCATGAAACGCAGCCAGTCGCCCACCGGACTCCGGCCAGCCGGTGCCCTTGGGGGCGCCTGGCCGCCGACCGGATCGGGCAGATAACGGATCGCTTGCCCGTGACGATCGCGCAGGAGAGTCTCGGCCATCGGCTTGCCTGCCTGTGCGTCCGGCGGGCGTTCGAGCGCGGGTGCTGCCTGCGGCGGCGCGGTCAGCGCCTGGTTGCGCAAGGCACTGGTCTGCAGGTCGAACAAGGTATCGAGAAAGGGTGTTCTCTCGGAGACTGGGACCCCGATGGCGTCCAGCCCGGCGCTGATTCGCCCAAGCAGCGATGAGGCCAGCCCGGCGAGGCGTTTACGTTCCTCGGCGGTCTGCTTCGGGAGCACGCTCCAGATCAGTTCGTCGGCAGTGTGGCTGTCCTCCTGCCAGCGTCTGCCCTGGATACCGCCCTCCGCGGCGGCAGCGATCATGACTCGCCACCAGTATTGCTCAAGAAACGAGGCAATCTCCGGCGAGCCGGTTCGCGCCAGACTGAGGCGCAGCCAGTGGTCGGCGAGCAGCCTCGCGTATTGCCGGTTTTCGTGCTCAAGCACGGTCTGCACCTGCGTTCCGGCCGCCTCCCGAACGGCCTGGTCACGCTGCCTGATCAGCAGGTCGAGTTCCGTCAGCTGGGGATCAAGCGAGCCATCCTGTTCGAGCGTCCGGCGGGCGCTTACGGCCAGCTGGCGGATCCGTTGGCAGAGCGGATGATTCGATTCCTGCGGCAGACCAACGCCGGCCCGCGCCATGCGATTGATCAGCGAGCGGGCAGGATGCTGGGCGTTGGCCAACAAGGAGGGATCGATGATCGATAGTTTGAGCAGCGGGATCTGCAGCCGCCCGATCGCTTCCTTGATGGCGTCGGGCAGGTCGGCGGAGTCGAGGAGGGCCTCGAAAATCAGCGCCAGGGTATCGAAGGCGACCGCTTCGTGTTTGCCCAGGGGCAGGTCGAGATCCTTCGCCCTGAGGGTACCCAGTGGCCTGCAGGAGGGCGGTGATGCTGCGCGTGCGTCGTCAAGGCTGGCCGACAGCGACCGGTTCTCGAGCGCCGTCAGGCGCTCGGACAGATGCTTGAGCATGATCAGCGCGGCGGCTTCGAGCGTGGGATTCCCCGATCCCGCGGTGGGGTGAGCAAGCTGCGGGACGGTCGACCGATCCGCATCGAGTTGCTGGCTGACCGCCTGCTGCAGGGCCGACAGGGTGTTGGCGTCCGCGGGCAGGGTGTCGCCGGAGGGTAACCGGCCGGTTCTGGGATCGGTGCTGCCCGACGGGTTTTGTCCTGTTGGCGCTGGCCCGATGCCGTGGCCCGCCAGCAGGCCGTCGATTTCGCCATAGAGTCCGGAGATCTGTTGGCAGAGGCCCTGTTCGAGCCGGTCGAGCAGCGCCAGCGTGGGCTCGAGACCCCCGCCGGCGTGTCTGCAGATCGCCCACAAGCCAAGACAGATCGCTTCCGGTCCAGCCGGATGGGTGGTCTCGCTCATCGCCGGCCGGCAGAGCAAGGTCATGTAGCGCGACTGACAGCGCCACAGGTTGCGGCCGCCGGCCTCGCGCAAGCGAGTGATCAGGGCGTTGATCCGGATGTCCAGCTCGAGGTCATCGTCACCCATCAGGGTCAGGCGCGAGGCGGTCAGGTTGGTGCGCTGATCGGTGTCCTCATCCGAATCGGATGCGTTGGCCAACTCGTCATGCGCTGCCCCGACTTCCTGATCGAAGGCCGCGAGCACGGCCGGTACGCGTATCCCGCACTGCCGGATGATGTCGCTGAGTCGGCGCTGAAAGAGTTCCTTGCTGGCACAGAGAATGGCACAGCGATCTTCGCCTGTTTCTGGTGCTTGCGGCGGATGGCTTTGATCGGACATGCAGGGCGGGCCAGGCGAGGGGAGGGGTGGCAACTTGTCTTGTCTATTGTACTTCGCATCCAAGGGTCATGGCGATTCGCGATACCCGGATGGCGACCTTGAATTGGCCCCCGTTGCTGGCCAGCGAGGTACTGGCGGAGGCTTCGCCCTGCTGCTGGTGCGCGCAGGCTGTCCTCCCGCTTGCATGGCCAGGTACCTGGCGAGGCGCCGGTGCCTGATCCGGAGGGACACGCCCGTGCTGGCCGAATCGCATTTTTCGCGTTACGATGGCCTGCATCGACCATGCGCGCGACACGATGGCCACCCGCATCGGTAAATCGGGGTGGCACGCCCGTTTCCGCGCACGCTGGCCACGCCGAATGCACGCATGCGCACCAGCGGACGCGGCATCCGCCAGTTCGAAACCAGCCTCGCAGCACCGTCCGCCGGGAGAAGAACGGGACCTTCGCCATGACCTCAGACTCGGATACCCAGCAACCCCCCGTCGTGTTCATCAGCTATGCGCACGAAAGCGATGCGCTTCGAACGTCGGTCAAGGCGCTGGCCGATTGGCTGGTGCAGAACGGCTGCCGCGTCCTGACCGATCACGCGTACATTGTCCGACCGCCCGCGCAGGGGTGGCCGGTGTGGATGCGCGACTGCATCGAGCAGTCCGGCACCGTGCTGGTGGTCTGCACGCCCCAACTCCGCGCCCGCTACGAGAAGACGGCGGCGCCGGACTCCGGGCGCGGGGCGACCTACGAAGGCGCGATCGTGACGCAGCAGATCTACGACGCCGCGATGCGCAACACCAAGTTCCAGCCGATCCTGCCCGACGATGGCGACGAGGGCAATATTCCGACCTTCCTCAAGCCGTGGTGGAACGGGCACCGCTTTCCTGGCGGCAACGACGGAATTCTGCGCATGATTTTCGATGGAAAAAAGGATACAGGTTCCGCACCGCCTCGATTGGAGGACGGCGCTGCGGCAGCTACCGCAGCCTGGGTGAGCGGCGCGGATCAGGAACGGCTGGCGAGCAAGTTGCTTGGCACTCCCGCGGCGCTGCCGTTTTTTGAGTCACTGCAGCGCGAATTTGCCGAGGAGTTTGCCTTGCCGAATCCGCCGGACGCAGCTTCGATGGTGCAATGCTTCTCCGCATCGCCAGCGGCTCAGGTCGATCAGCTCTTTTTGGTCGTGCGCCGCGCGCTGCTGGCCGTTCCGCCGATCGACGAATTGCAGGTTTCTCGACGTGCGGCGGAAGAGGCTGCTGCTGCATTGTACCTCGTTGCCGCCTGCCGGCTGGTCGATCAAGCGGTTCGCACGGCAAGTGGCGGCGGCTACGTATTGCATGTGCCGCGGAGCGAGCGCATCGTCTGTGCCATTATCTCCACTGCGCTTTTCGGCGGCGAAATCCGGCTGGTGCCGTCGGATGAGGCGGAGCTGCCTGTGTCCGAGTATGTCTTCGAAGTCAAGGTGGCGGCTTGCGGCGACCAGATCGTCGAGGAATTCGAGCGCGCGGCGTTCACCGTGGTGATGGCCAACGACCGCGATGCTCCGGAGGTCAGCAAGAGCTCCGGTCCGCTGCACCCTGACCACGCCAGGCGGCTCGCCGCCCGCCTGCGCAGCATTCGGCAGGTGCGCCGGAAGAGCCTGTCGCTGGTAGTCCATGGCCTCACACAGGCGGATGCCTGCCACGGGTTCGCTACGACATATACGGTACCCGTCATGCTGCCGGCGAGCGAGGCGACTGCCGCGCTGCTCGGAATGGACGCCGGCACGCTGCTAGCGGAAATCAGGGAATTCTGGAGCGAACTGGAAGTCTTGCGTCGCCCGGCTTCGCCACAGCATACCGACACCCCTTCCCCACCAGCCAAAGGAGAGCAATCCATGCCGTCATCCGGCCTCAATCTGAACATCAGCGGCGGCAACGCCAGCATTGCCATCAGCACCGGCGACCATTCGATATCGCAGACAGGCAACGGGAACACCGCCCAGGTGGGCCATAAGGAAGGAAGCGAGCTGGCCGCGTTGCTGCCGCTCGTACAGGAGCTTCTGCAAGCGATCGCCGAACTGTCGTCGCCCAGGGCCCGCGAAACGCTGAAGACACACGCTGAAGTCGTCGCCGCCGGGATCGCCAAACCGGAGAAGTCCGATCCCGGCCGCATCAAACAGGCGTTCGATGCCATCAAGTCCGGTGCCGACATGCTCGAGGACGGCGGCAGGATCATCGGCTTGTGCAACAAAGCGTATCAGGTGCTGGCTCCCGTTCTCGGCCTGCCGCCTTCGCCGCTGCCATGACCCAGACTCCTCCCAACCCCTTCGTCGCCCTGCAGCCCGACAGCGAACTCGGCCTGCCCGAGAGCGAGCACTTTTCCGCCGCCGGCCACTGGTGGAGCCAGCCGGAGATCGACGCGCTGATCCTCGCCTACGCGGCGCGACGGCCGCTGCTGGTGCGCGGCGAAGCCGGCAGCGGCAAGAGCCAGATCGCGCGCTGCGCGGCGCGGGTGCTCGGCGACGCACCGCTGCTGGTCGAAGTGATCCATCCGCGCTTCGAGGCGCTGGACCTGCTGTATCGCGTCGATGCCGTCGAACGCCTGGCCGACGCCGAGCTCAAGCGCCTCGACGAGAGCAACGAAAAATACGTCAAGCACGGCCGGCTGTGGCAGGCGATGGAGCTTGCGCGCGCCGGCGCGCCGCTGCCGGTGCTGCTCATCGACGAGATCGACAAGGCCGACGCCGACGTGCCGAACGCGCTGCTCGACGTGCTCGGCAACCGCAGCTTCCAGGTGCCGCCGCTCGCGCACCGCGTCGTGCGCGCCGCCGGCGGCCGGCTGCCGCTGATCATCCTGACCACCAACGAGGAGCGCGAGCTGCCCGCCGCCTTCGTCCGCCGCTGCGTCGTGCTCAACGTCAACCCGCCGGCGCACGAGACGCCGCAGGGCGACGAAGCGTTCATCGACTGGCTGGCCACGCGCGGCCGGATGCATCGCCAGCTCGCGATCGCCGAAGAAGCGCGCCGGCTCGCCGCACGGCAGGTGCTGGCCGACCGCAAGGTGGCGATCGGGCTGGGCTATCCGAAGGTCGGGCTGGCCGAATACATCGACCTGCTCAGCGCGCTGCACGAATTGACGCAGGCCACGCCGGAGGAAGCGCGCACGGACGAACAAATCCACTGGCTGCAGCGGCTGGCCGCCTACGCGCTGGTGAAGAACGCCGACCAGCCGCAGGATCGCCCGCCAGTCACCTCGGCCTCCGCAGCGGCCTCGGCGACGCCGGCAGACGATGCCGGGCGAGCCAGCCGGTGAGCACCAGCGAGTGCAGAGCCGCGCGCGGCGCGCTCGCTCGCGCCGATCTGCTGCGCGCGCTGGCGGTGGCGCCGCGCGAGCGGCTCGCGCTCGACATCGACAACGGCCTGTGGTTCGGCTACGTCCGCCTGCCCGAGCCGCCGCCTACGCCCGAGCCGCCACCGCTGGCGCTGCCGCCCGCCCAGGCAGCCAGCACGCCGTCGCCGGCGCACCGGCTGCCGCTGCGCATGCCCTTCGCGCACGCGATCGTCGAGCGCCACCGGCGCCCACCCGCATCGCCCGAGGCGCCTCCCCCGGCCCCCGGCGAGGCCGAAGCGCCGCTCGACGAGGAAGCCGCGCAGGCCCGCTCGCCATGCTGCCTGGCCGCCTACGAAGACCTGCTGCCGCAGGCGCGCCTGCTGCCCGCGCTGCGCCGCCACCTCGGCGCCACCCGCGCCGGCGCGCTCGACCTCGAGCGCATCGCGCAGCAGCTCGCCGCCCGGCAACTGCCGCGCCACCTGCCACGGCAGCGCTGCCAGCGCTGGCACCCCGAGCTGGTGGTGGTGCTCGACTTCTGCCCGCGCCTGTGGCCGTATCGGCACGACATGCACCGGCTCGCCGGCTGGCTGCTGCGCCACTGCGGGCGCTCCGGCGTCGAGTTGCGGATCATCAACCGCGGCCCCTGCGGCGCGTGGAGCGACTGGCTGGCGCATCAGAACCCGCAAGCAGGCGGCGAGCCGCCCGAGCACGACTGGCGGATGCCTGCAACGGGCGCGCCGGTGCTGCTGGTCAGCGACCTCGGGCTGCTGACCGGCGCCGGATCAGCGATCCGCGGCGACTGGCGCCGCTTCGTCGCCAGGCTGCGACGCGCCGGGCTGCGCCCGCTCGCGCTCGCTCCGCTCGGCGCCGCGCAGCTCGACCCGGCCCTGGCGCAGGCGCTGCCGATCCTGCGCTGGAGCCCGGATGCGCGCGCCCGCCCGGCGCCAGCGCACGGCGCCGCGCAAGGCGAACCCGCGGGCCTCGCCGAGCTGCTCGCCATGGCCGCCGCGACGCGGCGCGTCGATCCGCCGCTGCTGCGCGCGCTGCGCCGGCTCAACCCGCGCGCGCCGCTCGATGCCGGCCTCGAAGGCGCGTTCTGGTGCCATCCCGAGGTCGACGCCGGCTACGCCGCCAGCCTCCGCCCGGCGGCGATAGAGCCGCATCTGCGCCGCTTCGGGCAACTGCTGCCGACGCTGCAGGCGGCCGCCGACCGCGTGCGCGAGCGCCACCACGCCCACTTGCGCGCGGTGGTGAATCATGAGGAAACCCTGCTCTGGGCCGCGCACGCCGGCGCCGGCGCGCTTGCCGCCGCCGGCGCCGGGCAGCGCATCGGCGAAGCGCGGCAGTTCCTGCGCCGGCTCGGCGCGACGCTGGCGTCGCCGGACAGCGCAGCGACCCGCGCCCGATGGCTGGCCGTGGCGCGGGACATCGTGCAGCGCGCCGACGCGGCGATGGGCGCCGCGCAGGCCGAGGTGCTGCACCCGCTGCTGGCGGCGCTGTTGCGGGCGTTCGGTGAGCGGGTGGCGGTGCCGGCGTGGGCCGACCCCGCCGCGCTGGCCAGGCTGCTCGGCGGCAGCCGGCCGCCGCTGGAATGCTGGCTGGTGCGCGATGTGGCCAGCGGCGGCCTGCTGCTGCAGGCGCAGCCCGCGGGCGCGCGCCAGAGCCCGCTCGGCGAAGCGCTACGGGTCGATGCCGGCGGCGTGCGGCTGCAAATCGAGCACCAGGGCACCCGCAGCGCGCGCTGGCTGTCGCCGGCCGATCTGCCGCAAGCGCTCGGCGCGCTGGCCGAGCGCTCGCAGATCCGGCTCGATACGTCGGCGGAATCGGTCGTTCTCGCGCCGGTCGAGCGGCCGCGCGGCGCGGCGGGCTGGCAGTGCGGTGGCCACGGCCTCGCGCTCACCGGCCCGCGCCTGGGCGGCGTCGACGCGCGCTGGGAAGAGAGCGCCTTGCGCGCGGTGGCAGGGTCGTCGATCCCGCCGGCGGCCGCGCCCGCGCGCGCGTGGCAGCTCGCAGCCGAGGCCGTCGGTCCCCCGCCCGCAGGCAGCCCGCTGCGCTTCGGCATCGACCCCGAATTCGGCCTCTGGGCCGAGTTCACGGTCAGCAGCCGGCACGGCAGCGCGACGCAGCGGCTGCGCTGGATCGAGCCAGGGAGTTTCCGCATGGGCTCGCCAGAAAGCGAGCCCGAGCGATACAGGGATGAAGGCCCGCAGCATTGGGTCACGCTGACGCGCGGCTTCTGGCTGGCCGAGACCGCCTGCCCGCAGGCGCTGTGGCAGACGGTGATGGGCGCCAACCCCAGCTATTTCCAGGGCGACTCGCAACGGCCGGTCGAGCAGGTGAGCTGGCACGAGGTGCAGGGATTCCTGCGCGCGCTCGAAAAACTGCTGCCGGGCTGCGAGGCGGCGCTGCCGACCGAAGCGCAGTGGGAATACGCCTGCCGGGCTGGCAGCGAGACGCCGTTCAGTTTCGGCGGGAACATTACGCCCGAGCAGGTCAACTACGACGGCAACCACCCCTATGCGGGCGGCGCGAAGGGACGGTATCGCGCGGAGACGGTGCCGGTGAAGAGCCTGCCGGCGAACGCCTGGGGCTTGTACGAGATGCAGGGCAATGTCTGGGAATGGTGTGCCGATGGCCCGCGGGCCTACGACGAACGGGCGCAGCAGGACCCGACTGGCCCGGTTTCTGGAGACGAAGGGGCGCTCCGCGCCATCCGCGGCGGCTCCTGGAACGGCGACGCCAGGGGGGCGCGCTCGGCCCGCCGGTACGCGGATCTCCCGGACGGGCGCCTCGACGACCTGGGCTTTCGCCTCTCCCTGAGGTCCCTCGAGTCCGGCCAGGTTCCGGCACCGGTTCAGGGCCGGCCGGGACGGCCGGCCGCTGCCGCGCCTGGAGGGCGCGACAGCCTGGACGCGGCGAGCGCGGAGCGCTCGCCGCGTCCGAAAAAAGGCAAGCGCTGACCATGACCATGCACTTCTTCACCGTCCCGGCGCTCAGCCCGCAGCCGGCACAGGACGAACTGAACCGCTTCTGCGCGTCGCACCGCGTCGTGGACATCGAGCGCCAGCGCGTCGCCGCCGGGGCGAATTCGTATTGGGTCCTGTGCGTCACGGTTTCCGCTGGCGCGGGCGTGCAGCCGGACGCGCTGAAGGCGCCGGAACGCAAGGCCGGCGCGCGCGCCGAGGCCGGCACCGCGGCAGCGCGGGTGGATTACCGGCAGGTGTTGAGCGAGCCGGATTTCACGGTTTACGCCGATTTGCGCGTCTGGCGCAAGGCGGTGGCCGAACAGGAAGGCGTTCCGGTGTATGCGGTATTCACCAACGAGCAGTTGGCCGAGATCGTGCGTCGCCGCGTCGATCGTCTGGCGGCGCTGGGCGAGATCGAGGGCATCGGCCCGGCGCGGCTGGAGCGCCACGGCGAGGCGGTGCTGATGCGGTTGCGGGCCGCGCCGCGCCCGGCGAACGGGGTGTCGCCGTGACGCGGCGCGACGCGATTTCGCTCGCCGAGGTCGCGGCACGGGACAACCTGCTGCTGGCCACCTGGAAAGCCGCGCGCGGCAAGCGCGAACGCCCGGCCGTGGCGCGCTTTCTCGACGATCTCGACGCGCGCCTGGCAATGCTGGGTCGCGACATCCTGGAAGAGCGGGCGCCAGCCGGGGACTTTCGGCGCTTCACCATCCACGATCCCAAGCGCCGCGTCATCACCGCCGCCTGCTTTGCCGACCGGGTGCTGCATCATGCCATCCTCAATCTGGCCGAGCCGCGCTTCGAGCGCATGCTCGTCGATGGCTGCCACGCCTGCCGGCCGGGCAAGGGCGTGCATGCCGCGGTGCGCGAAGTGCAGCAGAACCTGCGCTGCTGGCCCTGGTTTGTCAAGGTGGATGTGGACGGCTACTTCCCTTCCATCGACCACGTGCTGCTCAAGGACTTGCTCGCCCGCCGCTTCAAGGGCGCCGGCTTCCTGGCCCTGCTCGGCCGCATCATCGATGCCGGCGCGGCGGATACGCCCGGCCGCGGGCTGCCGATCGGCGCGCTGACCTCGCAACACTTCGCCAATGCCTATCTGGACGCAGCCGACCGCATGCTGCTGGCGCACGCGGGCGTGCGCGCGCACGTGCGCTACATGGACGATATCGTCTGGTGGTGTCCCAGCCGCGCCGCCGCGCTGGCCAGCCTGGACGAACTTCGCGCGTTTCTCTGGCGCGAGCGCAAGCTCGTTCTCAAGCCCGCCGTGTGCCTCGGCCGCAGCACGCAGGGGCTGGCCTTCTGTGGCTTTCGCATCCGGCCGGGCGAGGTCTTCGCCAGCGCGCGCAAGCTTTCTCGCTACCGTGCCGGGCTGGCGCGCGTGCAGGCGGCGCTGAGCAGCGGCCAGGCCAGCCCCCTGCAGGCGCAGCGTGCCTACGACGCCTTGCTGGCGACGCTGACCGGTGCGCAGACGCTCGGGTTTCGGCGACGGCTCGGTGGCGGCGGCGACGCCGGCGCGTGCTCTCCTTCCGTCCTGGGGTGTGAATGAACGTGTGGGGAGGGACCGATCTGCTCCCCTCCCCTGCAAGGGGGAGGCGGGATCACCGATGTCAACGCATCTCCATTGAGCCTCTTGCAAAACTCACCCTGCAAGGAGATTTTTCACTGCTGTGGGCGAAAGCTGGGGGCGCAGGCGGCCATTTCTGGCATGATACGGTTACCGAGACCAACATCATAACGCCCGCAAAATGG
>WBZL01002612.1_pt1 | contig 17331 bp, 13 predicted proteins | sample 5204291 | NCBI WGS metagenome assembly WBZL01 (sample SAMN12344345, study PRJNA552823) | activated sludge metagenome | biome: Activated sludge suspended growth; feature: Nitrification reactor; material: Wastewater; isolation source: activated sludge from nitrification reactor of wastewater...
AAGGCGAACACCGTGATCCCAACATCATCCCGCACATTCCTGCCGCTACAGACCAAAACTGTCGAAAAATTTTACAATTTCACGTTAATGCGCATCCTCTTTATTCAGAGGATGGTGTTATTAACATGTTGATTTGTTGATATTAATTCATTAATATCGGAAACTGGTATGCTACTTGCTATATGACAAAAAAGCCTTCGATTTCAAAAAATGGATGACCTCGTGAATTGATCCAAAAGATCCGGGCGTTTCCATGCAATGAAATTTCGTCATTGCAACAAAACACGATGAACATGATTCCCGATAATCCGTCATCGCAGATAATACTTGACGAAAAAGCCTGGGATGCGTTTTACTTGAGTTTCCTAAAATAATAATTATCGAGTATCTGACATGAGGAGCTAGGACTATGAAAAAACTCGTTATTATCGCATTATGTATTTTTATTCCGGCTTATATCTATTTGATGATTCAGTATTTCTAAGAACCCGTTCAGGATCGCGCTGAAGGGTGCGTGGCCACGTTAAAATGGCACTGCATTCCTCAGTGAGATCTTTGACAGGTGTTGCCTCTTTTCAAGAAAACACCGGCAACTGAAAAAACGATTGCCGGTGTTGATGTAAAAGCCTTGTTGCTTAACAACCGGCAAACAGCCGGTTAGTGTCATTCGCCGCAATACGCGGTCACCTGAATTTCGATTTTCATGCGAGGGTCGGACAAGCCTGCGGCGAGCATCATCGCTGATGGCCTGACATCGCCGAAATATTTGCGCGTGACCGGAAAGCATTTGGGGAAATCGTCAGCGTTCGGCAGCACATAGGTTACGCGCACGACATCCTTCAGGCTGCTGCCGGCTTCCTGCAATGCGGCTTCGATATTTTTGAAACACTGCTCGGCCTGTTCCACCAGGTCGTCGGATATGGTCATGTTGCTGTAGTCAAATCCGGTCGTGCCGGAGACCAGTACCCAGTCGCCCGCGCGGACTGCGCGGGAATAGCCGATTTCCTGTTCGAATGTTGATCCGGAACTGATCAGTTTGCGCGCCATGTTGTTTTCTCCTTGATAAACGTTGCAAAAAATTGCAACTATAATGGGGATGCTGTGCGATTTCAAAGCGGATTGAACCAAAGAGGAGCTGACCGTCAATGGCGACGACATTATACTGGCATGATTACGAAACGACCGGCGTCGATCCGAAGCGCGACAGACCGGTGCAGTTTGCCGGCGTGCGCACGGACGAAGCATTCAATGAAATCGGCGAGCCGCTGGTGATTTACTGCAAGCCGCCGCGCGATGTTCTGCCGCAGCCGATGTCCTGTCTGATTACGGGCATCACGCCGCAGCAGGCGGATGATAAAGGTCTCGCGGAGGCCGATTTTATCGGAAAAATCCATGCCGAACTGGCGCAGCCCAATACCTGCGGACTGGGTTATAACACGCTGCGCTTCGATGACGAAGTGACGCGCTACACGCTTTACCGCAATTTTTATGATCCTTACGCGCGTGAATGGCAAAATGGGAATTCCCGCTGGGATATCATCGATCTGGTGCGCATGACCTACGCTTTGCGGCCTGAAGGCATTGAGTGGCCGCTGCGCGCGATGAATGGGGAAGAGCGGGATGAACAGAACGAACAGCCAAGCTTCCGGCTTGAGGATTTAACCGCCGCGAATGGCATCGTGCATGGGGCGGCGCACGATGCATTGTCCGATGTGCGCGCGACGATCGGTCTGGCGCGTCTGCTGTATCAACGGCAGCCGCGGCTCTACAGCTGGCTGTATCGATTGCGCGATAAACGGCGCGCGGCGGAGCTGCTCGATGTGTTCGGCTACACACCAATTGTGCATACCTCGCGCATGTATCCGGCCAGCACCGGTTGCACCACGCTGGTGATGCCGCTTGTCGCCGAGCCGGGTAATCCGAACAGTGTGCTGGTTTATGACTTGCGCCACGATCCGGAGATGTTTCTGGATAAGGGTATCGAGTCACTGGCACGATATCTGTTTACTCGCAACGACGATTTGCCGGACGGAGAACAGCGTTTGCCGGTCAAGTCGGTGAAAATCAACAAATGTCCGGCGCTGGCGCCGCGCAATACACTCAATGCAGAGGCCGCCGGGCGCATTGGTATTGATCCTGATGTCTGTGAGCGGCACTGGCGCAAACTCAAGGCTTATTGTGAAAAAACCGATTTTGCGCAGCGTGTGGCTTCAGCTTATACTGGCAGGACATTCGAGCCGGCGGAGGATGTTGATCAGGCCTTGTATGACGGTTTTTTCGACAGCGCCGATATACCACTGCTGGTGCAGATACGTCGCGCCGCCCCACAGGCGCTGGTCGCCGCTCGTTTTGAGTTTCACGACTGGCGTTTGCCGGAATTATTTTTCCGTTACCGCGCGCGAAACTGGTCGGAGACATTGACTGCCGATGAATATGAGCGCTGGCGGCAGTTGCGTGAACAGCGTCTGACGCAGGGCGTTGGCGGGGACAGTCTGACGATTGATCGCTATTTTGGCCAGCTATCCGTTTTGCGCGCTGAATACGCCGGTAATGCAAAAGCGCTGAAAATACTCGAAGCGCTGGCGCAGTGGGGAAAAAATCTGATGAATTTTTGAGAAGGCAGCAGCATGATGCTGCCTTCTGCGGCTATAATGCCAGTTGCAATGCATTCTTTATTTTGTCGTGTTTCCATGCGGTTATGAAAAATAATTATCTTGAAAGAATCCTGACAGCGCAGGTTTATGATGTTGCGGAACAGACGCCGCTCGATGATATGCCCATTCTGTCCGCGCGCATCCATAATCAGGTGCTGCTCAAGCGCGAGGATTTGCAGCAGGTTTTTTCTTTCAAGCTGCGCGGCGCGTACAACAAGATGTTCAAGCTGTCTCCGGAAGTGCGTAATCGTGGTGTGATCGCGGCCTCAGCCGGTAATCATGCGCAGGGCGTGGCGCTGGCCGCGAAAAAACTGGATTGCAGCGCCACCATCGTGATGCCGGTGACTACGCCGCAGATCAAGGTGCAGGCGGTCATGGCGCGTGGGGCGACAGTGGTGTTGCATGGCGATTCCTACAGCGATGCGTATGAATATGCGGTGGAGCTATCCGAGGCGCACCAGACGACGTTTATCCATCCGTATGACGATCCGGATGTCATCGCCGGACAGGGCACTATCGGCATGGAAATTTTGCGCCAGCATACCGGAAAAATTCACGCCTTGTTCGTGCCGGTGGGGGGTGGTGGATTGATCTCGGGCGTGGCGGCGTATGCTAAAAGGCTTTATCCTGAAATCAAAATTATCGGCGTTGAACCGGCTGACGCTAACGCCCTGTTCCGTTCGCTGCAAAGCGGCCGCCGTGTCAAGCTGCCGCAGGTCGGGTTGTTCGCCGATGGCGTGGCGGTCAAGCAGATCGGCAAAGAAACGTTCCGCTTGTGCCGCGAGCTGGTGGATGAAGTCATTCTGGTCGATACCGATGAAATCTGCGCGGCGATCAAGGATGTTTTTGAAGATACACGCACCATACTCGAGCCATCGGGCGCGCTTTCAATTGCCGGCATCAAGACCTATGTGGAGCGGGAGAATATTCTGCACCAGACATTGATTGGTATCGCTTCGGGCGCCAATATGAATTTCGACCGGCTGCGGCATATCTCCGAACGCGCGGAAATCGGTGAACACCGCGAAGCGGTAATGGCGGTCATCATTCCGGAGAAGCCCGGCAGCTTCAAGAAATTCTGTAACCTGCTGGGTGCAAAGAGCATAACCGAATTTAACTATCGCTACGCCGACCCGAAGGAAGCGCGTGTTTTTGTCGGTATTTCGGTGCGTAATCGCGATGAAACCGAGAAACTCGTCGCTGACTTGCAGAATAGCGGATTGAATACGCTGGATCTGAGTAATAATGAAATGGCCAAGCTGCATATCCGTCATCTGGTCGGCGGGCATGCGCCCGAGATTAAAAATGAGATTCTGTACCGGTTTGAATTTCCAGATCGCCCAGGTGCTTTGATGGATTTTCTCAATGCTATGAGTCACAACTGGAATATCAGCCTGTTTCATTACCGCAATCATGGCGCTGATTACGGGCGGGTGCTGATCGGCATTCAGGTGCCGCCGGATGAAAAAACCGACTTCAAGCATTTTCTCGACCAGCTGGGCTATCGCTACTGGGATGAGAGCAAAAACCCGGCGTATAAGCTGTTTCTGGGCTGAGTATCTGGCGGAAAATTGATCGGTGCTCCGATGCAGAATCGTGCAAAGCAATGGCCTGAATTTACGCATACAACAATTTGGAAGATGACAGGGGAGAATCGCCAATGAATGAATATATCGCAGAACTATCGAATTTGTTTTCTTTTGACGAGCTGGCCAGACGCAGCTGGCTGGAGATTGTGTTGATCGTCTCACCGGCGGCAATGCTGATCTTTTTGTTGCTTGGCTATCTCTTTTTTCTGAAAACCAGAGCATGGCAGTGGACTATTTATTCGCTCAGTCTGGTGCTGCTGATCGGCTATCTGCCTTATGAGCTTATGCGTCAGTCGACCGAATTGTCTCGCGCGCAGGCAAATGTCGATGCGCTGCAAAGCAATTTACAGGCTTTTTTGCGCGAAGCAAATATTGAATATACCAACAATCTCAACGATGAATCCGTTGCGGAAAGTCTGCTCGACGAGCTGATCAAAGGTCTTGATGTCAGTGAACGCAAGGAATTGATCATGCTGTCGTGGATTATGTCGGAGAATGAAAAGTATGCGCTCAGCCAGATTGACGACAGGCAGAAACTGTTTGCCGATGACATAAAAACCAGTGTGAGCACCGCAAAAAGTGAAATCATCGAATCCAGAAAACCAGTACCAGTGGAAAAAATCTCCGGCGATGTGGTGAAGCGACTGGAAACCGAAGTCAATCATCTCTTGGAAAACAAGATGAGTGCTTTCAAACAGGAAATCGATAATACCCTGGACAGCTTTGAGAAGGACATTAATACATTTATTCAGGGCGAACTCGGTAATTATGAAGAAAAGCTCGCGGCGATTACCCAGCAGAATGTCGATGAGTTGCGCAAGTACTCCAGTCAGGCGAATCAGGCTATTGCGCAGCAGGTGAGCAAAATCAATCAGGAGTCGCTAAAAAAACTCGACGACACGAAAACCAGCATAGAAGGTATCGGCGCGGCAATCGGCACTATCGATTTGCAGGCTGTGCTCAAGCAGATGGAACGGCTGTCAACAAAAATTGAACATGCGCAGAAGCGCAACGATGTGCAGTTTGAATATCTCGAATGCATGCGCACCGCAGGCATGCTGGATCTGGGCGGTAAGCGGGACGAATGCAAGGGTGCACTGGATAGCGCGTTAAGTAATTTATAAAGATACGCTCAATCTCAGGTATTTCAGCTGTTCTGAGCAGGATTGTACAACGTAACCGTTGTTTTGTGCTCAGGTATGAAAACATGATCCCAGTCCAACCGGTTTTTGATGGCCGACAGCAATGCGTTCGCGTTGTTGATCTCACCGTGCACGATAAATGTTTTTTCCGGCATTTGTGTGAAATGCCTGAGCCAATCGAGGAGAGCGGCCTGATCGGCATGTGCGGATAATCCGCCGATGGTGTAGATTTTCGCCCGAACGGGAATATCTTCACCAAAGATTTTGACAACCCGGGCGCCGTCCACCAGACGCCGCCCCAATGTTCTTGCCGCCTGAAAGCCGGTGATAATGATGCTGCATTCCGGCCGGCCCAGATTGTATTTGAGATGATGCTTGATGCGACCGGCATCGCACATGCCGCTCGCCGAGATAATGACGGCGCCGTGGCGGATGGTGTTCAAATGCATGGATTCCTCAACATCCTGGACAAAATGAATCCGTGGTTTCCTGTCATCGCCGCTCATCCACTGCATAGCGTCCACCGCTTCCTTGTCGAGCAGCGCAAGATGTCTCATGGTGATGTCGGTTGCCGCCAGCGCCATGGGCGAATCCACATAAATATCCATTTCACCAAGTTTTCCTGCGCGATACAGGTCAATCAGTAAAAACAGCAGGTCCTGCGTGCGACCAACGGTGAACGCGGGAATAATGACGTTGCCGCCTTTTTCTGACAGCGTGTTGTTAATGGCGAATACCAGTTCATCGAGTGTGTCGAGCATGTTGCGATGCAGTCGGTTGCCGTACGTCGATTCGACGACGAGCGCATCGGCGTGCGCCACCTTCGTCGGGTCCGGGAGCACGGGGCGACCGGGCTGACCCAGGTCGCCTGAAAAGACGATTTTTTTGGTCACGGCACCTTCGGTCAGCCAAAGCTCGATAATCGCAGAACCCAGAATATGACCGGCATCCCGGAAAATGCATCGCACCTGAGGATGCGGCTGGATTTCATTGTCATAAGTCACGCTGTGTATCTGTTTGAGAAAATGTTCCGTCTGCGCCACGGTGTACAGCGGCGCGTATTCCTGTGTGACGCTGTTTCTCGAATGTTTGTCGCGCCGGGTTTTATTGCGCCATTCGGCTTCCTTTTCCTGGATATGCGCGCTGTCTTTTAACATGACTTGCAGCAGATCGCTGGTGGCCGAAGTCGCGTAGACCGGTCCTCTGAATCCCCAGACGCGCAGCCGTGGCAGCAGACCGGAATGATCAATGTGCGCATGCGTGAGCAGGACGAAGTTAATGGTCTCGGGATCAAAGTCAAATGCGGTGCGGTTCTTTTTGTCCGCTTCACGCCCTCCCTGGAACATGCCGCAGTCCACAAGAAAGCGTAACTCACTCGTTTCAATCAGATAGCATGATCCGGTAACTTCGCCCGCAGCGCCATGAAATGTCAGTTGCATAAAATAGTGGTAATGTTATTCATTAAGTGAATTGAGTATATGCAGTGTTCCGTCGACAAGTAAATCGATTTCTGTGTCGGTAATGATGTAAGGCGGCATGAAATAAACTGTTTTGCCGAGTGGGCGCAGCAGCAGGCGTTCCTTCAATCCAGCCTGGAAAAAGTGCTGTGAAAAGTGCTCAATGCCGGTATCGACTTCAAACGCCCAGATCATGCCGCAGTTGCGGAAGTGACGGACTCTGGGGTGCGATGACAGTGCAGCTGCGGCAGTGTTGAAGTATTGCGCCCTGGTACTGTTATTTTCCAGGATGTTGCCCTGTTCAAAGATGTCGAGCACCGCCAGCGCTGCGCGGCACGCCAGCGCGTTGCCGGTGTGCGTGTGCGAATGCAGAAAGGCATGCGCCGAATGGTCGTCATAAAAACGTTCGTAGACGCTGTCGGTTGTCAGTACCACCGACAGCGGCAGGTAGCCGCCGCTCAGACCTTTCCCCAGACACAGGAAATCCGGCGTGATATTGGCCTGCTCGCAGGCAAACAGGGTGCCGGTGCGACCGAATCCGACCGCGATTTCATCAGCGATCAAATGCACCTGATAACGGTCGCAGATTTCCCGGGCGCGTTCGAGATAAACCGGGTGATACATGCCCATGCCTGTTGCACCTTGAATCAGCGGTTCGATAATCAGTGCGGCGGTTTCGGCGTGATGCCGGGCCAGATGCGCTTCAAGTGCCGCCGCAGCGCGCAGGGCATAATCTTCGGCCGATTCGCCCTGTTCGGCATAGCGCCAGTCCGGTGTCATGACATGCGTGCAGGGCCGCAGCAACGGCGCATAGGTCGTCTTGAAGATGGCAACATCGGTGACTGATAAAGCACCAAGTGTTTCGCCGTGATAATCGTTCTGCAGGCTGACAAACCGGGTTTTATCGGTTTTTCCGGCAAGCTGCCAGTAATGGAAGCTCATTTTCAATGCGATTTCGGTTGCTGACGCGCCGTCGCTGGCATAAAAACAGTGTCCGAGGTCGCCGGGTGTCATGGCTGCCAGGCGCTCGGACAAGGCGATGACCGGTTCATGCGTGAATCCGGCAAGCATGATATGTTCGATTCGATCAAGCTGATCCTTGATTGCCGCGCCAATTTGCGGATTGGCATGTCCGAAGAGATTCACCCACCAAGAGCCGATCGCATCCATGTATTTGTTGCCGTCCGCGTCGAAAAGCCAGATACCGTCGCCACGCACGATGGGCACAAGCGGAAACGTTTCATGCTGTTTCATCTGGGTACAGGGATGCCACACGGTTTTCAGGCTGCGCTGTTGAAAAGCGGATGTGGTTGAAGTGTTGGAATCGCGATTGGACATAGTGTGATTCAGTTTAAATAGCGGGTAAGAAAAAATTCACGCTGTATGTGCTGTGGTTCTTCAATAGAACCGGGGGCAGACGATATGGTAAACCGATTTTTACTGGCTTTCCAGTTCGATGGGGTTTAGTTTCCGATAATGTTTTAGGCGCGTTCTGCGGGTGTTGTCATTTGCAGTCGTGGAACGGGATTATCGCGCCGGTTGTCTGCAAAATTCTTCGATCAGACGTTTGATGTGCATGCTGTGACTGCCTTGCCAATAAATCCGATTGCATCCTGGGCAAATCAGAAATTTGTCGTAATACTGTCGTGTGAGCGGTTTGAGGCGGTGTGCGATAAGTGGCTTTTCGGCGCTGACCAGTTTTTCGTTGCAATGTGTACAGCGCGTCAGCGGGGCAAGCGATGCGTATAGATTGAACCGGTGCAAGGTTTCCCTGATCTGTGCTTTAGGAATATCCGTGCGTACAAAGTAACCATAAGTGATGATTTTACGTTTCAGCAGTTTACGGTCGCGGGTTAACACGATGCGCTGCGTTTTGCAGGAAATTTCCGCAATGGATTGATCGGCAAAATCATTGCGATATAAGCAGTCAAAGCCGAGCAGCCGCAGATAACGCGCCAGTCGACCGAGATTGGCATCAACGATAAACCAGGGTTTTTCAGGTAGCGGTGGAGAGAGATGACGTAATGGCTTACCGGATTCAGTCAGTGCTGTTGAGCAATCCGGATAAACGTGAATTTCATCGCCATTCTGAACGATGTAATCAAAATCGACGGAGACGCCATTGACGATGATCAGATCGATTTCGGTGTGCGGAACATCGCATGATTCAATGACATCCTTGATGGATGCTTTGCGGTTGATGGCGCGCGTGATGGCCTTATTCCGCCCGCCCGGTGAAATAAAGTCTTTCAGTGCGGCATGGAAGTGTAAGTACGCGTATTCCATAATAGGGATACTATATCAGTCGTTGCTTTACGACGGGGCGGATTTGCATAGAAACGGACAGTTTTTTCACGTATAATTTCACGCAATACAGCCGGGCAAATCAGTATTTTTGTCCGATTTCCAAATCTCGAATCAAAATCCAAGGAGTTCTTTGTGCCGCAACGCCAGCCCGCCATTCTCGCATTAGCAGATGGGACTGTATTTCATGGCGTTTCTATCGGTGCCGAGGGTGCCGCAACCGGGGAAGTGGCTTTCAATACCGCGATGACCGGTTACCAGGAGATCTTGACGGATCCCTCCTATTGCCGGCAGATTATTACTTTGACTTATCCGCATATCGGTAACACGGGCGTCAATCCGGAAGATATCGAATCAGGGCATCTGGATAAGGTGTATGCTTCGGGTCTGGTCATTCGTGACTTGCCGTTGTTCGCGAGCAGTTGGCGCAAAACGCAGACGTTATCGGATTTTCTGCTGGAGCGGCAAGTCGTTGCCATTGCCGATATCGATACCCGCAAGCTGACGCGGATTTTGCGTGAAAAAGGCGCGCAGGCAGGTTGTATCATGACCGGGCAATCCGATGTTAATGAAGCAATCGCACAGGCGCGCGCTTTTCCGGGCCTTGCGGGCATGGATCTCGCAAAAACGGTAACCTGTCAGAAATCCTATGTCTGGAACGAAGGTGAATGGGCGCTTGAAAACGGGTATCAATCAGGGTGCAGTCAGCATTTCCGGGTTGTTGCATTTGATTTTGGCATCAAACGCAATATTTTACGCAAACTGGCGCAGCGTGGTTGCAGTGTCACTGTCGTCCCGGCGCAGACTTCCGCAGAAGAAATCGTGGCTTTAAAACCGGATGGTGTATTTCTGTCAAATGGTCCGGGTGATCCTGAACCCTGTGATTATGCTATCAATGCGACACGCGCTTTACTGGATAGGAATGTTCCCCTGTTCGGAATCTGTCTTGGCCATCAATTACTGGCTTTGGCGAGCGGCGCCAGGACGGTTAAAATGAAATTCGGGCATCATGGCGCCAATCATCCGGTGCAGGATGTGCAGAGCGGAAAAGTCTTTATTACCAGTCAGAACCATGGTTTTGCCGTGGATATGGATACATTGCCGGAGAGCGTGCGTATTACGCATGTTTCGCTTTTTGACGGCAGTCTGCAGGGATTCGAGTTACTGAATAAACCCGCTTTTTGTTTTCAGGGTCACCCGGAGGCAAGCCCCGGACCGCATGAAGCGGATTATCTTTTTGATCGCTTTATAGCCATGATGCAGTATTCCAGGGATTAATGCCGGTCGATGATTGCCACAAATAATAGATCTATAAGTCGCTTTGATCATGCCTAAACGTACCGACATCCAGTCTATTCTCATCATTGGTGCAGGCCCAATCATCATTGGGCAGGCCTGCGAATTCGATTATTCGGGCGTGCAGGCCTGCAAGGCGCTGCGCGAGGAAGGTTATCGGATCGTTCTGGTGAATTCGAATCCGGCGACGATTATGACTGATCCGGAAATGGCCGATGCGACCTATATCGAGCCTATTACATGGCAGATGGTGGAAAAAATCATTGAGCTTGAACGGCCGGACGCGTTGTTGCCGACCATGGGTGGACAGACTGCGCTGAATTGTGCGCTCGATCTGGTTAAGCACGGCGTACTGGAAAAGTATCATGTCGAATTGATCGGCGCATCTCGTGAAGCGATTGATATGGCCGAAGATCGTGAGAAATTCAAAAAAGCGATGTCGCGTATTGGTTTGAGTTCCGCGCACTCCGCGGTTGCGCACAGCATGGAGGAAGCGTTGCAGGTTCAGGCGATGCTTGGTTATCCTGTCATCATCCGGCCTTCTTTCACCATGGGCGGCAGCGGCGGTGGCATAGCGTATAACCGGGAAGAATTTATTGAAATCTGCGAACGTGGATTGGAGGCTTCGCCGACCAAGGAATTGTTGATCGAAGAATCGGTGATCGGCTGGAAAGAATTCGAAATGGAAGTGGTACGCGATAAACAGGATAACTGCATCATTATCTGTTCCATTGAAAATCTTGATCCCATGGGTATTCATACAGGTGATTCAATTACCGTGGCGCCCGCGCAGACGCTGACCGACAAGGAATATCAGATCATGCGCAATGCATCAATTGCAGTGCTGCGTGAAATCGGCGTGGAGACGGGGGGCTCAAACGTGCAGTTTGCCATAAACCCGGAAAATGGCCGCATGCTGGTGATAGAAATGAATCCGCGTGTATCACGTTCGTCCGCGCTGGCTTCAAAGGCAACGGGTTTTCCGATTGCCAAAATCGCTGCGAAACTCGCCGTGGGTTATACGCTGAATGAGCTCGGCAATGATATTACCGGCGGTGTTACACCGGCATCATTCGAGCCTGCGATTGACTATGTTGTGACCAAAGTGCCGCGGTTTGCTTTCGAAAAATTCCCGCAGACCAACGATCGCTTAACGACACAGATGAAATCTGTCGGTGAAGTCATGGCCATCGGCAGAACATTCCAGGAATCTCTGCAAAAAGCGTTGCGCGGACTGGAAACAGGCGTGGATGGATTGGATGAAAAAACCGATAATCCGGAAAAAATTCAGTCCGAACTGGCCAATCCGGGTGCGGAACGGATCTGGTATGTTGCCGATGCATTTCGGTGCGGCATGACACTGGAAGAAGTTTGCCAGTTGACACACATTGACCCCTGGTTTTTGTCGCAGATAGAAGATCTGGTCAAGCAGGAACGCGCTTTGTCCAGAAAAAGACTGGAAACGCTGGATGAGCAAACATTGCGCAGATACAAGCGCAATGGATTCTCCGACCGAAGGCTGGCCAAGCTGTTGAATACCGATCAGACAGCAGTGCGCATTTACCGCCATCGATTTAATCTGCGCCCGGTGTATAAACGGGTGGATACCTGCGCGGCGGAGTTTGCCACCAGTACCGCTTATATGTATTCGACTTATGAAGAGGAATGCGAAGCTCAACCGACTGACAGAAGGAAAATCATGGTACTGGGCGGTGGTCCCAACCGGATCGGGCAGGGGATTGAGTTCGATTATTGTTGTGTGCATGCGGCGCTTGCATTGCGCGAGGATGGTTATGAAACCATTATGGTGAACTGTAACCCGGAAACAGTTTCGACCGACTACGATACGTCAGATCGATTGTATTTCGAACCGCTGACACTGGAAGATGTGCTGGAAATCGTTGCAGTCGAGAAACCGGAAGGCGTTATCGTACAGTATGGTGGCCAGACGCCGCTGAAACTGGCTCGTGATCTGGAGGCGAACGGCGTGCCGATCATCGGCACCAGTCCTGACATGATTGATTGCGCGGAAGACCGGGAACGATTCCAGAAAATGCTGCATGAACTGGGCTTGAAACAGCCGCCCAATCGGACGGCGCGCAATCCCGAGGCTGCGCTGGCTGCGGCTGAAGAAATCGGCTATCCGCTGGTGGTTCGTCCGAGTTATGTGTTAGGCGGTCGTGCGATGGAGATCGTGTACGAGCAAGGCGATCTTGAACGTTATATGCGTGAAGCGGTTAAAGTTTCCAATGATTCTCCGGTCTTGCTGGATCGTTTTCTCACCAATGCCACGGAAATCGATATTGACGCAATACATGACGGCGAAACGGTATTGATTGGTGGCATTATGGAACACATCGAGCAGGCGGGTGTTCATTCCGGCGATTCGGCTTGTTCTCTGCCGCCTTTCAATCTGCAGCCGCAAGTGCAGGAAGAGCTGCGCCGGCAAACAGCGATAATGGCGCGTGCGTTGCAGGTGAAGGGATTGATGAACGTTCAGTTTGCCATACAGGATGGCATTGTCTATGTGCTTGAGGTCAATCCGCGCGCGTCACGGACTGTGCCGTTTGTGTCAAAAGCGACAGGATTGCAGCTGGCCAAGATTTCTGTGCGTTGCATGACAGGCAGGACGTTACGTCAGCAGGGCGTTACACACGAAGTGACACCGTCGTTTTACTCAGTGAAGGAAGCCGTTTTTCCTTTTATCAAACTGCCGGGGGTGGATACCATATTAGGGCCGGAGATGAAGTCTACCGGCGAGGTGATGGGAATCGGCAGCACATTTGCCGAAGCATTTGTTAAATCGCAGATGGCATCGGATATACGTCTGCCAAGGTCGGGCAAGGCTTTTATCAGCGTGCGTCAATCCGATAAGTTTCATGCCATTGAGATCGCACATGATCTTGTGAAACTTGGTTTCACGCTTTATGCTACGCGCGGCACGGCAGCGGCGCTTGCGGAAGCCGGACTGGATGTTGTTCCGGTGAATAAAGTGGCGGAAGGCCGGCCGCACATTGTCGATATGATCAAGAATGGTGAAATCAGTTTGATTATCAATACGGTGAAAAATAAGCGCAGTGCAATACGTGACTCGTATTCAATCCGTTATGCGGCGCTCCAAGGGCGCGTGACTTACTATACGACTCTGTCCGGAGCGCGGGCCGCATGCGTAGGCATGGCGAATATGCAGGAACTAAGAGCGTATAATCTGCAAAAAATGCACTCATAAATACGACAGGCTACAGAGCGCATTTCGACAAATGCCATTTATAGAGTGTAACAAAAAACAAATCATGAGGAAGGGTAAACAGTAATAATGAGTACAACGCCTTTAACTGTTGCAGGCGCTGAAGCGTTGCGTAAAGAGTTGCATGAAATGAAGACTATTCATCGTCCAGCTGTCATTGCAGCAATAGCCGAAGCACGTTCGCACGGTGATCTTTCCGAAAACGCTGAATATGATGCAGCGAAAGAAAAACAGGGATTTATTGAAGGGCGGATTGCCGAACTTGAAGGCAAACTATCAAACGCTCAGATCATTAATCCGGCGCTCATTAATGCTGATGGCGCCTGCGTCTTTGGCGCGACAGTTGAGCTCGAGGATATGCAAAGCGGCGAAACAGTCACGTATCAGATTGTTGGCGAAGATGAAGCCAGTATCAAGCATGGAAAAATTTCCATAAACTCGCCTATCGCGCGTGCACTTATCGGAAAGTTTGCCGGAGACGTTGCTGAAGTTCAAGCACCCGGTGGAATTCGTGAGTACGAAATTCTTGGTGTAAAGTATATTTAGCTATTCATTCTTTAATGAATGAGCAATCATGTCTGGTAACTGCGCTTAGTACGGCGTGGTTCGCGTTTTTTCTGTCGGGTTGATTTTTGCTTCTCAACTTCTTCAGGTTTCGGGCGGTAGATGATCAAGATTTTTCCAATTTGTTGTATGGACTCGGCATTGAGTCTTTGACAAATTTCTTCATAAATTGCTTTCCGGATAAGGCGGTCGTCCAGCTGAACTTTGATTTTGATCAGCTCGTGGGCTAGCAGTCCGCGTTCAAGTTCCTCAATAACGTTATTGGTAAGACCTGCTTTTCCAACGAGGACTACAGGACTAAGCGCATGCCCTTGCGCAGAAAGCAGGCGACGTTGTGTAACGCTGAGTGTCGACATAAAATTTTTTATCAAAAATATTATTCTACTTTATGACGCGTACTAAAACCAGCAACCAATGGATGAAAGAACATGTCAGTGATTTCTTTGTCAAACAGGCCAAGAAAGAAGGTTATCGTTCGCGAGCTGCTTATAAGTTGCTTGAAATTGATGCGCAGGATCACATTTTTAAAAAAGGAATGATTGTTGTTGATCTCGGCGCCGCACCGGGTAGCTGGACTCAAGTAGCATTGCATAAAGTAGGTGCGCTAGGTAAAGTTGTCGCATTAGATATTCTAGAAATGCGGCCTTTATCGGGGGCTGCTTTTATTAAAGGTGATTTTCGGGAAGAAAGTGCTATTATAGAACTTGACCGGGAACTGGGTGGGCGATCGCCCGATTTGGTGATTTCCGACATGGCGCCAAACATAAGTGGTATAGCTGTCAGTGATCAAGCGAAAGGTATGTATCTGGCCGAGTTGGCTTATGATTTTGCCGTGAGTAAGCTGAACCATGGCGGTATTTTCCTGGTCAAAGTTTTTCAAGGGAGCGGATTTGATCAGTTCTTACGTGAAATGCGCTGTGGATTTGCGAAAGTACTGGTACGCAAGCCAAAAGCTTCCCGAGATCGCAGCAATGAAGTGTATTTGTTGGGTCTGAAAAAGAATTAGAGTTTGAAATCAGAATAATAAAAAAGTGGCAGTATAAGAAAGCACGAAAGAATTTTATTTCTTTATTATTTTTATGACAATATTTTTTAAATATCGTAAGGTGCAAACCAAAAGGAGCTATCTTGAATAATTTGATCAAAAATATGGCCATTTGGCTAGTGATTGCACTGATCTTGATGACAGTATTTAACCAATTCAGTGTTCGTCAGCAAACACAGGTGCCGATTGATTACTCGCAGTTTATTTCTGAGTTAAATCAGGGGCGAATAGCAAAAGTAATCATCGACGGTCGTACTTTAAGGGGTATTAAATCGGATGGCAGGCGTTTTACGACTTATGCGCCTTCTGATCCTTGGCTGGTCAGCGATTTGCTGAAATCCGGAGTCGTTGTGGAAGCTCGTCCAGAAGAAGAGCCTTCCCTTCTGATGAGTATATTCATTTCTTGGTTCCCAATGCTGCTTCTGATTGCAGTATGGATTTTTTTCATGCGGCAAATGCAGGGAGGGGGTAGAAATGGAGGGGCTTTTTCGTTTGGGAAAAGTAAGGCGAGAATGCTGGATAAATCCCAGAATCATGTGACATTCAACGATGTGGCCGGTTGCGAGGAAGCGAAAGAAGAAGTAGCTGAACTAGTAGAATTCTTGCGTGACCCTTCAAGATTCCAGAAGTTGGGGGGGCGGATACCACGTGGTGTGTTAATGGTAGGTAGTCCTGGAACCGGTAAGACGCTTCTGGCGCGTGCAATTGCTGGTGAAGCTCAAGTGCCGTTTTTCAGTATCTCCGGTTCTGATTTTGTGGAAATGTTCGTTGGTGTGGGCGCGTCTAGGGTGCGTGACATGTTTGAACAGTCCAAAAAGCATGCGCCCTGCATCATTTTTATCGATGAGATTGATGCGGTGGGTCGTCAGCGGGGTGCGGGTCTCGGTGGTGGCAATGATGAGCGCGAACAGACTCTCAATCAATTACTTGTGGAAATGGATGGATTCGAGGGGGCATTGGGTGTTATCGTGATTGCTGCAACCAATCGTCCTGATGTTCTTGATCCGGCCTTGTTACGGCCAGGTCGTTTCGATCGTCAGGTGACAGTGCCGCTGCCGGATATCCGTGGTCGCGAGCAGATTCTGAATGTACATATGCGCAAGGTGCCTCTGGCTCCTGATGTCAAGGCAGACATACTTGCGCGAGGTACTCCAGGAATGTCTGGTGCAGATCTCGCAAATCTCGTTAACGAAGCTGCTTTATTCGCGGCCCGGAAAAATAAGCGCTTGGTGGATATGGAGGATTTTGAGAACGCCAAAGACAAAATCTTCATGGGTGCTGAAAGACGTTCGGTTGTCATGCCGGAGCATGAGCGCAAAAATACAGCTTATCATGAATCCGGCCATGCTGTTGTCGCCTATCTGTTGCCCAGAACTGATCCGGTGCATAAAGTAACGATTATCCCGAGAGGACGCGCTTTGGGTGTGACGATGCAGTTACCGACAGAAGATCGTTTCAGTATGGAGAAAGAAGAGATTCTGCAAAAGCTGGCCGTTATGTTTGGTGGACGTATTGCGGAGGAAGTGTTTATGAATCAGATGACAACGGGCGCTTCAAATGACTTTGAGCGTGCGACTGAACTGGCGCGTCAGATGGTAACGCAATGGGGCATGTCGGAAACACTAGGTCCGATGGTCTATGGCGAGAATGAAGGCGAGGTTTTTCTGGGGCGCTCTGTGACAACACATAAAAACCTCAGTGAAGCAACGATGCAGAAGGTTGATGCGGAAATACGTCGGATTATTGATGCGCAATATGCGCTTGCACGTAAATTGATTGAAGAAAATAAGGATAAGATCGAAGCCATGACGCAAGCATTACTGGAATGGGAAACCATAGACAGCGATCAGATTAAAGACATTATGGAGGGAAGACCGCCGCGTCCGCCTAAGCCACCGCAATCAACGATTGAGAAAACAACAGAAGATGTGTCACCACCGGTAGAAGCTGCTACTGAGAAAGAATCAGATATTCCACCTCAGGAAGCAGTAAAAGGAACTGATTAGGTATCATTCTATGTATTGGCTTTGATT
>WBZL01002613.1_pt1 | contig 17328 bp, 17 predicted proteins | sample 5204291 | NCBI WGS metagenome assembly WBZL01 (sample SAMN12344345, study PRJNA552823) | activated sludge metagenome | biome: Activated sludge suspended growth; feature: Nitrification reactor; material: Wastewater; isolation source: activated sludge from nitrification reactor of wastewater...
CTGCTGTCCGTCGGCGGCGAAGCCGAAGCGGCCTTGCCGGTCGCCACCTTGCCGACCGTTCCCGGAGCCGCTCGGCGGCAGAACAACGGTTGGCGTTTGGTTGGGATCTTCCGCCAAGGCTGGAATTTGATGATCGCCGCTTTGCTCGGCCATCAAATGATTCCCGTCGCGCACACCGTCCCGGAACCTTGGCCAACTCTGCCACAGAACCAATGCTCGAAAAAAACCTACACCTGTAAGCATTGCCGGCTCCGGTTGGTGAAAACCGGCAGGTCAGTGCAACCTCATTGAAAGTTGCACATCGCGTTATTCTTCTTCGGATGCCACTACAGGAGGGTACTCATCGCGCCGCAGGCCCTGCACGCCGTTCGTCATGAACAGCCGGAACAACTCGGCAAGCGAGCCGACGTGCAACTTTTCCCGAATACGGCTGCGATGGAATTCGACCGTTTTGACGCTGACGCAGAGTTCCTCGGCGATGGCGCGCGTCTGCCGGCCCTTGAGGATGTGCGCGAGCACCTCGCGCTCGCGGACTGACAGCAGCGCCAGGCGCTCCGCCAGGTCCGGCGGTGAATGCAGGGAGGCAGACATGCCGTAGCGTTGCTCGGCATCGGCGCGCAGCGCATGGCAGGTTGCCAGCACCAGGCGCTGCCCGTCGTGCGGCTTTTCGATGAAGTCGAATGCGCCCTTTTTCAACGCGCGTACGGCCATCGGGATGTCGCCGTGCCCGGTAAGAAAGACGATCGGGATGCGACATCGCCGCTTGTAAAGCTCGTCCTGCAGGTCGAGACCGCTCATCACCGGCATGCGGATGTCGAGGATCAGACAGCCCGAGCACTCCCGGCTGAAGCGCTTGAGGAAGGCCCGCGCCGACTTGAAAAGCTGCACTTGCAGGCCAGCCGTGCGCAACAGCATTCCCAGCGAGTCGCGTACCGCCTCGTCATCGTCGATCACGAATACCGTCTGTTCGATTGCCGGACTGTCGCTCACTCATCCTCCGCTGCGATCGTGAAGTGGAAAATCGTGCCCCCGCCTGGATTCGGGTCATGCCACAGGTGCCCGCCGTGTGCTTCGACCACCGAGCGGCAGATCGACAGACCGAGCCCGAGCCCTTGTGGTTTTGTGGAGCGAAATGGCGTGTACAGATGCTTGTCGATCGCCGCGGGTATTCCTTCGCCATTATCGCTGATCGATACGGTGATCACGCCCGCGGGCTGCCGCCCAGTCGAGACGGTGAGCCGGCGACGCGCCTGGACAAGCGGCCGCATCGCATCGACCGCATTCTCGAGCAGATTCACCACCACCTGTTCGAGCAGGAAACGATCGGCGAGTATCGGCGGCAGGTCCTCGCCCAGAACGACGTTGACGACGACGCAGTGGTCCTCGATGCGCGCTTCCATCAGCTCTATCGCCTCGCGAACGATGGCGTTCAGTTCGCACAATACCGGCTGGGGGTGTTTGCTGCGAACGAAGTCGCGCATCCGCGTGACAATGTTGCCGGCGCGTATGGCCTGGCCGTGTGACTTCTTGATCGCGTGTACCAGTTCCGCGCGGTCCATTGTTTCGCTGGCCAACAGGCGCAGACAGGCGTCGTTGTAGCTGGCGATCGCCATCAGCGGCTGGTTGATCTCGTGTGCCAGTGCAGAAGTCGCTTCGGTGAGCGCGGAAAGGCGCGACGTACGGTACAGCATGTCCCGGTTCTCGCGCCGCAGAAACTGCGCGTGGCGTCGATCCGAGATGTCGGTGACGACGATCAGGGTCACTGCGCTGGTGTCCTGCCAGGGTATCGGGCCGAATTGCACGAGATACCAGCGACCGCTCGCTGGGTCGCGACGTTCTTCGGAGCTGAAGCCCTGCGAGGGGTACGGCGCGCCGCGGCGATCATGGCCATCGCCAACGGTCAGGTATTGCGGGAGGTCGGCAGCACCCAGCACATTCGGCTCCGCGCCGATCATCTCCGCCAGGCGTCGATTTGCGTACAGGATCCGTCCGCTGTGCGGGTCCACCACATAGACAGCCGCGTGCATTTCGTCGAGAACGCGCACGAAACGCTCGTCGGCGCGATGTAGCGCCAAACGCAGCCGGGTCAGCAGGATGACGAAGACGACGAAGACCCCCACCATCACGAGGCCATCCCAATAGAACAGTTCCGGCCGCGCGTAGCCGTGCGACGAGCTGAAGCTGAACAGCCAGCACAGGCAGGCGGCGGCGGCGATCGAAAGCCCCGCATGGCGTCCTGCTTTCCAGGTGGCGAGAGCAATCGGCAGCAGGTAAAGGCTGCCGAGTCGCAGTTCGTAGCCACTGAAGTAGTCGAGAGCGCCGATCCATGTAGTGAGCAGCAGCGCCAAGGCGAGCCACCTGCCGGTGCCTGCATGCGCGATCCGGGCACCACCCGACAATCCAGGCGGCAGCAAGGTCATCGGGCGATTCACGGCGAGCACCGCGAAATGGTGGGTGTCACTGCTTTAGACCGGTCAGTGCATGGGCAAGTCATTGGCAAGACTGGCGGCAAGATCTAGTGCCAACCCTAGTTAGGACGCTCGTCGGCGATACTTATACTCCAAATCATCACCGTTGGCGATTCCCGGCGCAGCGGTGAGTGGCGGGTCATCCTGCCATTCTTCCCGGATACAGGAGGTGGCAGTGGATCAAATCCTGGTTTTTCTCCAGGCCTTGCTCGATCAGACCGGGGCGGTGCATTTCTCGTTCGGTAACCTGGTGATGGTCATCATCGGTTGTACGATGATCTATCTGGCCATCACCAAGCATTACGAACCGCTGCTGCTGATCGGCATCGGATTCTCGTGCATCGTCGCCAACGTTCCCGGCCCACCAGATGATGTACCGGGTGGACAGGCGATTTCGGCACTGCTCTATGTCGTCAAGGAAGGTGGGCTCTTCCACTACGCCTACCAGGGCGTGGCCTTGCTGATCATTCCGCCGCTGATCTTCCTCGGTGTCGGCGCCATGACCGACTTCGGACCGATGATCGCCAATCCCAAACTGGTCATTCTCGGCGCCGGGGCTCACCTGGGAATCTTCGTTGCCCTGATTCTCGCCAAACTGCTCGGCTTCAGCCTGGCTGAGGCCGGCGCCATCGGTATCATCGGTGGCGCCGACGGCCCGATGGCGATCTTCGTCACCGTCAAGCTGGCGCCACATCTACTTGGCCCGGTCTCGGTGGCCGCCTATTCGTACATGGCGCTGATGCCGATGATCCAGCCGCCGGTGATGCGGCTGCTGACTACCCAGGCCGAACGCCAGATCAGCATGGAACAATCGCGCAAGGTGAGCAAGCTGGAGAAAATCGCCTTCCCGATCGTGATCGCGATCATCGTCAATCTGTTTTTTCCGCCGGTCGCACCGCTGATCACCATGCTGATGCTCGGCAATCTGTTCAAGGAAACCGGGGTCGTCGATCGCCTGGCCAAGACCGCTGCGGGTGGCCTGATGAATGTGATCATCATGATCCTGACTGTGGCCATTGGCTCCACCATGGCGGCGGAAAAGTTCCTGACGCTGCAGACACTGGAAATTGTGGGTCTCGGTTTAATCGCCTTTCTGTTCGGCACCGGTTCTGGCGTGGTGACGGCAAAGATCATGAACCTGTTCATGAAGACCAAGATCAACCCGCTGATCGGCTCGGCCGGAATCGCTTCGGTTCCGATCGCGGCGCGCGTTTCGCACATCGTGGCGTACCAAGAGAACCCGAAAAACCTCCTCATCTACCACGCGATGGGTCCGAACCTCGCCGGCGTCTTCGGCACAGCCATTTCCGGCGGCATCATGCTCGCGCTGATCGGTGTCGGCTAAGCACGCCATGCTGACTCTACCCTTTGCACATTGAGAACTGCGAACATGAGTTCCCTCATTCCCGACACCCTTGAAGGCGCGTTGCTCCTCAGCCTGATCGACTTCTTCCTGAGCTTCGTAGTGATCTCGTTCATCGGCCTGGTACTCTCATGGTTCCCGCTACTCAACCGCGTCGGCACCTGGGTGTCGCACAAGCTCCCGTCCGCCCCCGTACCGACGAAGAAAGTGCCGGCTCAGGCGCCCATTGCCGACCATGAGATTCCGATCGAGGATGTCGTCTCCATCGCTACCGCGATAGCTGCCATGGTCGGAGATCATCGTATTCTGCACATCGAGCCGCACAGCGCTGAGTGGAGCACGGCCGGCCGGGTCGCGCATCATCACTCGCATTTGCCAAAGCACTGATCTCCTTGTCTGGGTGTCTCGGTAGAGGATGCCTTGTCCAAAGGCCTTGAATCCCCATCCGCGCTTGCATGCTTGACCGCGTCATCGTCAGCAGAATTTAGCTGGGGTAACGCTGGAGCACCCGTCGGTACGGATGGCAGCACGATCTGAGCAGGTGCTGGCCGGGGCATCTTCGCAAGGTTTTCCTGAAGATGGCCGACAATTCCCCATGCTGCGGCCAGCATGACGATCAAAAACCAGAACATCATCATGGCATCAGGTATCCTGGCCATTTCCAACAAGTCCATTCAGGATCTCCTCGTTCGCAGTACCGTTGATCGTCGCCATGTTCATTCCCTCCATAGAATTGAAGTCATTCAGCCAGTCGAGCGCGCTCGCGCTCCGTTTATCCCGGCGTTAAAACTTTGTTCCCCGTCAGCAAGCCGAGGGGGCATGCCACTCAGAGACCGGGACACCTGAACGTCGTAATGCCAGGAACGGCCCCCGCGGTCACTGTTCGAGCAACACCGGCAAGAGACCGCGCAGAGCGTTGCCCAGATACAGTCGGGAAGCCCCGCGCAGGTCTTCGAGCCGTAGCACCTGTTCACGCGCGCGCCCCGATTCGAGCAGTTGGCGGCGCAGCACGCCGGGCAGCAGGCCGCAGTGCAGAGGTGGCGTCAGCAGCACCCCGTCGCGCTCGACGAAGACGTTGCTGCGTGCGCCTTCGCAAACCTCGCCGCGCGTGTTGAGAAAGATCGTGTCGAAGACCGCGGGGCATGCCGTCAGCACCGCCAGCGCGCGCTCATAGCGGATGCGCGCCGTGGTCTTGTGGCGCAGCAGGTAGTCGTCGTCGGGCAGCGCTTCAGCCGCCAGGCGTGCTTTCCACTGGCGGCCGGGTTCGTCCATGAAAGGCGACGCGGTGACGCGGCAACTGCCATCATGCGCGAGCGTCAGACGAACGCGAAAGACCCCGCGCGGTCGACCAGCAGCTTCTGCAGCCAGCACCGCGGACACCGTCGGCAGCGCACAGGCGAAACCGAGGCCGCGAGCAGAAGCCTGCAAGCGATCCAGGTGCAGAGGCAGCCAGGAATACTCTCCGTCTTCGAGGCGCAAGGTTTCGAACAACTCGAATCCCGGATCGAAAGCGGTCAAAAAACTCCCTTTCAGCAGACATTCCGCATACTCGGACGCCGGATCCGCATCGGCGACGATGCCGCTACCCACCCCCATGCGCGCCCGCTGGTCGGTTCCCATTTCGATGGTGCGAATGGCGACATTGAAACGGCAGTCGCCAGTCGGCGCCAACCAGCCCAGAGCGCCAGTGTACAGGCCACGTGGTGATTCTTCCAGTTCGGCAATGCGCTGCATGGCGCGTATCTTCGGTGCGCCGGTGATCGACCCGCAGGGAAACAGCGAGCCGAACAGCTCGATCAGGGGCGTTGCCGGCAGGTCTGCAGCCACCGTAGACACCATCTGCCAGAGCGTTGGATAGGCTTCGACCTCGCACAGGGCTTCGACACGCACCTTGCCCGGCTGCGCCAGTCGTCCCAGGTCATTGCGCAGCAGATCGACGATCATGATGTTCTCTGCGCGCTCCTTCGCCGAGCTGAGCAGCGCCGCCCGCCACTCCTGATCGGCCCGCGGCGTGCCGCCGCGCGGCGCCGTGCCTTTCATCGGACGCGTCACGACGCGGCTGCCCGAGCGTTCGAAAAACAGCTCCGGCGAGAAGGAAAGAATCGCTTCCTGGCCACAGCCGATGTAGCCCCCATAGCGAACAGGCTGCCGCTCGCGCAAGCGCGTATATAGCGCCAGCGGATGACCGTAGATCCGGAAAGTCAGCGGAAAAGTCAGATTGATCTGGTAGCAGTCGCCGTCTGCGATCCAGTGGCCAATCTGCCTGACCTGCTCGGCATGCTTGGCCGCATCGACGCCAGGTGACAGTTCGGCGATTCCGGCCAGCCGTTGATACTCGGGGAGCCCTGCCACTTGTTCGGCAAGAAACGTGTGGACCATCGGCGGGTCAAGCCACTCTGCCTGCTCAAATACCCAGGCCCGGAGCAGGGTCCGCCCCGGTGGTGGCTTGGCCAGGATCGGTTCGAGGCTTGCACCGAGTGCATAATCGGCCGCCAGTGCCACCCAGTTTCCGGCCGCAAGCGCCCTCTCGACCACATCAAAAACCCGTACAGGATCGGCTGCGGTGTCGAGCACGATAGATCGACACCCCTCGCTCAGCAGCAGTGCACTTCCACCGTCACCGTCAAATAAGGCGAAGCAGGCAGGCATCAATCTGCGCTCTGGCAAGGAACACCGCAGCAAGGGCCCGTCCGCCAGGCAATTCCTTACTTGCGCTTTAGGTAATACTCGAAGACCCGGTTCGACTCAGTGCTCGACAGCAGTTCATTACCAGTCTGCCGGGCGAAGGCCTCGAAATCCTTGAGAGAACCCGGATCGGTGGCCAGTACGTGCAGCACTTCTCCTTGAGACATTTCGGACAGAGTCTTCTTTGTACGCAGAATCGGTAACGGGCAATTCAGCCCCTTGACATCTAATTCTCGATCAAAATGCATGGCCCGCCCCCCCAACGAAAGGCGTATTTTACCCGCCATTCCGCTTCTCCTTCGCCTCTTCCAGCTGTAGTTTGCGCAATTCACGCAGACGTGCGTCTACCGCAGACTGTTCGAAAAAAGTGCCGTCGGCAGCCTTTTGCGCAAACTGAAGTTGTTCAACCGCCGGCCCCAGCTGTCCCTGCAGCAGATAGAACTCGGCCTGCGCCCGATGTTGCTGGAGGCGCCTGCCCGCCGCCGAGAAGGTTCTGGCCTGCAGGCCATACAGCTTGTAGTCCGAACTGTAGACCTGCAATTGCGAGTCCAGAAAGCGCTGGCCCTGTTCGTATTGCCCCGCTGCCAGCAGTGCTTCGGCGTAACCATAGACCAGCGCCCTGGACTGCGGATAGCGCTGTAAGGCATCGCGATAGATCGCCAGTGCTCCGGCCAGGTCATTGGCCGCCATCCTGATCTCGGCCGCGAGACCGGCAATCATCGGCGAAGACAGCTTGAGAGCAATCAGCGCCTCGAGTTCCCGCTGCGCGGCAGCCACTTCCTTTGACTTCAACAGCGAGTACACCAGCCCGTAGCGGGTGGCTGCTTCCGAAACATGCTTCTTGTCCCGCAACTGCTTGCCAAACTCGTTGACCGCCTCGCGCGGTGTGCCCATCTGCGCGCGCAACTTGGCGCGCACAAGATGGAAGTCCAGGCTGTCGGCCACCTGCCGATAGGGAGCATCCTGCGCCCGGTTCTGCATGTCGGAGATCCGTTCCAGGGTCAGCGGATGCGAGCGCATATAGACTGGTGCGTTGTTTTCGTATACCCGCCCGGCCTGCTGCAAGCGACCAAAGAAGTCGCCCATGCCGCGCACGTCGTAACCCGCCTGAGTCATCATCTGAAAACCCAGGCGATCAGCTTCTCGTTCATAATCACGACTATAGGCCAGTTGTGCCTGAATCGAGCCAGCCTGTGCCGACGCGATCGCAGCACTGGCGACCTGCGAGTTGGAGCGGGCAGCCAGTACCCCGACGGCCATCGCAATCATGCTGGCGATCGAATTCTGTTTCTCGCGGGCAATCTGCCGGGCCAGGTGATTCTGCATCACATGCGAGATTTCATGTGCGAGCACGCCAGCCAGTTCAGACTCCGATTGCGCCGTCAGCAAGGTGCCGGTGTTCACGCCGATGAAACCGCCGAACATCGCAAATGCATTGACCGTGTTATCGCGAACAAAGAAGAACTGACAATCGCGTGACGGATTCGAACTGGCAGCAACCAGGCGGCTGCCGAGACGATTGAGGTAGTCGGAAAGCTCCGCGTCGTCAACGTAGCTCGGTTCACGCAGGCGGATTTCATTCATGATGCGTTCGCCGATCTTCCGTTCAATCTGCGGCGGGAGTTCGGCATGCGCCGCCTCCCCCAAGTCGGGAAGCTCGTCTGCCCGCAGCGGGAAGTTCCCCGACACGACCGTTAGGGTCAGGAATACGGCGGCACAAGCGATTCTGATCAACTCAGCTCCCGGGCATCGGCGAATAGCGATGGTGCTATGATAACTAATGCCCAGCCGCAAGATTGTTACCAAGCGTTACCAAGTGCCAGCGGCTCCATTTCGGGTACCTCCATTGGCGACAACCTGCGTACTTCACTGACGATCATGCCCACTACCCCCCTTACCCACTTCAACCCACAAGGTCAGGCGCAGATGGTCGACGTCGGCGAAAAGACCGAGACCCATCGACAGGCGATGGCCACCGGCAGCATCCTGATGCGGCCGGAAACGCTGGCTCACATTCTGGAAGGTTCGACCAGCAAGGGCGACGTCCTTGGCATCGCGCGAATTGCCGGGATTCAAGGCGCCAAACGCACTGCCGACCTGATCCCCTTGTGTCACCCGATCGTCTTGACCAAGGTATCGGTCGACTTTGCCATCGACAAAGAAACCAACCGCGTGCATTGCACAGCGCGCGCCGAATGTTTCGGCCGCACCGGTGTCGAGATGGAGGCGCTTTGCGCCGCCAGTATCGGTTTGCTGACGATCTACGACATGTGCAAGGCTGTTGATCGCGGGATGCGCATCGAAGGGGTGCGCCTGCTCGAGAAAAGCGGCGGCAAGTCAGGACACTGGACAGGGAACTGAGATGACGAGGCCGCACCATTCACATCCCGGTACGAAAGCAGGCGGCAAGCGATAGAGATCCAGGCGTGATGCGAAAAAAAACCCGCCGAAGGCGGGTCCCTATTGCACACCCAAAGAATCAGGCGCGCGAAATATTCGAGGCTTGCTTGCCCTTCGGGCCCTGCGTCACGTCGAAGGAAACCTTCTCGCCCTCTTTGAGGGTCTTGAAACCGCCCATGGTAATCGCGGAGAAATGGGCGAATAGATCTTCACTACCATCGTCCGGAGTAATGAAGCCGAAACCTTTAGCGTCATTGAACCACTTCACTGTACCTGTTGCCATCTTGCCACTTCCTTGAAAAAAGACTAAACCCGGGTATCGCCCGACTTGCATGCTTCTCATTCAACACCAACCGATCAGCGATCTCAGACCTAGATAAACACCGACCAGCCGCCTGTACTAAGAGCATTTTAGCGTTTTACGCTAGATCGGGCAGCGGCGTCAAGCGTTTTCAATGTCGGTTGCTGGCAGCACCGTCTGACGATCCCGAAAAAGGGCAAGACTGGTATTGCGCATCCGCAAAGACTGGTTAGAATTAACTCATGGCCACAAAGCATCAAGACAGTTCCCTGCTCGAAGCGAAACGCACGCAACTTGCGCCTCCGCCCCTGTACAAGGTCCTGTTGCTGAATGACGATTTTACCCCGATGGATTTCGTGATCATCGTTCTGCAAAAATTTTTTGGCCTTGATCGAGAACACGCGACCCGTATCATGCTCAAAGTTCATACCGAGGGCCGTGGAGTCTGTGGAATCTTTCCGCGCGACGTCGCCGCCACGAAGGTTCAACAGGTCACAACCTTCGCACGCAGTAACCAGCATCCCCTGGCGTGCGTAATGGAGGAAAATTAAATGATTGCGCAGGAACTTGAAGTCAGCTTGCACATGGCATTTGTCGAGGCACGGCAGAAACGCCATGAATTCATCACTGTCGAACACCTGCTGCTGGCACTACTCGACAACCCATCGGCTGCCGAAACCCTGCGCGCCTGCGGAACAGGTATTGAGCAACTCCGCCGGGATCTGACCCGCTTCATCAGTGAGCACACGCCAACTGTCGCTGGTGATGACGAGATCGATACGCAACCGACCCTGGGTTTTCAGCGCGTTATTCAGCGCGCCATCCTGCACGTTCAGTCTTCCGGCAGGAAGGAAGTCAACGGCGCCAATGTTCTGGTCGCGATCTTTGGAGAAAAGGATTCGCATGCGGTCTATTACCTGCAGAAACAGGGGGTCAGTCGCCTTGATGTAGTCAACTTCATCTCGCACGGAATCAGCAAGGTGCCGCAGAGCGCGCCGCGCAACGAACCGGAAGTCGAGGCGGAAAGCGAACAGCCAAGCGCTGCTGGCCCACTCGAGAGCTATACCATCAATCTCAACGCCTTGGCTCTCCAGGGCAAGATTGACCCGCTGATTGGCCGTGACCGTGAGCTTGAGCGGGTTATCCAGACGCTCTGCCGCCGCCGCAAGAACAATCCACTGCTGGTCGGCGAGGCGGGTGTCGGAAAAACTGCAATTGCCGAAGGGCTGGCACGCCGGATCGTCGAATGTGAGATTCCCGAGATTCTCGCCAAAGCCAATGTCTACTGTCTTGATATGGGATCTCTTCTGGCCGGCACCAAGTATCGCGGTGATTTCGAACAGAGGCTAAAGGGAGTCTTGAAGCAACTCAGCGACAATCCGCAAGCGATTCTGTTCATTGACGAAATTCACACCCTGATCGGCGCAGGATCGGCTTCAGGCGGCACCCTCGATGCGTCGAACCTGCTCAAGCCCGCGCTGTCCACTGGTCAGTTGAAGTGCATCGGCGCGACGACCTACACCGAATATCGCGGCATTTTTGAAAAGGACCACGCGCTTTCACGGCGCTTTCAGAAAATCGACGTCAACGAGCCGTCAAGCGCCGAAGCGGTCGAGATCCTCAAGGGACTCAAGTCACGCTTCGAATCTCATCATGGCATCAAGTACTCGGCTGCGGCATTGACCTCGGCCGTCGAACTCTCGGTACGTTACATTACCGACCGCCACCTGCCTGACAAGGCAATTGATGTCATTGACGAAGCGGGCGCCGCACAGAGGATCCTTCCCAAATCGAGACAGAAGAAACTGATTGGCAAGATCGACATCGAGGAAATCGTCGCGAAGATTGCACGTATCCCCTCGACCCACGTCTCGTCCGACGACCGCAACAACCTGAGGAATCTTGACCGTGACCTGAAAGCCGTGGTTTTTGGCCAGGATGCAGCCATCGATGCGCTTGCCAGAGCAATCAAAATGGCCCGTTCCGGCCTCGGTAATCCCACCAGGCCGATTGGCAGCTTCCTTTTTTCGGGACCAACCGGAGTCGGCAAGACGGAGGTCGCCAAGCAACTGGCTTATTGTCTTGGTAATGAACTGGTGCGATTCGACATGTCGGAGTACATGGAACGGCACGCTGTCTCGCGCCTGATCGGTGCGCCACCGGGCTACGTCGGCTTCGACCAGGGCGGATTGCTGACCGAGGCGATCACCAAGAAACCGTACAGTGTCTTATTGCTCGACGAGATTGAGAAAGCGCATCCTGACATCTACAATATCCTCCTGCAGGTCATGGACCACGGTACACTGACCGATAACAACGGACGTAAGGCAGACTTCCGCAATGTGGTAATCATCATGACCACCAATGCTGGCCAGGAAGCCATCCAGAAAGCAACGATGGGTTTCAACCCATCCCCGAAGGCTGGCGACGAGATGGCCGAGATCAAGCGGATTTTTACCCCAGAATTCCGCAACCGAATCGACGCCACCATCTCGTTCGGAGCGCTTGACCACGCCGTCATCCTGCGGGTTGTAGACAAGTTCCTGATGCAGCTCGAGGCACAACTGCATGAAAAAAAGGTGGAGGCGGTGTTCACCACGGCACTGAAAGAGGATCTCGCCGCAAAAGGATTCGATCCGCTGATGGGTGCCCGCCCGATGGCTCGCCTCATTCAGGATACCATCCGCGCTTCGCTGGCCGATGAGTTGCTGTTCGGGCGACTGGCCTCCGGCGGCCACGTGACCGTCGACATCGACGAAAACAAGAAAGTGAAGCTGACTTTCGAAGAAGAGCACGCGGTACTGGCCTGAACAGCCATGACCATGCCACGAGCAATGCGCATTTCTTGAACCACAATCACCAAGGCCAGCCGCATGCGTTTCAAGACCCCCGACTTACTGGACAACAACGAGGCCGGAATTCAGGCTGGCAGCGTCCGTATCGTCGCACCCATGTTTCGCCATTATGGGGGCCGCTCCGCTTTCTCTGGCAAGGTCGTCACGCTAAAGCTGTTCGAGGACAACTCGCTGGTACGTGAAGTTCTTGCTGAAGATGGCAGGGACAAGGTTCTGGTGATTGACGGAGGTGGCTCGATGCGTTGCGCGCTGGTCGGTGACCAGTTGGCAATTCTGGCTCACAGAAATGCCTGGGAAGGAATTGTGGTGTACGGCTGCATCCGCGATTCCGAAGACATCAGTCGTATCGACCTCGGCCTGCGCGCGCTTGATACGCACCCCCTGAAGAGCATCAAGAAAGGCGTCGGCGACCGCGATCTGGCTGTCAGTTTCGGTGGCGTCACTTTCAGGCCGGGTGAGTGGATTTATGTTGACGGCGATGGAATAGTCGTCAGTGAGCAGCCATTAGGCTGAAACCAGGCCACAGGATCGGAGATCAAGCGTGAACGTTGGCATAGACTTGCTTAAGGCCATTCGCTCAGGGCGTCTTCACGATGTCAGGGCGGTACTTGACGCTGGCGCATCAGCTGAGTTACTTGACGGTCGGGGCGACCCCGGCTTGCCGCTCGGTGTCGCGTGTTTCATGGGATACGCCGACATCGTCCGCGAGCTGGTCAGCCGTGGCGCGAAAGTCAACACCCCGGATAATTCCCAACCCACCTCGCCTTTGTCGATGGCCGTTCGCGGCAACCGCAAAGAGGTCGTCAAGGCATTGATCGAGCTGGGGGCGAAGGTTCCGCCGGGTATGCAGACTGGGCTGTCCGAACAGGAGATGATGATCGCACGCTTGAGAGGTCAGCAATACAGCGCGAAGACTGCCGGAGCCGGCGAATACCACCCTGAGCCGCCGGTCGTCGTCGAGGAAATCGAAATGTTCAGCTGCTATGGAACCAATACGGCCGTGCTTGATGCTGACATGATCAGGGCGGCACGAGAAATGGAAAAGAAGAAGTAGTCGTCATTGTGCCCATCGTGCCTGCGTGGCCTCAAGGCAGCGAGACCGCTCAGTTGCGATCGGCTTCGTCGAGCGTGATATCGACCATCAGGTCGTTCGACAGGCTCTCCAGCTCACGGGTCAGTTCACTCGCGTCGAGTTTTGATGCTGCAGTCAACTCGATGCTGGCGTGGAAGAGCATTCCTGCCGACATTGGCGCACTTGCTGTGTAGGTGCTGAGATCCTCGACATTGAGCGCATGCCGGGCAAGCACCTGCGAGACTTCGCGAACGATGCCGATACGGTCATGACCCACCAGCGAAAGCTTCAACCGTCGCTGGCCGGCCTCACCGGTGGGCAAGCGGGAAACCTCGGAAATGATACGCAGGCCGGGTAAAGCGGCAAGCGCTTTCGAAAGAGCAGCAAGTTGTGCCTCTGCGACGCTAACGCAGACAATCCCGGCAAACTTGCCGGATAAATTGGACATTGACGACTCCAGCCAGTTTCCCTGGTGCTGACTGATGGTGGTGGCAAGCTGTTCGACAAGACCTGGATGGTCATCGCCGATCACGGTCAGAACAAGTGAAACGTTCATGGAAGACTCCTGGCAAGGTAAACCGCCATTTTACCCTCTGCCGTCAGACTGCTTGATACCGGTTCCTCGTTGCAACCGGGTAGAGCACAAAGTCGAAGGATGTGCAAGAGGGGTTTACCCAGGCTTGCCGTCAATCCGCTCCCGCGACAACACTGGCCAATACCGAATTGCATACAAGGCAAACGCCAGAGACCAGCAAATCCCTGACCCTATGACCGTGCCCAGGTAGGCATAGGGAACGATCATGCCCCCGAAGACCCGGATCACCGCTGCAGCTTGGACGAGGACGAAACAGGCAAGCTCGAAGCCATCGGCAAGGAGCGGACGGCCGGTATGGCCGCGCGCGGTGCGTGTCATCATACCGATCGTCATGCCGCCAATGGCCCCGATCGTCAGGGCGTGTATCGCGAGTGGCTCGGCAACTAGGCCGAGCACCGCCAGTGCTCGCAGCACGAGAGAGATGATAACCCAGCCGTAGGCCACATGCAGCACCCATACCAGCGGCGTAGCAAAGGTTCGCCAAGGCTGCCAGAGGTAGAGCCGGGCCGCGTGCACCACGGCGGCAGCCAGCGCAATGGTTGCGATCATAGTTGCTGTCGCCGACAGAATATCGGCACCCAGCAAAACCAGGACACATCCGAGTGCGATCTTTTCAATGAGTGGATGGCGTATGGCTTGTGTACCCGGGATACCGTTGTTGGTAAACATGGGAATCACCCGTCCACCCATCACCGCGATAATGAACAGGACGACATCGAGCCCAACCTGCAAACTCACCCGTTCAGGCCAGGCCAGCATTCCGAGCCAGGAAAGATGCATGGCCAGAACGACTGCACCAAGAAGTATCAGCAGCGCGACGAAGAAGTAGTTGCGTCGATTATGGCTCTTCACCAAAGGGATTGCCAGTCCAATCCCGACCACTATCGGAAATGCGACGTTCACCAGGGCTGCAGCGGTTGCGTAAGGCGTCAGCACCAGGACCCGTCCGGCGATCCAGAGCAAGGCAAAGACAAATAGCACGCCACCAGTCGGCGTCGGCTGTCCGGTCCAGTTACGGCCAGCCGTGAAGAGGAACCCGGCGACTACCGCCAGCGTATACCCGAACAGCATCTCATGACCGTGCCAAGTCGAGCCGTGCATCAAACTGACCGGCAAGTATCCCGTGTATTGGGCAACCCAAAGCGGGATCGACAAGGCTGCGAAAATACTGGCAAGTAAGTAGAACGGTCGAAAACCCAGAGCCCAGAGCGCAAATTTTGCATTCGATGCGTCTTGTTGCAGGCCAGGTTCCGTGATTGACAGCAGTTTTGACATGGTGATGTCCATCTACAATGAGTTTATGCTCGATAACGGAGGTGTTCGCCACTTCAATTGATTTTCTGACCAGGATCCGTAGACATTCAAACCGGGGCGCTGAGCGGCCGACTCATTAAGGAAGCGCTGATTTAATCGGTAAACGAGATTTTTTCATCAATAAAATCAATTTGTTGCGTGATTACTTGCCGTGAAATAACGATTAAATTGGTGTTTCCTTAAAACATATTGATAGTGAGCAAGCGCTTCAGTTCGCCAAAATCACTTTGTCAAGGCTTTGATCGACCAAAGGAGAGAAGCGATGACTGGACATGATGTTACCGTAGGGAACGATTTGTTGCCAGGTTTGCTATGGAGGCGCTGATTTAATCACCAGATACTGATCTGGTATAGTTGGCTATCCCCCCTTGGTGAGCACCCCGGTGAAGCCGATGACTTCTTCCCCGGTGGAAAGTGAAAGCAGGAAGCGAATCACGCGACGAGAGCACTTCCTGATGGAGATGGAGCAACTGATGCCCTGGTCCGATCTGATCAAAGCGGTCGAACCGCACTATCCGAAGGGCGAGCGTGGTCGTCCCCCGATCGCGCTGGAACGGATGCTGCGGATGTATTGCGTGCAACAGTGGTTCGGCCTGTCGGACGAAGGGACGGAAGGCACGGTAACCGACAGTCTGGCGGTGCAGGCATTCATGGGGATTGACCTGGTGCGGGAGAGTGCGCCGGATGCCACGACGCTGCTGCAGTTCCGGCACCTGCTCGAACAGCATAAACTCACCAAGGCGCGGTTTGAGACCATCAATCGTACGCTGTCGGCGCAAGGCTTGACGATGCGCAAAGGAACGATCGCCGATGCGACGATTATTGCTGCGCCGCCTTCGGTGAAAAACCAGGCCGAGGCACGGGATCCAGACATGCACCAGACCAGGAAGGGCAACCAGTGGTACTTCGTGATGAAGGCGCACATGGGCGTGGATGCCGACAGCGGCCTGGTCCACACGGTGGTCGGGACGGCCGCGAACGTGGCGGACATCACGCAGACCGGGGAAGTGTTGCACGGAGAAGAAAAGATCGTCTTCCTGGATGCGGGCTATACCGGCGTCGAGAAGCGGGAAGAACTGAAGGACCGGGACATCGAGTGGGTCGTCGCCGAGAAGCCGAGCAAAATTAGGCAAATTTCCGAGGACCGCCCACTCGGCCGCTTGTTGCGCCAGCGCGAGACACTCAAGGCCCGGATTCGGGCCAAGGTGGAACATCCTTTTCACGGGGTGAAGAACCTGTTCCACTTCACGAAGTCGCGCTACAAGGGGCTGGCCAAGAACACCGCCCAACTGTACACCCTGTTCGGACTGGCCAATCTGGTGATTGCCAAGCGGCGTATATTTGCCCTTCGCGCCCAAGGTGCGTCCTGATGAATCCCAAATGGCCCGAAAAGGGCAGAAAGAGGCAAAGATGATGCGTTAATCGGCAAAATAGGATGCAATCCTCATAAAACGGAGACGTATTGTGGACTGGAAATGCGCTGCGAGTCCAACACTCGACACTCAAGTCAATCAATCAGCGTCTCCCTAAGTGGTCAGCAGGGTAAATGGCTGCGCATCGAGGTCGGCAACTGGCGTTGGTGTAGTATATTGACATGATCCCTAAGTTGCAGGGTTTTGCGGCAACAGGAGTGTATGAGATGGCCATGCGAGTGAATCCGGACACGGGCGAGGTGGGGCTGAAGCAGCGGTATCGGGTGACGAATTGGTCGGAGTACGACCGAGCGCTGGTCAATCGCGGCAATCTGACGATCTGGTTCGACGATGAAAGCCTTCGGGACAGCTGGACGCCTCCGCCGCCGGTGGGGCGCGGCACCCCTGGGCGGTACTCGGAGATCGCCCTCCAGACGTGCCTGACGATCAAGGGACTGTTCCAGTTGCCTTACCGGGCGACGGAAGGCTTGGTGAGGTCGCTGATGCGCCTGTGCCACCTGGATTTGCCGGTACCGGACCACAGCTATATGTCGCGACGGGCAGCAGAGCTTTCGGTACAGATTCCGCGCCGGCCGCGCCCGGGACCGACGCATGTGGTGATTGATTCGACCGGGCTGAAGATTGTCGGTGAAGGCGAATGGGCGGAAGCGGGGTTTCGTGAAGCACCGCTTCACGCCGCTGCAGCCGGTCGGCTGTGCAAAGCCGACCGTGGGACGGTGCGCCAGCACGGGGTGGGCAAGCGGCGCACCTGGCGCAAGATCCATTTGGCCGTAGACGAAACTGCCAAGGACATCATCGGCATTGAAGTGACCACGGCCGAGTGGGGCGACAGCGAGATCCTG
>WBZL01002614.1_pt1 | contig 17328 bp, 8 predicted proteins | sample 5204291 | NCBI WGS metagenome assembly WBZL01 (sample SAMN12344345, study PRJNA552823) | activated sludge metagenome | biome: Activated sludge suspended growth; feature: Nitrification reactor; material: Wastewater; isolation source: activated sludge from nitrification reactor of wastewater treatment...
CGGAATTTTTCGACGCTGATGATGTGTGTGTGGCGTATGACGATTTTAACCCGCAGACGCTCAGTGCGGCGGAAATGTGGCTGGGATTCGGGCTGAAACCGGCCTTGACGGGGCGTGGTTTGGGCGCGGCGTTTGTGGCTGCGTGTATTGATTTTGCGGTGCGTACGCATTGTTATGGGGGAGAAGCGGTGCGGTTGGGTGTGCCGGCCAGCAATACGCGGGCGATCAAGGTGTATCAACGGGTAGGGTTTACCATCTTTAATCGCGTGGTGGGCGAAGTGGACGGACAGACGTTTGAAGCGGTTCAGATGAAGAAGGTGTTGGCGAAACGGCCGTAGATTGTGGGCGAAAAGTTGGTGAATGGGAGATGGGCAACGGCCGTTCGCTGGAATATTAGGCAGCAAATGTCAGCTACAGCAAATGAATGGAGGGCTATTTAATGACGCATTACACATATCAGTTTACCCGGTTGTTGGTCGCCAATTTCAGAGCGTGTTTTTTGTTTTATCGAGATGTTATGGGTTTCCAGGTGGGATTTGGCGGTGAAAATGACACCTACGCCGACTTTGTGCTGGGCGCAGTCAACATTTCTTTGTTCGACAAGCAGGAAATGAGCGAGGTGTTGGGGACAACTCATTTGCCGGCTCAGGTCAACGCGCAAGACAAGGTTTGCCTGGTGTTTGCCGTCGAGAATGTGGAGGCGATGTGCGCCAAGTTAAAAGCGGCAGGGGTGCAGTTAGCAGCTGAGTTAACCGATCATCCTGATTGGGGTATTCGCACGGCTCATTTTCGTGATCCGGATGGGAATCTGATTGAAATCAATCAGCCGCTGCCTTAAGAAGCTGCTGCCTTGAACGCAACGACGGGCGTCCGGAAAACGTGGGGGGATGAGGGGAACGGCCGTAAGGCGAAATAAAAGCCAGCCAAAGCTAAAATATCGCCCATCCGTTAGAAGCGACAGACCTGAACATGGAGGTTCCCTTGCAAAAACAAAACAATCTTTTCGGACAGATTGGCGGCTGCCTGCAAACCGCGCTCTTCTCGCTCATATTCATCCTGGTTGGCGCGGGGCTTTCCTGGTGGGGGTGGACCATTTTGCAAAATGCCCGCAGCAGCGCCAGTTGGCCCAGCGTGCAGGGTCAGATCACCGGCGCCCTGTTGGATTATTCTACGGATGCGGATGGTGGTGATTCGTACTCGCCACAGGTCACATACGCGTATGCGGTAAACGGCCGTTCCTACGAAGGCCAAACCATTAAATTTGGGGAGAACAGTTACGGCAGCAAACGCAAGGCACAGGAAATTCTAGAACGTTACCCGAACGGACAGCGGATCGCTGTTTTTTATAACCCCGCGCAGCCAGACCGTGCAGTGTTGGAGCCAGGCGTCAGCGGAGGAAGTTATATTGTGTTGGGGATCGGCTTGCTGTTTGTGTTTTTATCTTTGTTCGGGATTGTGTTTGTTGGGGTCCGCTCTTTTATGAGGCTGCGCCAATAACATCATGTGGACTCTCACCTCATGCCGACCAGCTTGCCAATGCCACGCCCCACCCAAACCTCTTCGCTGAATGTAGGATTACTGGCGCTAGCCACAAAAAATGTTACACCTTTGACCATTGGTCTTTGTTGTAAGGCATGCCAAAAGTCTAAATATTGTTGTGCTTTTTGCTCTGGAGTTGTTCCCGCTTTATTATTACTCGCTTCCGTTACCCAAATTTCTTTGCCGCGAAACCGATTAATATAATCATCCAAAACTTCTAGACCTCGGGTCATAGGGTAAATATTCGACCAATACAAATGGATGCCTAACCCATCGGCTGCTTCGATAGCGCTACGAGAAGCTTCAATAAATTGGATATGATCCGTTTTGATATTAGCAACAGAAGTACCAGGAGAAAGCCCCGGGAAAATGAAGCGAGCACCCGGCAAAGCGCGTCGATAATGTCCTAATAGCTCAAGCCACCATCTAGCAAAATCAGCACCATTGTTCCAGCTTGCCCACAATCCTTCAGCCGCTATATTCGGCTCGTTGTGGAGTTCAATAACAACGTCCTTCCCACGCAGCTTTTTTAAGGCCCTGTTGACGTCGTTTATTGTGTAATCGAAAAATTGTTTAGGAGTTAGATTACGGTTTCCAAAATCCAAAAACGCTCTAACTATCCAACTCGCATTTGGATGGTTTGATGCCAGTCTTGCGATATCATTTTCGCTGTGAAATGATAAAACCTTTATGACACCAGGCCGTAGCAAACCGAATTCAGCATGTTCTGCCTCTTGAATCGATGGATCTGCTGAAGCATGAAGTCCAATTCGCGCATTTCCCAATGGGCGAGGATCTGGGTCAAGATCGCTGTCCTCAACCGGGGGTTGCAAATGCGCCTTGTCGATACGTATCGGTGTATATTCACCCCATGGCGCGCCCATCACAAGGAATTTTTCTCTACTCGGAATAAACCCTACCAGTTTACTGTCGCGCCGTGGCGCCTCGCGTAAATTCGCCCCCTGTTCTCCAGCTGTTCCTGTCTGATTATCAATTCGAATCGCACTTGTTAAAACCCAACCCGGCGTAGTACCGGTGATCGCAAATGCAGGTGGTAAAATCGGGGGCTGACTACCTATCAATTGTGCTGGTAATTCTACTTCTGGTAAGCGGGTAACTAAATTAAATACTTGGTTCTTGTGCACTAAAACTGGAGTGTGTTTGTTTTTTTCAAATCCAGCAATAGTCACAGTTGCATTACCTTTGATAATGGCTATGAAGACGGCCGATTCAACCGGTTTACTTAGTAGCTGCGCTCCCAAATTGCGAGTAACTGCATATTCACCATCTAATTGCAAAAAACTTGTCCGTACCCAACCCAAATAAATGTCTTCGGGTAAATCAGATAAGGATTGGATAGGTTTATTTAATCCCTGCGAGGGCATGTTTACATTGCCAACAAAATCACTCTGCCTTACGCGAACTGGTAAATAGCCATTCTCCTCCTCCCCCAAAATATTTACTGTACTAAGAGCACCTACAACTCCGATATTTCGTGACCCATTCGTTGGTCCCTCGCGTAAATTAATGCCAAATCGCGTATTAACAATCGCTTGATTGTCCAGAATGTGTAAAAAATCTAACCACGCCCAACCATCTAAGGTCATTACATTTGGCGAAGGTACTGGCGCCGGATTGACCGGCAGTTCGAGGTTTTCCATGCCCAACGTCGCTTTAGGAACCTGAACAGGCGTCAACCCCTGGCGTGATGAATTCACCACAATAAGAATGCTCCCACCAGGAATCAGAACCTTGTAACCTGGCCTAATATATAATGTCGCACCATCTGGATTGGTTTGCGCAAGATCGCCAACTTTGTAAATGCTATTGGTCATAACCCATCCACCAACATAAGGGCCAATTGGCTTTTGCCAGCCTAATAACGGCAATAAGAAAGGAGTCGGATCAATTATGTTGGATGGATAATTCAGATAATTTGCTCCATCTCGCTTGAGTGTTAAATGCAAATGTGAACCGAAGCTGTTGCCTGTACTATCTGCTATTCCTAAAACTGTGCCTGCTTCGACTCGATCTCCCTGGTTAACCAATGATTCCCGCAGGTGAGCATAAGTAGTTTTGTAGCCACCTTCGTGCGCTACTCGTACATGGATACCATAATTATGATCCGTGGCCTTTTTATGTACCTGATAAACTTCACCAGGGGCAACGCAAAAAATTTTACTCCCGCTTGGAGCGCGTATATCAATGCCTTCATGACCAGGTAATCCAAACTGAGCGTAATTCTGAGGATTTACGCCAAACGACTGGGTAATAGCTTGATATTCAGTTGGCCAATTTTGAAACCTAAATTCACTCATGAGATCACTATTAATCTGAAATCAATTCTCGAAAGCGTGGGTCTTGTCGAATAAAATCAAAGTCGGGATCCTGTTTTATCCAAGATAAATCTATTTGCCCTGACTGAATGGCGTTCTTTAATAGGGAAATGGCTTCACCTACATTACCACTAATTGATTCCAAACAGGCTCGATTGTACTCACTGTCATTTTCAAGCAATCGCCGGGCAATGGAAATGTGTTTCTCATATTGTTCCATTTGGCCGATTTTTTCATAAATCCCGGCCAGCGATCCATGGGAAAATGCATCTTGAGGATCCAGTTGAATGGCTTTTTTATAAATCTCTACGGCTTGCGTGTATTCTTCTAAAGAGTTTAGGACATCACCCAGGCTTCCATAAGGAATGGAATTGGAAGGATCTAATTCAACCGCTTTTTCATAAGCCAATCGAGCATCTTGAAGCTTCCCTAAATCTCGATAGATATTTCCTAATCCAATAAATGCTTTTTCATTGGTGGGATCAATGGCTATCGATTTTTTAAAGGCCGACATCGCTCGTTCGCGATCCATCAGACTGGCATATGCTGCACCTGCCCCTATGTAAGCCTCAGGATCATTCGGAGCAAGACGTGTGGCCTTTTCAAAGTGAATAAATGCTTCATGGGGTTTACCTTTTTGTAGGTAAATCTCACCTAGCCCAACATAGGGGTGAATGCATTTACGATCTACCCGGATTGCCCGCTCAAATGCAATAATGGCTACATCGGTTCGCTTCAATAACCGGTAAGCATCCCCTAAATCACTATGAGCCAATGCGCGATTGGGATCGATTTTAATCGATTCTTGAAGAGGGCGAAGTGCATCTTGAACGCGTCCTAATGCCAAATATGTAGCCCCAACATTATGAAGATATTCTGGGTTCTCTGGATCCAGGTTGAGGGCTTGTTCATAATAAGAAAGAGCTATTTCATGGTTTCCCAGGTTCTTATTCACCTCGCCAAAACCAAAAAATGCAGGAGCATATCGCGGGTTTGCTTGAACTGCCTGGTTAAATATTGCTCCGGCTTTCTCAAACTCTTTGAGTGTTAACCAGATTTGACCCAGACCATATAGAGCTTTCACGAATTGGGGGTTTTTCTCAATCGAAAGTTCGTATGCCCGTAATGCATCCTCAATCTGGTTGCGGTTCTTGAAGATGTCCCCCAGATAACAATAAACTTCTGGTTGATTGGCGTTTAAGGCGAGTGATTGGCGGTAAGATTCGATAGCTTTTTCACTTTGCCCTAGCTGGAGAAAAGCGGTACCCAAAGCTCGGTGAATCTCCGGATTGTTTTTTTCTAGTGCTAAAGCCTTTTGAAAAAGCATTACAGCTTGATTAGGCCTTTTCAAGATAATATCAATATAACCGGACCCCATGTAAGCCTGGGCAAAAGATGGATCCAGATAAAGCGCACGATGATACATTGATAAAGCTTCATCAAATCGCTCTAAAGACCGATAAACATTACCAAGCCCACAACGAGGAGCAGCCCATTTGGGATCGATTTCAATTGCTTTTATAAAAGCCTCAATTGCTTCGTCTGATTTATCTAACTGGCTATAGATATTTCCCAAACCATTATATGCTCGGGGATCTTCCGGTCGTAATTCAATACAGCGTTCGTATAATTTCATCGCTTCAGAAATTAAACCTTGTGCTGTAAACACCTCACTTAAACCGATATATGCGGAAACACTTTCGGCTTCAATTTCTACAGCCTTTCTGAACGAGGTGACGGCTTGTTCATATTGGCCAAAAACTCTAAATATATTCCCTAATCCAATATGCGGATAACTAAACAAAGGATCACACTTGATCGCCTGATGGTATGCAATAGCCGATTGTTCAAGGTTATTTAATTGAAAGTAAACATCGCCACAACCATTAAAAGCGAATGGGTTTTGAGGATCTAGCTCTAAGGCCTTATTAAAAACCCGCAAGGCTTGCTGATAATGACCAAGTTGAAGATGTTTGTTGGCTTGAGCCACCATTACGGCAGGCACTTCATTGCCTGCAAGCTCCAATGCATTCTTTAAACTTTCATCTGCTTTGTTGTATTGTTTCAAACCTAAGTATGCGTGACCCACGCTTAAATGAAATTGAGGATTATCAGAACACCTTGCCAATAAATTTTGGAATATTTCAAGTGCTTCTTGATATCGTGTCAGAGATAAAAAAACTGTTCCCAGACAATGTTGTGTATTTTCTGAGTTTGAATCTAGCTCCAAACTTTTTTCTAGAGCCACAAGAGCATCTTTGTATTGGCCAAGTTTTTTAAGAGTACACCCCAGGTTTGTGTACGCTTGATTATTTGTCGGATCTAACTTAATGGCTTTCTGGAAGTTAGTAAGAGCTTCTTCATATTGCCTCATCTCTCTCTTTGTTTCACCGATGCCAATATATGGCAACGACCAATTTGGTTTTATTTTTGAGGCAGAGGAAAATGCGCTTAAAGCCTTATCAACCTGTTTTTTTTCTAGATAAATGTTTCCCAACCCATAATATGCTTCTGCTGAAGGTTGAATAGAGATTGCATTTTGGAATGCTTTTATAGACTCTGCAAGTTGTTGCGTTTTGGCGAATAATTTACCGAGTTCTATCCAGGCATCGTTGTTCCTTTTGTCGATTCCCAACACTAAGTTAAACGCAGCGATTGCTTCTCGATACCGATCTAACGCAACCAGGGCTTTCCCCAAACCTATATATGATGGCGTATCTTTAGCCCCAAATACGATCGCTTTTTTAAATGATGCCAGTGCCCGTTTGTGTTGATGCATTCCTTGATAGAACAAGCCCAGCCCCAAATGGGCGTTTATAAATTTGGGATCTTGCTTTAAGGATTTTTGATAAGCGGTATAAGCATCCCCATTGCGGTTATTTACTCGGTAGACATCACCTAACTTGCACCAGAGTGCCGCAAAATTATCTCCATTACTCTTTTCCAGGGCAGCCAAATATGCCGCAGTCGCTTTTTCGTAATCCTGTTGCTGTTGATATAAATCTCCCAAAGATTCCAGGGCAAGATCGTTATTCGGAGCTTTTTCGACCGCTCGAGTTTGCAGGCGAAGTGCCTCGTGATAATTTCCATTTCGCTGCTGAAGGTTTGCAAGATGTATCAATGGGTCTGCGAGATCTGGGGCAAGTTTTGTGGCCTGAACAAACGCTTCGGTTGCTTCGTTTTCTTTGCCTTTTGCCAAAAATGCTTTCCCCAGGTCATTATAGATAAGGCCATCTTGTGAACTTAGAGAAATTGCACGCTTAAAAGTTTCGATTGCCTCATCCCCACGGCCCAAACTTAAATAGAGGCGACCTAGACCCGCGTGCGGAGAAGCGTCCATTGGATTGAGAAGAGAGGCTTTCTGGAAGTAAGCAGCTGCTTTGGTTGGTTTTCCCAGTCTACTATATACAGTCCCTAAACCATTAAATGGTATAGGATCATGAACTGTATTTAATGCAATGGACTGTTCATAAGCATGAATTGATTTATCATACTGGTTCAATTTTAAATACAGGGATCCCAAGCCATTAAATGCTTGTTTATTTCTGGGATTTAATTGCAATGCTTTATCATAAGCTTTTTGGGCTTGTCCATACTGTTTTTGTAAGAAGTACAATTCACCCAAACCAACATGAATTCTGTCTTCTTCTGGCTCTAATCGAACGGCACGATGTAAATGTGACGCGGACAAATCGTAATTGCCTAATTCTTTAAGTGCCATTCCTATACCATATTGGGCCTTGGTATTGTTTGGATCTTCAGAAAGCACTTCTTCGTAAATAGGCAAGGCATCTGCCGGACGGTTTAAGGTCAGGTATATATCACCTAATTCAACCATGATTTCGGGTTTTTTATTTCCCCAATCGATAGATTGTTTATAGGCTCGAGCTGCATCTTCATAACGATTTAAAGCTTTGTATACGAGCCCTAAATTTTGATAAGGGAAGTCGGGCCCAGGGTCTAATGCTATCCCTCTTTGGTATGCTTTTAGGGCAGATTCATACTGGGTTAATTCCAAGAATGCATTTCCTCGGCCATTGTGTGCAAGAGCGATGGTGTTATCAATATTTATCGCTTTGTCAAACAAAGACACCGCCAAAGCATAGTTTTTGGTTAAGTAGGCTATTTGCCCCAAGCCAGTTAAAGCCTCCGCATTTCTTTGTTGAATGGCTAATGATTGGCGGTAATAATTATTCGCTTCTTCATGCTGCCCGAGAGAAAGATATATGTTCCCAACTCCATTGTGAGCGCGCGCGTTTTTGGGATCTATAGAGAGCGCTTTTTTGTACGTCAGAAGCGCGTCTTGATTATTATTGGCATGAGCATAAATGGCTGCGAAACCATTGATTGGTTCTGCGCTATTTGGTGCGAGTTCTTTGGCTTTGGTAAACGCTAGTTTGGCTTCGGTCGGTTGGTTTAATTCAAGATATAGGTACCCGATATTTACAAATAATTCTAAAGAATTACCATTATCACCACCTACTGTTAAGGCTTTTTCATAGGATTGCTGCGCTTCCTGTAAACGTCCTAATTTGTGGTATACGTTAGCAAGCCCCAATAATGCTCCGGGCGTATTGGGGGAATTTTGCAAGATGGTTGAGTAAACAGTAATGGCGTTTTCCCATTGCCCCATTTTGTAGTAGGTATCGCCAAGATGAATATGAGTCGGTTTGTTTTTGGGCAACAGTTCTTGCCACTGCTTATAGGCGGCCAGAGCTTGTTCAGGTTTATCAAGCAAATGGTAGGCATCTCCTAACATTAGATATGCTGGAGCATATCTTTTATTTAGTGCTATTGCTTTTTGCAGCAATAATATGGCCAGTTCGGGTTGGTGGAGCAGTATTTTTATCTGTCCCAGGCCGGTATATGCTTCGGGATCGGTGGTGTTACGATCGATCGCCGCTTGGTACATTTTTTGTGCATCTATAATTCGGCCTGCATCAAGGTATTGCGTGCCGATTTTCAGGTAGGGTTCAGCCAGATCTGGCGCAATTTCAATAGCGTGACGGTAAGACTCAATGGCCTTATCCTTTTGGCCTATTTGATAATAGCTATTTCCTAGCTCGCAGTAAGCAGTAGGTTGCGATGGATGTAATTCCAAGGCTTGGTGGAAGGCCTGAAGCGCCGCCTCGTAATTTTTTCGCTGTTTATGAAGCTGCCCTAACCCCATGTACGCCTCGCTTGACGGCGCTATCTCAATGGATTTTTTGTATATTGAGAAGGCTTCGTCCTTTCTATCTAGCAGTCTGTATTCTTGACCTAATCCAATGTGGGCTTCGATGGTATTGGGGGATAGAGTTAAGGCGTTCTGGTAATGTTTGATGGCTTGCTCATGTAAACCTAAAACATTATAAGTTTTGCCTAATCTGCATTTGGTTGCTGCTTGATTAGGATTTAAAGCGTCAACTTGTTCATAGGCGGTCAGGGCTTGATCGTATTGTCCTTGTTGAAAAAGGATATCGGCTAAGCCCTGTTGTGCAGCCGTGTTTGTCGGATCTAATTCTATCGATCGCTGATAAGCGTTTTTCGCTTCCTGATAACGATTTAATTCGTAATAGATATTTCCTAACCCATAATAAGGTTCAGCCATTCCGGGTTTGCGATTAATTGCTTCTTTGTAGGCGGCAACGGCCGTATTGAAATTTTTCTGTTGGTAATAAATGTCGCCAAGTTCAATATAAGCCTCAGCAAAATCATTGTCTAATTCAACGGCCTTTTGAAGATTTTCTAGAGATTTTTCCACCTGCTCTTGGGACAAATATAATTTACCAAGTCCCAAATATGGGGCGGCGTAGGTTGGGGAAAGGTTAATCGCTTCTCGATACGCCTCTTCCGCTTTATCAATCTGATTAATCTTAATATAAGCATTTCCCAGACCGTAATGTGGTTCAGCCGCCTTCGGATCGCAGCTAATAGCTTTTTTATAAGCGTTGATAGCTTTTTGCGGCTGACCGAGCGACAAATAGACGTGGCCCAAGCCGATATGTGGCGTTGCATTCTTTGTATCGAGTTTGATTGATTTTTCAAAAATTGCCTGTGCTTCGTCGTTTTCCCCAAGCGCCCAATAAAGTTTTCCTAAACCGTTATGGGCAGCAGTATAGGTTTTATCCAGTTCAATGGCTCGTTGATACGATCTTACTGACTCTTCATAATCACCGAGTAGTTTTTGAACGATGCCTAATAAGTACCAGGCGCTTTCCCTTTCCGGGTCCCAGGTGACAACTTTTTGCAAAGTCTGTTTTGCACTTATCAGATAGTCGGTCTGTTTGGCGTCTTTGGACCAGATTAGCTGACGGGCTAACGTCTCTAAAGATTCACTCAATTTTAGTTTGAGTAAACGGCCGTTTTCCGAAATCCCCTCTTCAACCAAAGTGAACCATTCTAGCGAGGCATCGTACTCTCTTTTGCGACAAGATAACTGCCCAAATTGCAAAGAAAGAACGGCCGTGCGTTCAGCCTGGTTATCCCCATCAAGCCACCCTCTATCTTTTAATCGAGACAGCGTTGTCAACATCGTTTCTACATCGGAGATTGCTGGAGTGGGGTTTTTTACAACTTGGAAACGGCCGAATAACTCCTTTCCTCCTTTGCTGAGCGAGTCCAAATTTTCTAACAAGACTTGTAATAAACCCTGGCACAAATCGAGATTGTAAGCCAGACCTTCGACGAAACGAGGAACCAACCAACGGAAGGCATCATCCTCGTTAAGCCACAGCAAATAATTAGTCAGATCGATTGTCGCCTTCGTCCAGTTTTCATCTAAACACCGATCCTCGATTAAATTTATCTCGGAATCAAGCTTGGCTAGACGTTCGCGCAGAGTTGTGGCCGCCCTGGTATTTAGCGTCAGGACGGACTTGTCTGTGCGGCGCACATCGCCCCGCAAAAACTCGCGAATAAAATGCGCGGGATCGTCGTGTAATCTGGCTCTGTTGGCATGAACAGACGCATAGTCTCTTTCCAGACGCCTTAGAAGCGCGTTTAAATTAAACGATCCGTCATTTTCTGGTTGTAGCATTGCGCGTAAAACATCAACATCACCACGAGCAAGCGTCAAGGCATACAACGCCAGTTTGTCACTTTCTGCAACGACCAGTTGTAAATAACGATCGGTCATTTTACGCACTATTTGGCTGCCTGGGATGTTGGTGGTTATATCGCCAATCACTTCGCCTAAAGATACCCCTGCTTTAAGTACATCCGCGGCAGCGACAACAGCTAACGGAATTCCTCGCGTAATACGACTTATTGCCTCGATATCTGCCTGAGATAATGGAATGGCTTCTTCTTGAAAATAATAATGAATATCGGCCAAGGCCAGGGGGCGCATATTGTAGGCCAACAACCTCCGGGGCGTATCATCCGCATAGCCCTTAAAATATTCATTTCCAAATTGACGGCTGTTTACAAGATCGTTTCGTCCGCAAATGACCCAAAAAATTCTAGGACCGGCTGCCCGGATGACAGAACGCATCCAAATATCCATGCGATCTATAATTTCATACGAGTCGAGAAAAATAATTAAGGCTCTTTTTTCAGATACTTTGGCCAGACCACGAGCAAGCGCATTCGCTAATTGTTCATGAGGGTTCAAAAAATGATCGAAGTGATTTGGTTTTAGGCGCGCTCTTAAATAGGTTTCAAGTGTCGCCCTTAACCTTGCTGCTTGTTCTGCTCCTACCTGAATGCCCGCATCCAAGAAGGTCTCAACAAGTTGCTCGCCAATTTCACCAATGAAGGGGATACGGGTTCGGACGATCTTGGCAATGGTGTTGACACCAATACTCCGCAACAAAGCCAATTCTTCTGCTGTGTCATCACTGGTGATGATTTCCGCAACCTGCCGTTCTGCTTCGTCAGATTCACTGATTGCTTTGCGGTATGCCGCGAATTGACGCCCCCATTTATTGCGAATGGATGCTGCATGAATCACTTTGAAAACGGATTCTGCTGTGATTTGCTCTCGCCCCACCTGCAAACTGGCAAACTTCTTGCGCTCATCTTCCCAATCTATCCACAAAACTTGAACTTTGGCTGCGAATTCCGGATCTTTTTCAGCAATATCACGGAAACGTTTGGCCAAAGTGGTTTTTCCCATGCCACCATCGCCAAATAACAAGCTTATATACGGCAATTCGTCTGTCGTTACTGAGTTTGTTACTTCAGATAATGCGGCACGGAATTGTTTTTGTTCCTCGACGCGACCGAGGAACAATTTCTCATCGACTATTATTTGTTCAGCCATTTTAAATCCTTCACCAATGTAAACCTAAGGCTGGTTTACATCAAGAAAAGATACCTGCAAATGCCCCCAAACCAAAAGGTATCTTTGTGGGTTTACAGTCCACTTCGAGGTACGCAAAACAAACAAACGGATAGGTGTCAACATACCCTGGTTTGTAGAAGGAAATCTATATCAATACGGCTGTGAATTAGGGTTAATCCTCCTCTTCCCAAAAGAGTATTCATACCCCGCAAGGCCAGGACCAATAATTTATTGATTAGTTTCGTACTTCTAGGTGCATATTGTAATAGTACAACAAAACTTTCAACTCATCAAGCCCTAAATTTTCGTTTTAATTTAGATTGCAAGTACTATGGCTTTTTTCTAAATTTTTATTCATAATTAATATGTCAACATTCCCGGGTTTTTTATTCAATGAAATATCTGCGTATCGGTACCAAGGGTCTTTCCGATTTGTCACACTAAATTGGATGTTTGTGCATCTATGGATCGGTCAAGGCAAAAGTATCAAAAACCATAAAACCTGCGCACTTCAATCTAGTTGGAGTGCCCACAGAAAATCAGGAGGAAAGTATGCGCCGGGAAAGAAACCTTTTCTACAATACACAAATTCGGGTTGTTGGCATCGGTGGTGGGGGCAGCAATGCCGTAAATTGTATGATTACAGACGGCATTCAAGGTGCTGAATTTATATCCATCAACACTGATTATCAGAGTCTGGCACAATCAAAAGCCCCGACACGGATTCAAATCGGCAAACAGGTAACTCAAGGATTAGGAACCGGGGGTAATCCTGGAACAGGAAAGAGAGCAGTTTACGAAGCGGGGCAAGAAATAAAAAATGCCCTCCGAGGGGCTGACATTCTTTTTATTGCCACTTGTTTAGGTGGCGGTACAGGTAGTGGCGCTTCACCAGTGGTTGCCCAGATTGCGCGGGAAATGGGCATCCTTACAATTGCCATTGTTACCAGGCCTTTTCGATTTGAAGGTCATGAACCAACTCGAATTGCGGAGCAGTCTATCGAAGAGCTGGCAAAACATGTTGATTCATTGATAGTATTCCCTAACGATCGCTTGCTCAGTTTGTCCAATAAACAAACCAGTTTAATTGACTCTTTTCAGCTTGCGGATAAAGTGTTAAGTCAGGGGGTGCGGATAATAAACGAATTTGTGAATCGCCCTGGGTTGCTTAACGTGGACTTTGCAGATCTAAAATCTGTCATGGCCAACAAAGGCGCCACCCTGATCACAGTTGGTCGCGCAAAAGGAGCCAACAGAGACAGAATAGTGGCTGGAAGCGTTATGGTTTGCCCAATCCTTGGTTTAAGCATCCATGGCGCTAAAGGAATGCTTATCAATATAACGGCCAGTTCCAGTTTGGATCTTTGGGAAGTACAAACAATCACGAATATACTTCGAAGTACAATTCGCGAAGACGCCGATTTTTTCCTTGGAACAGTTGTGGATGAAAAAATGGGCGAAGAAATTCAGGTAACAGTTGTTGCGACGGGCTTTTCTAATGAGATTTGGAATATGTGGTCTCATACAGAACAACCTCGGCAAGACAACCGGTCAGTATTTCCGTGTGCAATCGAATCGATTTTGGATGAATCAGATTTTCCCTCTGAAAGTAGAAATGGTTCTGGTTTTTCGTTGAAAAATTTTCCTATTCCAACTTTCTTTATGACTTTTGGTGACAAGTCGGGCTAGTGTATCTTCTCAATATCTTGGGGAAACCGCAGCTACGTACCCCACTTTATTGAGAAGATACGTTTTAGCAAGGGTAATGGATAAGCTGGCGTACTTTCCTGTAAGTTCGATTTTGTGCGACTGGTAGGCAAATTGAACTTACAGGTATAATGTCCGCTATAACCCTGCACAACTTTGTCTAACCTGCGGTAGTATAAATATCCTCTCCACGGTGGGTTTGCACGATAGCCACCCCAATCGGGCGTGGTCCCCAAGTATTTTTCATCTCCCTGCCATGCGGATTTGTTTGCCTGGCAGCCAACATAGGCCATTACGGCCGTCGCGCTTTGTTTAGCAATTATCTGCACATCGAAAGGAGCTTCTGGCTCAACCATACGACTTAGAGCGAGGATCATGCTTATCTGCCTGGTAGTTTCTGCATGGTGTGTAGCCATTTCAATCCACCGCTCATCACATCCATGCGGTCAGAATTGGAGGGATTCGCGGATAAAGAACACTTGTTGAACAGGAGTATTTTGTTGTCGCTTTGGTATTGATTCCCTGGCATTTTATTGTTGTTTTTCTTCGTTTTTAATGCAGGCTGTTCATTCCCCCGAATTGTTACAGTTTTTGTCCAACATTCACGCTTAATTCACGTTTGTTTTTCTGTAAGTTCACCCCCTAAATAATGAGACTCCCTAAAATTAACAATAATATTGGCTGAGTTTTAAATTGTATATTTTTATAAAGGTGTATTATGAAAATGTTAACCAGATACCAGAAACTGTTACGAGGGGTTCGCGCTAGAGTTTGTTTGAAGTGTGGGAAATTAAACAGTCAATGTACCTGTTGGCTAAACCGATCCTCTGATTAGTAATCGGGTTACGGTCCTTTTGTCATAACAAGGGAAGCCAACTTCTCTGGACTTTATGACTCCGTATAACTTCGTATAACCAGATGATGCGGCTCGCCTCACGGTGAGAGTGGTTGTGGGGAAGTGGGAAGGGGAACGGCCGTTTCCCACCCCACTTACTCTTCTTCTTTCTTCACCAACACCTTGTCCACCCGCCGCCAATCCATATCCATCACCTCAATAGTTAACCCACCCCAGGAAAACTGATCACCGGATTGAGGAATGCGACCCAAAAAGCTCATCACAAACCCCCCGACCGTCTGGAAATAGTTTTCCGACTCTTCCGGCAGCTCGTCCACCTCGAACAATTGCTTAAATTCTTCAATCGACAGCTTGCCGTCAATCAGCCAGGAGCCATCGGCGCGGCGGATGGCAATGGGGTCCGCCGGGTCGCCGTGTTCTGGTACGTCGCCGACAATTGCCTCCAGCAAATCGTTAAACGTCACCAGCCCTTCAATGCCGCCGTGCTCGTCGGTGACAAAAGCGATTTGCGCTTTGGCCTCCTTAAAACGTTCCAAAACGTTATAAACCGGCAGTCCGGATGGTACAAAAAGTGCCGGTTTCAGAGCGATCTTTAGCTCCGGCGTTTCGCTGCTCAGGGCTTGCACCAACAAATCCTTCACAAACACCAGACCGACGATATTGTCCAGGTCCCCATTGGCCACCGGGTAACGGGAATGCACGCCATCGGCAATTTTCTCGCGCAGGGCCTCGGTTGAGTCTTCCAGGTCCAACCAGATGATGTCGGTGCGGTCAATCATCAGGTCGTTGACGCGCAAATCGCCCACGCGGAATAGTTTTTCGACAATTTCTTCTTCGATAGGGTCTACGACGCCGCTTTCGGTTCCTTGCTCCAACATCATCTGGATTTCGGCTTCGGTGACGGCCGGTTCATTGGAAGGGTTGATAGGCAGTAGGCGCAGAACAGCGCGGGTAGAAATGCTGAGAGTCCAGACAAACGGCCGTGCCACTGCCGCCAGCAGCAGCATCGGCGTGGCCGTTATCCCGGCCACCTTTTCTGCGTTCCCCAGGCCAATCTGCTTGGGAACCAGTTCGCCCAATACGAGTGAAAGATATGTGACCAGGCCAATCGCTAGAAAACCGCTCAATTGCTGGTGAAAATCTCCAACCAACGGCAAGTTTTGCAGATAAGGGTCTAGAGAAGCTGCAATGCCGGTGCTGCCAAACGCGCCCATCAAAATACCAATTAGTGTAATGCCAATTTGCACCGTCGAGAGGAAATCGTCCGGTTGGTTGGCCAGCGTCAGCGCTGCTTCGGCTCGTTTGCTGCCGTCGTTGGCGCGCTGCTGTAAACGCGCTTTACGCGCCGACACGACGGCAATTTCAGACATGGCAAAGATGCCGTTGATTAAAATCAGAACCAGCAAAATAAACATGAACCTATCTCCCAATGGGTCACTGGTGTTTTACAAGAATCGATTGGGTCTAGTCTAACGCAATTTTAGGCAGGGCGGAAAACACTTAAGTAACTGTTGATCTTCAACTCAGAGAGCTGGCAAGACCCCAAGGGTTTGATACCCCACCCATCCAACATCTCAAGAGCAAACCCTTGGGGTCTGCGGGGCTACGGATTGATTACGTCTTTCACCGGACAGCGACCGGCGTCGTACAGACCGATATTTTGTCCCTTGAAGTTGAGTCGGAAGGGGGCTACCGCCCGCCCTTGTTGCACCGCATATTCGGCCAGGCTCTCCAGCCAATGCACGCCGATGGGTGGGATGAGTGGTTCGTCGATGACGCAGCAGGGGAAGAGGACGAAGCCGCAGCCATAAGCCGCCGCCGCGTCGATAATGGCGATGTTGCAGCCATGCGCATGCATCCCAACAAGCAGATCGAACTGCTGTCCCATCTCGCGGGTGAATGGTTTGTCGAGGTAATGGACCTGTTCGGCGGCGTCCAGACGCACGCGCTGGCCGGTGGAGATGTCTTTGTATTTGTCGGGCAGCGGTTGGTAGGTGGGGTCGATGACGGTGGCCTGCCAGCCGCTTTGTTGGAGCAAGTGGGCCAGCAGCCCTTTGCCGCCGGCGATGTCGGCGACGCGGCAGGGGGCAAAATGTTCGGTCAGCCAGCGGTGCAGCAGTTGGAAGCGAAACTTTTTCATTTTGCGTAGCTCTCGGGCCCGCCCGGCTTCTACTTGCTGCTGGTAGGTGAAATCGGGGCGATGGAGGGCGGTAACGGCCGTTATCTCTTCCAACCGCTCGTACAAATTCTGGCCAAATTCCCGATCCTTGTGTTTGGTCATAGGGGGCGGATTGTAACAGGTCTACCCAGAGCGGCCAACGCGCACGGCCGTTGCCCGGCCGTACCGTTTCTCGTTTTTATCGCCCTAACCTGTGTTATAGTCTAAGCGTAGCAAACGATAGGAGAGCAAAACCAAAATGACCACCCCCACCATCCCATCTAGCGAGCCAACCGTCGTGGAAAAAATGCGCGGCTTACGCTGGAGCATTGCCGGTGACGCCGTCAATTCCATTTTTGTCCAGTTCACCTTCTTTGGCTCCGTCTTTATTCTCTTTTTGGATGCGCTGGGTCTAGGCAAAGGGGAAATTGGCCTGCTGCTTTCCTTTTTCCCGTTCGCCGGCCTC
>WBZL01002615.1_pt1 | contig 17323 bp, 16 predicted proteins | sample 5204291 | NCBI WGS metagenome assembly WBZL01 (sample SAMN12344345, study PRJNA552823) | activated sludge metagenome | biome: Activated sludge suspended growth; feature: Nitrification reactor; material: Wastewater; isolation source: activated sludge from nitrification reactor of wastewater...
CGAGCAGTTCAGCGCAGTGCACCGCTTTGTGGCCCAGGAGATCGTGCAGCACATTGAGCAGATCGGGCAGCGCATCGCCCGCATGGACCAGTACCTGCTGCAGGGCCTGCAACCCTGGCAGCCACAGCTCAGGCTGCTGCAGACCCTGCCGGGCATCGACGAGCAGGGGGCGGCCATGCTGCTGGTGGAGATTGGTGCGGACATGAGCGTGTTTGGCAGTGCAGAGCAGCGCCTGGCCAGTTGGGTGGGCACGGTGTGTTCTTGCATGGGTGCAGGGCGCGAGCGCACATCCAGCCGACCCGCAGCCCGCAGCTGCCAGGGGCCGCTGGCTGTGGGCTCCAGTCGCCAGTCCAGGCTTAGGCGGGTGCCTGGGCAGATGCACACCCTGAAGGACGCCGTGCTGGGCTACACCGCGAGCCCGCAGGTGCTGTTGGAGGCGGGGCGCATCCGGCTGCGCCAGGGGGTGGCGCTGGGCTACAACCCGACCGATTTTTTCCGTGATGGATCGGTGCGCTCGGAAGTGTCCATGGATCCCGCCAGCCTGCGCGAAAACCGCCAGGGCAGCGGCATGGTGCACGTGCAGCAACTGGGGGCCGACGGCACATGGCAGTTCGCCTACTCGCCTCGCCTCGCGCAGCGCAAGCCAGCCCCGAGCGGTTGGCACCCGGACTGGGGCGCCACCAACCACCAGCACCGCGCGCTGCTGGCCTTTGCTCCTCGCTGGGGCGAATCCCTCAGCGCCCAAGGGCTGCTGCACCTGCGCCAGGGGCACCGTGCGCAATGGGGACTGAACCTTTCCGGACTGGTGGATCAGGCCACTGTGGCGCATCTGGAATGGGCTGCCGGCCTGGCCCGCACGCAGTGGCACGAGGCGCTGGACCTGCCCGGCCCCCAGCGCTGGCGCCACCGGCTGGCAGCCGGCGCCACACACACCACCCGCCACAAACTCACGCTGACGGCAGAACTGCACTACAACGGCACGGCCCCAGGGCGCAGCGCCTGGCAGGCCCTGCGCGGCGAGCCGCTGCCCGCCTACCTGCAGTACCGTGCCTGGAGCTTGCAGGCCCTGGAGCCCCCCACACGTTGGGCGCTGTTCTTCCATGCCACCTGGAAAGATGCGCTCATGCCCGGCCTGGACCTCAGCAGCCTGTGGCACCTGGACCGGGTGGACGCCAGCCGCCGCTTCTGGCTGGAAGCCCGGTACCGGGGCAAGGCGTTCGATGTGGCGCTGCAGTGGCAGCGCAACCATGGCGCCCCTCTGAGCCAGTTTGGTCTCTGGCCGACCGCACGGCGGTGGGAGCTCAGCGTGCGGCGCTATTTCTGACGTTGTACGGCCTCGTCAGACCTCCAGCCACTCCTTGCGCACGTAGCTGTTGGCGCGCAGTTCATCGGGGGTACCCTGGAACACGATGCTGCCATGGCCCATGACCAGGGTGCGGTCGGAGATGTCCATGGCGATGGTGAGCTTCTGCTCGATCAGCAACACCGACACGCCGCGGTCCTTGATTTTTTTCAGGTACTGGCCGACCAGCTCGACGATCTTGGGCGCCAAGCCCTCGGTGGGTTCGTCGATGATGATGAAGTCCGGGTCGCCCATGAGCGTGCGGCACAGGGTGAGCATCTGCTGCTCGCCACCCGACATCACGCCCGCCTCGATGTTGCGACGCTCCTTGAGGCGCGGGAACATGTCGTACATGTCGTCGAACGACCAGCGGCTGCCCTTGCCGCTGCCCTTCTGGCCCAGCAGCAGGTTCTGGTGCACCGTGAGGTTGGGAAACACGTCGCGGCTCTCGGGCACGTAGCCCAGGCCCAGGTGGGCAATTTCGTAGGCCTTTTTGCCGTTGAGGTTCTGGCCCTTCCATTGCAGCGTGCCCTCCCAATCCACCAGGCCCATGATGGCCTTGGCGGTGGTGGAGCGGCCCGAGCCGTTGCGGCCCAGCAGCGCGACGATCTCGCCAGGCTGCACGTCGAACGCGACGCCATGCAGCACATGGCTTTTGCCATAGTAGGCGTGAAGATTCTCAATATGCAGCATGTCAGTGTCCTCCCGCCTGCGCATCGGCCACGGCGGAGCCCAGGTAGGCCTCTTGCACGCGCTGGTTGGCGCGCACCTTCTCGGGGGTGTCAAAGGCAATCACCTCGCCATACACCACGACGGCGATCTTGTCAGCCAGGCCAAACACCACGCCCATGTCGTGCTCCACGGTCAGCAGTGTGCGGCCTTCGGTCACCTCCTTGATGAGGTGGATGAAGCGCGTGGTCTCGCTGCGGCTCATGCCGGCAGTGGGTTCGTCGAGCAGGATGACCTTGGCGCCACCGGCGATGGTGATACCGATCTCCAGCGCGCGCTGCTCGGCGTAGGTGAGGTTGACCGCCAGCGTGTCGCGCTTTTTTTCCAGCTTGATCATCTCCATGAGCTGCTTGGCACGCTCGTTGGCGTCATCCAGCCCCGAGAGGAAGCGCAGAAAGGTGTACTTGTAGCCCATGCTCCAGAGCACGCCGCAGCGCAGGTTCTCGAACACGCTGAGGTTGGGGAAGATGTTGGTGATCTGGAAGCTGCGCGAGAGGCCCATGCGGTTGATCTCGAAGGGCTTCTTGCCGTCAATACGCTGGCCGTCCAGCAACACCTCGCCGCTGGTGGGCGCGAAGCGTCCGCTGATGAGGTTGAACAGCGTGGACTTGCCCGCGCCGTTGGGGCCGATGATGGCCACGCGCTCACCCGCCTTCACGGCCAGGTTGGCGCCTCGGATGATTTCTGTCTTGCCAAAGCACTTGCGCAGGTCGCGCAGCTCCAGTGCATAAGTGGTGTCATGCGCCATGGTCACAGCGCCTCCCCACGCTTGATTTCATGTTCAATCTGCTCCTGAATTTGCCCCCACTGGCGCTGGAACTGGCGTCGGCACAGCTCGAACATGCCCAGCCCGGTCAGCATCACAAAGGCAGCGCCAAACCAGCTGGTAAGCCCCTTGGCGTTGATGCTGGCGCCCATGAAGGTCATCTCTGGCCCCAGGGCCGCGTTGAGCTGCAGGTGGTAGGTCATCTCGACCATGCAGGCCGCGCCCAGCAAGGCCACCAGGGCGGTGCCGCCCAGGCCCAGGTACGACGGCCACAGGCGCCCCAGCTTGCCGTACTTGGCCACGCGCAGGTTCATCATGATCAGGCTGGCCACGCCACCCGGGGCGTACATCACCATGAACAGGAACACCAGGCCCAGGTACAGCAGCCAGGCCTTGGTCAGCTCGGACAGCAGCACCGACGCCAGCACCAGCAGCACCGCGCCGATGATGGGGCCAAAGAAGAAGGTGGCCCCGCCCAGGAAGGTGAACAACAGGTAGCCGCCCGAGCGGATCACGCTCACGCTGTCGGCGGCGGTGATGATCTCGAAGTTGATGGCCGTAAGCCCCCCGCCAATGCCGGCAAAGAACCCGGCGATGATGAAGGCGAGGTAGCGCACTTTTTGCGTGTTGTAGCCAATGAACTCGGCGCGCTCGGGGTTGTCGCGCACGGCATTGAGCATGCGGCCCAGCGGCGTGCCGGTGAAGGCGAACATGGCCGCCGTGCAGACGAAGCAGTACACCGCGATCAGGTAGTACACCTGGATGCCAGGGCCAAAGTTAATGCCGAAGAACGATGTGCCGTACACCCGGTCGGTGGTAATGCCGCCCTCGCCGCCGAAGAACTCGGGGAACATCAGCGCCATGGCGGCCACCAGTTCGCCCACGCCTAAGGTGATCATGGCGAAGGTGGTGCTGGCCTTCTTGGTGGTGACGTAGCCCAGCAGGATGGCAAAGAACATGCCTGCCAGCCCGCCCACGATGGGAATGAGCACCAGCGGAATGGGCAGGCTGCCCTTGCTCGCCAGGTTCATGGCATGGATGGCGATGAACGAGCCCAGGCCGGTATAGACCGCATGGCCGAAGCTCAGCATGCCGCCCTGCCCCAGCAGCATGTTGTAGCTCAGGCAGATGATGATGAGGTAGCCGATCTGCGAGAGCATGGTCAGCGCCAGGCTGCTGGTGAACAGGTGCGGTGCCACGATGAGCAGCAGCGCAAACATCCCCCAGATGACGATGCGGCCCACATTCCAGGGCTTGAAACGGTAGTACGCCGTGGGCGTGGTGGTTGCAGTGTTGGAAGTCATGGCGTCAGTCCTCCCGCGTGCCCAGCAGGCCCTTGGGGCGGAAGATCAATATCAATACCAGGAACAGGTACGGCAGGATGGGTGCCACCTGCGACACGGTGAGCTTGAGCACCGGCCAGCCAAAGGTTTCTTCGGTCACCGTCATGCCCAAGGCCTGCAGGCCGGTGGCCAGCGACTGGTCAATGGCCACGGCAAAGGTTTGCACCACACCGATAAGCAACGACGCCAGAAAGGCCCCCGCCAGGGAACCCATGCCCCCCACCACCACCACCACGAAGATGATGGAGCCCACCGAAGCCGCCATGGCAGGCTCGGTCACGTAGGTGTTGCCGCCGATCACGCCGGCCAGCCCGGCCAGCGCACAGCCACCGCCGAACACCAGCATGAAAACGCGCGGCACATTGTGGCCCAGGGCCTGCACCATCTCGGGGTGCTTGAGTGCCGCCTGGATCACCAGGCCGATGCGGGTGCGCGTGAGCAGCAGCCATACGGACAGCAACATCAGCAGCGCCACCAGCATGATGAAGGAGCGCGACTTGGGGAACTGGGTGTTGAACAGCGTGAACAACGGCCCCTGCAGTTGCTCGGGCAGGCCATAGGGCACGGTCGAGCGCCCCCAGACCAGTTGCACCAGCTCCAGAATCAGGTACGACAGCCCGAACGTGACCAACAGCTCGGGCACATGGCCGAACTTGTGCACCCGGCGCAGGCTGTAGCGCTCGAACAGTGCCCCCAGCGCACCCACCGCCAGTGGCGCCAGCACCAACGCAGGCCAGAAGCCCACCAACCCCGACAGCGTGTAGGCAAAGTAGGCCCCCAGCATGTAGAAGCTGGTGTGCGCAAAGTTGAGCACACCCATCATGCTGAAGATCAGCGTGAGGCCCGAGCTGAGCATGAACAGCAGCAGGCCGTAGCTCATGCCGTTGAGCATGGAGATGACAAAAAATTCTAGATTCATCGCAGTTACCGCTACACCGAGTCAAAAAAAGAGGCCCGAGGGGCGTCGGGCCTCTTGCCAAGGCAACGCTGAACAAGTTCCACGCAGATGGCGTGGACGCGACCAGCGCCGCCCCAGGGCGCGATCAGGAAGGACGCTTCATCTGGCACGAAGTGGGCGTGCTGGCCACATAGGGCTCGTAGTACTTGACCGGGACAAAGGTGTAGCCCGTGCTCTCAGAGTCAAGCGGGTTCTTGCCGCCGGCCTTTTCCCACTTGGAGATGAACAGGCCCTGCTGGAGCTGGTGGTCGGTCTTGCGCATCTCGACTTCACCGTTGAAGCTCTTGAACTTCATGCCTTCCAACACCGCGGCCACCTTGACCGGATCGGTGGTCTTGGCCTTGGCAAAGGCTTCCGACAGCATGGAGTAGGCGTGGTACACGGCGCCGGTGTACATGTCGTCGTTGAACTTCTTCTTGTAGTCCACCACGATCTGGTTCAGCGGGCCAGGCAGGTTCATGTGGGCGTAGGCCACCATGTACACACGGCCTGCGGCCGCAGAACCCATGGCCGTGGGCGTGCCGGTGACCGAGCCGTAGTAGGTGAAGAAGTTGACGTTGTTCAGACCGGCATCGTTGGCGGCCTTGATCAGCAGCGCCAGGTCGGAACCCCAGTTGCCGGTGATCACGCTGTCGGCACCCGAGGCCTTGATCTTGGCGATGTAGGGCGCAAAGTCGCGCACCTGGGCCAGGGGGTGCAGGTCGTCGCCCACCACCTGCACGTCAGCACGCTTGCGCTTGAGCATTTCCTTGGCGTACTTGGACACCTGGTGGCCGTGCGCATAGTTCTGGTTGATCAGATAGACCTTCTTGACCTCGGGAATGTCCTTCATGTAGGTCGTCAGGGCTTCCATCTTCATGGAGGTGTCGGCGTCGAGGCGGAAGTGCCAGTAGCTGCACTTGCTGTTGGTCAGGTCAGGGTCCACGGCGGCGTAGTTGAGGTACAGCACCTCTTTGCCGGGGTTGCGGGCGTTGTGCTTTTCCAGCGCGTCGATGATGGCCAGGGCCGGGCCGGAGCCGTTGCCCTGCACCACGTAGCGCACGCCCTGGTCGATGGCCGAGCGCAGGGCGCTGCTGGTCTCCTGCGGGCTGAGCTTGTTGTCGATGCCGATGATCTCGAACTTCACGCCCGCAGCGTTCTTCTTGTTGAACTCTTCAGCGAGAAACTGAAAACTCTTGAGCTGGTTGGTGCCGACCGCAGCCATCAGGCCCGACAGCGGGTCCATCCAGGCGATCTTGACGGTTTCGCCCTTTTGAGCAAATGCAGCGCCAGCGCTTACCAGCATTACGGAAGCAGCTACGGTTTTGATAGCAAATTTCATGTTTTCAGTCTCCGGTTGAATCGATGGATGCAGCGTACAGTGTTGCGCTGCGGCATTGCTCAGGGATTGCCCCTAGCCCCTATCGCACATGTGACTGGCACGGCCGACCCCCGTGGCCGCGCCAGTCCTGAATCACAGGCCGGGGAGCCTGTAATCCTTGAGCTGCTCGCGCAGCCGGGTCTTGAGCATCTTGCCGGTGGCGCCCAGCGGAATGGCATCGACAAACACCACGTCGTCCGGGATCTGCCACTTGGCGGTCTTGCCTTCGTAGAACTTCAGCAGCTCCTCGCGCGTGACTTCAGCGCCAGGCTTCTTCACCACCACCACAATGGGGCGCTCGTCCCACTTGGGATGGGGCATGCCCACGCAGGCCGACATGGCAATGGCCGGGTGGGCCATGGCAATGTTCTCGATGTCGATGGAGCTGATCCACTCGCCGCCGGACTTGATCACGTCCTTGCTGCGGTCGGTGATCTGCATGAAGCCGTCGGCATCGATGGTGGCCACGTCCCCGGTGGGGAACCAGCCCCGGCCCTGGGCGTCCTTGACGAGCGGGCTCTCGCCCTTGTAGTAGGTGTCCAGAATCCAGGGGCCACGCACCAACAGGTCGCCGTAGGTCTTGCCATCCCAGGGCAGCTCGTTGCCGTCGCCGTCGATGATCTTCATGTCCACGCCAAAGATGGCGCGGCCCTGCTTCTGGCGCACCTTCATTTGCTCGTCCTTGGACAGGCCCAGCTGCTTGTTCTTGAGCGTGCACAGCGTGCCCAGCGGGCTCATCTCGGTCATGCCCCAGGCGTGCAGCACCTCCACACCGTACTCTTCCTGGAAGGCCGTGATCATGGCGGGTGGGCAGGCCGAGCCGCCAATGACGGTGCGCTTGAGCGAGGAGAACTTCAGCCCCGCAGGCTTGATGTGGCCCAGCAGCATCTGCCAGACGGTGGGCACGCCCGCGGCGTAGCTGACCTGTTCGGCCTCCATCAGCTCGTACACCGACTTGCCGTCCAGCGCCGGCCCAGGGAACACCAGCTTGCAGCCCGTGAGTGCTGCCGAGTAGGGAATGCCCCAGGCGTTGACGTGGAACATGGGCACCACCGGCAGCACGGCGTCGCGTGCGGAGAGGCACATCACATCGGGCAGCGCTGCCGCGTAGGCGTGCAGCACGGTAGAACGGTGGCTGTACAGCGCAGCCTTGGGGTTGCCCGTGGTGCCGCTGGTATAGCACATGCTGGAAGCACTGTTTTCGTCGAACGACGGCCAGTCATAGCTGCTGGCATAGGCGCTGATCCAGCTCTCGTAGCTGACCAGGCCGGGAACGCCGCTGTCCTGCGGGAGCTTGTCGGCATCGCACAGCGCCACCCATTTCTTGACCGTGGGGCACTTGGCGTGCACCGCCTGCACCAGCGGCAGGAAGGTGAGGTCAAAGCACAGCACCTGGTCTTCGGCGTGGTTCACGATCCAGGCAATCTGCTCGGGGTGCAAGCGCGGGTTGATCGTATGCAGCACGCGACCCGAGCCGCTCACGCCGAAATACATCTCCATGTGGCGGTAGCCGTTCCAGGCCAGGCTGGCCACGCGGTCACTGAACTGCAGGCCCTGCGCATCCAGGGCATTGGCCAACTGGCGCGAGCGCGCCGCAAGCTCTTTGTAGGTGTAGCGGTGGATGTCGCCCTCCACCCGGCGCGAGACGATCTGCCCGTCGCCATGGTGCCGCTCGGCAAACTCGATCAGCGACGAAATCAGCAACGGCTGGCTCTGCATCAAACCCAACATGTGTACTCCTTTGTGTAGCAATCAAATAACCCACGCACCATCCTAACGGGTGAACCGCTCGCCCTTGCCGATGATGGTCAAATCCACAAACCTTGATCCCTGGCGCACGCCTTTGCCGTAGTCCAGTTCGAAGCCTCCCAGGTCGTAGTGGCGCAGGGACTCCAGCGCCTGGAGGAAGCGCGGCCTGGTCAGATCGCGACCCGCGCGCTTGAGCCCCTCGACCACCAGGCGCGCATTCATGTAGGCCTCCAGCCCGATGAAGGACACATGCTGACCGAACCCTGCCGCCTGCAGTGCCGTGCGGTACTCGCGCGCCAGGGGCAGGCTCTGGCTCCACGGAAACGGCACCACCGAGGTGACCACCACCCCCACGCCGTCCTCCCCCAGCGCACGCAGGGTCGCCTGCGTACCCATGACTGAGAGCGTATAGAACCGCGCCCCCCGGCTGTGCTTGCGGTAGGCCTTGATGAAGCTGACCGTGGGCGCCCCGGCAGTGATCAGGATGATGGCCGTGGGATCGGCAGCCACCAGCGCGGCAACGGCCTGGGCCACATCGGATGAATCGGCCTGGACGGGCGCGTCGGCATGGAGCTTCTGCCCGCGCTTGTCCATGGCCTTGCGCACGCCCGCCAGGCCATCCTTGCCAAACGCGTTGTTCACCCACAGCACGGCAATGCGCGGCACACCGATGGTGGTCAGGTGCTGCACAAGCTTGTCCACCTCGTCCCCGTAGCTGGCGCGCAGGTTGAACACATGGTCCAGGCCGGGGGCGCGCACCAGGTCGGCGCCCGTGAATGGCGTGATCAAAGGCACCGCAGGGCTTTCCTGGGCCAGCAGGGGCAAGGCCGCAGCAACATTGGCCGTGCCGGTGAGGTTGAACAAGGCAAACACCCCGTCCTGGCCCAGCATTTTGCGCAGGTTGTTGACCGTGTTTTCGGGCTTGTAGCCGTCGTCCTCGGTCAGCATGCGGATGCGCCGCCCGTGGATGCCACCCTGGGCATTGACCGCATCGAAGCAGGCCTTGCTGGCGTTGACAATGTCGGGCGCCATCTCGGCCAGCGGCCCCGACAGATCCAGAGACTGGCCCAACAGGATCTCGCCGTCCGTCACCCCCGCAGCAGCATGCGCTGCGCCCCAGGGCGCCACAGCGGCCACACCCAGCGCCCCCAGAAACTCTCGTTTGTTCACATCGGTCTCCCTGAGTCACACCCAGGCCTTGCAAGGCCCAACGGGGCGCAGTGTCGCGCCCGCTCCCTGCGCTGCCAACACCTGTCGCCACGCAGACAACTGCCCAGGGTTTTCCCGATCGCCCCCCCGCAGAACTGCGAAAATGGCTGCATGTTCTGCGTTGCCCACCCTGCCGAGCGCTTCATTTGCAGCCAGCCCTGGTATCCCAGCCTGCCCGCAACGCTGCAGGAAGCGGTGCGCAGCGGCGTGTACCAAACAGAAGGCGCCAAAGGCGAGGTCATGCTGCCGGTCGGCTCGCAGGTCGAGGGCTGGCACGCTGTGCTCCAGGGGCTGGTGACGCTGCGCAGCCCCGCATGCAAGGCACGCACTTCGGCCTTCATCGGTATTCCGGACGGCGAATGGTTTGGCGAGGGCTCTGCGCTCAAGGCCGAAGCACGCAAGTACGAGGTGGTGGCACTGCGCCCTACGTCCTTGCTGTCCCTGCCCCTGCCGCTGTTCCACACGCTGCGCGACACCAGCCTGGCGTTCAACCAGTTCCTGGTGCAGCACATGAACCTGCGCCTGGGCCAGGCCATGGCCATCATCGAGGCCGGCCGCATACGCTCGCCCGAACACCGTGTGGCGCTGTACCTCAGTCGCCTGTTCTGGCGCAGCACGCGCAGGCTGAACCTCACCCAAGAGGAGCTGGGACAGCTGGCCGGGCTCTCACGCCAGACCGTCAACCGCGTGCTGCAGGCTCTGGAGGCCGCAGGCATCGTGACGCTGGATTTCGGCCGTGTGGCCATCGTGGACGATGAGGCGCTGAACGCCCACCTGGCCGCCACGGCATTGGTCTGACTGCGGGCCACGGCCATTGCCTTACTCCTGTCGCAGGTGCACGGCCTGTGCAGCGGCGTCGAACACCAGCTTGCACGGCCACGGCTGCCAATTGATGGCCATCCCACCGTGACCGGATAGCCCTGCCACACACATGCCTTGGGGCCCTGCGGGACAATGCCCCGATGACCTCACCCGCCACCGCCGCGCAGCCCCTTGTGGACACCGGCCTCACCTGGAACAACAGCTTCGCCGCGCTGGGCCCGGCTTTTTTCACGCGCCTGCCACCCCGGCCCTTGCCCGCGCCCTGCCCTGTCGCCCAGAGCCCCGGCACCGCCCTCCTGCTGGGGCTGGACAACACATGGCTGCAGTCCGAAGACGCCCTGCGGCTCTTCAGCGGCAATGCCCTGCCCCAGGGAGGCGACCCATTGGCCAGCGTCTATAGCGGGCACCAGTTCGGCGTGTGGGCCGGGCAGCTGGGCGATGGCCGGGCGCTGCTGCTGGGCGAAGTGCAAACGCCGCAAGGACCGCAGGAAATCCAGCTCAAGGGCAGCGGGCTCACACCCTACTCGCGCATGGGCGACGGGCGTGCCGTGCTGCGCTCGAGCATCCGCGAATACCTGTGCAGCGAGGCCATGCATGCGCTAGGCATTCCCAGCACGCGGGCCTTGTACCTGTGCGGCTCCCCCGAACCCGTGCAACGCGAGGCGGTGGAGACGGCGGCAGTGGTGGCCCGCGTGGCGCCCAGTTTCATCCGCTTCGGGCATTTCGAGCATTTCGCGGCGCGCGGGCAGTTTGATGAACTACGGCAACTGGCCGACTACGTGATCGAGCGCTTCTATCCAGAGTGCCAGGACGGTGCCGACTGCGGCGGCCAGGCAGGCAATCGCTACGCGGCGCTCCTGCAGGCGGTGAGCGAGCGCAGCGCCGCCCTGGTGGCGCAGTGGCAGGCCGTGGGCTTCTGCCACGGCGTGCTCAATACCGACAACATGAGCATCCTGGGCCTGACCATCGATTACGGGCCGTTCCAGTTTCTCGACCATTTCGACCCAGGCCACATCTGCAACCACAGCGACCACCAGGGGCGCTATGCCTTCGGTCAGCAGCCGGGCGTGGTGCTCTGGAACCTGTACCGCCTGGGCCAGGCCTTGCAGCCGCTGATTGGCGATCCGGCGATCGCCATGGGCGCCCTGGAATCCTATCGCACGCTGTATCCCCAGCACTTCATGGATCGCATGCGTGCCAAGCTGGGCCTGCGCTGCGCACGAGAGAACGACAGCGCCCTCATCGACGGCATCCTGCACCTGCTGGCCGACAATGCGGTGGACTACCCCATCTTCTGGCGCCGTCTTTCGCATGCGGTGGCGAGCGGCGCCTTCGAACCGGTGCGCGACCTGTTCGCCGACCGGGCGGGCTTCGATCGCTGGTTGCTATCCTATTCGGAGCTTGAAGCGCTTGATGGTAGAGCGCCAGAGCCCGATTTGATGCTCCAATCCAATCCGCATATGGTGTTGCGCAACCACCTGGGCGAGCAGGCGATCCGCGCCGCGCAGGAAGGGAATTTTTCCGAGATACAGACCCTCCAAGCCCTGCTGGAACGCCCCTTTGACGCACACCCCGGCTTCGAAGCGCATGCCGGATTCCCGCCGGACTGGGCCCGGCACATCGCCATCAGTTGCTCATCATGACCTACCCCATCCAGAAATCCGACGCCGAATGGCTGGCCCTGCTGCGTGACAAGGGCGCCGAGCCCGGCGCCTTCCGGGTCACCCGCCAGGCCGCCACCGAGCGACCCTTCACCGGCAAATACGAAGCGCACTGGCAGGATGGCAGCTACCATTGCATCTGCTGCGGCCAGACGCTGTTCAACGCCGCGACCAAGTTCGACGCCGGTTGCGGCTGGCCCAGCTTCAGCCAGGCCGTACCAGGCGCGATCCGCGAAATCACCGACCGCAGCCATGGCATGCTGCGCACCGAAACCGTTTGTGCACAATGCGGTGCGCACCTGGGCCATGTCTTTCCCGACGGCCCGGCCCCCACGGGCCTGCGCTACTGCATGAACTCGGCGTCGCTGGACTTCACCCCCGACGCTCCCTGACCCGGCTCACCAGGCCCCACCATGAAACTGCTGATCGACTTTTTCCCCATCATTCTGTTCTTCGTCGCCTTCAAGATCTGGGGCATCTATGTGGCCACGGGCGTGGCCATCGCCGCAACGGTGGCACAGATTGCGTACCTGCGGCTGCGCCAAGGCAAGATCGAGCCCATGCAATGGCTGAGCCTGGGCGTCATCGTCGTCTTTGGTGGCGCCACGCTGTTGGCGCAGAACGAGACCTTCATCAAATGGAAGCCCACCGTGCTGTACTGGCTGATGGGTGGCGCGCTGCTCGTGGGTCAACTGGTGCTGCGCAAGAACCTGATCAAGAGCCTGATGGGCAGCCAGATGGAACTGCCCGAGGCGGCATGGAACGCAATGAACTGGAGCTGGATAGGTTTCTTCGCTGCCATGGGTGCAGTCAACCTCTGGGTGGCGTATGAGTTCGATACTGAAACCTGGGTCAACTTCAAATTGTTCGGCGGGCTTGGGCTGATGCTGGTATTCATCGTGGTTCAGGCCCTGTTCCTGGGGCGCTACATCAAGGAAACCGACAACGCAAAGGACCCCCTGGCATGAATACCCACGCCATCACCGCTCCCGACATGGAACTCGCACTGCGCGAGAAACTCCAGCCCACCACCGTGCAGGTGCTGGACGAAAGCTGGCAGCACGAGGGCCATCCCGGCGCCAACGGAACGGGTTTTGGCACCCATTTCCGTGTGCGTATCGCGTCACCTTTGTTTACCGGTTTGACCCGGGTACGCCAGCATCGCCTTGTGTATGATGCGCTGCAAGATTTCATTGACCGTGGCGCACACGCCATTGCCATCGAAATCGTCTAGACAGGCCCCATTTCTCGCCTGAAAACCTTTTCTTTTACGGAACTCGAATGAAGAAACAGCTCCTGTCCGGCCTCGTGGCCGCAGCCCTGACGGGCGCCGTGGCCCTGCCCGTGCATGCCCAGAACCTTGCTATCGTGAACGGAAAACCCGTTCCTTCCGAGCGCGTCGAACAGCTCAAGCAGCAGGTGCAACGCTCCGGCCGTCCGCTCACCCCCGAGATGGAAGGTCAGATCAAGGAAGAAGTCATCGCCCGCGAAATCTTCATGCAGGAAGCGCAAAAGCGCGGCCTGGAAGCCTCGCCCGACTTCAAGGCACAGATGGAACTGGCCCGCCAGACCATCCTGATCCGTGAACTGTTCCTCGACCAGCAGAAGAAGGATCCGGTGACCGACGCCGAAATCAAGGCCGAGTACGACAAGTTCGTGGCCGCCAACAGCGGCAAGGAATACAAGGCCAGCCACATCTTGGTCGAGAAGGAAGAAGAAGCCAAGGCCATCCTCGCCTCGCTGAAGAAGGGCGGAAAGTTCGAGGACATCGCCAAGAAGCAATCCAAGGACCCTGGATCTGGCGCCCAAGGTGGCAGCCTGGATTGGGCCAACCCTGGCAGCTACGTGCCTGAGTTCACCGAAGCCATGGTCAAGCTCGAAAAGGGCAAAACCACCCAGGCCCCGATCAAGAGCCAATTCGGCTGGCACATCATTCGCCTGGACGACGTGCGTGAAGCGCAGTTGCCCAAGCTGGAAGAAGTCAAACCGCAGATTTCGCAGCAACTGCAGCAAATGAAGGTGACGAAGTTCCAGGACGAAATGCGCGCCAAGGCCAAAGTGGAATAATCCATTGCCTTGACACCAGCACAACGCGGCCCCAGGGCCGCGTTGTGTTTTGGCGGCTTCAGCGGCCCAGCACCCAGCCCACAAACAGCAGGCTACCGATCATCACGGGTTGGTGCAGCATGTAATAACTCAGGCTCCAGCGCCCCAGCAGCGCAAGCCTGCTCAGCACAACACCCAAAGGCTGCTGCAAAGCGCTGCGGCGATGCCGCAACAGCCACTGGCCGCTGGCCAGTCCCCACCACATCACCCCCAGCCAGGGAAATACCGGTACATAGTCCTCGGTATAGGGCTTGCGTGCTACCAACCCCAGCCAGTTCAGCCCCTTTCCATTGAACCAGGGTGCCCAGCTTGCCAAGGGTTCGGACAGCGCCCACCGCGCGACCCAAGGCAACACCAGCGCCACCGCCCCCGTCAACCACAACCATCGCCCCCAGGGCGCTGTGAGACGTGCGAGCAGCAACATCACCGCCATGCCATGCAGCACACCAAAGTGGATGTAGCTGCGTGGAAACATGAGCCACGAGCCCACAGACACCAACAACGCACACCCGGCAATCTGGCCCCAGCGCCTGCCAAAACGGCCCCAACCCTGCCCTTGCTGCCATGCAAGGGCTTGTCCCAGACCTGCACAAAAAAGAAACAGACTCACTATCGCGGTCCGCTGCACCGTCCAGAACGCGTCATGACGGAAATCCTGAGGCCAATAACCAAAATGGCTCAGATCGAAACAAAAATGGAACACAGTCATCCAGACCATGGCAAACCCACGCAGGGCATCCACCGTGTCGTACCTCGCATCCGTGCGGGCCAAGTTCGATGTGTGGGAAAGTCTGGAGATCACGTCCGTCAAAGAGTGGGGAGTATGGGCTAGGGCCTGTTCACACTATTTTTGCCATCTGGTAAAAATAGTGTGAACAGGCCCTAGCGACTTTACTGCTGAAACGACAACCGACGGTGCCAGCGCATCGGGCCATGGAAGGTGCCGTGGCTCAAATCATGGCTCAAATCGGCCCGGATGGTAGTGGACACACATGGGGACGCACAAAGACAAAAAACCCCAGTGATTTCAAGGCACTGGGGTTTTGGTTTGGACGCATGCGGATGCATCCGGACTACTTCACATGTTGTCGATCATGACCTGACCGAAACCCGAGCAGCTCACCTGCGTGGCACCGTCCATCAGGCGGGCGAAGTCGTAGGTGACTTTCTTGGACTTGATGGATTTTTCCATGGAGCTGATGATGAGGTCGGCGGCTTCCTTCCAGCCCATATGGCGCAGCATCATTTCGGCGGAGAGGATTTCGGAACCGGGGTTCACATAGTCCTTGCCAGCGTACTTGGGGGCCGTGCCGTGGGTGGCTTCGAACATGGCAACGGAGTCGCTCAGGTTGGCGCCGGGGGCGATGCCGATGCCGCCCACCTGGGCTGCCAGGGCGTCGGAGATGTAGTCGCCGTTGAGGTTCAGCGTGGCGATCACCGAGTACTCGGCGGGGCGCAGCAGGATCTGCTGCAGGAAGGCGTCGGCAATGCTGTCCTTGATGACGATGTCTTTGCCCGTCTTGGGGTTCTTGAACTTGCACCATGGGCCGCCGTCGATCAGCTCGGCGCCGAATTCCTTCTGCGCCAGGGCGTAGGCCCAGTCGCGGAAGCCGCCTTCGGTGTACTTCATGATGTTGCCCTTGTGCACGATGGTCACGCTGGGCTTGTCGTTGTCGATGGCGTACTGGATGGCCTTGCGCACCAGGCGCTCGGTGCCCTCACGCGAGACAGGCTTGACGCCGATACCAGAGGTTTCGGGGAAGCGGATCTTCTTGACGCCGAATTCTTCCTGCAGGATCTTGATGAGCTTTTTGGCCTTGTCGGACTCGGCTTCGAATTCGATGCCGGCATAGATGTCTTCGGAGTTCTCGCGGAAGATCACCATGTCGGTCTTGTGGGGTTCCTTGACGGGCGAGGGCACGCCGTCGAAGTACTGCACGGGGCGCAGGCAGACGTACAGATCCAGTTCCTGGCGCAGGGCCACGTTCAGCGAACGGATGCCACCACCCACGGGCGTGGTCAGCGGGCCCTTGATGGAAACCACGTAGTCCTTGAGCACCTGCAGCGTTTCTTCGGGCAGCCACACATCAGGGCCATAGACCTTGGTGGACTTCTCGCCAGCATAGACCTCCATCCAGTGGATCTTGCGCTTGCCACCATAGGCCTTGGCCACGGCGGCATCGACCACCTTGAGCATCACGGGCGTGATGTCGAAGCCCGTGCCGTCTCCTTCGATGTAGGGAACGATGGGCTGGTCCGGCACGTTCAGGGACATGTCGGCGTTGACGGTGATTTTCTGGCCTTCGGCGGGCACCTTGATGTGCTGGTAGCTGGTCATGGACGGGAGGTCTCCGGTGGAATGCTGAAGGGTATTCAGCGGGTTGGGCAAAGCAGAGTATTGCGCGAAGATTCTAACGAGAAAAGCCCGACTCAAGCCTTACGGCACCACAAGGCGCACGGCGTTTTCGCATGTTGCAATCAGCGACGGTTCGGCCTGCTCGGCTGCCTGACCGCGCTCGCTTGCCGCACAATCGCCCCCTGGGTGGCATGCCGCAGAGCGCGCGTGCCGGTGGTGCCAGGGCGAACCCGTCCCCCCTGGCGCGTTTTGTCTGCACTCAACCATGGCACTGAAACCTTTGTCCTCTCTTGTGTCCGGCGCACTGGGCACCGCTCTGCTGGCACTTGCCACGGGCGTTCTTGCGCAGGAAGGCCCCCAGCGCGACTTGCCCCGCGTGGAGCTGACCGCAGGCATGCACCGCATCGACGCCCAGGTGGCGCAGACCGACCGGCAACGCGCCATCGGCCTGATGCACCGCCAGGACATGCCGGCGCACGAGGGCATGCTGTTTGTGTTCGAGCAGCCAGCGCAGCAGTGCTTCTGGATGAAGAACACCCTGCTTCCCCTGACCGCGGCTTTTGTGGCTGATGACGGCACCGTGGTGAACCTGGCCGACATGAAGCCGCAGACACTGGATTCGCACTGCTCAGCAAAACCAGTGCGCTATGTGCTGGAGATGAACCAGGGGTGGTTCAAGCAGCGGGGCATCCAGGCGGGGTTCAAGCTGCAGGGCGGGCCGTTTCGCAAACCCTGAAATGCTACATATTTGATAGCTATTGGCGCTTTATTCGTAAGCGTCAAGTCAATATTTGACGGCGGATTCAAGTACGAAGTGCAACACAAGTAAACCGAGTTGGGCCAAGAGTGCATAGGATGCATTTTTGTGACCAGCCAGTCCCAAACGTTGCACCATGACCTATACCCACTTGACCCGAGAAGA
>WBZL01002616.1_pt1 | contig 17318 bp, 8 predicted proteins | sample 5204291 | NCBI WGS metagenome assembly WBZL01 (sample SAMN12344345, study PRJNA552823) | activated sludge metagenome | biome: Activated sludge suspended growth; feature: Nitrification reactor; material: Wastewater; isolation source: activated sludge from nitrification reactor of wastewater treatment...
ACCTTTCCCGACGGTCTGGTGACGCAGGGTCGCGGCGGTGACGGCATTCTGCGCCTGACTCGGGAGGCGTTACCGGCACGTTACCTGCGGGTGTTGCTCGAAGAATCCTCGGCCAGCGCGCCGGCGGGGGCCAGCGATCCACGCGATGCCCTCGGTTTCGCGGTGCGGGAGGTGGCCATCGGAATACAAGGAACGAGCGGCGAGTTGCACGATGCCGTTCGCCACGCCGCCAGCCGCGGCGGCCAGAGCCGCTTTTTCGTTTCCTCCACTGACCCTTGGCACCGCGCAGTCGATCTGGATCCGGGGGTGGAACAGGCCGGGATCGACCGGGTATTCGCCAGCGGGCTCACGCACGGCTTACCGATGCTGGTGCCGGTCGGGGTGCTGTACGATACTCCCGACAATGCCGCCGCACTGCTGCGCTATCTGAAGCGGCGCGGCTATCCGCTGCGAGGCATCGAACTTGGCGAGGAACCGGATGGCCAGTACATTGCTCCGGAAGACTATGGTGCCTTGTACCTGCAGGCGGCGGACGCGTTGCGCACAGTCGATGCGGGCGTGATTCTCGGCGGACCGTCGTTCCAGTCCTTGTGGAATGAGCCGATGATGGCCTGGGCAGGAACCTCGGTTGCGCCCGATCAACCGTGGCTGGCCCGGTTTCTGAGCTACCTGCAGGCGCGTGGGCGAGCGTCCGATCTGGGTTTCCTGTCGTTCGAATGGTACCCCTTCGACGATGTTTGCGCGCCGGCGGCGCCACAGTTGCAGCAGGCGCCGGCCCAGCTCGCCGAAGCCATGGCCAACCTCTATCGGCAGGGTCTGCCGCGCGCGACGCCGCTGTTGATCGCCGAGTATGGATACTCGGCTTTCGCAACGCAGGCGGAGGTCGACCTGGCCGGCGCCCTGTTCAACGCTGACACGGTCGCCACCTTCCTGACCGAGGGGGGCAGCACGGCTTATCTGTATGGTTATGAACCGAGCCCGCTGGACAGGGAACCCCAGGTCAATTGCGAAACCTGGGGCAACAATACCCTGTTCCTCTCCGACCAGAAGCGAAACATTCGGGCGCGTACCGCCACCTATCACGGCGCCAGACTGCTGGCGCGGCAATGGGCCGGGGACCCGGATCAGGCGCATCGGGTCTATCGTGCCCATGTCGATGGCGAAACCGCCGTGGCGCCGCCGCTGAGCGCTTACGCGCTGCAACGCCCCGACGGCCTCTGGGCGCTGCTGCTGGTCAACAAGGATCCGCAGCGGCCATGGTCGGTCACACTGCGCTTCACCGGGCCGGATCCGGAGGCGGTCGAGTGGCTGCAAGGTCCGGCCGATCTGTTCAGGTTTTCTACCGCCCAGTACCAATGGCGGGCGAACGGCGAACACGGTCGCCCGCGACGCAGTCGGCCTCCAGAGCATCGCGTACTACGCTCGCATGCACCGCTGGCGGTACAGTTGCTGCCCTGGTCCCTGACGGTGATCCGTAGTCGGGGACCGTCCGCCCAGCCAGCCGCGCCGGTCCCCGTGCCTTGATGTGAAGCGTCGTTGTCGCCAACGCCAGAACGATGCGCAGAAGACCCGACTTGCCGAAAGACGATCGTCCAGATATCCCGAAGACATTGCCCGCTGATCCACCGACAACTGCCATGGGTACTGAATCGTCCGGCAAACCGGTCTTCTTCGATCCCGCCCGCAAGCGCTGGCCGCGCCTGCGGGCGGGCGTGACGCTGCTCGGACTGACGCTGTCGCTGTTGTTGGGGGCGCTGGTGCTGAGCATTCTTGCCAGCCCGGTGCTGCCGGCACTGCATCTGCCCGGCATCAGCTTTTTGCCGCAAGGCGCGCACGCCTTGCCGGCCATTCCTGTGCTTTCTCCCGAGCGCCCCTTGACACGCCGTGAGCGAGTCCTGCGTAGTGAACAGATCAAGCTGGCGCGGGTACGCGAGGCCAACCTGCAACAATGGCTGGAGCAACCCCACAAGCCGGGTCTGATGCCCAACCGGCAAACGCTGGCGATCGGTTTTTTCGTCAACTGGGACGACGCCAGCATGAGTTCGCTCAGGCAGAACCTTGATCACCTGGACATGGTGATCGCCGAATGGCTGCACCTTGCCGCCGCAGACGGTTCTCTGCGCGAAAACGATCCGATGCGCACCGCCCAAGTGGCTGCGTACATCCGTACACATCGTCCCGAAGCGTCGATCGTGCCGCTGGTCAATAACTGGAACGGTCATCAATGGGAAGGGGCCAAGCTGGCGCGGATGCTGTCCAACCCGGCGGCGCGGGCGCGTACCGTAACGGAGCTGACAGCCTATGTCGAGCGTCATCGCTTTGACGGAATCAGCATCGATTTCGAGAACGTTCCGCCCAAGGCACAGCCCGATTTTCAGCGCTTCATGGCGGAACTGTACGCAGCGATGCACCCAAAAAAACTGCTGGTATCGGTGAACGTGCCGGCCAACGACGCCACTTTCGATTATCGCAGCCTGGCGCGTAATGCCGACCACCTGATTCTCATGGCCTACGACGAACACTGGAATGACAGTGCCCCGGGTCCGATTTCCAGCCTGCCCTGGTTTGCCTCGGTACTGCGCCAGCGACAGCGTGACATTCCCCTCGACAAAATGATCGTGGCCATCGGCAATTACGCTTACGACTGGCAGAAAGGTCGTCCGGCCGAGGAACGAACCTTCGAGGAGGCAATTCTGGTTGCCAAGGAATCCGAAGGCAGGATCCGGCTCGATCCAGTCTCGCTCAACCCGACCTTCGAGTACGCTGACGACAATGACCGCATTCACCAGGTGTGGATGCTCGATGCAGTCACGGCGTTCAATCAGATGGTCGTGATCCGTTCGGTACAGCCGCGCGGCGTTGCCCTGTGGCGTTTGGGCAGCGAAGACCCGGCGCTGTGGCAGGTGTTCGGCAAGCCGGGCGCACTGGATGCGGCGCATGCCACCCAACTGGGGGACATTCGCTTTCCCTACGGCGTGGACTACGAGGGCAAGGGAGAGATTCTCGAGATTACTGCCCAACCACAGGCGGGCAGTCGAACCATTGTTTTCGACTCGAAGCGTGGGCTGATCAGCGCCGAGCAGTTCACGGTCTATCCTTCGCCCTACGTCATCACCCGTCATGGTGGTGCCGAACGCAAGGTCGCGCTGACCTTCGATGATGGCCCCGATCCCCTGTACACGCCGCAAATCCTCGATGCCTTGCGGCAGGCAGGGGTGCCGGGGACCTTCTTCATCATTGGCGTCAATGGTCAGATGCATCCGGATTTGCTGCGCCGGGAAGTCGATGAAGGCCATGAAATCGGTAATCACACCTTCACCCATCCCAATATCTCGGCGATCTCTGCTACCCAGTTTCAACTTGAACTGTCGGCGACCAAGCATTTGCTGGCCAGCACGGTGGGCCGGCATTCGCTGTTGTTTCGTCCCCCTTATGCGGTCGACGCCGAGCCGGAAACCATCGAGCAGGTTCGTCCGATCGAACTCGCTGCGGCCCTGGGTTATCTCGTGGTGGGCATGCAGATCGACCCGGATGACTGGAAGCGGCCAGGGGTGGATGAGATCGTGCGGCGCACCGTCGAAGAGGCCGAGCGTGGCGAAGGCAACATGATCCTGCTACACGATTCCGGTGGCGACCGCAGCCAGACGATCCAGGCCATCCCCAGAATTGTCGAGGAATTGCAGCAGCGGGGATTTCGCTTCGTCAGCGTCTCCGAATTGCTTGGTCGTAGCCGTGATGAGGTGATGCCGCTGGTGCCGCCCGACAGCGCGTGGCGGACCTGGCTGGATGGCGCTGCTTTTGGCGTGCTCAACTGGTCGGCCGCGACCCTCCACTGGCTGTTCCTGCTGGGGATCGTGCTGGGTATCGCGCGTTTGCTTTTCGTCGGCATGCTTGCCCTGTACCAGCGCTGGCAACAGCGCCGGCAGGCTTTCGATCCGGCCTATTCGCCAACAGTCGCGGTGGTGATCCCCGCGTACAACGAGGAAAAGGTGATCGTGCAGACGATCTCCTCATTGCTGGCTTGCGATCATTCCCGGCAATTCGAGATCATCGTCGTCGATGACGGCTCCACTGACGCCACTTATCAAGTGGCGCGCACGGCTTTCGCCGAAGATCCGCGCGTACGGGTGTTGACCAAAGCCAATGGCGGCAAGCCGGCGGCGCTAACCCTGGGCATGGCGCAGACCGAGGCGGAAATCATCGTGGCCCTCGATGCCGACACCGTGTTCACCCGCGACACGATTGCCAAACTGGTCCGCCATTTCGTCGATCCGGCGGTTGGCGCAGTCGCCGGTAACACCAAGGTCGGCAACCGGATCAATCTGCTGACTCGCTGGCAGGCGCTGGAGTACATTACCAGCCAGAATCTTGACCGGCGCGCCTTCGATGCCCTCAACTGCATCACCGTGGTGCCCGGCGCGGTAGGGGCCTGGCGGCGCGAACTGGTCGAACGGGTGGGTGGCTTTACCGATGTGACCCTGGCGGAAGACGCCGATCTGACGCTGGCAATTCGCAAACTCGGTTATGTCATCGCCTATGAGGACGAGGCGCTGGCGCTGACCGAAGCGCCCGATACGGTACGCGGCTTCATCCGCCAGCGCTACCGCTGGATGTACGGCACCATGCAGGCGGCCTGGAAACACCGCGACGTGTTGTTCCGTCGGCGCTACGGCGCGCTGGGTTTTGTCGCACTGCCGAATGTGATCATTTTTCAGGTCCTTTTCCCGCTGATCTCGCCGATCATGGATCTGCAGTTGATCGGCTCGCTCGCGGTGGCCGCCTTCAATCACGTGCAGCACCCGGACGAGTATTCCCCTGACGCCTTGTGGCAGGTGCTGTTCTACTACGCGCTGTTCGTGACGGTGGATTATCTGGCGGCCGTACTGGCTTTCTCGATGGAACGCAAGGAGAGCTGGTGGCTGCTCGTCTGGCTGTTCTGGCAGCGCTTCTTCTACCGTCAGCTGATGTATTACGTGGCCATCAAGAGTACCATGACCTCGTTGCGCGGCGTACTCGTGGGTTGGGGGAAGATCGATCGCAAGGCGACGGTGCAGGCGGCGAGATGATCGGCGTCCGGCTTCAGGGTGCGGGCCGGCGTGCCGACCTGGCTGGCGAGAAATGTGTGGCGGCGAGACCGGACAACACGATCAGGCCGATCGCCAGCCAGGACCACGCATCGTGAGCCTCATTCCAGAGGAGGATGCCGAACAGACTGGAAAAAACGACCGTACTGTAAGCCAGAGCGGCTGCCAGTAGCGGCTTCGCTCTGGTGTAGGCGCGGGTCATCGCCAACTGGGCGGCGGTGGCGAAAGCCGCCACACCAAACAGCAGCACGCCGCTGCGCAGGTCGACCGGATGAAGAGGGGAAAACGGCAGCCATAAACTGCCGCACGCCGATGAAACCAGCGCGAAATAGAATACCGTGCGGCTCTCGGGTTCACCGCGCGCGCCGAGTTCACGAACACTGAAGTAGGCCATGCCGGCGAGCATCCCTGAACCCAGGCCAATCAGGCCGCTGAGCAGTTGGTCGGCGTGCAGGCTGGGTTTGAGCAGTAGGCCGATCCCGGTCAGCCCGAGTGCGAGGGCGCCGATGATGCCGGCGTTCAGGCGATGGCCGGTGAATACCAGGTAGATCGCGAGAAAGATCGCCGAGGTGTAGTTGAGCGTGACTGCGGTCGCCAGCGGTAGCCGGGTGATTGCCCAGAAGTAAGCGGCCAGCGCCGCGAAACCGACGAGGCCGCGGCTGATCTGCCAGTGCCAGTGCGGCGTGGCCAGCGGCACGCCGCGCAGACGAACCAGCGCATACACCAGGACCAGCGAGAGGATGCTGCGGTAGAAGACGATCTCTACCACCGAGTGGGTGGCTGCCACCAATTTGGCGCATACCCCCATGCAGGCGAAGAAGAGGCTGGCCAGAAGCATCCACAGGGATTGCATGTAATCGCTTCGCAAGGCAGGAAACGGCGAATATTACCCCAAGCTTTCCTCAAGTCTGTGGCAGAGGAATTCTTTCGCCGAAGTGGCTACGCCGGTTTCCGGCTTGACCACGGTTTGTCGGGCTGCTTATACTGCTGTCGGCAGGGCAGGATTTCCCATCTGTTTCAGGGAGGCATGGTGGTCAAGGCGATCTTGGTGCGTTGGGCGCTGGTCTCGTTGCTGTGGACGCTGATCCTGACGTCGCTTCCTGTGGGCGTTGCGGCGACAAAAGGGCCCGTCCTGATCGGTCTTGACGCGGAGTTTTCCTGGCCAGGAAGTACCTCGGCGCAGGCAATCGAGCAAGGCATCCTGATCGCCATCGACGAAATCAACCGCAGTGGTGGTGTTCTCGGAGGGCGACCACTCGAACTGGTCAAGAAGGATAACGGGACGATCCCTGCGCGCAGTATCCGCAATCTCAGGGAATTCGCCCAGGCTACGGACCTGGTCGCCGTGTTCTGTGGTCGATTCAGCCCGACCGTGATCGAGGCGCTGGAGACCGTGCACGCCTTGCCGCTGATTCTTCTGGACCCATGGGCCGCGGCCGACCTCATCACCGACAACGGCTTTTCGCCCAACTATGTTTTTCGGCTGTCCCTTCGTGACAGCCATGCCATGCCCGCCTTGCTCCGGTACGGCAGCAGCAAGGGGATCAAAACTTTCGGAATGATGGCCCTCAACACGACCTGGGGGCGAAGCAATCTGGCTGCGGCGGAACAGTATGCGGCGAAGGCTCGACCACAGCTCAAACTGGTTGGCGTCCGCTGGTTCAACTGGCAGGATCAGAGCCTCCTGGACAAGTACCTCGATCTCAAGCGCTTGGGAGCCAAGGCCATCCTGCTGGTGGCGAACGACCGCGAAGCAACGATCCTGCTGAAGGAAGTGGCGAGCCTGCCGAAGGCCGATCGGCTTCCCGTCTTGTCCCATTGGGGGGTGTCGGGTGGGCAGATGTCAGAAGCCGCGGGCTCGGTGTTGCCCGAGGTGGATTTCGTCATGGTTCAGACCTACAGTTTCATCGGCGATGAGCGGCCGCGCACGCGCCAGGTGCTGGATGCTGCAAATCTTCTTTTCGGCTTTCCCGATGCGCGTGCCATTGCTTCACCGACCGGGCTCGCCCATGCCTACGACCTGACCCACATTCTGGCTCGTGCGATCAACCATGCCGGGTCGACCGATCGGCTGGCGGTGAGACAGGCGCTCGAAGAGGTGCGCGACTACGATGGACTGATCAAGCGTTATCGACGCCCCTTTGATGCAGGGCGCCACGATGCACTGAGCGAATCCGACGTAATCATGACCCGTTATGCACCCGATGGGGCCATCGTCCCGGTTGCGCACGGGCGTCGTTAGCCGGCGAATACGGCAGCCGTGAACTTCCTGTCGAGGCTGCGCGAACGCGCAAAGGCAAGCCTCGCTGTGCGCCTGGCACTGTTGATGGGGGCGCTGGCGTCCGCCACTGCGACCTTTCTTGCGGCACTGTCCTTCCTGGTTTCCCAGCGCCTGATCACCGAAAACGCCCGGATTGCCTTTGACTCCCAGACAGAAGTCGTTGCTCGGCAGCTTGAATTCGAGATTCGCTCGCTCGATCGAATGCTCAGGGCGATGGCCGCCAATGCCTTCATCAGCAACGGTCTGGTCGATTCCCTGGGCCGCGACCAATACCTGATTCCTTTCCTGCGCGATCAGGCCTTTCCGGGCGCTTGGGAGGGCGAGCTGTGGCTCGTCGATTTCGAGGGCAAGCCGATCGCCGCCAATGATCCTGACTGGCGCTTCGACCACCAGGGTTCTCTCGCCCTGAGGGCCGCGCTGGCAGGGGGGCATGTCCAGGTTGAGCTGGCGCATCAGGAAAATCTTTTGTTTGTCGCTCCCGTCGTGTTTCCGCCGACAGGAAGCATCGAAGGCGCCGTGGTCGCCGTACTCAAGTATGAATCGCTCCTCACCGGTTCCGGCATGCTCATGGGACAAGGGGGCTGCCTGATGCTGCGGATGGGGGAACGCGAGATACCGATTCCCGAGGGATGTCACAGGGGCTCAGACCCGCCCATGCTCTTCAGGCGTCTGGATCTCCCCGAGAGTTTTCTTCCACTTCGTCCCGAACTGCAGCTCTACACCAATTCCGAGACGGTTTCTGTCGCCACGCATTACCTGATTGCCGGCTATTTTCTGGTTGGCGGAGCTGTCGTGCTACTGGTTTTCCTGGTCAGCAAGCGGTTGTCGGCTCGCATCGTCGAGCCGCTGGCGCGCCTGAGCGAAACGGCGGACAGCATTGTCAGTCTGCAGCGGCTCGATCTGCGGGCGCCGGAGCTTGGCGCCGATGAGTCAGCGCGTTTGTCCAGGTCGTTCAACAAGATGGTTGAGAGCCTCCAGCTCGCACAGGCACACCTGATCGACGATATCGCCCGTCGGGAGCAGATCGAAGAAGCACTGCGCCGGAGCAACCGGCAATTGCGGATGATCAGCGACTGCAATCAGGTACTGATCCGCAGCTCCGACGAAAGCGAATTGGTCAACACGGTCTGCCGGATCATCGTTGAAGTTGGTGGCTACCATAGGGCCCATGTGGTTTACTCCGAGGGTGACAAGGCCCGTACGCCTCGTCCGGTGGTCGCGCAGTCCAGCCACAAAGAGGGTATTCTCGACGAGTGGAACATCGGTTCGGCGGACAGTGAGTGTGCAGGCAGATCTCATGGCATGGTCATGCGCAGTGGTCAACCCTGCGTGATCAAGGACATTGACAGTGATCCACGCTTCACGCCCGGGTGTGTGGCCGTTGGCGAACGCGACTATGCCGCGCTGTTCGCGTTGCCGCTTCTGGCCCAATCCGGAACACTCGGCGTCTTGAATATCTTCTCGGCAACAGCGCATGCTTTCGATCGCGATGAAATCGTCCTGTTGAGTGAACTGGCCGGCGATCTGGCCTTTGGCATCGGGGTGCTGCGCGTGCGGGTAGAGCGTGACCAGGCGGACAAGGCACTCTGCGAGAGTGCGTTTGTTCTCAGACGATCGCAGGAAGTCGGTGGCCTGGGTTCCTATTATTTCGACGTACGTGCAGGTACCTGGATCAGTTCTGAGACGCTCGACCAGATCTTCGGCATTGATGGTTCCTTTCCGAAGACCGTCGCTGGCTGGACCGACCTTGTCCATCCGGAAGACAGGAAGGACATGCTCGAGCATCTTGGCGACCACGTCCTCGCCAGAGGAAATCGCTTTGACCGGCAGTACCGTATCCTTCGTTATAGCGACGGTCAGGAGCGCTGGGTGCATGGACTCGGGGAACTCGAATTTGATGAGCACGGTGTGGCGATCAAGATGATCGGCACAATCCGGGACATTACCGCGAGCAAGCAGGCGGATCGGGCACTGCTGGAGAGCGAGCACAAATACCGGGAACTCGTCGAGAATGCCAATATCATCATCGTGCGCCTGAATTCGCAGGGGATGATCATCTTCATCAACGAGTTTGGCCTGGAGTTCTTTGGTTACTCGGAGGAAGAACTTCTGGGACAGCATGTGGTCGGGACAATCGTCCCGCCGTTTGCCGATGACGGGACAGATCTTCGGGCGATCGTCCAGGACCTCGTTCTTGACCCCGGGCAGTTCACTCATCACAGCAACGAGAACATGTGCCGCAACGGCAAGCGGGTGTGGATTGCCTGGACCAACAAGGCGATCTGCGATGCGCAAGGCCAGGTGCAGGAAATCTTCAGTGTCGGACTGGACATCACCGAGCGTAGACGCGCCGAGGCTGCATTGCGGGAAAGCGAGGAACGCTTCGCCAAGGCCTTCCATCTGAGTCCGGCGCCGATGGGCATTTCGGAAATCGAAAGCAGCCGCTTCATCGACGTCAATGTCAAATTCGAGCGCATGCTGGACTATGGCCGCGAAGAATTGATTGGGAATACTGCCAAGGAACTCGGGGTCTGGGTCGATCCTGAGGCGCGCGAACGGATGATCGCGCAACTTTGCAGGGATGGTTTTTTCCCGGAAACGCCCATGCGTTTCCGGACCAGGACGGGTGATGTTCGAGAGGCACTCTATGCAGCGGAGACCTTGCGTCTTGGCGATGAAAGGGTATTGTTGTCACTGATATTCGATGTCACCGAGCGTAAGCGTGCCGAGGAGGAGTTGCAGCGGCATCGCGACCATCTCGAGGAATTGGTCGCCGAGCGTACTACCGAGTTGCGGCGGGCGATGACGCAACTCGTCCAGTCGGAGAAGCTGGCAGCACTCGGCCATCTGGTCGCTGGCGTCGCGCACGAACTGAGTACCCCCCTTGGCAACACGCGCCTCGTCGCCAGTCTGTTCGCCGGGCAACTGCGCGACATTGCCGACGCTTTCGCTACCGGCACGTTGCGTCGCTCGCAGATGGACGAGTTTCTCGGCCAGGGTCGCGAAGCTGTCGTTCTCCTGGAGCGCAACAGTGCTCGTGCCGCTGACCTGATCGGGCACTTCAAGCAGGTGGCGGTGGACCAGAGCAGTGCCCGTCGTCGTTCTTTCGACCTGGGTCAGCTAGTCGAAGAAATGCTGGTCACCTTGCGGCTGACCTTCAAGCACACGCGGCACCGGATCGACGTGGACATCCCGGCCGGGTTGGTCATGGACAGTTACCCCGGGCCGCTTGAACAGGTCATTACCAATCTGGTCACCAACTCGCTGGTGCATGGTTTTGAGGGTATCGACGAGGGGCGCATCGAGTTGCAGGCGCAGGCCCTCGGCGAGCAGCAATTGGTCATTCGCTATCTTGACAATGGCGTGGGTATTGCCACAGAAACGCTCAACCGTATCTTCGAACCGTTTTTTACCACCCGCCTGGGGCAGGGTGGCAGCGGGCTGGGCTTGTACATCGTCTATAATCTGGTAACCGGCATTCTCGGCGGGACGGTCGAGGTGGCCAGTTCACCTGGTCACGGGGTCGGCATTACCCTGATGCTGCCTCGGTCCGCCCAGGAACGTTCGGTGCCTGCGTAAAAGGGCGAAGGAAGTCTGGCCCTGAGATGTCCCCCAAATCCGGTCATCCGAGAGGTGAAAAATGCCCCCGGAAGGCCAGCGAAGGTCTGACTGGTGGCGGTGATGACAAGGGGTTGTCCTGAATCAATCTTCCATGGTAGGTGTTCGGCTGCACTCCTCCAGCAGGTAAGCAACAGAACGATAGGTCCGCCCGCTTTCTGCCGTCAGACCGATTTCACAGGTTCGGTTGCTGGAGACGCCGCGCATGCAGCTCGCTGGCAGTTCGTCGTGAATCTTGCGCAGGGCATGCTGGTTCAACTCCGGCACCACGAAACCGCGATCACCCGAGAAGCCGCAGCAAGACACCCCTGCCGGAGCAATCACCTGTTCGACACAGGCACTGACGACCTTCTTCAGCTTGGCGTCCGAACCGCTCTTGTGTACGCTGCAGTTGATGTGCAGAGCAATCGGGCCGGTCTGCCTGACCAGCCTGAGCCTGGGCAGGAGCGCGTCGTGGGCGAATTCGTGGAAGTCGAGGAGTGGCAGGCGACCAGCCAGATACTCCTGCATGCGCACGCTGCAGGTACTGGCATCCATGATGATCGGGTAGCGGCCGTGCTCACTGGCGGCGTCAAGTGCCGCCTCGAGGCGCGCGGCACTGGCGTTGGCTTCTTCAGCCAGGCCTTTGCTGGCCAGCATCTGGCCACAACAGAGGCGATCAAATTCCTGTGGCAGGCGGGGGGCATAACCGGCGCGGACCAGCACTTGCTGGATCACCTCGCCGAGTTGCGCTTCGCCTGCGGCATTCGGCCCAAAAATCCGTCCGCCGCAGGCCGGAAAGTAGACCACCGGATCGCCGTTAACCTGATGCGCCCTGACCGCCCTGCCGGCGCGCGGCATGGCCGTTTTCCAGGCGCCACCGGAGAGTATGCCAAGTGCCTTGTCGCCAACGACCGCACTGGCCAGGTGGCCGAGCTGCAATCCCAGGCGGGCAGTCGAAGCGACGGCTCCGAAGTGCTCGCCAGTCCAGCGGCCGACGCTGCGCGCGAGATCACTCTGGGCGCGGCCGCGCAGGCGACGGGTCAGGTCGCCGGTATTGATCGCCACCGGACAGGCGGTGGAGCATAATCCGCAACCCGCGCAGGTATCGAGCCCAAAGTAGGGATAATCCTTGCCAAGTGCGCCGGCAGGCTCGCCAGCAGCGCTGCGCCGCGACAGGGTCAGTTGGTGCGAGGGGCACAGGGGCTCACAGAAGCCGCATTCAATGCAGCGATCGACGATGTCCTCGGCGGGAGGCATGGGCTTGAGGTGTTGCAGGTGCGCCGCCGGATCGTCATTCAGAATGACTCCGGGATTGAGGCGGTTCTCCGGGTCGAACAGCATCTTGATGCGGCGCATCAGGTCGGTGGCCTGCTTGCCCCACTCCATTTCGACGAAAGGTGCCATGTTGCGCCCGGTGCCGTGTTCGGCCTTCAGCGAGCCGTCATACTTCTCGACCACCAGCTTGCAGACCTCGTCCATGAAGCCGGCGTAGCGCTGCACTTCCGCCGGATCTCCGAAGTCCTGGGTGAACACGAAGTGCAGATTGCCCTCCAGAGCGTGCCCGAAGATGATCGCCTCGTGGTAGCCGTGTTGCTTGAGCAGAGCCTGCAGGTCGAGCGTGGCCGCAGCCAGGGATGCGATCGGGAAAGCCACATCCTCGATGATCACCGTCGTGCCGGCGCGGCGCATCGCGCCGACCGAGGGGAAGGTCCCCTTGCGTACTTTCCAGTACATTTCGCAGGTTTCCGGGTCGGTCGAAAAGTACGGCGCTTCGACGGTCTCAACGCCGGTCATGGCCGCGAGGGCGGCATCGATATGTGCCTGTAGCCCGTGGGTATCCTGCGAACGAACCTCGACCAGCAGGGCGGCGACGGAATCGCCGAGCGCACGGATGATCGGTGGCAGGCCGGGCTTGTTTTCCACGGAACGCAGGGCGGCACGGTCGAGCAGTTCCACCGCCGTAACCGGTTGTGGCTTGAGGCGAACCACGGCCTGGCAGGCGGTCTCGATATCCGGAAAGAAAATCAGCGCGCTGGCCTTGCATGGATCTTCCACCACCGTGCGATAGGTGATTCGGGAAATGAAGCCCAGCGTGCCTTCAGAGCCGATCATCAGATGCGTCAGGATTTCGAGCGGATCGCGGTAATCGACCAGCGCGTTGAGGCTGTAGCCGGTGGTGTTCTTGATCTTGAACTTGTGCCGGATACGGCCGGCCAGGGCGGTGTCGGCAAGGGTCTGCTCTGCGAGGCATTCAAGTTCATCGAGAAGCCTGGCGTGGCTCTGACGGAAAGCGGCAACACTGGCTGCTTCCTCGGTATCCAGCACACAGCCATCGACCAGGATGACACGCATGCCGGCGAGGGTTCGGTAACTGTTCTGGGCGGTGCCGCAGCACATCCCGGAAGCGTTGTTGGCGGCGATGCCGCCGATCTTGCAGGTCGCGATCGATGCCGGATCAGGGCCGATCTTGCGCCCCAGATGGGCGAGTCGACGATTCACTTCGCTGCCCACGATTCCCGGTCCCAGGCGAACGCTCAGTGCATCGGCAGCCACCTCGAAACTGGCAAAGCCTTCTCCGATGAGAACCAGGACGCCGTCGGTCACTGCCTGCCCGGAGAGGCTGGTACCGGCAGCGCGGAAGGTCAGGTGAATGCGGTGCTGTCGGGTGACCGCCAGCACGTGCAGCAGGTCGGCCTCGTTTTCAACGACCACTACGACGCGCGGTACCAGCCGGTAAAAACTGGCATCGGTGCCCCAGGCCAGCCGGCGCAGTTCGTCGGCAATGACCCGATCAGCGGGAAAATGCGTGTGCAGGTCAGAAATTAGCGATTTCATTCCAGTCTTCTCCTCTAGAGACGCGACCGATGGTGACGTTTGTTTGCATGCAAATTTCTCGGCGCATTCGGCCTATGCTAACAAATTGCATATTGAGAAAGTGCTTGCACAAAGAATAATCACAATCAGAGATGGAATCGTCCGAAAATCGCTGAAATCACTCATCAAAGTCCGGCTTTTTGGGGCGCCGTTTGCCGCCCGTGGCGCGCTCGGCAGGTGCCGGGCCGGACTTTTTCAGGGTGAGCACGGCAACCGCAGAAAAACCCGGAAAAGATTTGCTCAAGGGCATTCAAGCGATTGAAGTGTATGACATCTCGGCGGTATCATCACAGGCACCGCCAAACCACGATCCGGCGTCGACTTTTCGCAACAGACACCCCCCCATTGGAGAAAGAGATAGATGGACAAGATAACCCCGCCGCCCGCAGCAGGCGCTGAAGATAAGGCCGGTACCCCTGACAATCCGGCGGTTCCTGCTGCCAAACCGGCAGGACGGGCTACCAGGACACGTGCTCCTGCCACGACCACGCGTTCGGCACAGCCGCGCAAGGCCTCTGCCGGTGACATTGCACCGGCGCGTACCCCAGGTGGCATGGAAGCCTATGACGTAGCCGAAGCCGCCAGTTCGGCGATCGAACAGAAGAAAGTCGCCCTGCGTGACATCATCTCTTCGGCGAACGTCGGCGATACGGCTTCCTTGGCCAAGACGCTGGAAGCGATCATGACCGGATCTTCGCCGGATGATGCGCAGGCCCTGCGCAAGGCGCTGCTCGGCAAGGAGGAAGAGCCGGCGGCCAAGCCTGCGACCAGTCCCGACGACGAACTGGCAACCAGTTGGCGCGACACCAATTCCTATCCCTACCGCAACCTGATGTCGCGCAAGGCGTATGAGAAGCAGAAGTACCGTTTGCAGGTTGAGCTGCTCAAGCTGCAAAACTGGGTGAAGGAAACCGGGCAGCGCGTCGTGATCATTTTTGAGGGGCGCGATGCGGCAGGCAAGGGTGGTGCCATCAAGCGCTTTACCGAGCACCTCAATCCGCGGGGCGGGCGCGTGGTCGCGCTCGAGAAGCCGAATGAACAGGAGCGGGGTCAGTGGTACTTCCAGCGCTATGTCCGTCACCTGCCGACCGCAGGCGAGATCGTCTTCTGTGATCGTTCGTGGTACAACCGCGCCGGTGTCGAGCGCGTGATGGGCTTCTGCAGCGAAGAGGAATACCAGGAATTCATGCGTCAGACGCCGGAAGTCGAACGTACATTGGTGCGCAGTGGCATTCACCTGGTCAAGTTCTGGTTCTCGGTCAGCCGCAAGGAACAGCGCCGCCGCTTCAAGGAGCGCGAGGTGCACCCACTCAAGCAGTGGAAGCTGTCGCCGATCGACCTGGCCTCACTCAACAAGTGGGATGACTACACCAAAGCCAAGGAAGCGATGTTCTTCCATACCGACACGGCGGAGACGCCGTGGACGGTGATCAAGTCCGACTGCAAGAAGCGGGCGCGTCTGAACGCCATGCGTTACGTCCTCCACAAGCTGAATTACACCGGCAAGGACATCGAGGCCATCGGCCCGATCGATCCACTGCTCGTTGGCCGTCCGCATGTGGTATACGAACCGAGCGGCTCGGCAATGCCGACTGCCGCACATACGCCGATCCTGTAAGTCGGCGGCGACTCGTGAGGGGCGCCGCAAACGCCCCTGCGACCAAGTCGCTGTGCTGGTCGCTGGTTCAGACTTCGGATCGTCGATGCCCTGCCTGCGCATTCAACAGCTCGTGACCCGCCATGTCGGTCCGATTGAACTCGCGATCGGTGCTGGCGAGTGTGTCTGCATTGAAGGATCTTCGGGCAGTGGCAAGACGTTGTTGTTGCGCGCCATCGCCGACCTCGACCCGCATCGTGGCGAGGTGCGACTTGATGACGCCAGTTGCACGAGCCTGCCAGCGCCCGCGTGGCGGCGCGCGGTGGCCTTGCTGGTTGCCGAGAGCCAGTGGTGGTCGGAAAGGATCCGTGATCACTTCGAGCACGGTATCGATGCGGCGTGGATTGAACGGCTCGGCCTGCCCGTAGCCGCAATGGATTGGGAAGTCGCCCGCTGTTCGACCGGCGAAAGGCAGCGCTTTGCCTTGTTGCGAACGCTGATGCAGGCCCCGTCCGTCCTGCTGCTCGACGAACCGACCGGCAACCTCGACCAGGACAGTACCCGTCGCGTCGAGGCCTTGCTCGACGACTATCGCCGGCAGCGACAGGCGGCGCTGCTCTGGGTCAGCCATGACGCCGGCCAGATCGGGCGCGTTGCGCAACGCCGCTATCACCTCGACGGCGGCAAGCTGCAGGAGAGCGGGCGGCGATGAACGTGCTTGCGCTTTCGCCGTTCGATCTTGCGATCGCCGCGCTCCTGATCCTAGTTCTCGCCGGTCTGTCGCGGCGCCTGCGGATCGGCGTCGAACGCCCGCTGCTGGTCTCGGCCGCGCGCAGCACGGTGCAGTTGTTTCTGATTGGCCTGGTGCTCAAGGTGTTGTTCGAGAGTGCGCAGCCACTCTGGGTGGCCTTGCTGGCAGCGGTGATGCTGGTGGTCGCCGGGCGCGAGGTGATGGTCAGGCAAAAGCGCCGCTTTGTCGGCGGCTGGGGTTTCGGTGTCGGCACCCTGTCGATGTTCGTCTCGTCATTCACGGTGACACTGCTGGCGCTGCTCCTGGTCATCGGCACCGACCCCTGGTACGCGCCGCAATACGCGATACCGCTGCTTGGCATGGTGCTCGGCAACACCATGAACGGCATCTCGCTGGGACTCGATCGTCTGACCCAGGACGCCGCGCAAGGACGAGCGGTCATCGAAGCCAGGCTGGCACTCGGTCAGGACTGGCAGCGGGCGATTTCCGACAGCCGCCGCGAAGCGATGCGGGTCGGCATGATCCCGATCATCAACGCCATGTCTGCCGCCGGCATCGTCAGCCTGCCGGGGATGATGACCGGCCAGATCCTGGCCGGAACACCGCCGGTGGAAGCCGTCAAGTACCAGATTCTGGTGATGTTCCTGATCGCCGGCGGCACCGGTTTCGGCACCATGGTGGCGGTGAGTCTGGGCGCCCGACGCCTCTTCGATGAACGCCAGCGCCTGCGACTCGACCGCTTGCACCTGCCCGCCAACTGATCGGGCTGCCTGGCTGGTCGTCGCCCGCCGGGCGGGCGCACCTCCATGCTCAAGGTGGTTCCGTGGCTGCGGACGTGGCGGTCGCGATATCCATCCAGGCACAGATTTCCAGCCGCAGATCGATGAGATATTCAGGCTCGATCAGGCGGATGCGGTAGGCACGTGCGCGTTCGCGCGCCGCCGCGCCGTTGCCCTGCTGCAGGCGCCGCGCGGTGAGCAGCCAGGTTTCGCCCATCGCACCACCGACATGGCGGCGCAGGCTGTCCAGGCGGTTGAGGATCGACTGACTGCCGCCTTCGGTGCTGATCTGCACGCCGGTCTTGCACTCGAGAACCAGCAACTGGTTGCGCCACACCAGTGCTGCATCGAG
>WBZL01002617.1_pt1 | contig 17318 bp, 13 predicted proteins | sample 5204291 | NCBI WGS metagenome assembly WBZL01 (sample SAMN12344345, study PRJNA552823) | activated sludge metagenome | biome: Activated sludge suspended growth; feature: Nitrification reactor; material: Wastewater; isolation source: activated sludge from nitrification reactor of wastewater...
TCTCGGCGGCTACGTCAAGATGCTCGACGAGCGCGAAGTCGACGTCGCGCCGGCGGAGCGCACCCAGGCGTTCAATCACAAACCGGTGCTGCAGCGGATGGCGATCGTCGCCGCCGGCCCCGCCGCCAACCTGCTGCTGGCGGTCGGCCTCTTGTGGGCGATGCTGGTGGTCGGGCGGCCCGACTACGCCCCGGTCGTGGGCAAGGCCGATGGCCTCGCCGCTGCGGCGGGCCTGCATCCCGGTGACCGCATCCTGTCGATCGGCGGTCGCGCCACCCCGACCTGGAGCGAGGCGGAGCTGGCGCTGGCGGTGGCCGCGCTGGACCGGCAGCCGGTCGCGCTGGAAGTCAAGCCGGAGGGCGGCGCTGACGCGCAGCGCACGCTGCCCCTGCAACGCCTGCCGGCCACCTTCGACGAAACCCGCGCGGTCGCCGCGATCGGCCTGACCCCCCGGCACCTGCTGATGCCGGCGATCGTGGGCAGCGTGACCGAAGGCAGCCCGGCCTGGGGCGTGCTCGCGGAAGGCGACCGGATCACCGCGATCGACGCCAGCCCGGTGTCCAGCTTCGAGGACATCGCGCCGCTGGTGGCGGCGCTCGGCGCACGCGGCGGCGCCGGCATGGTCGAGGTACAACGCGATGGCGAGCGCCTGGCGCTCGAACTCACCCCGGCCAGGCGCACCCTGCCCGACGGCGGCAGCCAGTGGCTGCTGGGCATCGCCAATGCCGCACCCGCCCGTCCCGCCCCCGACGCCGTCCTGCGCCTGGGCCCGCTGGCGGCCATCCCGGCCTCCATCCAGGAAACCGGCTACCAGGTCAGGCAGCTGTTCGGGATGATCGGGCGCGCGTTCAGCGGGCAGGTCTCGGTGCAGAACACCGTGTCCGGCCCGCTGACCATCGCCCAGGTCGCCAACAGCTACGCCAGCATGGGTCTGGCCTGGTTCCTGAACTTCCTGGCCCTGCTGTCGGTCAGCATCGCCATCCTCAACCTGCTGCCCATCCCCGTCTTGGACGGGGGTCACCTGCTGTATTACCTTATCGAGCTGGCCATCGGGCGCCCCTTGGGCGACCGAGCCGTGGCCGCTGGCCAGTACCTGGGCCTCGCCTTGCTGGCGGGGCTGATGGGGCTGGCGTTCTACAACGACATCCTGAGGATGGTGTCGTGAATTGCCGTCCGGCATCGCTGCGTCGATGCCGCGACACTGCGTGAAACCCGGGACCACAACCCCGGGCCACCCCCCAACCAGGATGTACCGAATGCCCCGTCCCCTGTCCCGCCGACTGCTGACCCTCGCCCTCGCCTCGGCACTGGCCGTGCCGGCATGGGCGCAGTCCGCGTTCGCGCCCTTCACCGTCAGCGACATCCGCATCGACGGCTTGCAGCGCATCGGCGCGGGCACCGTGTTCACCTACCTCCCGGTCGAGCGCGGAGACACGCTCGACGCGGCCAAGGCCGCAGAGGCGATGCGCGCGCTCTACAAGACCGGGTTTTTCCAGGACGTCCGGCTGGACCACCAGGGCGGCATCCTGGTGGTGACCGTGGTCGAGCGGCCCGCGATCAACAAGCTCACCCTCGTGGGCAACAAGGACCTGAAGAGCGAGGACCTGCTCAAGGGGTTGAAGGACATCGGCCTGTCCGAGGGCGAGACCTTCAACCAGCTGAACCTGGACCGGGTCACCCAGGAGCTCAATCGCCAGTACAACAACCGCGGCAAGTACAACGTCCAGATCACGCCCAACGTCGAACGCCTCGACCGCAACCGCATCAACCTGACCCTGAACGTCAAGGAGGGCAAGGCCGCGAAGATCCGCCACATCAACCTGGTGGGCAACGCGTCCTACACCGACGAGGACATCACCAAGGGCTGGGAATCGCATACCAGCAGCTGGCTCAGCTGGTACAAGCGCGACGACCAGTACTCGCGCGAGAAGCTTTCCGGCGACATCGAGAAGCTGAATTCCTGGTACCTCGACCGTGGCCACATCGACTTCAGCATCGACTCGACCCAGGTCGAGATCAGCGGCGACAAGAAGGACATGTTCATCACCGCCGGCATCACCGAGGGGGAGGTGTACACCGTCTCCGGGGTGACCGTCTCCGGCGACACCGTATTGCCGAAGGAGGAAATCGAACGTACGGTCGCATTCATCACTCCCGGCAGTACCTTCTCCCGGCGTTTCGTGGAGGCCGCCAGCAACGCGATCACCGCGCGCCTCGCCAACATCGGCTATGCCTTCGCCAAGGTGAATCCGGTCCCGACCATCGATCGCGACAAGCGCACGGTGGCAATCGACATGCAGGTGCAGCCCGGGCCGCGCATCAACGTGCGTCGCATCGTGTTCAAGGGCAATACCCGCACGGCCGACCAGGTCTTGCGTCGCGAGATGCGCCAGTTCGAAGGCAGCTGGTTCTCGCAAGCGGCCATCGATCGCGGCAAGGTGCGCCTCGACCGACTGGGGTACTTCGAATCCGTCGAGGTCGAGAACGAACCCGTGGCCGGCAGCGACGACCTGGTCGACGTGGTCTACACGGTGAAGGAAACCACCTCGGGCAGCATTTCCGCCGGCGTCGGCTATTCGCAGCTCTCGGGCCTGAACCTCTCCCTGCAATTGGCCGAGAACAACTTCCTCGGCACGGGCAACCGGGTCTCGATGGCGGTCAGCCGCAGCACCTACCAGAAGCGCTACGACTTCTCGTTCGTGAACCCCTACTTCACCGACGAAGGCCTTTCGCTGGGCTACAACCTGTGGTGGCGCGAGTTCGACTACTCCAGCTACAACGTGGCCCAGTACTCCACCAACAGCGGCGCCGCGCAGGCGTTCGTGACAATCCCGATCAGCGAGAGCGACTCGATCTCGGCGATGTTCGGCATCGACACCAACGAGATCCTGACCGTCGATGGCTCCACCCCGCCGCCACTGATCGATTACGTCAATGCGGTCGGCAACCGTACCTTCCATGCCTGGCGCCTGCAGGGCGGTTGGGGGCGCGATACCCGCAACGACTATTTCATGCCCGTATTCGGCATGACCCAGAACCTGTCGATGGAAGTGGCGCTGCCGGGCTCCACGGTCGAGTACTACAAGTTCCAGTACGACATCGCCAAGTACTGGCCGCTGAGCCAGAGCCTGGTGGTGAAGACCGCCGTCAACCTCGGCTACGGCGACTCCTACGGTCCCGACATCGTCCGCAACCTCTGCTACACCGCGCCGACCTACACCGATTCCAACGGCGACGGCATCCTCGACACCGTGGTGCCCGGCCCGCCGCCCAGCGACCCCTGCCTGACCACGTCGACGGACTACGACAAGACCGTCACCGCGACCGGCCTGCCGTTCTTCGAGAACTTCTACGCCGGCGGCATCGCCGCGCAGGGCAAGGTGCGCGGCTTCGTCGACAACACCCTCGGCCCGGTCTACGTGTCGCCGTCGGGCTATCGCCAGCCGCTCGGCGGCTCGATGCTGGTCGCCGGCACGATCGAAACGGTATTCCCGAAGCTGTTCGACAGCCCGGCCGCGCGCGTCTCCGCGTTCATCGACTTCGGCAACGTGTACGACGGCTGGGACAACTTCAGCGCCGGCGACCTGCGCGTCTCCACCGGCGTCGCGCTGCTGTGGCGCTCGCCGATGGGCCCGCTGTCGATCAGCTATGCCTTCCCGATCCGCAAGAAGGACGGCGACCAGGTCGAACGCCTGCAGTTCACGTTCGGCGGCCAGCTCTGACGGCCGCATGACCGCAGGGTCCTTCGCCGCGTCCGAGCTGGCCCAGCGCTTCGGGCTGGAACTCCGCGGCGAGGATCGCCCCGTGCACGGCGTGGGCACGCTCGCCAGCGCCGGCCCGATGCAGTTGGGCTTCCTCGCCAACCCGCGCTACCGCGCCCAGCTGGCGGACACCCGGGCTGGCGTGCTGGTCCTGCGCGAGGCCGACGCTGGCGCATGGTCGGGCAGCGCGCTGGTCGCCCGCGACCCCTACGCCGCGTTCGCGCGGATCGCGGCGCTGTTCGAACCCAGGCCCGCCCGTGCGCCCGGCATCCATCCGTCGGCGGTGATCGATGCCACCGCGGTCGTGGACCCCGGCGCGCATGTCGGCCCGTTGGTGGTCGTGGGCGCGCGTTCACGGATCGCCGCCGGCGCCATCATCGGCCCCGGCTGCGTGGTCGGCGAGGACTGCGTTGTCGGCGACGGCAGCGAGCTGGTCGCCCGGGTGACCCTGGTGGTCCGCGTGCGCCTCGGCAAGCGGGTGCTGGTGCACCCGGGCGCGGTGCTGGGCGCCGACGGCTTCGGCATCGCCATGGACCACGGCCAGTGGCTGAAGGTGCCGCAGCTCGGCGGGGTGGTGGTCGGCGACGACTGCGAGATCGGCGCCAACACCACGATCGACCGCGGGGCGCTGGAGGACACCGTGCTCGAGCAGGACGTCCGCCTGGACAACCAGATCCAGGTCGGCCACAACGTCCGCATCGGCGCGCACACCGCGATGGCCGGCTGCTCGGCGGTGGCGGGCAGCGCGACCATCGGCCGCCACTGCCTGGTCGGCGGCGGCGCCGGCATCCTCGGCCACCTGGAGGTCTGCGACCGCGTGGTGGTGACCGCGATGTCGCTGGTCACCCATTCGATCCGCGAGCCGGGCGAGTATTCGTCCGGCACGCCCCTGATGGACAATCGCAGCTGGCGCCGCAGTGCGGCCCGCTTCAAGCAACTCGACCGCATCGCCCGCCGCGCAGGCCCCGGCGAGAAGGATCCCGAATGACCGACGCATCACGCCCGCCCATCCGGTTGCCGCTGGGCACCGCCGACATCGAACGACTGCTCCCGCACCGCTATCCCTTCCTGCTGGTGGATCGGGTACTGGAGTTCGAGCGCAACAAGCGCGTCCTCGCCTACAAGAACGTGTCCTGCAACGAGCCCTTCTTCACCGGCCACTTCCCGGGTCATCCGGTGATGCCCGGCGTGCTGGTGGTGGAGGCGCTCGCCCAGGCGGGTGGCGTCCTCACGCAGCTCTCGCGAGACCCGTCCGAACTCGGCAAGGACACGTTCTACCTGGTGAAGGTGGACAACGCGAAGTTCAGCCGCATGGTCGTCCCCGGCGATCGCCTTGAGCTCGAAGTCGAGCTCAAGCGGCGCATCCGCAACATGGCGCAATACGTGGGCATCGCCCGCGTCGACGGCGAGCAGGCCGCCTGCGCCGAGATCCTCTGCGCCGCCGCCCGCTGATGGACCGCGCCCCGCCCGTGGTCCACCCGACCGCCGTGGTCGATCCCTCGGCCAGGCTTGGCGCGGGCGTGGTGATCGGGGCCTACGCGGTAATCGGTGCCGACGTCGAGGTCGGCGACGGCACGCGGATCGGCCCGCATTGCACGATCGAGGGCCCGACGCGGATCGGCCGCAACAACGTGTTCCACGGCCATGCCGCGATCGGCGGTGCGCCGCAGGACAAGAAGTACCGCGGCGAGCGGGTCGAGCTGGTGATCGGCGACGGCAACGCGATCCGCGAATTCGTCACCATCAACCGCGGCACCGGCGACGGCGGCGGCAGCACCCGCATCGGCGACCGCAACTGGATCCTGGCGTATTGCCACGTCGCCCACGACTGCATCGTCGGCAGCGACTGCGTGTTCTCCAACAACGCGACGCTCGCCGGCCACGTCAGCGTCGGCAACCACGTCATCCTCAGCGGCTTCGCCGGCGTGCACCAGTTCTGCCGCATCGGCGACCACGCCTTCATCGGGATGGGCGCCTTCGTCAACGGCGACGTGCCGCCGTTCCTGATGGTGGCGCAGGAAAAATACGCGCGCCCGCGCGGCATCAATGCCGAAGGCCTGAAGCGCCGCGGCTTCGATGCCGCCCGCATCGCCAGCATCAAGCGTGCCTATCGCGCCCTGTACATGGGCGAGGCGAAGCTCGACGACGCGCGCGCGGAGCTCGGCGAGATCGCGGCCGCGGGCAGCGAGGACGTGCGCGCGATGCTGGACTTCATCGAAGGCGGCGAGCGGCCGTTGCTGCGGTGAGCGACGCAGGCAGCGCAGTGGTGCGGCCCGGGGAGCGTCCCAACCAAGCGAGTATCGGGGAGCGACTGGGGCTGCTCAGCGGGACGTGCCAAGGCGCGACCATGCGACTAGGCATCGCATGAGCCCCCGCATCGCCCTCTGCGCCGGCGAAACCTCGGGCGACCAGCTCGGCGCCGGGCTGGTGGCGGCGCTGCGCGCGCGCTTCCCGGACGCGGCCTTCGCCGGCATCGGTGGGGACGCCATGCGCGCGGAAGGCGTGGAGACCTGGCACGACGCCAGCGAGCTGTCGGTGATGGGCCTCGCCGAGGTGCTGGCGCACCTGCCGCGCCTGCTGAGGCTGCGCAAGGCCTTCCGCCAGCGCGTGCTCGACTGGCGGCCGGACGTCTTCATCGGCATCGACGCCCCCGACTTCAACCTCGGGGTCGAGCGCTGGCTCAAGCAACGCGGCGTACGCACCGTGCACGACGTCAGCCCCTCGGTCTGGGCCTGGCGCGAGTCGCGCGCGGCGAAGATCGGCGACAGCGCCGACCGCGTGCTCTGCCTGTTCCCGATGGAACCGCCGATCTACGCGCGGCACGGCGTGGACGCGGTGTTCATCGGGCATCCACTGGCCGACGCCATCCCGTTGCAGCCCGACCGCGCGGCGTCCCGGATGGCGCTCGGCGTCGACGCCGATGCACGCGTGCTGGCCGTGCTGCCCGGCAGCCGCCTCGGCGAGATCCAGCGGATGCTGCCCCTGTTCGCCGAGGCCGCGCGCAGGCTGGCCGCAGACGTACCCGGCCTGCAGGTCCTGGTGCCCGCCGCGAACGCGGGCTGCCGCGCCGCGATCGACACAGTGCTGGGCGACGCGCCCGGCGCGCGCGTGCTCGATGGCCAGGCGCAGGCGGCGATGATCGCCAGCGACGTCGTCCTGCTCGCTTCGGGCACGGCCGCGCTGGAGGCCATGCTGTGCAAGCGGCCGATGGTCGTGGGGCATCGCATTTCCGGGCTGACCTACGCCATCGTCAAGGCGTTCGGCCTGCTGAAATCCACGCACGTCAGCCTGCCCAACATCCTGGCCGGGGAGACGCTGGTGCCCGAACTGCTGCAGGACGCCTGCACGCCCGAGGCCCTGCATGCGGCCCTGCTGCGCTGGTTCCGCGACGCCGACGCCGTGGCCGCCCTGCAGCCGCGCTTCCTCGACCTCCACGAGCGCCTGCGCCGCGACGCATCGGCGCGCGCGGCGGAGGCGGTGGCCGGGTTGCTGGCGACGCCGCGATGAGCGGGTTGGTCGCCGGCGTCGATGAAGCCGGACGCGGCCCGTTGGCCGGCCCGGTCTGCGTCGCCGCGGTGATCCTCGACCCGGCCCGCGTGATCGAAGGCCTCGGGGATTCCAAGCAGCTCAGCGAGCGCCGCCGCGAGGCGTTGTATCCGTTGATCCTGGAACGCGCGCTGGCCTGGCGCATCGAATTCGTCGAAGCCGCGGAAATCGACCAACGCAACATCCTGCAGGCGACGATGGCCGGCATGCGCCGCGCCGTGGCCGCGCTGTCGCCCGCCGCCAGCCATGCGCTGGTCGACGGCAACCGGGTGCCCGACGGCCTGCCCTGTCCGGCCACCGCGATCATCGACGGCGATGCGCTGGAGCCGGCGATCATGGCCGCCTCGATCCTCGCCAAGGTCGCGCGCGATGCGCGCATGCGCGCCCTGCACCAGCAATATCCGGCCTATGGCTTCGACCGCCACAAGGGCTATCCCAGCCCGCTGCACCGCGAGGCCCTGCGCCTGCACGGGCCCTGCCCCGAGCATCGCCGCAGCTTCGCGCCGGTACGCGAGGCGCTGGCGGCCGCCGGCCTGCTGGCCTGAACCCGGGCGACCGCCTGTCAAGCCTTGCCCGGGGTCGGTGGGCGGCCTACCCTGCGGACTGTCCCCGCGGTGATCCCATGCCCGCCCGCTACGCCCACCTGCACCTGCACAGCGAGTACTCGCTGGTCGACTCCACGATCCGCATCCCGGAACTCGTGACGGCCTGCGCGGCACGCGGGCTGCCGGCGGTGGCGATCACCGACCAGAACAACCTGTTCGCGCTGGTGAAGTTCTACAAGGAGGCGGAGAAGGCCGGCATCAAGCCGATCGCGGGCGCCGACGTGTTGCTCGCCGAGGGCACCGCCACGCCCAGCCGGCTCACCCTGCTCTGCCGCGACCAGGCCGGCTACCTCAGCCTGTCGGAACTGCTGACCCGCGCGTGGATGGAAGGCCACCGCGTGGATGGCGTGGTCGCGCGGCCGGTGTGGCTGGAGGCCAACGCCGGCCTGTTCGCGCTGGCCGGGCCGCAATCGGACGCCGGGCAGTTGCTTGCCGCAGGCCGCCATGACCTCGCGGAAGCGGCCCTGGCCGACCTCCAGCGCCGCTTCGGCGAGCGCCTGCACCTGGAGCTGGTGCGCACCGGGCGGCAGGGCGAGGACGCGTTCAACGCCTTCGCGCTGGACGTCGCCGCGCGCCGCGGGATCCCGGTGGTCGCCAGCAACGACGTGCGCTTCCTCGATGCCGAGGGCTTCGACGCCCACGAGGCCCGCGTGTGCATCGCCAGCGGCCGCGTGCTCGACGACGCGCGCCGCCCACGCGACTACAGCGGCGAACAGTTCCTGAAGCCTGCGGATGCGATGGCGGCCCTGTTCGCCGATGTGCCCGACGCGCTCGACAACAGCCTCGCGCTGGCCACCCGCTGCAACCTCGAACTGCGGCTCGGCACCTACTATCTGCCGGCCTTCCCGGTGCCGGACGACCAGACCCTCGACAGCTGGATCCGCAGCCAGTCGCGCGACGGCCTGGCCAGGCGCCTCGCACGGGCACCGCTGGCGCCCGGCAAGGCGCGCGAAGACTACGAAGCCCGCCTGGAGACCGAGCTCGACGTCATCGTCAAGATGGGCTTCCCGGGCTACTTCCTGATCGTCGCCGACTTCATCAACTGGGCCAAGCAGCACGGCATCCCGGTCGGCCCCGGCCGCGGCTCCGGCGCCGGCTCGCTGGTGGCCTGGGCGCTGGGCATCACCGACCTCGACCCGCTGCCCTACGACCTGCTGTTCGAGCGCTTCCTCAACCCCGAACGCGTGTCGATGCCCGACTTCGACATCGACTTCTGCATGGACCGGCGCGACGAGGTGATCGACTACGTCGCGCGCAAGTACGGGCGCGACCGGGTCAGCCAGATCATCACCTACGGCACCATGGCCGCGAAGGCCGTGCTGCGCGACGCCGGGCGCGTGCTCGGCCTGTCCTACGGCTTCGTCAACGACCTGGCCAAGCTGATCCCGCTGCAGCCCGCGGACCCGCTGTCGCTGGACGACGTGATCGGCCGCAGCAAGCGCTCGCAGCAGAAGGACGGCTACCTGATCGCCGAGATCAAGGAGCGTTACGAGGCCGAGGACGAAGTCCGCGACCTCATCGACCTCGCCCTGCAGCTGGAGGACCTGACCCGCAACGCCGGCAAGCACGCCGGCGGCGTGGTGATCGCGCCCAGCCCGCTGCAGGACTTCTGCCCGCTGTTCGCCGAACACGACGGCCATGGCCGCGGGCGCAACCCGGTCACCCAGTTCGACAAGGACGACGTCGAGTCGATCGGCCTGGTGAAGTTCGACTTCCTCGGCCTGCGCACGCTGACGATCATCGACTGGGCGGTGAAGGCGATCAACGCGCGGCGCGCCGCCGCCGGCGAGGCGCCGCTCGACATCGCCGCGCTGCCCCTCACCGACAAGGCCAGCTACGACCTGTTCGCGCGCGGCGACACCGTCGCCGTGTTCCAGTTCGAATCGCGCGGCATGCGCGAGCTGCTCAAGCGCGCCCGGCCCGACACGTTCGAAGACATCATCGCGCTGGCCGCGCTGTTCCGCCCCGGCCCGCTGGGCAGCGGGATGGACCGCGAATGGGTGGACCGCAAGCACGGCGTGGCCGAGGTGAGCTTCCCGCATCCGGCGCTGGAGCCGGTGCTGGCGCCGACCTACGGCGTCATCGTGTACCAGGAGCAGGTGATGCAGATCGCCCAGGTCCTGGCCGGCTATTCGCTGGGCGGCGCCGACCTGCTGCGCCGCGCGATGGGCAAGAAGAAGCCCGAGGAAATGGCGAAGGAACGCGCCAAGTTCGAGGCCGGCGCGGCCGAGCGCGGCGTCGACCCGCGCACCGCGACGCAGATCTTCGACCTCATGGAGAAGTTCGCCGAGTACGGCTTCAACAAGTCGCACTCGGCGGCGTACGCGCTGGTCGCCTACCAGACCGCCTGGCTCAAGGTGCACTACCCGGCGGAGTTCATGGCCGCGGTGCTGTCCTCGGACATGGACAACACCGACAAGGTCGTGGGCTTCCTCGACGAGGCCCGCGCGATGGGCCTCGCGGTGCTGCCGCCGGACGTGAATGCCTCGGCCTACATGTTCGAGGCCACCGACCCGCGCACGATCCGCTACGGGCTGGGCGCGGTGAAGGGCGTCGGCCGCGGCGTGTGCGAGGCGATCGTCGCCGCACGGGGCGACGGCGGCGCGTTCGCCGACCTGCTCGACTTCTGCAAGCGGGTGGAAGCGGCCGGCCTCAACCGGCGCACGCTGGAAGCGCTGGTGCACGCCGGCGCGATGGACGCCCTGGCGCCGAACCGGGCCTCGCTGATGCTGCAGTTGCCGGAGGCGCTGAAGGCGACCGAGCAGATCGCGCGCAACCGCGATGCCGGCATGGTCGACATGTTCGGCGCCGCGCCCGCGCACGGCGGCAGCGGCGCGGCGGACATCCACGTGGTGCTGCCCACCTGCGAGGAATGGCCGCTGGCGCAGAAGCTGCAGGGTGAGCGCGAGACCCTGGGCCACTACCTCAGCGGCCACCCGATGGATCCGTACCGCGCCGAGCTGAAGGGACTGGTCGGCCACGACCTGTCCTCGCTCGACGTGCTCTGGGAAGCGCGGCCGGCGGAAGCGCGCAAGGGCTGGCGCCCGCAGATGGCGGCGGTGGTCGCCGGCCAGGTGGTCGGCATGCGCAAGCGCGGCGACAGCCAGGCCTTCGTGCAACTGGAGGACGGACGCGGCCGCCTCGAATGCGCGTTCTTCGGCGAGGAGTGGCAGGCGTACGCGCCGCTGCTGACCCGAGACCGCATCCTGGTGGTCGAGGGCGACCTGCGCGAGGACGAATTCAGCGGCGGCTTCGCGTTGCGCGCACGGCGCGCCTGGGACTACCTGCAGCTGAGCAGCGGGCAGGCGCAACGCCTCTCGCTGCGCCTGGACCTGCGCGTGCCGGGGGCGGTGGAGCAGTTCGAGCGCGTGCTGCGTACCCACCCGGGCAGCACACCGCTGCTGATCGAGGCGACCACCGCGACCGGCGTTGGCCGGCTGGCGATCAACGGCGGCCGCGGCCTGCGCATGGAGGCCGGCCTGCCCGACCTGTTGCGCAGCCTGCCCGGCATGACCGCGGTCAGCGTGCAGATGGGCAAGCCCTGGGCCCAGTGAGCCCGCACCTACGGCTCGGTACGGCGCCCCCGGCGGGGTAAACTGCGGCCGATGAACCCGAACTACCTCGATTTCGAGCAGCCCATCGCCGACCTGGAAGCCAGGATCCAGGACCTGCGGCAGGCCAGCAACGGGCCGGCGGTCAACATCGACGCCGAAGTGCACGCGTTGCAGGAAAAGCTGCGCAAGCGCACCGCGACCATCTTCCGCGACCTCACCCCGTGGCAGGTCTCGCAACTGGCGCGGCATCCCGCGCGCCCGTACACGCTGGACTACCTGCGGGTGATCTGCGACGAATTCCAGGAACTCGCCGGCGACCGCGCGTTCGCGGACGACAACGCCATCGTCGGCGGCCTCGCCCGCATCGACGGCCGCAGCGTGATGGTGATCGGCCACGAGAAGGGCCGCGATACCAAGTCCAAGGTGCGCCGCAACTTCGGCATGCCCAAGCCCGAGGGCTACCGCAAGGCGCTGCGCCTGATGAAGCTGGCGGAACGCTTCGGCTTGCCGATCCTGACCTTCATCGACACCGCCGGCGCCTGGCCGGGCATCGATGCCGAGGAACGCGGCCAGTCCGAGGCGATCGCCCGCAACCTGCTGGAGATGGCCGAGCTGAAGGTGCCGATCGTGTGCACCGTGATCGGCGAGGGCGGCTCGGGCGGCGCGCTGGCGATCGGCGTCGGCGACCGCACCCTGATGCTGGAATACAGCACCTACTCGGTGATCACGCCCGAAGGCTGCGCCTCGATCCTGTGGCGCGACGCCGGCAAGGCCAAGGACGCCGCCGAGCAGATGGGGATCACCGCCAAGCGCCTGCTTGGCCTGGGCCTGATCGACAAGATCGTGCGCGAGCCCACCGGCGGCGCGCACCGCAACCCGGTGCAGATGGCCCGGCGCCTCAAGGCCGTGCTGCTGAACGAACTGGACGCGCTGGACGGCGTCCCGGTCGCGACGCTGCTGGACAACCGCTACCGCCGCCTGCGCGGCTATGGCGCGTACGACCACGCGTCCTGACGCGATGGACGCGGCGGCGTTCGCCTCCGCGGTTGCACGGGCCGATGACCGCCCGGTGCTGGTCGGCTACAGCGGCGGCCTGGATTCGACGGTACTGCTGCACCTGCTCGGTGGCGACCGCGCGACGCAGGGCGCCGGACTGCGGGCGCTCCATGTCCACCACGGCCTGCATGCGCAGGCGGACGCATGGGCGGCGCATTGCGAGGCGACCTGCGCCAGGCTCGGCATCCCGCTGGAGGTGGTCCGCGTCGCCGTGGACAGGCGCGCCGGGCTGGGCCTCGAAGGCGCGGCACGCGAGGCACGCCACGCGGCGTTCGCGGCTCACCTGCGCGCCGGCGAAGTCCTGGCCCTCGCCCACCATCGCGACGACCAGGCCGAAACCTTCCTGCTGCGTGCGCTGCGCGGGTCCGGCGTCGATGGGCTCGCCGCGATGCGCCCGTGGCGGGCCTACGCACGCGGCTGGCTGTGGCGTCCGCTGCTCGGGATGCCGCGCGCCGACCTGCTGGCCCATGCCCGACTGCAGCGCCTCGACTGGATCGACGACCCGGGCAACGACGACCCCGGCCTCGACCGCAACTTCCTGCGCCACCACGTGATGCCGCATTTGCAGGCGCGTTGGCCGCACGCACCCGCCGCGCTCGCCCGCAGCGCCGGCCTCGCCGCCGCCGCGACCGACCTGCTGGATGCCGGCGACGACGCCGCGCTGGCCGGCGCGCGGCGCGCGGTCGACCTGCTCGACGTCGCCGGCCTGCTGGCCTTGCCGGCCACGCAACGCGCCCGCGTGCTCCGTCGCTGGATCGCCGCACTCGGGCTGCCGCCGCTGCCGGCGCATGGCAGCGCGTGCATCGAGGCGGACCTGCTCGACGCCCGCCCGGATGCGCGTGCGCGTTTCGACTGGCATGGCGCGCGCGTGCAACGCTGGCGCGACCTCCTGCATGCCGGGCCGCTGCGCGCGCCGTTGTCGCGCGACTGGCGGGCCACGTGGGATGGGCGGGCGCCGTTGCGACTGCCGACCGGCGACACGCTCGCATTACTGGGAGCGGACGGCTTCGACCGCGAGGTCATCGTGCACGCCCGGCGCGGCGGCGAACGCCTGCGCCTGCCGCGCCGCCGCCACGAGCATTCGTTGAAGCATCTGCTGCAGGACGCTGGCATGCCGCCATGGCAACGCGAGCGGCTGCCGCTGCTGTCTGCCGCGGATGGCACCCTGCTCGCCGCCGGCGACCGCCTCTGCTCGGCCACGCTGGCCAGTTGGCTGGATCCGCGCGGCGCGCGGCTGCAATGGACGGCCGTGGCGTAAACTGGTTGCATGGCCCGCAAACCCGCCGCAACGCCCGATGCCTCGCCCGTCGCCGACTTCGAGCAGTCGATGCAGGCGCTCGAAGACCTCGTCGCCCGCATGGAAAGCGGCGAGCTCAGCCTCGAGGCGTCGCTGGCCGCCTACGAGCGCGGCGTCGGCCTGTACCGCCACTGCCAGGCCGCGCTGGAGCAGGCCGAGTTGCGCGTGCGCCTGCTGAGCGATCCCGCCCAGCCGGAGCTCGGCCGCCCGTTTGACGCCGGCGACGATGTCTGAGCCGCGCTTCGCGGCGTGGCGCGCGCGGGTCGAGGCGACGCTGGACCGCGTGCTGCCGGACCCGGCCGCGTCGCCCGCCCGGCTGCACGCCGCCATGCGCCATGGCGTGCTCAACGGCGGCAAGCGCATGCGCCCGCTGCTCGCGTACGCCACCGGCACCGCGTTCGGCGTCGATGAGGACGCGCTGGATGCCGCTGCCGCCGCGGTGGAACTCGTGCATTGCTATTCGCTGGTCCACGACGACCTGCCGGCGATGGACGACGACAGCCTGCGCCGCGGCCGCCCCACCGTGCATGTCGCCTTCGACGAAGCCACCGCGATCCTCGCCGGCGATGCCCTGCAGGCGCTGGCCTTCGACTGCCTTGCGCGCGCATCGCTCGACGCCGAACGCCGGGTGGCGATGCTCACCGAACTGGCGCGTGCCGCCGGCGTCGACGGCATGTGCGGCGGCCAGGCGCTGGACATCGACGCGACCGGCGCATCCGCCGGCATCGACCTCGCCGGGCTGGAGCGCCTGCACGCGTTGAAGACCGGGGCGCTGCTGCGCTGCGCGGTGCGCCTCGGGGCGATGGCGGGCCGGGCGAACCCGGCGCAGGCGGCCGCGCTCGACCGCTATGCCGACGCGCTGGGGCTGGCCTTCCAGGTCCGCGACGACCTGCTCGACGTGGAGGGCGATGCCGCGACCCTCGGCAAGACCGCAGGCAAGGATCTCGCCCAGGCCAAGGCAACATTCCCGGCGCTGGTCGGCATCGAGGCCAGCCGCCGCCGCCTCGACGCCCTTGCCGCGGCCATGCACGACGCGCTCGACGGCCTCGACATCGACACCGCCGCGCTGGCCGCGCTCGCCCGCCAGGTGGTCGAGCGCGACCGCTGAGGCCGGGCCTCAGCCGAACAGGCGCAGGGTGAGCGGGTAGCGGTAGTCCTGGCCGTCGTAGGCCTTGAACGCCGCGATCAGGCTGCACACCAGCCACGTCACCGCGATCGCGGCATAGGCCAGCACCAGCAGCAAGCCGGCGGGCGCGGTCACCAGCAGGCCGAGGCCGAGGGTGAGCACGGTCGCGCCGACCAGCACCACGCCGATGGCGACCGCGGCGATGGCGTAGAGCAGCATGCTGAGGTTGAAGTTGAGGGCTTCCTTCGCATGCGTGGCCGCGAACTCGCTGCGGTCGCGCACCAGCATCCACACCGCGAACGCGGCCAGCGCCCCGGCGATGCCGGCGCTCCAACTGGTCGCCAGCGCCGCCAGCAGCGCACCCGCGTGCGCACCGGCCGCCCACAGGCGGTCGCTCTGGCTCGGGGAGAGGGTCTGAACGGTCGTGGCTTCCATCGTCGGCTCCGGCCGGAACCATTCCGGCGTTGCATCGAGGATGGGGACACCCCGCGGCCACGCAAGGCATGTGCCGACGAAGCGGCCGGTGAGCCGACGAAGGCGACCGGCGGGCGACGAACGCCCGCCGGCGGCCGGCTTACTTGACCAGGCGGATGGTGAACGGATAGCGGTAGGCGATGCCGTCGTTGGCCTTGATCGCGGCCATGATGATCAGCACCAGCGCGGCGATGCCCACGATCAGCATGATCGGCAGCGTGATGATGAAGCCGATGCCGAGGGTGACCAGGCTCAGGACCAGCAAGACCAGGAAGACCGCCGAGACGGTGATGTTGAAGTTCAACGACTCCTTCGCCTGGTCGGCGACGAAGGGCATGCTGTCCTTCTTCATCAGCCAGATCACCAGCGGGCCCAGGAAAAAACCCCAGCCGCCGATGGCGGACGTGAGCAGGCCGCCGGCGAGCGCGGACAGGTGGGCGAACATCGCCCATTGCCGCTCTTCCTGCGGCGGGCCGCCGGCGCTCGGCGGCGGCGGTGGGACGGACACGGGATCAGGTGCATTCGGACTCATGGAGCGTTTCCCCGGGGACTGCGGCGGCTGCCGCTTGCTCGAGGATAACGCCAAGCGCCGTCGCCCGAGGCCAAGCGCCGCCTCAACCGGCGCCGGCCACGGTCATGCGTCCCACCAGGATCGCGCCGGTGCGGATGTGCGAGCGCGGATCCACGTCGTCGCCGACCGCCTCGATCGCCGCGAACATCGACTTCAGGTTGCCGGCGATGGTGATCCCGTCCACCGGGTAGGCGATCCTGCCGCCCTCCACCCAGAACCCGGCCGCGCCGCGCGAGTAGTCGCCGGTGATCTGGTTGACGCCCTGCCCCATCAGCTCGGTGACCAGCAGGCCACGCTGCATGCCGGCGACCAGCGCATCCAGGCCGCCGGCATTGGCACGGACCTGCAGGTTGTGCACGCCGCCGGCGTTGGCGGTGCTCTGCAGGCCCAGCTTGCGCGCCGAGTAACTGCCGAGCACGTAGCGCTGGACGGTGCCGCCGGCGACCAGCGGCGATTCGCGGGTGGCCACGCCTTCGGCGTCGAAGGCCGCGGAGCGCCAACCGCGCGGCAGGAACGGCAGTTCGTCGATGGCGAACCAGTCGGGGAAGACCTGCGTGCCCGCGCTGTCCAGCAGGAAGCTCGCCTTGCGGTACAGGGCGCCGCCGCTGACCGCGCCAACGAAACTGCCGATGAGCGAACGCGCCATCTCCGCATGGAACAGCACCGGCACCTCGCAGGTCGGCAAGTGGCGCGGATCCAGCCGTTCCAGCGTGCGCTGCGCGGCGGTGCGCCCCACCACCTCCGGCGACGCCAGGTCGCCCGGCGCCAGCGCCAGGCTGTACCAGCCGTCGCGCTGCATCGCGTCGCCCTCGCCAGCGATCAGCGCGCAGCCGAGGCTGTGCGAGGTGCCGCGCTCCGCGCCGAGGAAGCCGTGGGAATTCGCGTACACGCTGACCGAGGCATTGCGGTTCAGCGACGCGCCATCGGAATTGCCGATCCGCGGATCGACCTCGCGGCCTGCCTGCTCGCAGGCCAGGGCCAGGTCGATCGCGCGCTGCGCATCGATGTCCCACGGATGCCAGCTGTCGAACTCGCGCAGGGTGGTCGCCATGAGCGCGGCATCGGCCAGGCCGGCGGCGGCATCGTCCTCGGTGTGGCGGGCGATCGCGCAGGCCTGCGCCACGGTCGCCTCCAGGCTCTCCTCGCGCAGGTCGGCGGTACTGGCGCTGCCCTTGCGCTGGCCGAAGTACACGGTGATCGAAATGCCGCGGTCCTGGGTGGCCTCGACCGTCTCCACCTCGCCCATGCGCACGTTCACCGCAAGGCCGGTGTCCTCGTTGCAGGTCACCTCGGCCTGGCTGGCGCCGGGTGTGGGGGAAGCCGGTGTG
>WBZL01002618.1_pt1 | contig 17318 bp, 14 predicted proteins | sample 5204291 | NCBI WGS metagenome assembly WBZL01 (sample SAMN12344345, study PRJNA552823) | activated sludge metagenome | biome: Activated sludge suspended growth; feature: Nitrification reactor; material: Wastewater; isolation source: activated sludge from nitrification reactor of wastewater...
CGAGGATCTGGGGTTCGACGTAAACGAGGCCGACTTCCGCGGCAATACGCCCCTGCACAACGCCGCGTTCCGCGGCGACAACGAGATGATCCTCTACCTCGTGAGCAAGGGGGCGGATGTGAAGGCCGTCGCTCGCAACGGGCGGACGACGGTCGACATGGCGAATGGTCCTGTGCAGCGCCTTCGGCCGTTTCCCGAGACGATTGCCCTCCTCGAGAAGCTTGGCGCGAAGAACAATCACAACTGCGTGGGCTGCTGATTCCTGATCAACGGTGGTTTCGAGGGCGACCGGCATCCCGCTGGTCGCCCTTCGCTGTTACGGGTGGCGGTCAGCCGCTGGGGGTCCGGCAATTGCCAATCCGGAGCAGTAAGAGTACTTTGCACTGCAAAGCCTGACCCGAAGGGCCTTTGCGAGGGAGTTGATGACGAGATGGATGCGGCGCCTGAGAGGCGCCGTGGGAACCGGGGTGACCTGGGCGGCGGGCTGGGGGCTGGCGGGCATTGCCATTGGAGTGACGACCCTGCTCCCCTGGCACCCGTTCGGGCCCTTTCTGCGCGTGATGGACGCGCCCCTCCCGGCCATGGCCGTGCCCGGCTTCCTCGCGGGCATCTTCTTCTCGCTGGTGCTGGGGCTCGCCGGTCGGCGCCGCCGGTTTCGGGACCTGTCTGTACGGCGATTCGCGGTCTGGGGAGCCGTTGGTGGCGCCTTACTGGTTCTATTCCCATTCCTCCTGGTTGCCATCGGCCTCGCCAGTACGGAAGGTTCGAGCCACCGGGCATGGGAGGCCGTGGCCGCCATTGCCCCGATCTTCATCGCGCTCAGTTCCGCTTCCGCGGTCGGGTCTCTCCTGCTCGCCCGACGCGCCGAAGATCGCGCCACGCGCGGGGCGGATGTCATCGCTGACGCCGTGCATGGGGAGCTGACGGCCGGCGAGCCCGACCTGGCAGGCGACCTTCACCAAGGCGAGATCCAACATGTCGGGCGTCCGCGTCGCTGAACCTGGCCGCGGGAGCGCCACGCCTTGAAGTCTCGAAACCTGCATCGGCGCGACGCATGACATCTCCTGCCCTCGAGTTCCTCGACCTGCAGACTGCCCTTGCCGGCGAGTACTCCCTCGTCCGGGAGCTGGGACGCGGCGGAATGGGGGTGGTCTACCTCGCCCGGGAGGTTCAACTCGACCGCGATGTCGCCATCAAGGTGCTCCCCACGCACCTCGCCGCCGACCCTGCGGCTCGCGAGCGATTCGTGCGGGAGGCGCGGCTGGCCGCCGGCCTGTCGCATCCGCACATCGTGCCGATCCATCGCGTCGGCGACGTTGGCGGTTTCGTCTTCTTCGTCATGAGTTTCGTGAAGGGCGAAACGCTCGGCGAACGGCTCCGGCGCGAGGGCCCCCTCCCGGCGGACCAGGCCATGCGCGTCATGCGGGAGATTGCCTGGGCGCTCGCCTACGCGCATGGTCGTGGCGTCGTCCACCGCGACATCAAGCCCGACAACATCCTGATCGAGGCGGAGTCGGGACGCGCCCTGGTCACCGACTTCGGTATTGCGCAGCGAAGCGACGCTGATGCGGGCGACGACCCGGTCATGGGGACCCGTCACTTCATGAGTCCGGAACAGGCGGCGGGGGAGCCTGTCGACGGGCGCAGCGACCTCTATGCGCTCGGAGTCCTCGGCTACTTGAGCGTGAGTGGTCGGCTTCCGGAGGAAGCGCGGAGCCTGCCAATGACGCGTGGGTCCCACGTGTGGGAGGGAGTGCGCGAGGCCGCCCCTGGCCTGCCGGCGCCCTTCGCTGCCGCGATCGATCGGTGCCTTGCCCTCGATCCCGCACTCCGCTTTGCGAATGGAGAAGAGCTTGCCGCGGCGCTCGTGCCTGCACCGGAACGACGCGAGCTCCCAGCACCGCTCCGCGCCTGGCTTGCGGCACGCAATCCCCTCCTCGTCCCGTACATGGGCTGGATGGCCGTGTTTGGTACCCTGACGACGGTGAACCTCCTCTTCTGGCTCGCAGGGAAGCGCCCCGATGGACCCGCGGACATCGCGCTGCTGGCCGGGATCACGTCGCTGCCACTCTACCCTATCGTCGGGTTCCACCTCAACCAGGGGCTCAAGCAGTTCAAGGCAGGATTCTCACTCGCCGATTTGCGTGGTGCCCTCGAGATCGCGCGCCGCGAGCGCGACGAAGTGGACGCGCATGAGCACCGGGAGCCGGAGCCGCCGATCCACCGGCCGCTGCGCGCTGCCACCATCGCGTCGGCGCTCTGGCTCGGTGTGATGTTCGTGTTGTTGCTCCTCGACGTCATCCACGAGAACCGGGGCGAGGCGATGTGGGTGCTTGCACCCGTCCTCACCACGATGGCCCTCGGCGCCGCCAGCAACGCCCTCGACGTGAGCTTCATCCCGCGCCGCATCAAGCGATGGTGGCAGGAGGGTGTCCGCGAACGGCTCTGGAACAGCAAGGTGGGGCAGTGGTTCGCGCGGCGCATGCGTGCCCCCGAACGCTCGCGCACCGTGGACGAGGGCGCCTTCCGCGCGACCGAGGTGTCGTTAGGTGCCGCGGCGGGCGACCTGTTCAAGGCGCTACCGCCCGCGTACCGCGACCAACTCCATGAGCTGCCGGATATCGTCCGGATGCTCGAGGCACGGGCGGCCGAGGCGCGCGCCGACCTGGAGATGGTCGCCGCGATGGGGCCAGCCGGCGACGACGCCGCGGTCCTGGCCGCGCGCCGGGTCGCCGCACGGAAACACCTCTCCGACAGTGTGGCCGCCCTCGAGGGGATCCGGCTCGACCTGCTGCGCGTGCACGCGGGAGCATCGGACCTCGCCCCGCTCACGACGCTGATGGGCGACGCGCGCCGGATCGGCGACGACCTGCAACGGCTGGCGGCGGCGCAGCGCGAGGTGGACGACGCCATCGCCGACCCCTCGCGCGACCGCTGACTCAGAAGATCCGCACGTTCACGTACTTCTTTGGATTCTGGTGGATGTCGGCGATGAGCACGCGAAGCTCGCGGAGCAGCGAGTCGCTGCGGTGATAGAGGGCCGGGTCGTTGACCATCAGGCCGAGTGAGCCGTCGCCGCGGTTGATCTTGGCCATCACCGAGTCGCCGCGCGAGAGGAAAGACTCGAGGCTCTCCTGGGACTTGCCCAGCTGTCCCGAGAGGGCGAGCAGCCGTCGGCTCGTCTCGCGCAGCTCGCGTGCGGCGGTGGCGGCATCCTCAACGACCTGCCGTACCTCGCCGCGCGCCGTCGAGCTGTCGAACCGTTCGGCGATCGCCTTCACGTCGGCGGCGGCCTCGCCCAGGGACGCGACACCCTTCTCCACCTCGCCTGACAGGTTGTCGAGGTTCTTCGATTGCTCGCGGACCGTCCGGGCGAGGACGCTGGAGAGGTCCGCCACACTGCGGATCGACTCGCGGAGCTGTTTCGCGGCGGCATCGTCAAACGCCACCTGGAACCGCTCCGCGACGGTGGCCACGTCGCCCGCGATGCGCCCGGCGACGGCCGTGAGCTTGGCGATGTCCGGGAGCGTGGCTCCCGGCATCAGTCCCCGCTGCGCGCTGCTTGCCTCGGCAACCTGGCGTGCGATGTCCTCGTCACGGGGGAGGGCCTCGCGCGACATGATCGTCGCCTGCCACTCGCCAAAGAGACTCGACTCATTGAGGAGGACGACCGGGTCGTTGGGCAGCTCAACGCCGGGATCCACCTGCATGCGTACGTGCACCCATCCCGCGCGTGCCAGCTCCATCGACTCGATCCGGCCAGCGCGGACTCCGCGAATCACGACGTGGGCACCGACGCGGACGTTGCCCACGTCCCGGAACGCCGCGACGGTCTGCCCGCGGCGGCCGCTCAGGTCGGTTTCCTGCATCCAGAGCGTGCCGGCGACGATGGCGGCGATGCCGCCCACGATGACCAGCCCGACCATAAAGTCGTTGGTGCGTTTCATGGCTTCTGCCCCAGGAGCCAGGTCACGGCCCAGAAGGCGTCGAGGATGAGGATGGTCACGGCGGAGTAGACCACCGCGTTGGTGGCGGCGCGCCCGACGCCCTGCGCACCCCCGGAGGCATGCAAGCCGTGCCAACACCCGATCCAGGTGACGGCGGCCCCGAAGGAGGCCGACTTGACGAGGCCATACCGCACGTCGAACGAGGTGAAGAAGAGGCGCGCCCCCCGCACGAATTCCTCCGTTGACAGGTCCAGGAGGTACAGCGCGGCCAGCCAGCCGGCCGCCACCCCCGCGATCATCGCGAGCCCCACGACGATGGGGAACATGACGATTCCGGCGAGGACGCGCGGAACGACGAGATATGCCAGCGGGTCGTAGGCGAGGGTCTCGAGGGCGTCGATCTGTTCGGTGACCTTCATCGTCCCGAGCTCGGCGGCGATGTTGGCGCCCACCCGTCCCGCGAGGGCCAGGCCGGTCAGGACCGGGGCCAGCTCCATCGTGATCGTCTTCTCGACGAGCGTTCCAACGAAGTACAGCGGGACGGCCCCGGTGAACGAGTAGCTGGCCAGCAGCGCGAGGACGATCCCGGTGAAGAGGGAGATGAAGAGGGCGATCGGGAGGGAGTCGACCCCCAGGGTGCGCGCGTGCAGCGTCGCGAGGGGGATCCACGAGCGGAGGTCGCCCGCCGCGCGTGAGGTCGCGGCGACGAACCGGGCCGTGCGGCCCAGCCCCTCAACGCGGGATCTTCCGCGCTCGCCGATGACCTCCAGCAGGTGCCGAAGTGGATGTGCCACGATGCGCCTCCTGCCTGAATGGTGCGGGGTGCCCCGTGGAGATGGGTCCGCTGGCCTCCCCTCCCGAGGTCGGCGTTCCCCTGACGGAGTTCGCTGGCGTCAGGAGCGAGTGGCGCGTCTGCGCCACTGGTCCGCGGTCAGGACCACGCGGAACCCGATGTGCGAGGCTCCGGTGTCTGGCGCGCCGGTGCCGCGAGCACTGACGCGATAGCCCCGGCAGTACACGTCGCTGCAGAGGAACGACCCGCCGCGGATCACCCGCGTGGCCTCAGCACCTGTGCGAGGGTCCAGAGGTGATGCGGGGCCGGGTGGGTTCCTGGGCGCCTGACCCGCACGCAGCCGGTAGGCGTCCGGGCGGTACCAGTCGGCCGTCCACTGCCAGACGTTGCCGGACATGTCGCGCAAGCCGAAGCCGTTGGCGGCGTAGCTCCCCACGGCAACCGGTTCGGCCGGGTGGGCCGGGAAGGTACCTGTATAGATGTGGGCCTGGGGCGCGGCCGCGTCGTGCGGCGCATGGCCCCACGCGTGCTCCGCGCGTTCCAGCCCACCGCGGGCGGCGTACTCCCACTCTGCCTCGGTCGGGAGGCGACCGCCGGCCCACGTGGCGAAGGCGACGGCGTCTTCCCAGGCGATGTGCACGACGGGGTGCTGGTCACGTCCGGCGAGGTCACTCCCCGGACCGCGCGGATGGCGCCAGCTGGCTCCAGGGGTCCAGCGCCACCACTGCGAGACGTCGCGAAGGTCCACCTCGCCCGCTGTGGGCGTGAAGACCAGGGATCCCGGGACGAGCAGCTCGGCGGCCGGTGGCGGCGTTCCCGGTGGGAGCTGCGCCATGAGGGCGTCGATGTCCGGCGTGCGTTCCGCGACGGTGACGTAGTGCGTCGCGGTGACAAACTCCGCGAAGCGTGCGTTGGTGACGGGTGTGACGTCCATGAAGAAGCCATCCACGCTGACGCGATGGACGGGCTGTTCGTGCGGCAGGGCGAAGGGGCCGTCGTCCCCCATCGAGAAGGTACCCCCCGGAATCCAGGCCATGCCGGCCGGGGCGGGGCCCGGCGCGTTCGTGAGCGGGGGCGGTTCGCCGGCGCAGGCCGCGGCGAGAGCGGCGGTGATCAGCCACGGAAGGCGTGGAGCGTGCATCGGCCGAATGTAGCGCCGACCAGCCGGCGGGCGTAACATAGTCCCGTGCAACGTCTCTCCCGGGCGCTCGCCCTCCTCCTGGTCGCTGCGGCGACGTCGTGTGGCGCGCCCGGGGCGGCACGTCCCAACATCCTCTTCGTCCTGGTCGACGACCTCCGCTGGGACGACATCGCGGTCGCGGGGCATCCCTTCGTCGAGACGCCGAACATCGATCGCCTCGCGCGCGAAGGGACCCGTTTCCTGAATGCGTTCGCCTCCACGCCGCTCTGTTCGCCGAGTCGCGCGACGATCCTCACCGGGCAATACGCGCACACGAACGGGATCGTCGACAACACGGCCCGGGATTCGGCGAGCCATCGCCTGCCGACCTTCGCGGTGCCCTTGTCCGCGGCCGGTTACCGGACCGGGTTCTTCGGCAAGTGGCACATGGGGAACGACGACTCGCCCCGTCCCGGGTGGACGCGCTGGGTCGCGATGAAGGGCCAGGGCGAGGCGGTGGATCCGCGGCTCAACATGGATGGGACGCGCGAGGTCGTGCCCGGGTACGTGACCGACGTGCTCACCGACAAGGTGGTGGAGTTCATCCGGTCCTCGGGGGAGCAGCCCTTCATGGCGTTCCTGGCGCACAAGGCGCTGCACCCCAACATCGCGCAGGCCAACGATGGCAGGCGCGGACAGATGGCCGCTGGCCAGCCGGAGGGGTTTGTGCCTGCCCCTCGTCACGTGGGGCGATATGCGAGTGCTGCGATCACGCGGCGGCCGAACGCCCTGCAGGCGCCTGTTGGCAAGAAGGCACTCGAGCGGGCCATCCCGGGGCTGCCGCCGCTCTCTCCCGCGACCGGGACCAGTGAGCGCGATATCCGGTCGCGACTCGAGATGCTGCTCGGTGTCGACGAGTCCGTGGGCCGCCTCCTCGCCGTGCTCGACTCGATGGGGACGCTGGACCGGACGATGATCGTCTTCACCAGCGACCATGGTTACTTCTACGGGGAGCACGGGCTCGACCAGGAGCGCCGGCTCGCGTACGAGGAAACGGCACGCATTCCGCTGCTTGTGCGGTATCCGCCCATGGTGCGAGCCGGTGGCACGCCGGCACCGATGGTGCAGACGACGGACTTCGCGTCGACGATCCTCGAGGTCGCCGGGGTGACAGACGTCGAGCGGCGCGACGGCCAGTCGTTGGTGCCGTTGCTCACTGGAAAATCCCCGGCCGGATGGCGCCAGTCGCTGCTGCTCGAGTACTGGACCGACATCGTCTTTCCCCGGACGCTGACGATGGGGTACAAGGCGGTGCGCACGGAGCAGTACAAGTACATCCGGTACGCGGAGCTGCAGGGGATGGACGAGCTGTACGACCTGCGCGCCGACCCGTTCGAGATGGAGAACATCATCGACACGGAGCGTGGCCGGGCGGCGCTGCCCGCGGTGCAGGGTGAACTCGAGCGCCTGGTGGGGGCGAGCCCCCCGGGGCGCTGAGCCGGCTCGCCTCGTCACCGCGTCAGCGCCGGGTGTCAACGTAGCGCAGGGGTCGCAACGAATGTCTTATTCCCTCGCTGTCCTTCCCGCACCACGCGCGAGCGGGACAGCGGCAGTGTCGCACGACGCTCGAGCACCTCGCCTACGCCCCTCCGTGACGCCGACGAGCAAACCGGTCCTTGCGCACGCAGTGCTTGTCATGGTGTTCGCGGCGTGTGCCCGGACTCCCGATGACACATCCGCGGGGCGCGTTCCCGCGCATCCGCCCACTCCGACGGTCGACGTCGTGGACGACTACCATGGCACCAGGGTGGCGGACCCGTATCGGTGGCTCGAGGAGGTGGGGAAGCCGGAGGTGCGCGACTGGGCGGCGGCGCAGACGCGGGTGACGACGGAGTGGTTGAACGCAGACACCACACGCGCGGCGTTGCTCGCGCGCCTGCGGCGGTTGGCCGAACCGTTCGACGCGGTCGACGCATTCGAGGAGCCGCCGGGGCCGGAGGACAGTGTCGCCATTCGCCTCGTTCGTGCGCCGGGAGGGACGCACCAGGTCCTCGCCCGCGTTGTCCGCGGCCGCGCGCCAACGGTGCTCGTCGATCCGCGGCGCGATGGACGTGCCAGGGAGATCACCAGCTTCACTCCGTCACCCGACGGCCGCTTCGTCGCGTACGACCTCTCGGAGGGTGGCAGCGAGTGGGTCGAGACGCGCATCGTGCGCGTGGGCGACCGTCGCGATCTCCCCGAGGTGCTGCGTGGCCTCCTGTGGGATCCCCCCGCGTGGACACGCGATGGACGCGGATTCCTGTACGTACACCATGAGCGGTCGCCCGAGGGCGGGCACGTGATGTTTCACGACCCGTCCGTGCGGTATCACGTCGTCGGTACCCCCCAGTCGTCGGACCGCGTGCTCCTTGCCACCCCGGCAGGCAGTGTGGAGTTTGTCCTGTCGGTGCAACTGCTGGGCGACGGCCGGTACGCGCTGATGCACGAAGGCACGGGCGCCGATTGGGACGGGCTCGGGCAGGTGCAGAGCCAGCTCCACCTGCTGGACCTGCGCAACGCCATGGCCCCTGACCTCTCCGGCGTGCCGCGTCCGCTCCTGCCGGACCGCAACCACGCGTACCACGTCGTGGCTGAACGGGATTCGGTGCTGTACCTGTTCACCGATCGCGGTGCGCCACGGCACCGGCTCGTCGCCGTGACACTCGGCGAGCCCGATCCCTCGCGATGGCGGACGGTGATTCCGGAATCCGAGGAAGTGCTGCATCGTGTCGAGGAGATCGATGGGCGGCTTGTCACGGTGTCGCTTCGCGACGTGCAGCATCGCGTGCGCGTGTACGACTTCGACGGACGTCTCCTGCACGAACCCGCGGTGCCCCCGATGTCGGCCGTGTACGACGTGCAGGCGGGCACACGGAGCGGACAATTGCGCGTACTGTCTTCGGGCCTCACACGTCCGCCGTCGATCGTGCAGTACGACCTGTCGAACGGCAGCGATACCGCCCTGGTCACGCCGTCGGCCGTGCATGACTCCACCCGACTCGAGGCGCGGCAGGTGTGGTATCCCGCGAAGGACGGCACGCGGATCCCCATGTTCCTCGTGCATCGCCGCGACCTGCCGAAGGACGGCGCACGGCCGACGCTGATCTACGGTTACGGGGCCTCCGGCACGACCGTGACGCCCACCTACGACGAGCAGGCACTGGCCTGGGCGGAGCAAGGCGGTGTCTTCGCGCAGCCGGCCTTGCGTGGTGGCGGCGAGTTCGGGCGTGCGTGGTACGACGCCGCGATTCTCGACCGCAAGCAGACCACGTTCGACGACATGATTGCGGCCGCCGAGTGGCTTGTCGCCGAGGGGTATGCCTCGCCGGCGACACTTGGCATGCGGGGTGGGTCGAATGGTGGCCTGCTGGTGACGGCGGTGCTCACCCAGCGTCCGGACCTCTTTCGTGCCGTGGTGGCCGAGGTCCCCATGACCGACGCCTTGCGATACGATCGGGGTCGGCATCGCGCCCAGTTCGGGTGGCCGGGTGATCCGAAGCAGTTCCCGTTCCTGTACGCCTACTCGCCGCTGCACCGCGTGCGCTCGGGGACGTGTTATCCCGCGGTGCTCGTCACCACGGCGCTCAACGACGAGCGCGCACCGGCGTGGCAGGCGTTCAAGTTCGTCGCTGCGATGCAGGCGGCGCAGTCGTGCGCGCGTCCGGTGCTGCTGCGCGCCGACACCGCGGGGGGGCATGCGGGAGGCTCGACACCGGACTCGTGGCTACAGGGTCAGGTGGATGGACTGACGTTCCTGGCGCGCGCGCTCGGGCTGGGACGCTGACTCGGCGATTCCGGCACGAGCTCGAGGTGCCCCCGGTCGTCGAGCCCAACGCGACCTCACCTCCAGTCTCATCTGCGACTGACGATGCGCGGCCTGGCGCGACGCGCCGGGATCAGGCCCGGGTACGGGTCACGCGCGAGCCGTTTGCCCTCCGAGATGGACGGGCGCGGCGCGGGCGGACGGGTCAGGGAGGGCGGGAATCACTGGATCACCAGCGACATCCCGTCGGCCGCCTCGAAGCGACTTGTGATCACGTATCCGGTTCGGTCCTCGTCCCGGGGGGGAGGATCGGTAGTTGGGCGCGTCGCCGGAACGCGGGTCAGCGATCGTGTCAGGCGTCGAGCAGTTCCTCGAGGGCGAGCCGTGTCTTCACCGGGACCTCGTCCTCGTTCACGTACCGGGACACGATGGCGAGCGCCTCGCGCGATGAGGTGATGTTGAGGTGCCGCAGCAGGTACCGCACGTCGTCGAGGTCGCGGAACTCCTCGCCCAGGCGCATGGCCGCGCACTTGAGCGCCAGCAGGTACTCCGCGCGCGCGATGAACACGTTGAGGTGGGACAGCTCGATGTATCGATCGAAGTCGCCGCGGCCGCCGAGCCACGCCTTCACCGCGTCGTTGAGCCAGGTCTCCGGGACGTGGGCGCGGGCGGCGACCCGCAGGGCCGCCTGTCGGACGGCGGCGGCGGGCTTGAATATCGCGTCCACATCCCGGGTCGATTCGCGGGCGGCGAACGCAAGGCACATGACCGCGCCGCCGACGAGGTACAGCTCTCCCTCGGTGTCGGATGTGGCGAGTTCGTCGTTGAGGAGGTCAAAGAGACGCCGGATGTCAGCGGCGGTGAACGCGTGTGAAGTCACGGCGTCAGACTCGCGCGCCGACGCTGGAGTCCACGAAGATGTTGCGTCGCTTGAATGGCACCGGGGCGTGACGCACGAGATGCGGCCTGAGCGATCGGAGCGACGTCACGAAGTGAGGCGCCTCGAGCGGGGGGACCTGTCGCGCCCAGGTGGGTGCATCGACGCGCTTCTGGTGCGCGGCCTGCTCGGTCATCGCAGCGAGGTAGTTCGCGAGGTACGGCGACAGGGCGGTGACAGTGGCCGTGGCGACGGCTGGCCCGAACTCGGCGGAGGTCAGTCCCGCCAGGAGGTCGTTCAGCTCCGCGAGGACCATGCGCGGATCGGCGGCGGTTGCGAGATCCCGGACGAGCGGTCCGAACCGATCGGCAGGTGCGGGGAGCGCACGCGCCAGAACGTACGCGGACATGCCAAGGCCGGCCGCGCGGGCGCGCTGACGCAGCAGCGCCTTCTGCTGCGCGGTGACCCGAATCTGGAGCTGGGAGGTCCTGGCGGCCATGGCTGCACGCTAGCCGGGGTGTGGTCCAGTGTCAATACATACGTACTGACGGATCGACCTGAATGTATGACGAGGGCCAGCTCAGGCTCGGGGGAGACAGGTTCACCTTGCCCGACGGTGGACGCTCGCAATAGCGGGCTGGGTGCCCTCGCACACGCCGGACCACGGCGAAACGAAGCGGACCGCGATCTCGCCTCCAGGCGTCGGCCTTTACGATCGTCGCGCCACACGCCTCACGGCGTGCGTCGCACACCCTCCACCTGCACCGTCAGTGCCGCCGGAGTGCCCTCGCGCGCGGCGTCCGCAAACACCAGGAGCTTGCCGTCGGACGAGACGGCTGCCAGGCCCCACGGGTCGCGCCGGTAGACCATGCGAGGCGACCCGATCATCGGTGTCGGCCCGCCCGCGAAGGTCGTCGCCATGATCTGGTTCTGTTGCTGGAAGTACAGGGTCCGCCCATCACGTCCCCACCTGGCATATGTGCCGCCGCGCAGTGAGACGGGGAAGCGGCCACTCGGTACCGGGAACGCCGTCACGAACACCTCCTCGCGACCGTTCTCCCTCGAGGTGAAGGCGAGCCATTGTCCGTCCGGCGAGATGGCCGGGTCGTGTTCCCAACCGCCGTTTCCACCGATCGCCCGTACGACGCCCATCGAGTCCCGGTGTGCGACACCAATCTGGCGCGAATCGGTGCCAGTCGACCGATAGAACGCGACCCAGGGCCCCCAGGCGCTCATGCGGCCGCTGATCTTCCAGTCACGCAGCTGCAGCGTCCGCATCGGTGTGCCGCTCCCGTCGCTGGCGCGGATGATGACCTGGTCACCGTTCTCGGAGTAGAGCACGGAATCCCCGCGATGCGACCACCCGACGGCGCGAACGATCCCGGTCACCGGCAGCCGGGTCAGGGCACCTCGCCGCACATCGAGCACGAACGGCTCGGGCTGGCCGACCCCGCGGACGCCGGTTACGAGCAGGCGCGTGTCCGCCGGCGCGAAGTCGAGAAAGTAGAGCAGCGCAAACGCTGGAAGCTCGCTCGATGGTGGTGGCGCCTGCGGATCCAGGTTGACGAATGACAACCCGCTGGTTGGACTGGCGGCAGGCCGTTTCACCATCACGAGCGTTCCTGTCGCCGACACCGCGTACTCGGCGTGAATCAGCAGCGGTGACCGGCGTTCAACCTTGTTGGCCAGCACGATGCCGGGCCCGGTCGTGTCACCCGTGGCGAGGTTGAACGGGTATTGCAGCAATGCCCCGTCGCCGCGCACCAGGAGCAGGGCGCGCCTGGAGGGGACGTAGGTGGGGGTCGCCCCGTTGGCGATCACGCGCGACTCGCCGGTCTCGAGCGAACGCCAGTGCACCTCCTGGAGTTGCCCGATCGCCGACCTGGAGTAGAGCAGCACCTGCTCGCGCGACCAGCGCTGCGGGCCGCCAAATTGCAAGCCGGTCGAGTCCGGGGCGAAGAGCGGCACCAGGGAGCCGCCCGTCGCTGGCACGTGCAACATCTGACCCGAGACGGCAAGCGTGATGTTGCCGTCCTCGGACCAGCTCCCCCCACCCACGAAACCGTCGGGAACCGTCGCCACCAACTGCGGCTCACTCGCGGTGAGTGGGAGGCGCCACAATCGACGGTCGGAGACAAACCCGATTTCGTCGCCACGCGGCGAGAAGAACATCGACGTGGCGGATTCTGTACCGGGAAGCCGTCGTGCGCCCAGTTCCGTCAAGTCGCGCAGGTAGAGCGCGACCCCTCGCGACGGCCCTTCCGTCACGCTGTCCGAGCGCGGGCTCCCCTGGAACAGCAGGTAGCGCCCATCGGGGGAGATCGCGAACATGCCGCCGCAGCAGATCAGGCGCAGCGAGACTGAATCGGGGGGCGCGACCTCGATGTGCAGCGCGAGTGGTTGTGCCTCGTTGGCGGGTGCGCGCCACGCCCAGATGGCCGCGCCGCCACCCACGGCACCAGCGAGCGCCGCGAGCGCAGTGAGCGTCACGACGCGGCGTCCGGCGACTCGTGATTGGGGGGTGGTCGCGCCAGTACGCGCGCGCGGGGGCGTCGCGACTGGCGTACCCAGCGCCTCGCTGAACAGCGTCGCTGAGGCGAAGCGATCTGCGGGGAGTTTCTCGAGCGCCGACCATACCGCGGCCTCGACGGCCTCCGGGACCGTATCGCGTACCTCGCGCAGTGGGCGCGCGCGTTCGGTCATCACGCGTGCGACGATCGCCTGCGCGGTGGGGCCGGTGAACGGCGGCTCGCCGGCCAGCATTTCATAGGTCATGGCGCCGAGCGCGTAGATGTCGGCGCGGGCGTCGATGTTGCGCTCCCCCATGGCCTGCTCCGGGGCCATGTACTGTGGCGTGCCGAGGCTCATGCCGGTCTGGGTCATGCGGCTGCCGCCGGCGTGTTGCACGGCGAGTGCGATACCGAAGTCGGCCACCATGGCCCGACCGGCCTGCAGCAGCACGTTCTCCGGTTTCACGTCGCGGTGCACGATGCCGCGGGCGTGTGCGTACGCGAGTGCGTCGGCAATCTCGGTGGCCAGTCGCACGGCGTCAGGCACCGGCAGCTGCCGCTCGCGCTGGAGGCGGCCGCGCAGCGTTTCTCCTTCCACGAAGGGCATCACGTAGTAGAGGAGCCCGTCGGCTGCGCCGGAGTCGAACAGGGGGAGGATGTGCGGGTGCTGCAGGCTGGCCGTGAGCTTGATCTCGCTGAGGAAGCGATCGGGTCCGAGCATGGCCGACAGCTCGGGGTGCAGCACCTTGATGGCCACACGGCGTTCGTGGCGCACATCGGTCGCGAGGAAGACGGTGGCCATGCCGCCCTCGCCGATCTCGCGCTCCAGCGCGTAGCGATCGGCGAGGGCCGTGCCGAGGCGGTCGAGGAGGGTGGTCAACGCGGGCGGACGGTTCAGGGAGGGCGGGACCGGGCGTCACCGAAGATGCGGGCGTGACCCGCCCGAGGGCAAATGAGACGACCGCTCGCAGGCGTCTGCCTCAACGCCGCCATGGCGTTCCCCATGGCCACCACCGACAACCCGGTCGTCTGGCTCCACGACCACGCCCGCCAACAGCGGGCGTTGTTAGGCGTAGGCTGGGGGACGGGTCGCCGCCTCAGATCCTCCGGCTTGAGCCCCGTGTGCCGTGCCACACGCACCATCATCCGCGGGCCCACTGCCGCGGCGCCGTCGGTACGGTGACGCCGGGATCAGGCGGGCTGGCGTGATCGCCGCATTGTGGTCATATTCTTCTGACCACTTCGGAGTCCGGCCGTGTCGCGCAAGCCTCGAGAGCCCCGACAGATCTCCGCGAGCGAATTCAAGGCGACGTGCCTCGAATTGATGGACCGCATCAGCCGCACCGGAGCGGAGGTTGTCGTAACCAAGCACGGTCGCCCCATGGTGCGCATTTCCCCGGCGTCCGAGCTCGCCGCATCCCCGTGGGGGTTCCTCCAGGGAACGATCGTTTCACACGGTGACATCGTTGCTGCCGACCCGGGCCCCTGGGAGCAGTCAGCAACGGACCCGCTGAGACCGGCCCGCCGTCGGTAGCGACATGCCGCGCCGGCCGCCGAAGTCCTCACCTGTCGCGACGGCGCGCAGGGTGCGTGAATCACCGCCCAGGTACGCCGGTGCACCGTCAAGTTGGAGGGCGAGCACCTCACCGGACCGGGACTCACTCCTGCTCCTCGACACGCATGTGTGGCTCTGGACGCTCGATGGGAGGCTGGGATCCCTCGGGTCAGCAGCTCGCCGGCTGATTGAGCGCGGGTGCTCGGACGGTCGTGTGTTTGTCAGCGACTTCTCGTTCTGGGAGGTCGCGATGCTGGTGGCGAAGGGGCGCCTCGTCTTGTCTGGCGACGCGGACCTGTGGCTCGATCGAGCGAGCGAGGCGCCGGGTATCCACCTTGTTCCGCTGACTCGGGCCGTGCTCATGCGGAGCACGCGACTTCCCGGGGACCCTCCCGGTGATCCGGCGGACCACATTCTGCTGGCACAGGCCCAAGCGCTCGGAGCCTCGTTGGTCACGTGTGATCGTGGCATCGTCGAATACGCGCGCCGGACTCCAGGCATTCCTGTCTGCGACGGCCGAGGGTGACAGCGACGGGCGGTGGCCACCGCCGCGCACACCGGACCACTCGGACGCCGTGACGCGCAATCCCTGATGCTCGCACCCGGGTCCTCTGCGGCGTAGGTTGCATCCGTGACGACCGTTCGGACCATCACCATGATTCCAGTGCTCAACTCATCACGCCTCTTGATCGCGGTCATCCTGGCGTTGGCAGTGGAGCCCGTCCGTGCCCAGTCTGCCGCCGACGCGCGCCTCCGCACCCTCTACACGGCGGAGTGGGAATGGCGTGGCCGCGAGATGGCACGTAACGCGGACACCTTTCCGCGCGTCGATGCGGGGTCGCAGGCAGCACGCCTCACGTACTGGACCCAGGTCCTTGCCTCCCTCGACTCGATCCCGGTGGCTGAGTTGTCGCCGGAAGAGCGCGTCAATTACCAGGTCTTCCGCACGTCGATCACCGCACTCGCCAACGATGTCCGCTACAAGACGTACGAGGCGCCGTTCAACAGTGACACCTTCTTCTGGACGGACTTCACGCCGCGCCAGGGCTTTTCACGGGTCGAGGATGTCCGCCGGTTCCTCGCGCGCCTGAAGGACGTCCCGCGATACTTCGACGAACAGGTCACCAACATGCGGGCCGGATTGGCGCGCGGGTATACGGTGCCGCGGGTGGGTGTGGTCGGGCGCGACGCGACAATCGTCCCATACACCCGGGCAGACACCACGAATCCGCTCTACCTCCCGTTTGCGGAGATGCCGCCAGCGGTGCCAGCTGCCGAGCGTGATGCACTGCGTGCAGAAGCCCGCACGGTGATTCGTGAGGCGATCGTGCCGGCGTATGCCTCGCTGCTGCGTTTCATGCGCGAGGAGTACCTGCCGCGCTCCCGGACGGCGCTGGCAGCCACCACGCTCCCGGACGGCGAGGCCTTCTATCAGTCGCAGATCGAGAAGTTCACCACGCTCACGCTCACCGCGGCGGAGATCCACGAGCAGGGGAAGGCGGAAGTCGCGCGCATCCGCGCCGAGATGGAGGTGGTGAAGGCGAAGTCCGGGTTCCGGGGGAGCATGGCGGCGTTCTTCCGCTTCCTCCGCACCGATCCGCAGTTCTACGCGAAGACGCCGCGCGAGCTGCTCGCCTACTCGGCGTACGTCTCCAAGAAGGCGGACTACAAGCTCAAGGAGTTCATCGGCTACCTGCCACGCCACCGGCACGGGATCATCCCGGTGCCGGACGCGATTGCGCCCATCTATACGGGAGGGCGTGGTGGGCTCGATGCCTGCATGATGAACACGTACAACCTCAAGGCGCGGACGATGTACACCATCGCCGCGCTCACGCTGCACGAGTGCACGCCGGGGCATTCGTTCCAGGCGGCGCTGGCGCTGGAGGGCCCGCCACGGCCGGCATTCCGCAGCGGGACGTCGTTCTCGGGGTATGGCGAGGGATGGGGGCTCTACACGGAGTGGCTGGGGACGCTGATGGGGATCTATGAGACTCCGTACGAGGACTTCGGGCGCCTCACGTATGAGATGTGGCGCGCGTGCCGGCTCGTGATCGACACGGGGATCCACAAGTACGGGTGGACACGGGCACAGGCGATCGCATTCCTGCGGGAGAACGCGGCACTGTCGGAGCACGAGATCACGACGGAGATCGACAGGTATATCTCGTGGCCGGGGCAGGCGCTGGCCTACAAGCTCGGGGAGATGCAGATCCGCCGGCATCGCCGTGAGGCGGAGCAGGCGTTAGGCGCGGCGTTCGACCAGCGGGCGTTCCACGACGCGATCCTGGCCCTGGGGTCGGTGCCGTTGCCGGTGCTGGAGGAGCGGATGAAGCGCTTCATCGCGGACGGGGGGAAGAACCCGGTGGTCGTGCCCTAGGACGCGCGCGGCACGGGGTCCTGCTCGCCGCTTCCAATTCGTGGACTCAGGCGCAAGTCCATGTCCATCAACGTCTTGCCCGGTCGGTCGTGGTCCCGTTGGGTGGTCAGTGGGCATGACGGCGGAACTTTCCGCACCCGAGCCGAGATCAGATCGAGATGGCAGCGGGACCAGGCGGCGTTGGCCACGAGGCGCAGTCCGCGTGGGGGCCCCCACGCCCGCGTCGCTGAGCTGCTCGCGCGCGCGGCTGGCGGGCGGCACATTGCGCGTGTGCACTTGCCGGATTCTGCCTCGCGCCTCACAGACGCCCTCGCCGACCGCTACCGCCTCGAGC
>WBZL01002620.1_pt1 | contig 17309 bp, 12 predicted proteins | sample 5204291 | NCBI WGS metagenome assembly WBZL01 (sample SAMN12344345, study PRJNA552823) | activated sludge metagenome | biome: Activated sludge suspended growth; feature: Nitrification reactor; material: Wastewater; isolation source: activated sludge from nitrification reactor of wastewater...
GAGATCATGACCCTCGCGGCGACGCAGAAGGCCCAGCTCCAGGCGCAGGCCACCATCGCTGCCGGCCAGAGCGGTTCGACCGGCTCGGGTCAGCTCGTCGGCCAGCGCTGATCGTCCGGCCGGGCGGGTCCCGGCCCACCTCGCCACCAGGAGGCACACGTGGTTGCCAAGCAGATGCCGTACAAGATGCTCGGCGGTGTCGTCCCCTGCCCCGGCGGGTGGCTCGTCCTCCCGGCGCGCCTCGCCGCCGTCACGGTGATCGTCGAGGAGCCGATGGTGTTCAAGACGCTCATCGAGGTGCTCGAGTTCAAGCCCAAGTTCGAGGCCGCCGCGATCTTCGCGCCGGTCGGGTTCCAGGACGAGCCCGCCGGCCCGTACCGGCCGTGCGACGTCGAGGCCCGCGAGATGGTGGGCTGGCCGCGCCTCGCCGCGATCAAGCCGATCCCGTCGCGAGCGGCGCTGCGCGCCGCCACCCGCGACGAGGCACGCGAGCTCGAGCCCTGGCTCACCAACGAGGACTTCCGCCGGATGAAGTGGATCCGGGAGGCGGAGCGCGAGTTCCAGCCCTTCCACCAGCGCAACTGGTTCGCGGCCCACCCCGACCTCAGCTTCTACGTCCTCAACGGCGATCGGCCGGTCACCAGCTCGCCGTACCAGCCCGAGGGCGTGTACGAGCGCATGAACCTGATCAAGGGCAAGCTGCCGGGCGTGGAGGAGGCCGTCGTGGCCACGCCGCCCGCCGGGGCCGCCCAGGTGCACCTGCTCCAGGCCGCCGGCCTCCTGTGGACCGCTCGCCGGGCGGCCGGTCGTGCGGTGAACCGCCTGCCGATGGACCCGAACTGGGACAACAGCGGCCTGCGGATGGAACTCGTCCGCTGATCCCCCGTCCCGGTCCGCGGCCTCGAGGGTCCGTGTCCGACCGGGTGCGCTGACGCCGCCGACCCGCCGACATCCGGCCACCGGACGTCGCATCGCCGACCCCGGTCGCATCCCGACCCCGTCGCGTCGCTGTCCCCGTCGCATCGCTGGCCCCCGTCGCATCGCTGCCCGGTGTCGCCCGCTGTCACCGTCGAAGGTCCGTCGGCGGCCTCCCTCGCGCTCGACGGACCGACGTTCACCGCCCGGCACGTGCCGCCGCCCAGACGCACGAAGACGCACGGCTCCGCCTCGGCAGATCCGTGCGCAGACGCGAACGGGGCCGGGCCCGAAGGCCCGGCCCCGTTCAGACGACGTCGTCGTCAGGGTTGCGTGTACGTCTGAGTGATCAGGCGCAAGCGTTGCTGGTCGGCGGGGTCGCGTTCGGAGCGTCGACCGTCTCGGCGGTCACGGCGCCACCGGCGCCGACATTGAAGGTGGTCGACTCCGAACGGAGGAAGCCGTCGGCAACGAGGCCGGCCTCGGTCGGGTCGGCGGTGGTGCCGTTCTGGGCGTACCACGCCTCGACGGCGGTCTCGAGCGTCTTCTGGTCAGCAGAGCAGGCGCTGGCCTGGCCCTGGTCGGTGATGCCGCGGACCGCGAACACCGTCACCGTGGCGAGGATGCCGAGGATGACGATGACGATGAGGAGCTCGACGAGGGTGAAGCCCTTGTCCTGCTTCTGCTCGGTCTGGATGTCGATGGTGTTGTTCATGTGAGGGTTGTCCTCCCGCTGTTTGGTGTGTCCCACGTAACGCCGGGGCAAGCGAACAACCCGCCCAAACGCAGCACAGGTTTCGGCCCGGTCGCGGGGGCACTTGAGAACCACATCGTCAAGATCTCTTGAGGGAAGGCCTCAAGTCGGACCGTCCGGACGCCGATGCATCTGTCACGACGCCGAACAGCCGAGTTCGGAAGCGTTCGGATGGGCCGGAGGACGACAGTGCGCCGCAAGAAGCAGGGCATCGACGAGATCAGCTGGGACGACGAGACCGTCGCGCCGGCCGAGGACTTCCTGCCCGACGAGGCGGTGCAGGAGGTACGCATCGCCAGCAACGACCTCCGCGACCGCGTGAGCAAGCTCGAGACGCAGATGATGGCGCAGTACACGGCGATGGCCGCGTATGCGCAGATCGCGCAGAACAACACCGAGGCCGTGCGCGCCGAGGGCCGTCACGACCTCGATCGCTCGCAGTCGACGCTGATCGGGCTGATCGAGCGGGTGCGCCGCGAGTGCGCCGACTCGATCCAGGGCATCGATGCACGCGTGGGCACGAGCTCGTCGAGCGGTGGTGACGACAGCCGCGTGGCGGCGCTCGAGTCGCGCTTCGAGGCGTTGGCCACGGCGCTCGAGCGCAGCATCGAGACCCAGCGCGCCCTCGCCGAGCAGGTGGCTGCGCTCATCGACGAGAAGATGCAGCGCGAGGGGTGGCTCGTGTCGAACGGCGACACCGGCAACCTCAGCCTCCACTGATCCCTGCCGATCCCTGCTGATCCGACGGCCCGGCCGTCTACCGTGCACGCCATGTCGTCAGCCCCTCCCACGCGCGGCGTCGTCGCGATCCGTGCCGGTCGCGAGCGCTCGCTCGCCCGTCGCCACCCGTGGGTGTTCAGCGGGGGTGTGGCCGACGTGGAGGGTCGTCCCGGTGTGGGCGACACGGTGCTGGTCGAGACCGACGCGGGCCAGCCCCTCGGCTGGGGTGCGTACAGCCCCGAGTCACAGATCCGGGTGCGGATGTGGAGCTTCGATCCGAACGACGTGATCGACGAGGCGTTCGTGACCGATCGGGTGGTCCATGCCGCGGCTCGCCGCGACGCGCTGCTGGCATCGGGCACCGACTCGGCACGTCTGGTGTTCAGCGAGGCCGACGGCGTGCCGGGCGTGACGGCCGACCGCTACGGCGACACGATCGTGGTGCAGCTCACCACTGCGGGCGCAGATGCGTGGCGCGAGGTCGTTGCAGATGCACTTTTCTCGCTGCCCGGTGTGCGCTGCGTGTACGAGCGCAGCGACGCCGACGTGCGCGAGCGCGAGGGGCTCGAGCCGCGGGTGGGGCTGCTGCGCGGCACCGAGCCCGATCCCGACCTCGTGGCCCACGAGGGTTCCTGGCGATACGTGGTCGACGTGGCAGGCGGCCACAAGACCGGCTTCTACCTCGACCAACGCGACGCCCGTGCGGCGATCGCCCGGTTGGCACCAGGTCGTCGCGTGCTCAACGTCTTCTCGTACACCGGAGCGTTCTCGGTGGTCGCGGCCGGCGTCGGCGCGGCGAGCGTGCTGAGCATCGACTCGTCCGCACCGGCGCTCGACGTCGCCCGTCGCAACGGTGAGGTGAACGAGCTCGACGTCGGCGAGCTGATGGAGGCCGACGCGTTCACCGCGCTGCGCGGGCTGCGCGACCGGGCCCGCCAGTACGACCTGATCGCGCTCGACCCACCCAAGCTGGCCAACAACGAACGCCAGCTCGAGAAGGCGTCACGCGCCTACAAGGACCTCAACCTGCTGGCGGTGAAGCTGCTCGCGCCCGGCGGGATGCTGCTCACGTGGAGCTGCAGCGGTGCGATGAGCGCCGAGCTGTTCCAGAAGGTGGTCGCCGGCGCGGCGCTCGACGCGAACCGCACCGTGCGCATCGTCGGGCGGCTCGGTCAGCCGAGCGATCACCCGGTGCCGCTCGCGTTCCCCGAAGCCGAGTACCTGAAGGGCCTGATCCTCGAAGCGGAGTAGTCGGGGTGGCGGTCGGTCAGTGACCCGAGCCCGGGTTCTCCTGCACCAGCTCGATCAGCGTGCCGAAGCTGCCCTTGGGGTGGATGAACGCGACGGTGGTGCCGCGGCTGCCGGGACGGGGCGCCTTGTCGATGGCCGTGGCGCCGGCGGCGAGCATCGCGTCGAGCGCCTCCTGGCAGTTGGCCACGCGGTAGCCGACATGGTGCAGGCCCTCGCCACGCTTCTCGATGCTCTTCGCGATCGGGCTGTCGGGACGGGTGGCGGCAGTGAGCTGGATGTAGCTGTCGGCCACCTTGACGAGCGCCTCTTCCACCCCGTCGCTCTCGACGATCTCGCGGTGGTGCACCTCGGCGCCGAAGGCCTGCTGGTAGTAGGCGATGGCGGCCTCCAGGTCCTTGACGGCGATGGCGACGTGATCGATCTCGGTGAGCAGCATGCGTCCAGTGAAACAGACGGCCCACCGGTGGCGTCAAGGCGGGCATGAACACGATCACACTGGTGACCGCACCCGGCGATCGGGTGCGACGGCCGGTGCGAGGAGCCCAGCGCGTGAGCACAGCAACCTTCGACGAGTTCTACCGGTCGCACCGTGCCGACGCCGTGCGGTGGGCGGCCGCGCTCGTCGGCGACCGGGCGGTGGCCGAGGAGCTCGCCCACGACGCGCTGGCGGCGGTGGCATCGCGTTTCGAGCGCTTGGACAACCCGGGTGGTTATCTGCGCCGGGTGGTGGTGAACCGGTGCGCGAGCTGGCACCGCTCGCACGCCCGCGAGCTGCGCCGGATGCACCGGGCGACCGCCGGTGAGCCGTCGAGCTACAGCGCCGAGACGAACGAGATCCTGGGTGCGCTGGCCGTGCTGCCGTTCAAGCAGCGGGTCGCGGTGACGCTGCGGTTCTGGGCCGACTGGACCGACGAGCAGATCGCCGACGCGCTCGAGTGTGCGCCGGCGACCGTGCGGGTGTTGGTGCACCGGGGGTTGAACGTGCTGCGGACCGAACTGCGGGAGGACGCGTGATGAGCGAGACGAACGACGACCAGATGAACGACCAGGTGATCGCGAGGATGCGCTCGGCCCTCGACGAGCTGACCACGGGGGTCGAGGCGGAGGCGCTCGAAACCGTGCGACCGGTGACGGCCGCGCCGCGGCGCCGAGGTGCGTGGCTGGGTGTGGCGGCCGCGACCGCGCTCCTCGCCACCGGCGCGGTGTGGGCGTTGAGTGCCCGCTCGGACGACCCGGTCGCGAGCCCCGAGGAGACGACCGGCATGCCCGAGACGAGCGAACCGGCAGCGCCGACCACCACCGCCGATGCCACGCAGGTGGGCGCCAACGCCCCGTCGTTCAGCATCACGTCCGCCCGCCTCGTGCCGGGCCGGATCGACACGAACGACGCCGACCCGCAGACGACGCCGTTCCTGATGTCGTGGTGGGTGACCGGCGATCTGCAGGGATTCCTGTTCGCCACCTCCGACGTGACCGACCTGCCGACGGATGCGCTCCTCGAGCCGCTCGATCCACCGACCGGGACCGCCGTACTGGCGCACACGAACGGCGACGATCCCCCGTGGACCAGGCCATGGATCCAGTGGGATCTCGGCGACGGGGCGACGTGGGTGTTCCAGACGACCGGCCTCCTCGACGGTCCCGAGGCATCGGCCTGGATCGACCTCGTGTTCGAAGCGGTCCCCGGCTCGGGCCTTCCGATCGTCCTGCCGGACGAACGAGCCTCGCTCGTGTCGTTCGGAGCGCCCTCGACCCGTGTGAGGACCCAGGCGTTCACCTCGATCGACGCCGGGACGGCCGACCTCACCGTCACCGACGGCGGCAGTGCGTTGTTCGCGTTCGCCGACGCCGTCGAGATCGGCGAGGTCACCGTCGCGGGCGGACGGGGCTGGCTCGGCACGTACGCCGACGGGCACGTCGAGGTCGTGTGGGACGCGGGCGGTGGCTGGTGGGGCCTGCTCGGCATCAGTGCCGAGCTGGCCGACGAGGCCGACGACATCGTGGCGAGCGTCGTGCGCACCGACGGATCGTCGCCCGCCTCGACCGCCCCGACCCCGCCGACCGAGCAGCGGTACCGCACGACGGCGAGCCTCATCCAGACCGGCGACGGCCCGCCGATGATCGCCTATGGCGCACGGCTGTCGAACCCACCTCAGGGAGGCAACGTCGAGCTCGCCGGCCTCGACTGGGCAGATGTGCCGGACGCGCAGACGCTGAACGGCACCATTTGGAGCGGCACGTACGACCTCGTCGGCACCTACGACGGCACCGTGTTCACGCTCACCGAACCGCCCCGCGCACCGACCGGGAGCGAGGGACCGTCGTTCAGCTCGCAGGCCCTCACGCCCGACTGCACCGATGCCGACGTCCAACCCGCGCTGGAGGTACTGCGGGGGCTCGACGCCGAATCGCTCGGGTTCATCATGAGCGGCGACGACCGGTGGGACGGCCGCTGTGGCGTGTTCGTGTGGGCCCTGTTCGACACGCCCGAGCTCCGGGCCGCGTTGGCCCCGCTCGGCGATCAGGCCCGCGTGGAGTTCGCCATCACCCCGGCGTGACCAGCGCGTGTGCGGACTGCGGCCCCACTATGGGGCCGCAGTCCGCAAACGTGTTCGACGGATGAGCGCGTGTGCGGGCTGACGCCCCACTATGGGGCCGGAGTCCGCAAACGCGGAGGGTGTCAGCGGCGGAAGAGGTTCAGCTTGTCGCCGACCTGGTCGCGCAGGGCCTGGTCGGTGACGCCCAGGCCGGCTTCGGGGGCCAGGCACAGCACGCCGATCTTGCCCTCGTGCATGTTGTGGTGCACCTGGAAGGCGGCTTCGCCGGTGTGCTCGAGGTCGAAGGTCTGGCTGAGCACGGGGTGGATCATCCCCTTGCTGATCAGCCGGTTGGCCTCCCACGCCTCCTTGTAGTTGGCGAAGTGCGAGCCGACCAGGTTCTTCAACCGCATCCAGAAGTGACGGTTGTCGAACTCCATCATGAAGCCGCTCGTGGCCGCGCACGTGACGACCGTGCCGCCGCGCTTGGCGACGTACATCGACGCCGCGAACGTCGACCGGCCGGGGTGCTCGAACACGATGTCCGGGTCCTCGCCGCACAGGTCGCGGATGTCCTTGCCGAGACGGCGCCACTCGCTCTCGTCGTGGGTGCGCTCGTCCTTCCAGAACTGATAGCCGGCGGCGGCGCGATCGATGATGTGCTCGACGCCCATGTTGCGCAGGATCTGCGCCTTGTCGGCCGAGCTGACCACGCACACCGGGATGCCGCCGCCGTTCAGCACGTACTGCGCGGCGTACGCACCGATGCCACCGGTCGCACCCCAGATGAGCACCACGTCGCCCTGCTTCATGCGGGCGCCGTGCTTGCCGACGAGCATGCGGTAGCTGGTGGAGTTGCACAGCGCGTTGACCGCCGCCTCTTCCCACGTGAGGTGGGCGGGCTTGGGCATCAGCTGGTTGGCCTTGACGACGCTCAGGTCGGCGAGGCCACCGAAGTTGGTCTCGTAGCCCCAGATGCGCTGGTTGGCAGCCATCATCGAGTCGTCGTGGGCCGACTGGTCCTGGTCGTCGACGTGGTTGCAGTGCACGGTCACGCGATCGCCCGGCTTCCACTGGCGCACGGCCGAACCGACCTTCAGCACCACGCCCGAGGCGTCGCTGCCGACCACCTGGTACGGCTGGTCGTGACGGCGTGCCCACTCGCTCTCCCGGGCGAGACGCTTCATCGGGCCGAAGGTGCTGACCGGCTCGAAGATGCTCGACCACACCGTGTTGAAGTTGATGCTGCTCGCCATCACCGCGAGGTACACCTCGTCCGGCGCGAGCTCGGGGGTGGGCACCTCGCCGACGTGGAGGCTCTTCCGGGGATCCTTCTCCTTCGAAGGGACACCCGCCCACATCTCCTGTTCGGCGGCCAGCACGTGCACCGCCCGGTAGCTCTCGGGGATGGGCAGGGCGGCGATGTCATCACCGGAAGCACCGGCCTGGATGGCGTCGAGGATCTGCTGCATCTCGGAAGGTTACCGATGGGTAGCAACACGGCAAGAATCGATCGGCACGTGGACGCAGGGTGTCGCGAGCGACGCCGGGGCCCCGGCCCGCGGCCACACGACGGACCCCGACCGGTACGGTGACCGACATGCGGATCCGGCGACGCAGCGTCGGCAGACGCGCGCTCGCCGTCGTGATCGGGCTGGCGCTCGTGCTGCCCGGGCAGCAGGGCGCCGGCGCGGCCGTACCCGCCCGGTTCGTCACCGGCTGGATCCCCAACTGGTCGTCGAGCGCGGTCGCCGAGGGCACCCGGGCGCTCAACGGCGGCTCGGCCGGTGTGTTCGCCGAAGTGTCGCCCTTCGGCTTCAGCGCCACCGGCGCCGGCACGATCGCGACGAGCGGCACCGAGGGCAACCTGGCCGTGGCGGTGCAGTCGCTGCGCAACCAGGGGCTGCCGGTGGTGCCGAGCATCACCGATGGCACCGGCAAGCTCGTCATGGCCGGCATCCTGGCCAACCCCACGACGCGCACCCAGCACGTGCAGGCGATCACCAACCTCGTGGTCGGCCGCGGCTACGACGGGATCGACCTCGACTACGAGGGCTTCGCGTTCAGCGACGGCAGCTCGACCTGGACGACGACCCGTCCCAACTGGGCTGCCTTCATCGTCGAGCTGGCTGCGTCCCTGCACGCCAACGGCAAGTTGCTGTCGGTCACCGTGCCGCCGATCTGGAACGGCGGCAGCTCGGGCTACTGGGTGTACGCGTGGCCGGAGATGCTGCCGCACGTCGACCGTCTCCGGCTGATGGTCTACGACTGGAGCGTCTCCACCCCCGGCCCCGTCGGGCCGATCTCGTGGCAGACGAACGTCAGCTCGTACGTCGACTCGGTCGTGCCCGTCGAGCAGCGCAGCAAGGTGCAGATCGGCGTCAACGCGTACGGGCGCAGCTGGGGCACCGTGGTGTCGGGCACCTGTCCCACCAACGCGTCGACCGGTACCACCGCCGTGCAGATGGAGTCTGCCGCACAGCTCGCGGCCGACCACGGCGCCACGCCCGTGCGCGACGCGAGCGGTGAGATGCGCTTCACGTACGACGTCACGTACACCGGCAGCAAGAGCGGACCCACACCGGCGCCCGCACTGCCCACGCCGTCGACCTACGCGAACTCGACCGAGCCGATCTCGGTCGCCGCGCTCCGCCCGGCACTGCGGCTCGACGCGAGCGGCACCACCACGTGCACGGTGCGGCGCACCGTGTACTACCCCGACGAGTTCACCGTGGTGCAACGTGCCAATGCCGTTGTGGCCGCGGGCTACTCGGGGATCGCGATCTGGGCGCTCGGCTACGAGACGACCGCGCTGTGGGGCCCGCTGTCCGGGATCGACGTGCCCCGCGGGCCCGGCACCACCCCGATCGGATCGCTCGACTCGGCCGCCATCAGCGGTGGCAGCGTGGTGGTCGGCGGCTGGGTGGCCGATCCCGAGTTCGACCTGCCGGTCACCTTCACCATCTCGGTCACCAATCCCGGTGCAGCGACACAGACGAGCGGCCCGATCCTCGCTCGCGATGTCCGGCTCGACGGCAACTGGCCGCTGCCGAGCCGTACCCACGGCTTCAACGTGGCGGTGCCGATCGCCGCGGCGTCCGGGGCCACGGTGTGCCTGAACGCCCGCGGCTACGGGTCGAGCGCCGGCTCGACCACCCAGATCGCCTGCCGCTCCGTCTGAGCGACCACCTCTGGTGGGGGGTTCGTGAGCGAGCGATCCCATGGCTCACGTCCGCCGTGGTCCGTGAGCCAGCGGTCCTACAGGCGTGCCTGCGACTCACGGACGCCGGGGTTCGTGAGTCGCGGGACCGGCACGCCCACATCGGGCTGATCGGTCCTGCACGGTCGCCGTAGCATGCGCGACGTGACCGCGAGCGACCTCACCAGCGACCTGTCCCCCGCCGAACGCCGCCAGGGCGACCGCTACCTCGTCACCGACGACGACCGCGCTGCGTTCGCCCGTGACGGCTACGTGCACCTGCACGGCGTGATGAGCGGCGACGAGATGGACGAGATCGAGTCGGTCTACGAGCGCTTCCTCCGCGGTGAGATCCCCGTGCCGGGCAAGGACTTCAACGACATGACCACCGGCGAGCACGGCACCGACCCGGCCGGCTACGCGGTGATCAACGTGATGGTTCCCCGCCGGTACCTGCCCGAGTGGCAGGGCAACCTGTACGAACGGCGTGCCCAGTCCATCGCCGACCAGCTGTGCGGCCCCGGCATGACCATCGACTTCGACCAGCTGCTCGCGAAGAGCCCCGGTCGCGCCGACGCCGTGTTCGCCTGGCACCAGGACCAGGCGTACTGGATCGACACCGACGACCGCCGGACGGCCACCTGTTGGCTCGCGGTCGACGACTCGACGATCGAGAACGGGTGCATGCAGTTCCTGCCCGGCTCGCACCGCGAGCCCGTGCGCCCGCATCGCCCGCTGCACGGCGACCGCAGCGCGAGCCACACCCTCGTCACCGACCTCGGTCCCGACGACGTGATGGTGCCGGTCGAGATCCGTCGCGGCGACATCACCGTGCACAACGAGGCCGTGCTGCACGGCTCGGGCGGCAACACCTCGGCGTCGAGCTACCGCCGCGCCTACATCGTGGCGCTGCGCACCGAGGGCACCGTCGCCGAGGAGCGCCGGCGTGGCTTCACGCACAGCCACAACGACGCCGACGAGGTGCTCGACGCCGTCGACGGCCTGCACGCCTGACGGCTTCCGGTCACGGATCTTCTCGATCTCCGAGACGATTCGCGACCAGAACACTGCTCCGTAGGCTGGGCCGCATGCCGATCCCCGACACCTACGCACCGCATCCCGACCGCTACGACCGCATGCCGTATCGCCGATGCGGGCGCAGCGGTCTGCACCTGCCGGCGCTGTCGCTCGGGTTGTGGCACAACTTCGGCCACGACCGCGCGTTCACCACGCAACAGGCCATCTGCCGCTACGCCTTCGACCACGGCATCACCCACTTCGACCTCGCCAACAACTACGGCCCGCCCTACGGCGCCGCCGAGGAGAACTTCGGCCGCATCCTCGCGACCGACTTCCGCGGCCTGCGCGACGAGCTCGTCATCAGCACCAAGGCGGGCTACGACATGTGGCCGGGGCCGTACGGCAACTGGGGTTCACGCAAGTATCTGATCGCCTCGCTCGACCAGTCGCTCGCCCGCATGGGTCTCGACTACGTCGACATCTTCTACTCGCACCGCGTCGACCCCGACACGCCGATCGAGGAGACCGTCGGTGCGCTCGCGAGCGTCGTGCAGCAGGGCAAGGCGCTGTACGTCGGCATCTCGTCGTACAACAGCGAGCGCACGCGTGAAGCCGCCCGCCTGCTCGCCGAACTGAACGTGCCGCTGCTCATCCACCAGCCGAGCTACTCGATGCTCAACCGCTGGATCGAGCGCGACCACCTGCTCGACGCGCTCGCCGACGTCGGCGCCGGGTGCATCGCCTTCTCACCGCTCGCGCAGGGGCAGCTGACAGACCGCTACCTCGACGGCATTCCGGCCGACTCGCGCGTCGCGACCGGCGGGGCGCTCAGCAAGGCGTTGCTCACCGACGAGACGATGGCCAAGGTGCGCGCGCTGAACGACATCGCCGCCGCTCGTGGTCAGACGCTGGCCCAGCTCGCGCTGGTGTGGGCGTTGCGCGATCCGCGCATGACCTCGCTCGTGATCGGTGCGAGCAGCGTGCAGCAGCTGGCCGACAACGTCGCCGCCCTGGCGAACCCCGACCTGACCGACGACGAGCTGGCAGCGATCGAGCCGCACGCGCAGGAGTCCGGCATCGATCTCTGGGCCGGTTCCAGCAACGCCTGACAGACGCGCAGCCAGCGCGGCACGTCTTCCGGACGCACCGCCGATCCACCTCCACGTCCCCAGCATCGATCCGGCCGTGACACGCACGGCCGCGAGCCTCGAGCGCAACCCCAACCCATGCTCTTGAAGCGGCCGCCGATCGACCGTCCGACGGGCGCGGCCGAGCCGATCCCGTTCTCGACCGAGTTGTGGTCGCCAGACGACCGAAAGTCGGTCGAGAACGCGACCGACGCAGAACTGGTCGGGCAAATCGTCCCCACGAACGATTTCCCCGACCAGAACGGCCGAACCCGACGCGCGGCCACCCACTCTCACTTCCAGAGCATCCATCCGGCCGCGACACGCACGGCCGCGTCGCCCAAACGCACTCCGAACCCATGCTCTCGAAGCGAACGGCGATCGATCATCCAACGGGCTCGGCCCAGGGACCACGCTTCTCGACCGGGTTGTGGTCGTCAGACGACCGAGAGTCGGTCGAGAACGTGACCGATCGCGGACTGGTCCGGGAAACCGTTCCCTGGAACGATTTGCCGGACCACGACGGGGACGAACCCGACGCACGGCCGGCACATCTCCACTTCCAGAGCATCCATCCGGCCACGACGCGCACGACCGCGCGCACCGAGCCCAACCCGAACCCATGCTCCTGGAGCTGACGGCGGCCGCCCATCAGACGGGCTCGGCCGACACCCGCTCACATCTCGACCGAGTTGTGGTCGCCAGACGACCCGAAGTCGGTCGAGAACGCGCGCTCCGAAGGACTGGTCGGGGAAATCGTCCCCACGAACGGTTTTCCCGACCAGACCGGCCGAACCCTGTCGACAACGCGTCAGGCGCGGAGGCGGGCGTTGGTGGGGTCGTAGATCGGCTCGGCCTGCACCGTTGCCGACACCACCTGGCCGTACACCTTGATGGCCACTTTCGTGCCCGGCTCGGCGAACGACGGCCGCACGTATCCGAGCGCGATGCTGCAGTCGAGCGTGAAGCTCCAACCCCCGCTGGTGACGATGCCGATGTTCTCCCCATCCGCGTCGAGCACGGTCGCACAGAAGGGTGCGTCGGCGTCGCCCGGCTCGTCGAGCACCATCGGCACGAACCGGTACGCCGAACCGCCACCGGCCAGCTGGGCCTCGAGCGCGGCCTTGCCGACGAAGTCCGGTTTGGCCATGTCGACGAAGCGGTCGAGCGACGCGTCGAACGGCGAGAAGCCGATCTCGAGGTCCTGCTTCCAGCTGCGGTAGCACTTGTCGAGGCGCAGGCTGTCGACGGCGTAGATGCCGACGTCGCGGATGCCGTACTGCTCGCCCGCCGCCCACACCGCGGCGTACAACGCAGGCAGCTGCTCCTGCGATGCGTGCAACTCGTAGCCGAGCTCGCCGACGTAGTTGACGCGCAGGGTGCGGACCGACCCGGCGACGGTGTCGAGATCGCGGATCGTGAGCCACGGGAACGACGCGCCGTCGACCGGTGAGGTGGTCACCTGGGCGAGCACGTCGCGGGCGTGCGGGCCGATGACGATCAGCGAGCCGAGTTCGGCCGTGCGGTTGGTGAGCGTGACCGAGCCGTCGTCGGGCAGCGCCTGCTCGAGCAGGTCGAGGTCGTGCCACTCGGCGCTCGCCGCTCCGACCGCGTAGAAGTGGTCGTCGGCCAACCGGCTCAGCGTGATCTCGCTCAGCACCTTGCCGTCGGGCAGCAGCGCGTAGCAGAGGGTCACCTTGCCGACCTTGGGCAGCTTGGTGGCGAAAAGCCGGTCGAGGTACGCCTCGGCGCCCGGCCCCTGGATGTCGATCTTCGTGAAGCCGGGCAGATCGAGCACACCGACCGACTCGCGCACCGCTCGGCACTCGTCGCCGACCGGGCCACGCCATGCCTGGGTGCGGAAGAACGAGTAGTCGTCCGTCGGCACGGTGCCCGACGGGTCGAACCAGGTGGGTCGCTCCCAGCCGCCACGGGCGCCGAAGTGGGCACCCTTCGCGGCGAGCGTGTCGTACAGCGACGAGGTGTACGACGGACGACCGGCGGGCCACTCCTTGTTGGGGAAGCCCATCGCGTACTCGTGCTGGTACAGCTCCTGGGCCTTGGCGATCGTGTACTCCGTGGTGGCGTAGTCCTTGTACCGACGCCGGTCCCACGCCCACATGTCGAAGCTCGGCCGGCCCTCGAGGATCCACTCGGCGGTGACCTTGCCCGCGCCGCCGCCCTGGGCGATGCCGAAGCTGAACGTGTTGCAGTGGAAGAAGTTGCGCAGCCCGCGCTCGGGCCCGAGGTACGGGTAGCCGTCGGGCGCGTACGGGATCGGACCGTTGACCACGCGAGCGATGCCGGCCTCGCCGAGCACCGGCACGCGCTCGCCGGCGTCGAGGATCTGCGGCTCGAGTCGCTCGAGATCCGGCGACCAGAGCATGTTCGCGAACTCCTCGGGGATGCCGTCGAGCCACATCGCGGTCGACTTCCACTCGTACGGGCCGAGGATGTAGCTCGCCCGTTCCTGACGCAGGTAGTAGCTCGTGTCGGGATCGCGCAGCAGCGGCAGCGGGAACTCGCGAGCGGCGAGCTCGGGGATCTCGTCGGTGACGTAGTACTGGTGGCTCATCTGCGCGATCGGGTGGTGACGACCGAGCAGCGCCATCACCTCGCCCGCGCGATAGCCCGCGGCGTTGACGACGATCTCGCAGTCGATGACGTGCTCCTCGCCCTTGCTGGTGCGGCTCGTCACGGTCCACGAGTGGTTGGGGTGTTGCACGAGACCGATCACGCGCTCGAAGCGGCGGATGCGGCCGCCGAGCGCGCGGGTGCGCGTGGCGAGCGCCTGGGTGACCTGCGACGGATCGATGTCGCCGTCGAGCGGATCCCACAGCGCACCCTTCAGGTCGTGGGTCTGCACGAGCGGGTACTTCTCGACCAACTGCTCGGGCGTGAGCATGTCGTACGCCATGCCCTGCGCGTTGGCCATCGCCGTGACGTGGCGGAACTCGGCGATCCGCTCGTCGCTGTGCGCCAGTCGCACCGAACCGGTGACGTGGTAGTTGATCGAGAACTCCGGGTCGGCAGCGAGCTCGCGGTACAGCGCGGCCGTGTAGCTCTGCGCCTTCATCGCACTCCACGACGTGGAGTACGTGGGCACGTTGCCGGCGGCGTGCCACGTGGAGCCCGAGGTGAGTTCGTCGCGCTCGAGCAGCAACACGTCGGTGCAACCCATCAACGCCAGGTGGTACGCCGTGCTGACACCGGCGATGCCGCCCCCGATCACGACCACCCGTGCCTGCTCGCTCATCGAATCCCCCACTGGTCCGATCCCGGGACGCCCGGTCCACCGCGCCTCGCGGCTGTGTAAAGATAGCGAAAATTTCACAGCGGGTCGGACGCCCGCTGTCGCCAGCACCGAACACCAGCCAACCCGGACGAGGCCCGTCATGACCGATCTCCCCAGCACCAGTCGCGTCGTCGTGATCGGCGGCGGCATCGTCGGGGTCAGCGTCGCGTACCACCTCACCCTGCGCGGGGTGAGCGACGTGGTGGTGCTCGAGCGCAAGCAGCTCACGTGCGGCACCACGTGGCACGCGGCCGGTCTCGTCGGTCAGCTGCGCGCCACGCACAACCTCACGCGCCTCGCGCAGTACACCACCAACCTGTTCGCCACGCTCGAGGACGAGACCGGCCAGGCCACCGGCTTCCGTGCGCGCGGCTCGGTCAGCGTCGCCCCCACCGAGGAGCGGTTCGAAGAACTGAAGCGCGGCGCGTCGATGGCCCGCGTGTTCGGCCTGCAGGTCGACATCATCGACCGCGACCGCATCGCGGAGCTCGTCCCGCTCGCCCGCGTCGACGACCTCGTCGGTGGTGTGCACCTGCCCAATGACGGCATCACCAACCCGATCGACACCACCCAGGCGCTCGCCAAGGGCGCTCGCTCGCGCGGCGCCCGCATCGCCGAGAACGTCAAGGTCACGCGCATCGTCGTCGAAGGCGGCCGCGCCGTCGGTGTCGAGTACGAACAGAACGGCGAGCGCGGCGAGATCCGCGCCGATGCGATCGTCAACGCCGCGGGCATGTGGGGCCGCGAGCTCGGCGACCAGGCGGGCGCCGTCGTGCCGCTGCACGCGGCCGAGCACTACTACATCGTCACCGAAGGGGTCGACGGCATCTCGCCCGACATGCCGGTGCTGCGCGACCCCGACGGCTGTGGCTACTTCAAGGAGGAGGCCGGCAAGCTGATGGTCGGCTGGTTCGAGCCGGTGGCGAAGCCCTGGGGCATGCTGGCCCATGGCCGTACCAGCACGATCCCCGAGGCCTTCGCGTTCGACTCGTTGCCGCCCGACTACGACCACCTCGCCCCGCTCGTCGAGGCCGCGACGCACCGCATGCCGCTGCTCGCCGAGAGCGGCATCCGTCTGTTCTTCAACGGCCCCGAGTCGTTCACCCCCGACGACCGCTACCTGCTCGGCCCGTCGCCCGACGTCGCCGGTCTCTACATGGCGTGCGGGTTCAACTCGATCGGCATCCAGTCGTCGGGCGGCGCCGGCAAGGTGCTCGCCGACTGGATCGTCGACGGCCGTCCGCCGATGGACCTGTGGGACGTCGACATCCGCCGCGTGATGCCGTTCCAGCGCAACCAGCAGTACCTGCACGACCGCACCGTCGAGGCACTGGGCCTGCTCTACGCGATGCACTGGCCGTTCTTCCAGCCCACCACCGCGCGCGGGGTGCGCCGCACCCCGTTCCACGACCGGCTGGCTGCACGCGGCGCGTGCTTCGGCGAGGTGGCCGGGTGGGAGCGCACCAACTGGTTCGCACCCGAGGGTGTCGAGCCGGTGTACGAGTACACCTACGGCAAGCAGAACTGGTTCGGGTACTCGGCCGACGAGCACCGCGCGGTGCGCGAGAACGTCGGCATGTTCGACCTGTCGTCGTTCGGCAAGTACCTGGTGCAGGGTCCCGACGCCGAGACCGCGCTGAACCGCGTCTGCGCCAACGACGTCGCCGTCCCCGTGGGCAAAATCGTGTACACGCAGTGGCTCGACGATCGCGGCGGCATCCAGGCCGACGTCACGATCACCCGCGAGGCCGACGACCGCTACCTCGTCGTCACCGCCGCGGCCACCCAGGTGCGCGACCTCGCCTACCTGCGCGACCACCTCCCGGCCGACGCACGGGTCACGGTCACCGACGTCACGTCCGGCATCTCCGTGCTCAGCGTGATGGGTCCGCGCGCTCGCGACCTGCTGCAGTCGCTCACCGTCGACGACCTCTCGAACGAGGCGTTCCCCTTCGGCACCAGCCGGATCATCGACCTCGCGTATGCACGCGTGCGTGCCAGCCGCATCACCTACGTCGGCGAGCTCGGCTGGGAGCTCTACATCCCGACCGAGTTCTCGCTCGGCGTGTTCGACGTGCTCGTCGAGGCCGGCCGCCCGTTCGACCTGCGCCACGCGGGCTACCACGCGCTCAACTCGCTGCGACTCGAGAAGGGCTACCGCCACTGGGGCCACGACATCTCACCGGACGAGACCCCGCTCGAGGCCGGCCTCGGCTTCGTGGTCGCGTGGGACAAGCCAGGGGGCTTCATCGGCCGTGACGCGCTGCTCGCCCAGAAGCAGGACGGCCTGCGCCAGCGGCTCGTGCAGTTCGCGCTCGACGACCCCGAGCAGCTGCTGTACCACAACGAGCCGATCTGGCGTGACGGCGAACTCGTCGGCCGTATCACCTCGGGCATGTACGGCCACACGATCGGCACCTGCCTCGGCATGGGCTACGTCGCTCGCCCCGACGGCGCACCGGTCGACGCGGCCTGGATCGACGCCGGCAGC
>WBZL01002621.1_pt1 | contig 17309 bp, 12 predicted proteins | sample 5204291 | NCBI WGS metagenome assembly WBZL01 (sample SAMN12344345, study PRJNA552823) | activated sludge metagenome | biome: Activated sludge suspended growth; feature: Nitrification reactor; material: Wastewater; isolation source: activated sludge from nitrification reactor of wastewater...
CGGGTTAGGCGCCAATGTCAAAAAATCCTCAGCAATGTCCGAGGGAGTTGTATCGGTGGAAAGATGCGAAAGGCAGGGTGAATAATGCGGCGACCAGGATACGTATCGCATCCCGTAAATGGTCTGTACGCCCAGGCCTTCTACTTCCTTTTCGATTTCTACGGGAAAATCCACGGTTATTCCCAAATAGACCGGCTCGGACAGGTCGATCACCAGGCTGTCGTCCACCGCCATACACCAATAGGCCTCCTGCGGGAATTCATCCCAGTCGTAAGGTGCAGCAACTTTATCTGTCATGTGATTGCTGATAAGGGCGCCCCGATTGCAGTACACGTCGTTGAACACCTGCCTGGACCACCAGATCTTGACCGGTTGGTGTTTGGCCCAGACGTAGATAAATACTCCACCGCTAATAAAGCAACCAGTATCTGAACCAAAATTAATCCTCGAAGTAACACCTATTATTTTTTTGGATAATTTTTTTTGGTAAATAAAATCTGTTGATCCTGCCCGCACCTCAAACACCGAATCAAAAGGGCTTGTGATCTCTGCTTCGCCGAATGCCGGATCGATATCCTCAGTAGCCAGCGTATCGTATCCCACCACGATGGAATCCCGGTTTCCGGCAGCGTCTTCAAACCAGATGGTGGCTTCGAACATGGCGGTGGGTTGGCCGTTTAGCCATACCTGAACGAGGAAGAGGATCGGGATGATTGTTTTGAACTTGTTTTTTATTCGCATCGGTTCAGGATTTGACCAGGTTAATCGAATAGATGCCGCCGTTGAACTGGGCGACCAGGGCATATACACCGGATTGAAGGGCAACGGTGGACTTGGTTTGCTGGTAAACGCCGGGCTGGAGGTCCGTTTCTTCTGCGATCAATTCGGCGTTGTTCCTGTCGGACAGGGAAATCAGCCAGATCTTCAGGTTACCGGTTTCACTTGTTTCATATTCATAAGTGAAGTTGTTTAAAAAAGGATTCGGGGCCAGGTCCTTGAAATCAAACGGCGGTACATCGGAAACGCAACTCAAGACGGGCAAAGTGAAGGCAAGCTCCCGGGTTTCAGCGTCCCCGCAGTCGTTTTCAACGGTCAGCTTGGCGGTATAAGTGTGGCCGCCTTGAAAGCCGTTGTCGTATTGATTGGGAAATTTGACGGATTGTGAAATGCAATAGACGCCGACCTGTTCGTTTACCCATCCGGTGCTGTGCACTAGATTGGCGCCTTCCAGAAATTCCAGCAAATACCAGGTTTCATTCATGCTGTGTTCAAAATGCAAACAATAATTGCAATCGTCGGCATTTTCAAAGGGCAAAATAGCGGCATTGGCTTTGGGCGGGTGGCAGGTATCGGTAATATCCTCAATGAATTCGCAGACGGTTTCCGTACTGAGGTGATCCAGGGCGCGCAGGATCTGCCCTTTGGTATAGGCCGAACAGCAATCGATATAACTGGAATAAGCCATGATATTATTGTTGTTGTATTCCCACTGGCAGCATGGGTAGGGTAAGCAAGGCAGATCCGGATCGCATGGGTCCTGAATGTCGACAACCCCATCCCCATTGTAATCGATTGGCGGCGGCAATGGGAAATGCGTGTCGTAAAAATAAACGTAGCATTGCCTGTCCTTTTCCTTGCCGATACCCGGCGATGAAAAGGTATCATCCACATCACCGTCGCAATTGAAATCGTAATCGAATCTGATTTCAGGCGTGTCACTAACAAAATCTTCTGCCCATGAATGCTCTAAATTCAAACAATGCCCCATTTCATGGTTAAAATTCCCGGGAGCAAAGTTTTCTACGGCAAGCCGGTTTCCGGATAGGGCGGCAACCCCTGTCGAACTTCCTACATATTCCGCAATGTAACAATTGTATTCGCTGGAGACATTGACGCCGAAATTGGCTTGGAAAAAGGAGTTAAGCTGCGACGCACTCGTATTCGTAGCTGTAGTACTGCAATGCACATACACCCCCGACAGCAGATACCGGAACGGCACGCAGTATCTGGTCTGGTCCAGCAGTACGCCCCAAGGGACCTGGTTCCACTGTTCCCGGTTATTCTCCAGACGGTCGTTGGCGCTGTTAATGAGGCTTTCAGCGACCTCGTATGCCTTTTCCGGCGAAATGGTCTCATTCCCCAACGGGTCCAGGGTGCCTTCGCAATTGTCATCCAGAAAAAAGTGGATGTTCACCCGGAGCCAGATCTTGGTGCAATTGTCGAATATCGTCTGTACGGTAAAGCAGTGGTCAAGTGATTCCGAAGGCGGCAGCAAATTCTGAGCGGGCTCTTCGGTCCCGCAGAGCTGAACGCCGTCCAGTTGTTGGCCCTGCGCAACGGTGTTAAGAACCAGGAAAAAAGCGATAAGGATTACCCCCCCCCCTACGGGAAAGGCTGGAAAAAAAGTCGACAAGGAGCATAGTATTAAGGTTTTAGTTACGAATCATCTTGAGGAATAGAAAATGTTCAGGTTCAAATATAAGGAAAATAGTGGCACCTGTCAAGGTTTTTAGCTTGTGATCGCCGCTAAAAAATTTAGCATTACAGAGATGACCAACTTTAACCAGAAGTTGGGTGATTTCGTCCCCAAAAAAGCCGTTAATCCCATTATCCTGAATGGTTGGCGCAATTTTCCCTTTCTTTGCAGTCATGAATTGGAAACAAAAACTGCCGATACCGTATTGGCTGGGCATCGTTATTGCCGTAGTCCTGGCAGTTATTTTCACCTTCAAATCCTATCTGGGGTACCTGCTGTGGAATGAGCAAAAGAACTTTTATTTTTCCAGAGAGTTCTTCCTGCACCTGACCAATTTCACCTTTTGGGCTTTTATCCTGCCGGTTGTCAACAGCGTGGTTATTCGTTACCGGATACAGTCGCCTTCCTGGCGGGAAAAGGGAATGGCCATCCTCGCCAGCCTGATTCTGGCGGCGTTACACGAGGTTATTACCAGCATCGAATATCATTTCCCTTACCACTACCTGGTCGAGGCTTATCCGCCGGAGAAGATCCATCGCCTGATCCGGATCTTCCCGTTTGCCTGGTTTCAGCGGTTGCTGGAATACTGGGTGCTGTATGCGATCCTGATGGCGGCCCATTACCAGAAGCAATTCCAGGCCAAGGCCCTTGAGCTGGCGCAGACCGAAAACCAGCTTTCGAATGCCCGGCTGAATGCCCTGAAACTGCAATTGCAACCCCATTTTCTGTTCAATACCCTGAATACCATTTCTTCCCTGATGGACATCGACGTGAAGAGCGCGCAGAAAGTGGTTTCGCGGCTGGGCGGCCTGCTGCGGTCGGTGCTCGACAAGGAAAAAGGCAACCTTATCCCGCTGGGGCAGGAATTTGAATTTGTCCGGAATTACCTCGATATCGAACAAATCCGGTTCAATGACCGGCTGGAGGTCAGATACGACCTGGAAGAAGGGATACACGATGCCCTTGTGCCCAGCCTCATCCTGCAGCCGCTGGTGGAAAATGCGATCAAACACGGTTTCGCAAGGCGGGTCGACAACGGCGCCATTGAGGTGAAAGCCAGAAACGATTCGGGGCTCATCATCATTACCGTCCGTGACGACGGAGAGGGCGCATCCCATACCGATGAGGATCTGTTTTCCGGCGGCATCGGCCTGCAAAACGTCAATAATCGCCTGGCGCTCATTTATGGCGAAAATGCCGGACTGACGGTCAAAAACCTTCCGGAAAGGGGGTTTGAAGCCCGGATTACGATCCCGTATCAGAAAGTATCGGACAAATAGACCGCTTTTTGCGTTCTTTCAATTATGAGGAAGATCAAAACCCTGATTGTTGACGACGAACCGCTGGCCAGGGCCCGCATCCGCAAGTTGCTGGAAGGTCACGACGATACCGTTGTAGTCGGCGAATGCAAGAACGGCAAGGAAGCGCTCCGCATGATCCCCGATTACAAGCCGGACCTTGTTTTTCTGGACATCCAGATGCCCGATTTCACCGGGTTTGACGTCCTGTCGAGGTCAGGGGTGACCAACCTGCCCTTTATCATTTTTGTAACGGCATTTGACCAATACGCTTTGAAAGCCTTCGACGTCCATGCCGTGGATTATTTGCTTAAACCTTATGACAATGAGCGGTTCAATCAGGCGCTCGATCACGCCCGCCAACAGATTGCCCTGAAGGATCAGGCCTCCCTGCACAAGCAAATGGTGGATCTGCTGGAAGCCTTCAGCGTCAAATCGGCCGCCGCGCCGCTCACGATTGAGGTCAGGGAGAAGGGCCGTACCCTCCGGTTTTCGGTACTCGATGTTTACTTCATGGAATCCAGGGGGAATTACGTCAAGCTGAATTTGGCCGACCAGAGCTTTTTGCTCCGCCAGACCCTCCAATCCCTGGAATCGTCCCTGACCGGATTGCCGTTTTTGCGGATTCACCGATCGGTCATCATCAATCAGAACTACCTTGAAAACTGCAAGTACACCGGCAACAACCAATACCAGTTCACCCTGAAAAACGGCCGCCAACTGGTGTCCGGCCGCAGCTTTCGGGAAGAGATCGAAAATTACCTGTCGGATTCCGGCCGGTAACCGCTCTTCCGCTCCGCCGTTCAGCCAACCGTATATCACTAAACGGCCCGTTGGTCACAAAACCTTTGCCTTCCCCTGCCGCAGCCCTTATTTTTAGGCCAGGAAATCACCTTGACTGTTTATTATGAAGAATTTATCCACACTTTTCCAGGCAATCTGCCTGGTGGCGCTACCCCTGTGGGCAGGCGCTCAAACCCAATTATTATCCACGCCCAATGCGAGCCAGAAGGCTTCCGTCAGCCAAACGGTAGGTCTCACGGACATGGAGGTTATTTACCACCGCCCGATGGTGAACAAGCGGGAGGTCTGGGGCAAACTGGTGCCCTACGGGCAAGTCTGGAGGGCCGGCGCCAACGACAATACGACCATCACCTTCAGCACCGATGTCATGGTTGAAGGGCAGCCCCTCGCAGCCGGCACCTACGGCCTGCATATGATTCCTAACGAAAAGGATTGTACGGTCATCTTTTCCAAAAACAATTCGGCCTGGGGCAGTTTTTCCTACAATCCCGCGGAAGATGCACTCCGGGTACCCGCCAAATTGACGGCTGCCGATCATTTTTACGAATACCTGACCTATGACTTCGAAGGCGTAAGCGCCGATGCAGCCACCTGCATGCTGTCATGGGGCGATAAATCCATTCCTTTCCAGGTCAAGGTCGATCTGGAAAACACGGTGGTGCCCAGCATTCGCCATCAGTTGCAGAATAAAGCCGGATTCAGCTGGCAGGGCTGGAATGAAGCCGCCAATTTCTGCCTGCAAAATGATTTTAACCACCAGGAAGCGCTGACCTGGGCAACCCGTTCGGTATTCATCCAGCCGACCCCGCAGAATATGCTGGTCAAAGCCCGACTGACGGGCAAGGTCAATAACCCCGGCAACGAGGCTGAAGCCCAAAAAACAGTGTTCGCCACCCTGGATCAGGATCTGCAGACCTTCCCGACAACCTGGCGCGAATACCACGCCGCAGCAACCTACGCCACACAGCAGGAAAACTGGGAAAAAGCCGTAAGCTGGGAACAGAAATCCGTGGATATGAGCCCCAATATGACCAATATGATGGCCCTTTCCGGGGTTTGGTCCAAGAAAGGGGATGAAACCAAGGCCAAAAAAATGAAAGCTGACGCGCTGGCGCGCGGGTCCAACACCGAGCTTAACAACTACGGTTACCAATTGCTCGGACAGGGGAATATGGCGGAGGCGATCGAAGTATTTGAAATGAACACCAAAAAGAACCCGACGGATCCCAATGTATGGGACAGCCTCGGTGAAGGATATTTCAACAACAACCAGAAGGACAAGGCCGCAGAAGCCTTCAAAAAATCATTGTCCCTCAATCCGCCGGCCAACGTCAAGGCCAACTCCCTGAAATTCCTGGAAGCCATGGGGGTAAAAGCGGATACGATTAAACCCTGAAAACGTCGATATTAGTTTGTTTTGATAATAAATTCAGGAATTTGGCAGAGTGGCCGGGAGCAATCCCGGTCGCTCCTTTACCCGGATCAGCGGCTGAAATCCGACTTGCCGCCCGTTTTTTCCAGCAACCGCGTATGCCTGATCTCCATATCATGGCCGAAGGCCTTGCACATATCATAAACGGTCAGCGCAGCGACCGACGCGCCGGTCAGGGCTTCCATCTCCACGCCCGTTTTAGCCGTAACCCGCACCGTACATTCGATCTCCACTTCTTTTTTTTCATTCAACCGGATATCAATGCCGATCTTGTCTATGGGCAGGGGATGGCATAACGGGATCAGGTCGCTTGTTTTTTTGACAGCCATGATGCCCGCCAGGATCGCCGTTTGAAAGACGGGGCCTTTCTTGGTGCGGATCTCCTCGTTTTCAAATTGTTTCAGGACGGCCTCATTGAGGACAACGACGCTTTGGGCGCGAGCCGTGCGCAAAGTGATCTGCTTATCGCCGACATCCACCATGGAGGGATTGCCGCGCTCATCGAGGTGGGAAAAAGATTCAGGTTGCATGGTATGGTTTACTTCAATTCGACACCCAAACCGGGTTTGTCGTTGGTATAAAGGTAGCCGTCTTTCAGGATAAATCCGCCGGAGACCACATCGCGGGCCAGGTCGAAGCTGCCGTCCAGGTCGAGGTAGCGGGTAGCCGGGCTGGCCAGGGCCAGGTGCAGCGCTGCCGAAATGCTGACGATGCTTTCGTCGTTGCACCCCCACATCAGGTCGAAATGGTGATCCTCGGCGATACCGGCGATCCGGCGGGCTTCATACAGGCCGCCGCACTTCATGAGCTTGATGTTGAAAATTCCGTAGGGATAGGGTTTTTGGGCCAGCTGAACGGCATTCACCGACGACAGGAGGTCTTCGTCGGCAGCGCATTTCTGGCGGAGTTCGGCCGGCAGTTCGCGCATCAGGTCCAGCTGCCCCGGAGGAAACGGCTGCTCGAAGAACTCAACGTCCAGTTGCTCGGTTTGTTTGGCAAAATACTGCAGGCTGCGGATATCGTACCCCTGGTTGGCGTCGATCCGGATCTTGACGGCCGGGCCTACCTTTTCGCGGAGCTTGGCGAGCAACATGATGTCCTGTTCGACATCCCTGCCGGTCTTCAGTTTGATGATCCGGAATCCGAGCTGAACATTGGCCTCCGCTTCTTCCAGGGTTTCCTGTACGGATTTGATGCCGATCGTGATCGACGTTGGCAATCCTTTGTGGACCCTGCCCCAGTAATCGGTCAGGGGAATGCCCAGAAACTTGGCGAACAGGTCGTGCATGGCAATGCCGACAGCCGCTCTGGCCGCCGGGAAACGCGACAAGTGGTTTTTGGTCCTTTGCAGAATAGCGTGGAAATAGCGCACATCCTGTTCAAGCACCAGGCTTTCCAGCACATCCTGCAAAACCGCAAGGCTTTCCTCAATGTGTTCGCCTGTCACAAAAGCGGCGGGCGAACCGGAGCCGATGCCGTACAGGCCCCGGTCGGTTTCCAGGTAAATGAAGAGATTTTCAACCGAACTGATGGTGCGGTAGGCAATGGTATACGGTTTGGTCAGTTCCAGGTTTTCTTTCCAGCAACGGGCACGAACGATCCTCATAACAGTGTTTTTACTGTTGCAAACTTAAGCTAAAATCTCATTTATTTAGCCTAAGTGCAGCGTCCATGCTGCTGCCGAATCCGGCAACCGGATGAATCTGGCTGATCTGATCGCAACCTACCGTCTCGCAAGGCAGGGAAATGCAGAAAACGCTTCCGCCTCCCAACTGGCTTTTGACGAAAATTTTGCCGTTCATCAACCGGATCACCTTCTGGCAGGTTGCCAGGCCGATCCCCGATCCCTCGTATTCCTGACGGGAATGCAGCCGGGTAAACATTTCGAAGATCCGGTGGTGAAATTCCGGCGATATGCCGATGCCGTTGTCCTTGAAATCCAGGTGCAGGACCCCGTCGCTGACATGGTGCGTAATTTTTACAATCGGCGGAGTGCTCTTATTGTACTTGATACCGTTTTCGATCAGGTGTTTGAAGATCAGGAACATCATGGTGTCCGACCCCATGATCGCCGGTAACGGTCCGATCTCCACGCTGGCCGATTTTTGTTCAATCAGGTCGCCGATCGCTTCAACGGCCTGCCCGGCAACGTGCACCAGGTTCACCGGTTTGGGGGCCGTATGGTCTTGCCCCAACCGCGTGAAGGTCATCACATCCTCGATCAGCGTATAAAGGTGTTTGGTGCTATGGATAATATACCTGGCGTGGTCCTTGAGCTCGGAGTCTGGATGATCGCGTTCCAGCTTTTTCTCCAGCAACCCGGCGAAACTCACGATATTCCGGATCGGTTCTTTAAGGTCGTGGGAAGCCATCCGGGCAAATTGCTCCAACTCTATATTGGAAGCTTTCAGGTCTTCATTGAGGTGCTTGAGATCGCTTGTTTTTTCCAGGATGGTTTTTTCCAGCAGCCGGCCTTGCTGGGCTTTTGATTTGTAGTTCAGCCAGAATGTCAGGATGATGCCGACCCCCAGGATGATGATGATCACGCTGGTTTTCAAAAGCAGCTTATTGTTGTTGAGTTTTAACAGGTTAGTCTCATTCTCTTTTTTCAGCAGTTCATTTTCAGCGTCTTTCTGGGCGACCTGAAAGACGAGTTCGTTCTGGGCGAAAATCTGGTTTTTTTCCCGGTTGGACAGGCTGTCTTTCAAAGCGAACAGCGAATCGGCGGCGGCCAGCGCCAGGACCGGCCGGTAGGTCTTTTCGTAAATCTTTTTCAGCAAGCCGTAGCAATTGGATTGCGTGGGCAGATCATGGACTTTTTTGGCTATGCCCAGGCTCTGTTTCAATGCTTCTTCGGCCAGGCTGAATTCTTTCCTTTTTTCATAAATTTCGGCTTTTTGATAAATGCATCCCGCCAGAAAATAAGCGTTTCCGGATTTTTTCATCAGCTCCTCTGCCAGTTTTAGCCTGGCCAGTGAAGCTTCGGTTTTATTTTCATCCAGGAGAAAGCCGGCCATATTCAATTCGATGTTGGCCTGGACGTAATAGTCGTTCATGCACCTGGCCAGGGCGCCGGCCTTATCGTATAGTTGTTTTGCCTTGGTCGTATCGCCCGTTTTTTGGGCGTAGGCGCCTTCGATCATGGCTACGGTGATCAGGATTGTCGTATCTTTTGAGTGCCTGGTAAGGTCGACGGCTTCCCGGATATAAGCTTCAGCATGGACCCGGTTGTTGAGATTGAGGTGCAGTTCCGCTATGTTGCTGAGGAACAAGATCCGGACCAGCAGCTGGTTTTCAGGGCAATAGGCCAGGGCTTTCTGCAGGTACGCCAATGCAGTAGGATAGTCATTCATAATACTGATGGCGATATCATTGTTGGTCACCGCGATCAGGAAACTGTCCTGAATATTCTCGGCAATACTGAGTGCGTGGCGGTTCAATTGGATGGCTTCTGCGGGCTGGTTTCGAAGAATGTAAAATATGCCCTCCAGGTTAAGGGCCCTCGAGATGCCTTTTGGATAAGAGAATTTTTCTGCGAGTGTCCGGGCCTTTCTGGCATATTCCAGGCTTGCATCAAGGTCAACGCGGTGAAGTTCCCAACTTAATTCATTGAGCCGATCGACTTTATGGCTATCCGGCGGAGCTTCGTCAAGGCTTTCTTTCAGCGCCTCAATGCGGCGGCTTTGCGCATGGCTTATGCAAACGCCGAGGCACATGAACATAGTAAGGAACAGCAAACTTTTTAGGCGGTTGACACAAGTCTCCATCACTTCGGGCTGTTAAGCACGGATTACCCAGTACAAGTCTAAGGATTAAAAGGGAGAGTGAAATTGTTGAGGGGGGAGGAGTGCACCTGACACACTAAGTGCATAAACCTCTTACAAAGCAAAGGTAATAAATATTATATTGTTTTATATTACAAATACCCGATAATTTTTTGCGAAGCTTTCCTGCGGGGCCTACCAACCGTCGCAACCGATGGGCGATCCGTCGGGTAATGCCGGGATATCGGGCGCTTTGTAGTCTTCCGGATGCTCGAAGAAATGGCCGATGCGGCGGATCAAAGCGAAATTATGAGCTTTTTGCGCTTCCGTTTGATTGCCGCCTGACCTGGCCTCCAGCTCTGCGCGGATCTTATCCAGCTGGTACAAGGCCAGGGCGCTGACTTGCGGCGCGGCGTCATTGTCGGCGGCGACCTGGATGAGCTGGGCAACCGTCAGGAATTCTACGGTCCGGCCTATTTCCTGGCTGAGGCCTTTAGCCGCTCCGGCTGATGGATTTCTTCCCGCTTTCCATAGCCGGTCCATGATTTCCTCCGGCCCCGGCGCATCCCTTCCCGCAGCCTGCTGCTCGACCAGGCGGGCCAGTCGTTCGGTGTTGAGCAGGAAGGAGATCGTATGCTGAGCCGAACTTTCGGCAGCGCCAAGCGGATCAAACACGGAGCCTGTCCTGTTTTTAAACAATTCCCGGTCGCGCCGGTACCCGGGCGGTTGCGGCGGGATCAATTTGACGATTTGGTCCGGCAAGGCCAGATAATCGGCCGTAAGGGTCTCAAGCAAGGCGTTCAGGGCGGTGCGTTGGGTAGCGCCGTCCAGCGGTTCGTTAGCGGGTTGCCCATCTCCCCGGACGGCATAGGTATAATTGACGCCGCCGACCACTTTGGCCGCCGCTTCGATCTGGTATCGCGGCATCAGATAAAGCGGAACCAGGATATTTTCCAGGGTAGCCATCGGTGTGCCGGCAGGGATATTGTTTTCGCTGAAATTGGTCAGTGCCGCCTTGCGCAACTGGATGAGCCGTTTCAGTTCGGCGGCGGCGGATTTGCCATTGTCCCACAAATGCGTGAAAGGGTGGGCGCTGGAAGCCGGCCGGCCATCCTGGTCGGTCAGGTAGAACAACCCCATCTTGATGTTGGCGGAAAGGATATCATTCAACGCTTTTTTCTCATCGGTCCCCTTCGCGAAATCCTGATATCCGTAGAGGATGGCGCGCTTGTCCCATTCGCCGATGCCGGTATCGTAAGCCTGAGAGAAATCGATGCTGCCGTCGTCCTTCAGGGTGATATAGGGATGCGGGTAATCCATCACGGAAGCCCTGTTGTTGTAGCTGGAAGCATAATTGTGGGCCAGCCCCAGGGTATGGCCGACCTCGTGGGCCGATAGCTGCCGAAGGCGGGCCAGCGCCATTTCCATCATGCGCGGATCAGGGTTCGTGCCGTCCTCATAGGCGTCAATGAGCCCCTGGGCGATCATAAAATCCTGGCGGACGCGCAGCGAACCGAGCAGCACATGGCCCTTGATGATCTCGCCGGTGCGGGGATCCACTACCGAACTGCCGTACGACCACCCCCTGGTGGAACGGTGTACCCAGTTGATCATGTTGTACCGAACGTCCATGGGGTCGGCGCCTTCGGGCAGGATCTCCACCCGGAATGCATCCTTGTAACCGGCGGCGGTATAGGCCTGGTTCCACCAGCGGGCGCCTTCCAGCAAGGCGGAGCGGACGGGCTCGGGAGTCCCCCGGTCCAGGTAGTAGATGATCGGCTTGACCGGCTCGCTGAGCGGGGCCGAAGGGTCTTTTTTCTCCAGCCGGTGGCGGGTGATAAAGCGCTTGACCAGCGGCTGATCGATCGGGGTGGCGTAGTCATAGTAGCTTGTCGGGAAATAACCGCTGCGCGGGTCGTATTCCCGGGGTGTATACCCGGCATCCGGCAATTCGACGAACGAATGATGTTCGCGGACGGTCACCGACTCGGGCGACGGCGTTACGGACCGGATCCAGGCCCCTTTCGGGTCGCCGGTAAAGGTCAGGATGGTTTCAAATTCGGAGTTTTTGGGGAAGTTCCGGGTGCGATCCAGGTAAATGGCCGACCGGTTGGCGTCCACTTTATACGTCCCCTGGTTGCTGGTCCTGAGCCGGTCGGCCACATTGTGCGCGTCCTCCATCAGGAAAGGCGTCAGGTCGATCAGGGCTTTATCGCCTTCAGCGGCTTCCACTTTAAACCCGTACAATACCGATTGTGCAAAGGCTTCGGCGACGCTGGCCTTTTCATCCGGGTTATCGCTGTTCGCCCGGTAGTCGTAGTTGGGCTGCACCAACAGGACCTTGGGGCCTATCCGGCTGAATTTGACCACCCGGTCGCGCCCGAGCTGGTTGCGATCCAGGCCGATGTCATTCGAACCCACTCCGGCCGACAGGGAGTTGATGTACAAAAACTCCGTATCCCATTTATCAACCTCCAGCCAGATCTTTCCGGCTGTTTCATCCCAGTAAAAATTGAAAAAACCCTTGAACGCCTTCCAATCGGCTGTTTTCTGGCTGATGGTCTGGGCAGGTTCGGCTTTCCTGGCCGCTGCCGGCTGTTGGGCGCCCAGCGTTATTACGGTCAATAACGCGATAAAGAAGGGTAAAACGAATTTTTTCATATCGGATCGGTATGTGGATGATTGCAAAGGTATTAATTGAGTCCGTAAACCTGCGCTACCCATCGGGGCAAATCGTAACTTTGCCCCATAATAATCGACCATATGGATTGGAGCGCTTATGTCATTGCGATTGCCGGCAGTGCGATTGCCGGGGCTATCAACACCCTCGCCGGCAATGGGTCCGCCATTACCCTGACCATCCTGACGGAAGTGCTGGGCCTGCCGCCGACCCTGGCCAACGGCACCAACCGCGTAGGCGTATTCACCCAATCCGCCGCGAGCACCTTCGCTTTTTACAGAAACGGGCGACTGGACCTGAGCCATTCCAAAATCTATATCGCTTTTACCCTGATCGGTGCGGTGGCCGGCGCGCTGCTGGCTACCGTGGTGAGCAACGACCAATTCCGGGGCGTATTCCGGTTCCTGATGGTATTCATGTTATTGGTGACGCTGGTCAAACCAAGCCGTTGGCTGCGGGAGACCGAGGCGCCCGCCAACCCCAACCCCTGGATTGCCGGCCCGCTGTTCATCGGTCTGGGGTTCTACGGCGGCTTCATCCAGATGGGGATGGGGATCTTTTTCCTGGCAGCTACCGTTCTGGGCGCCCGTTTCAGCCTCATTGATGCCAACGTGATGAAAAGCGTGATCGTCTGTTTTCTTACCCTGATCGCTATCATCATCTTCCAATGGCGCGGTCTGATCGACTGGAAGATCGGCGGCCTGATGGCCATCGGCCAAACGATCGGGGGATACTATACCGCGCGGTTTGCCTCCCGCTATCCGAAAGCCAATCTCTGGGCGTATCGCCTGCTGATCGTCATGATCATTATCGCGATCCTGATGCTGTTCGACCTCTTCTGACCCGGCCTTTCTTTGGGAAAAAATCCGGAACTGCCCTTGGAAAAGCAAAAAACGCTTTTTGAGTAGAGTAATCAGTGTTGAAGCGGTTAAAATCGGAATCCATTTAAATTTTTGATCATCAGCTATTTGTGAAAGTTATTCGTTTGTGGCCGAATACAAACGGCTACAAACGAATACAAACGACATTAACCGGCTTGTGAACGACTCCTGCTTCCGGCCGCCCCTACCTTTGCCATGTCAGTTGACAACAACAGCGGCCGCGATTAATCAGATGGTTTAATTTTAAAATCGAAGTAACATGAATAACATGCGCAACCATGTCCAGCTTATCGGCAGCCTCGGCAAAGAGGTGGAGTACAAACAGCTCGAGAACGGTAACGCAATCGCAAGGGTTTCCATCGCGACCAAGGAAGTGTTCAAGAACAACCAGGGAGAACGCATTGTCGACCTGCAGTGGCACCATCTGGTCGGGTGGGGCAAGATCGCCGAGATCATGCATGTATTGATGAAAAAGGGCAAAGAAGTGGCCATTCAGGGGAAACTGACCCACCGGAGCTTCGACGACCCCGAAGGAAATACCCGTTACTTATCCGAAATCATCGTGAATGAATTTATGGTACTGAACTGAAACGTCAACGCGCAATCTCTTTTTAACTTGATGGATAGAACGATCCGTCCATTTCAAATCATGTAAAAATTTTTCCATCATGAACGGACTTAAAAACAGCATCCTGCTCATCGGCAACCTGGGCCGCGACCCCGAAACCAAAACGCTCGAAAGCGGCCGCGCATTTGCCCGGTTTACCATGGCCACCAGTGAAAGCTATCGCAACGCCAACGGCGACAAGGTTACCTCCACCCAATGGCACAATATCGTAGCCTGGGGCAAAACGGCCGAAGTTGCCGGCAACCTGCTCAAAAAAGGCAAGGAAGTGGCCGTAAGGGGTAAGCTAACCTACCGAAACTACAAGGACAAGGAAGGCATCGACCGGTCGATACCGGAAGTGGTGGTCGATGAGTTTGCCCTCCTGAGCAAGCCGTAAGGCCTCCATTCCATGAACATGAGCGCTTATCCGGAACCTGATCCTGCGCAGTCAGGCTGACGGTCCCCGGATAAGCGCCTGACCCCGGAAACGCGCACCTGAAACCCTGAAACATCGCGGACAGTCAGGACTTTCCTATGTTTTCTTCCGATTGCACACTGTCCGTGGGCCCCATTCCAATAGATACCCGGTTGCACCTGCACCGGGTATTTTAATTTCGCAATAGGGGTATGGGGGGATTGAACCCATCTTAATTAAAAAAATGTTCATTTTCGAACACTTTGAAGCAACCTTTTAATGAGCACCTTATCTTTGTAGGAAAATGAGCCCACCCGGCGGCTTGGATTAACACAAGGATTCCTGGAAGTCATGCATTGGTATGAGAGAAAACGCTAAGATTTTAATTGTCGACGATGAAGAAGACATCCTGTTAAGTCTGCAACTTTTATTGAGCCGGCACTTCAGTTCGGTTCAGGTTGAATCAAACCCCTTCCAGCTCCCCAGATTACTCCGCAATGAAAATTACGACCTCATCCTCCTGGACATGAATTTCAAAAAGGGGGATACCAGCGGACAGGATGGCATTACCTGGTTAAAAAAGGTGGTAGAATTGGCGCCTAACACCAGCATCATCATGATTACCGCCTACGCCGATGTCAAAACGGCTGTGGAAGCCATCCGCGCGGGCGCTGCAGATTTTATCGAAAAACCCTGGCGCAATGAAAAGTTGCTGGCCACTATCCATGCCGCGTTGCGGTTGACGCAGACCCGGCAGGAGGTACGGCAATTGGAAGAAAGGCAGCAGGCGTTAAACAGCGTTCTGGATCAGCCGTTCGGCGAGATCATAGGGCATTCGGGGCCGATGCAGCAGGTCTTTCAGCTGATAGAAAAAGTTGCCAAAACGGAAGCCAATGTCCTCATCCTGGGCGAAAACGGTACGGGAAAGGAATTGGTGGCACGCGCCATCCACCGCCAGTCCAATCGCGCGAAATCGGCTTTTATCGGGGTTGACCTGGGCGCCATACCCGATACCCTGTTCGAAAGCGAATTGTTCGGACATAAAAAAGGCGCCTTCACAGACGCGCACGAGGACCGGCCCGGCCGTTTCGAAATTGCCTCCGGCGGCACCCTTTTCCTGGATGAGATCGGTAACCTGTCGCTGCCGTTGCAGGCCAAACTGCTGACCGCGCTGCAAAACCGCGAATTGCGGCGGGTAGGTTCCAACCAACCCATCCCCATTGATATCCGCCTCATCTGCGCAACCAACATGCCGCTTTACGATATGGTCGGCGAGCACGACTTCCGGCAAGACCTCCTCTACCGCATCAATACCGTAGAGATCAAACTGCCGCCTTTGCGCGACCGCCGGGAAGATATCCCTTTGCTGCTCGATCATTATCTGAATATCTTCGCCAAGAAATACCAGAAAACAGGACTGGGGATCCAGTCGGATTCCGTCAAGCAACTGCAGGCTTATTTCTGGCCGGGAAATATCAGAGAGCTGTCGCATGCCGTCGAAAGGGCTGTCATCTTGTCAGATGGCAATACATTGACAATCAATGACTTTATTCTGCCTACCGGAACCGGCGACCCAATGGAGGACGGTGGTGAATCGGACCCCGACTCCTTTAATCTGGCGGAACTGGAACGCTGGGCGATCCGGAAGTCCATGACCAAACACGGCGGGAATATCAGCAAGGCTGCCGATGAACTCGGGCTTACCCGCGCCGCCCTCTATCGCCGATTGTCCAAACACGATCTCTGATTTATGCTGCATCGCTTTCGAACCAAGGTCATCGTTCGCGTAACTATCCTGCTGGGGTTGATCACAGGACTTGCCTTCAGCCTGGCGGAAAGCAACTGGCTGGTAGCCGGTTTTATAGCCCTGTTCACCGGCGTAGCGGTCGGCAACCTTATTTTCTTTGTCAATCAGACCAACCGGGACCTGGCCAATTTCTTCTCTTCCGTAAAATACAATGACTTTACCACCACCGGATCCGCCGGCCATCAGGGAGACCATTTTAACGAGCTCCATAAGGGGTTCAATCTCGTAAACCGGAAATTTCAGGAGATCCGGGCGGAGAAGGAAGCCAATCACCAATTCATGCAAACCATCGTCGAGCATATCAATATCGGCCTGCTTTGCGTAAATGAGAACGGTGATGTGATCCTGATGAACAAGGCGCTCCAGCGACTCCTGCACAAATCCTATCTCGTGCACCTCGACGGCCTGTCCGCTATCGACGAATCGCTGGAAAAAATGGTGCGTTCACTGCGGCCCGGAGACCGTGAACTGGTCAAGCTCAATATCGAAAACAAACTCCTGCAACTGGCCATTCAGTACGAGGAGATCAAACTGAATCGCCAGCTCATCCGGCTGTATTCCTTTCAGAATATCCAGGGCGAACTGGAAGCGCAGGAACTGGAAGCCTGGCAAAAGCTCATCCGTATCCTCACCCATGAGATCATGAACTCCGTTGCCCCGATTGCCTCCCTCAGCTCAACCCTCCGGGAAATCGTCAACGGCAGCGGTGAACTGGATGAAGGGGCACTGGGTATGGTGCGCAACTCCCTGGGCGTGATCCAGAAGCGAAGCGAAGGCCTCCTTGATTTTACAGAAACCTACCGGAGCCTGACCCGCGTACCGCCCCCGAAGTTTCAGCTGATCGACGGAAAGGCCCTCCTCCAGGAAACGCATACTCTTTTTGTTCCTGAAATGAAGGAAAAGAAGATCGATTTCATCCTGCACCTCCCGCCTGGCGATGTTAACTTCCAGGGCGACCCCAACCTGCTGGAACAGGTGCTCATCAACCTCATCAAAAATGCCAAGGATGCGGTACTGGATGTCGATAATCCCAGGGTTGACCTTCACCTTCAGAAAAGCGCCAACGAAAAGGTCATGGTCATGGTAGCCGACAACGGCAGCGGCATACCCCCCGAAGCCATGGAGCAGATCTTCGTGCCCTTTTA
>WBZL01002622.1_pt1 | contig 17306 bp, 10 predicted proteins | sample 5204291 | NCBI WGS metagenome assembly WBZL01 (sample SAMN12344345, study PRJNA552823) | activated sludge metagenome | biome: Activated sludge suspended growth; feature: Nitrification reactor; material: Wastewater; isolation source: activated sludge from nitrification reactor of wastewater...
GGGCCTCGCGGCCATCGGCACCGCGGCCAACCTGGGCGCGATCGTGCGCGCCAACGACACGCGCGCCGAGGTCGCCGACCAGGTGGTGTCGCTCGGCGGCGAGTTCGTCAAGGTCGACTACGAGGAGGAAGGCTCGGGCGGCGGCGGCTACGCCAAGGTGATGAGCGAGGGCTTCCAGGCCGCTCAGCGCGAGATGTACGCCAAGCAGGCGCGCGAGGTCGACATCATCATCACCACCGCGCTGATCCCCGGCAAGCCGGCGCCCAAGCTGATCACCGCCGAGATGGTCAAGACCATGAAGCCCGGCAGCGTGATCGTCGACATGGCGGCCGAGCAGGGCGGCAACTGCGAGCTCACCGAGCCCGGCCAGGCGGTCGTCCGGCACGGCGTCACGATCATCGGCTACACCGACCTGGCCAGCCGGCTGGCCAAGCAGAGCTCGACGCTGTACGCCAACAACCTGCTGCGCCTGACCGAGGAGCTGTGCAAGACCAAGGACGGCCTCGTCAACGTCAACTTCGAGGACGACGCGATCCGCGGCCTCACGGTCATCAAGGACGGCGAGGTCACCTGGCCGCCGCCGCCGATCAAGATGCCGGCGGCGCCGCCCAAGCCGCCGGCCGCCGCGGTCGCGGCGCCCAAGGCCTCGGGCCACGGCCACGGCGGCGGCGAGCCGATGTCGGGCCAGTCGCTGGCCACCGTGTTCGGGATCGGCGCGGTGCTGTTCCTGCTGGTCGGGGTGTACGCGCCGGCGAGCTTCCTGTCGCACTTCACCGTCTTCGTGCTGGCGTGCTTCGTCGGCTACATGGTGGTGTGGAACGTCACGCCCTCGCTGCACACGCCGCTGATGAGCGTGACCAACGCGATCTCCTCGATCATCGCCATCGGCGCGCTGATCCAGGTGGCGCCGCCGCTGACCGGCGGCACCATGGATCGGCCGAACACGCTGATCCTCGGCCTGGCGGTGTTCTCGCTGGTGCTCACCGCCATCAACATGTTCGGCGGCTTCGCGGTCACGCGTCGCATGCTGGCGATGTTCCGCAAGTGAGGGGGCGAAGATGACTGCAAGCCTTGCCACGGTCGCCTACATCGGCGCGACCATCCTCTTCATCCTCAGCCTGGGCGGATTGTCCAACCCCGAGACCGCGCGTCGCGGCAACGTCTTCGGCATCATCGGCATGACCATCGCGGTGCTGGCCACGGTGCTGGGCCCGCGCGTCACGCCCGGCGGCTACGCGTGGATCATCGGCGCGCTGGTCGTCGGCGGCAGCATCGGCCTGTACGCGGCCAAGACGGTGCAGATGACGCAGATGCCCGAGCTGGTGGCGCTGATGCACAGCCTGGTCGGCCTGGCCGCCTGCCTGGTCGGCTTCGCGAGCTACGTCGACACCTCCACCGTGTTCCCGACGCCGGCCGAGAAGAGCATCCACGAGATCGAGATCTACGTGGGCATCCTGATTGGTGCGGTGACCTTCTCGGGGTCGATCATCGCGTTCGGCAAGCTCTCGGGCAAGATCGGCGGCAAGCCGATGCTGCTGCCCGGACGGCACTGGATCAACCTGCTCGGGCTGCTGGTGGTCATCTGGTTCGGACGGGTGTTCCTCAACGCGCACGACATCCAGGCCGGCATGCTGCCGCTGCTGGTGATGACCGTGATCGCGCTGCTCTTCGGCATCCACATGGTGATGGCCATCGGCGGCGCCGACATGCCGGTGGTGGTGTCGATGCTCAACAGCTACTCGGGCTGGGCGGCGGCGGCCACCGGCTTCATGCTGAGCAACGACCTGCTGATCGTCGTCGGTGCGCTGGTGGGCAGCTCGGGCGCGATCCTCAGCTACATCATGTGCCGGGCGATGAACCGCAACTTCATCAGCGTGATCGCCGGCGGCTTCGGCACCGGAGGCGGCACGCCGGCGGCAGCCGCGGGCGGTGCGCAGCCGGCCGGCGAGGTGTCGCCGATCGCCGCGGCCGAGACGGCCGAGCTGCTGAAGGAGGCCAAGAACGTCATCATCGTGCCGGGCTATGGCATGGCGGTGGCGCAGGCCCAGCACACGGTCTACGAGATCACCAAGCTGCTGCGCGAGAAGGGCGTCAACGTGCGCTTCGGCATCCACCCGGTGGCCGGGCGCATGCCCGGGCACATGAACGTGCTGCTGGCCGAGGCCAAGGTGCCCTACGACATCGTGCTGGAGATGGACGAGATCAACGACGACTTCCCGTCCTCCGACGTCTCGATGGTCATCGGCGCCAACGACATCGTCAACCCGGCCGCGCAGGACGACCCCACCAGCCCGATCGCCGGCATGCCGGTGCTCGAAGTCTGGAAGGCCAAGACCTCGATCGTGATGAAGCGCAGCATGGCCAGCGGCTATGCCGGCGTCGACAACCCGTTGTTCTACAAGGACAACAACCGCATGTTGTTCGGCGACGCGAAGAAGATGCTCGACGAGGTGCTGACGGCGTTGAAGGCCTGAGCCACGCCCCGACCGGCGCCGCCGGGCGTGTGGCGCCGGTGCCTCCCGCGGGTCGAGCAAGCGCCGGGTTCGGCCCGGGGAGGCTGCGACGCCGCCGCGGCTGCCATCCGGCGCCGTGGCGGCCGACTGCAGTCAACCGGCCGTGTCCCGAGGCAGATCCTGGCCCCAACGCCGCCGCTCCTCGCGCAGCCGGAAGCGCTGGCGATAGGCCGCCGGCGTCAGGCCGGTCGCGCGGCGGAACGCGGTCCGCAGCATCACCACGTCGCGCCACCCGCAGCGCTCGGCGATGCCCTCCACGGGCAGGTAGGTGGTCTCCAGCAGCATGCGCGCGCGCGTCACGCGCAGGCCGTGCAGCATCTGCAGCGGGGTGCAGCCGAATGCCGACGAGAAGTGCCGCAGCAGCGACCGCTCGCTGATCGCGGCCGCCTGCGCGGTGGCAGCCAGGCTGTAGGGCTCGTGCAGATGATCCTCCAGCCAGCGCCGCGCCCGCTCGAGCGCGCCCGGGCCGACGCGTGATCGGCTCTCCAGCGCCACGGCTTCGGCCAGGCGCTGGCGCTCGGGGGCGTGCAGCAGCACCGCGCGTGCCGCCTCGGCCAGGTCGTCGACGCCGCAGGCCTTCAGCGCGAGTAAGGCCACCTCGGTGGCCAGCACGGGCGAGTCGGTGCTCCATACCCGGTCCTGCAGCGCATAGGCATCGCCGGGGGCCAGCCGCATCGATGGCGCGTGCCGCTTCGTGGCGACGACGAAGGGCCACGGCACGGCGGCCAGGCGCCCCTCGAGCAGCCCGGCCTCGCCGAGCAGCGCCACGCCGGTGTAGAGCGCGAGCACCTGGCCACCGGCCTCATGGATGCCGCGCAGCCGGTCGCAGGCGGCGCGGTCGCGGTGGACGAGGCGGTTCAGGTGCGGGCCGTTGCGTGCGCGCCAGCCGGAGACGACCACCAGATCGGGCCGCGCCCGACGCCGCCCGGCGCCGGGTCGCTGGCGCACGGCCCGGCCATCGGGGGCGGTCCACTGCCAGCCCAGCGGCAGGGGCCGCGCGCCGCGCTGTGCGGCCAGGTCGTTGAGCAGGCCCAGCACGTCGACGATCGCCGCGGCAGGGCCTTCCAGCATGTCGGCGGTGTGCAGGAACTCCACATGGACCGCGGGCGTCGAGGGTGTGCGCACCTGGCGATATTGCCACCAAGGTTGGCGGCTTGGGCGCTGGTGATCCCTGGCGATGCACTCGTACAGTCGTCCGGTCCCAGGCCGGAGACCCGCATGACACCGCTCTCGAAGTGCCTCGATCGCCGCGCCGTGCTGAGCCTGGCCGTGGCGTCCTGCTGCCCCGGACTGGGCCGCGCGCAGTCGAGCTTCCCGTCGCGCGTGGTCACGCTGGTCGTGCCCTACACCGCCGGCGGATCGTCGGACATCGGCGCGCGCATGATCAACACCGAGATGGGCCGCCAGCTCGGACAGACGGTGGTCGTCGACAACGTGGGCGGCGCGGGCGGGGCGCTCGGTGTGCAGAAGGTGGCGCGCGCAGCGGCCGACGGGCACACCCTGTTGTTCGGCTCCCTGAGCGAGGCGCTGCTGGTGCCGCTGATCAACCCAGCGGTCGGCTACAAGGTGGACGACCTGCTGCCGGTGGCCTACACCGGCGGCACGCCGGTGGTCTTCGTCACACGACCTGATTTCCCTGCGTCGACGATGGACGAGTTCATCGCCCTGGCGAAGAAGAACCCCGGCAAGTTCACCTACGGCTCGCCGGGCATGGGCACCTTCCAGCACGTGATGGGCGAGGCCTTCAAGGCCCGCGCCGGCGTGTTCATGGTCCACATCCCGTACAGGGGCGGGGCGCAGATCATCAGTGACGTGGTCGGCGGTCAGATCGACGTCGGCATCACGTCGGCCGTGAATGCGGCCGGCTTCATCGGCGGGGGACGTCTCAAGGCGATCGGCGTGTCGCGGGCCACGCGGCTGGCGGCGATACCGACGGCACAGCCGTTCGGCGAGTCCAAGGTCCTGCGCGGGATGGAGCTGGCGACCTGGGGCGTGATCTATGCGCCCGCGGGAACGCCCGAAGCGGTCGTGAAGCAGCTCAATGCCGCGATCAACGCGGCCCTCATGACCCCCGCCAACGTCACGGCTCGGGCGCGCTTCGGCGCCGAGCTCGCGACCACGCTGACGCCGGCACAGTGCCGTGACTTCGTGATGGCCGAACTGGCGAAGTACCGGCCGATCGTCAAGAGCATCCGCTTCGAATGACCCCCGCGGGGCGCACGCCGCCGCGTCGGCGCATGCCTCGGCCGATCGTCGCGCCCGATGCCGGCGCCATGCGGCCTCGGCGCGCCTGAAGGCCTTGCGCCATGGTCCTGTCCGGATTCCCGCGCCGCTGCTACACGCCGCACGCGACGCCGATCGAACCGCTGCCGCGCTTCAGTGCCGCCCTGGCGTCGAGCTGCCCGCATGGCGAGGGCCCCGAGGTGTGGATCAAGCGGGACGACCAGCTCGGGCTCTTTCCGGGCGGGAACAAGACCCGCAAGCTGGAGTTCCTGGTGACCGATGCGCCGGCGCAGGGGGCCGACACCCTGATCACCTGCGGCGCGCCGCAGACCAATCACTGCCGACTCACGCTGGCCGCCGCGCGACGGGAAGGCCTGCGGTGCCGCCTGGTGATCGAGGAACGCATCCCCGGCAGCTGCGCCGCCGACGCCCGCGGCAACCACTTCCTGTTCCGGATGATCAGCGTGGACGCGACACGGTGGTCGCGGCAGGCACCGACCTGGCCGCGGCGATGGCCCGCGAGGCCGAAGCACTGCGAGCTGCCGGAGGTCGCGCCAGCGTGATCCCGGTCGGAGGGTCCAGCGCGCTGGGCGGCCTCGGCTACGTCGCGTGTGCACGGGAGCTGCAGAAACAAGTCGCCGACCAGGGCTTGCACTTCGACCGAGTGGTGCTGGGTTCGGGCAGCGCAGGCACGCACGGGGGCCTGCGGGCCGGCTTCCTGGGGCTCGGCATCGCGACCGCCGTCACAGGGATCGGCGTGAGCCCCCGACCCCGATGCGCAGGGCCCGCTCGTGCATGCCGAGGCGCAGGCCATCGTCGACCTGTGGGGGCGGGCTTCGACGGTTCGCGCGCCGCGGTGCTCGGCGGCGGCGGTTACTGGCAGCCCGGGTCCTCGGTGCCGAATGCGGCGATGGTCGAGGCGGTGCAGCTGCTGGCACGCTCCGAAGGGATGCTGCTCGATCCGGTGTACACCGGCAAGGTCATGGCCGGCCTGATCGGCATGGCGCGTCGCGGTGAGGTGGGTGCCCGCGAGCGCGTGCTGTTTCTGCACACCGGGGGCTTGCCGGTGCTCTACGCCTACGAAGACGCGGTGTTGGGCGACGTCGCCCCGGGCTGATCCGCCGCCCTGGCTGCGGCCGCGCGCCGGTCTCCCTGTCCACCGGCCCACCGGTCCGGCCAGCCATGCCGCCGCGCTGCCATGCGCGCCCGCGTAGGGCGACGGATTCGCGCCTGCGCAGCGCGACGTATGCGCGCCTGCGCCGGGCGCCTACCCGCGCCCGCCCCGGGCGACGCGCCCGCCCCGCGACTCGTGTAACGCTCGCCTAACGCTGTGTGGCCAAGATGCCGGCCATGAACATCGTCACCGACCCTGGCCGCGCGTCGCACGGGCGCGGCGCGAGCCCGGCCCCGATCGACGTCCGGGCCGCGGGACCCGCATCGGCCGCACCCTTGCCACGCTGCGCGCTGGGCGAGATCCTGGTCCACCCGGCGCAGGCCGAGTGGATCGTGCGCCGCTTGTGCGCCTGCCACCACGTGGCGCGGCGCCCGCCGCGGATCGCGGCTCGCGGGTCGGCGCCGGTCAGCCTGGCGCTGGTGGTGCGCGAACTGCAGGCGCTGTCGATTGCGGTACGGCCCGTGCGCATCGCAGGGCCCGCCGACCTGCGGCCCGGCGACCTGCTGCCGGTCGGCGGTGCCGACCCGGTGGACGATGTGCCGGGCGGCGGCGACGTGGAGCAGGGCCGGGTGGACGACGGGCGCCCGGGCGACCCGGCCGGCTGGGCGATGCTGGTGGCCGTCGACGGGCAGGCCCTGAGGTGGCGTCACGCGGGCCGCGGCGGTCCCGTGCGCCGCGACAGGCTGGCGCCGGCAGCGCCCTGGGCGCTGCGCGCCGAGGCGGCCGCCCTCGAGGCCTGAGGGCGGGCGACGCGGTCCGCGTCAGGTGCCGCGCGGGGCGCGGCGTCGCCAGCCCAGCGCGCCCAGCGCCATCACCGCCAGCCAGGCCGTCTGCGGTGCGGGCACGGTGCCGATCGGGGGGGCGTCCAGCACCGGGGCCACCCGCCCCGTCTGGTTGAACAGCTCGACCGATTGGTTGCCCTGCTGGGTGCTCATCGACCACTCGTCGAGCTCGTTGCCCTCGTCGTCGTGCACGCGCACATCGGCCAGCACGTAGGTGCTGCCGAAGTCCGCCGTGAGGGACGTGCTGGCGCCGCCGGCGAACGTGTCGTGGCTGAGCAGCACGAAGGCGCTGGTCCACCAGTACAGGTAGACGTCCAGGTCGCTGCCGGTCAGCGGCACGGTGTACTCGAAGTCTCCGGTGCCGAACGCGGTCAGCGCCGTCTCGCCCGGGCCGAACAGGACGTCGCCCCAGTCGGTGCCGGGCGAGGTGGTCGACGCGAAGTCAAGTCTCGCGTTGGCCGTGCCGGGGCCGTTGGTCTGGAAGTTGCCGCTGACGTGCCAGGTGAAGGTGGCCGATGCGGCCGGCGCGTTGGCCGCGAAGTGCACCTGCGTGGTCCCGCCCTGGCCCGCCACCAGGTAGTAGTCGTCGGTGGTTTGCGCGTTCGTGACGCTGATCGACGCGTAGTTGCGCGAGGCCAGCATGCCGCTCCACGCGGACCAGCCGTTGCCGGTGATGGTGCCGCCGCTGGCGCTGCGGGTGCCGCCTCCGGTGGCCAGGGCCATCGGGGCGGTGTTGCTGGCGTAGTCGACGCCGTCCAGGATGTCCTGCGACAGATAGCCCGGGTCGGTGCCGGCCTGCGTGTCGATGCCCCCGAAGACGAGGGCTCGGTACAGCGGCACGCCGGCATAGCTGCCGCCGCCGGAGGGCACGAAGTCGGCGTGTGCCGGGGCGGTGGCTGCGAGCGTGGCGATGACCGCCACGGCGAGCCGGGTTCGATAGGTGCAAGCGGATGTCATGGCGGGTTCCCTGAGCGGTGTCGCGGTGCCTGTCGCCGCGCCCGCACTGTCGAGGCCGACCGTTAGGCAAGTGCTAGCGGCACGGGGGCATCGGGGCGGCCCGGCACCCCTTGTTTGCGGGGTCGCAGCGATCCGCGCCGTCCCATCCGCCAATCGGCTAGCGATCGCCTAACGCTCCCTGTCGAGACTGCCGCCGCGCGCCGGATCGGACCCGGCGCGATGGAGGTCGGGATGAAGAATCGGGTCGAACACCGTCATGCCTTCGCGGCGCTGCTGTTGTCGCTGGCCGCGGGCGCGGCACAGGCGGCGCCGACATACACGGCACAGATGCTGGCCTTGCCGGACGGCATGGCCGGCAGCCGCGCCTGGGGGCTGTCCAACGGCGTCGTCGTCGGCGAGGTGCGCAGCGCCAGCGCCGCCGACGGGCCGCGCGCAGTGGCATGGGCGGCCAACGGGACGCCCACCCTGCTGCCAGGCGCCGGCGCGTTCGAGTCGGCGGCGCTGGCGATCTCGGGCAGCACGATCGTGGGCTACCGCGCGACGGTGCCGACGTCGACCGAGTTCGACGCCTTGCGCTGGTCGGGTCCGGCGGATGGAACCCCCGCCGCGCTGGGACCCGTCGCCGACGGGGGTGCCCGCTCCAACGCGGCCGCCGGCAGCTGGGTGGCCGGCACCACCGACCAGGGCGCCTTCGTCTACAACGCCGTCAGCGGCACCTTCGCCTCGGTCGGCGGGGCGGGCAGCGTGGCCTACGGCGTGCGCGCCGATGGCGTGGCGGTGGGGCAGGGCACCGATTTCGCGCCGGCCGTCTTCGGTGGCCCGCAGGCCGGCGCGCTCGACCTGCTGAGCAGCCACAGTGGCCTGGAGACGGGCACCGCCTTCGCGATCCTCGGCGAGCAGGTGATCGGGTCCTACGACGACCCCGACAGCTTCGCGCAGAAGGCCTTCCTGACCGTGCTCGGCAGCGGCGCGACCAGCACGCTGTTCGACGGCTCGGCCTTCGGCCTGAACGCGGCGGGCGAGGTGGTCGGCGCCGACTTCGACGCCGGCCTGGCGATGCTGTTCTCGGGCGGCGTCGCGTATGACTTGAACACGTTGGTGACAGGGGGCCTCAGCGGCTTCACGCTGACGCAGGCGCGGGCCATCGACGACCAGGGTCGCATCGTTGCGTTCGGCAGCGACCTCGACGGCAACGAGCGGGCCTTTCTGCTGAGCCTGGGCACCGGCGGCGGTGGCGACGACGGGGGCGGTGGTGGCGGTGGTGGTGGTGGCGGTGGTGGCCAGACCGTGCCCCTGCCGGGCACGCTGGCGCTGGCCGGGCTCGGCCTGTTGGTGCTGCGCCGCGCGCGCCGCCGTCGTTGAAGCGGGCGCGTCATGCCGTGGCCCTTTAGGCGTCGCGCCCTGCGCGCGGCCGAGCCCGACGAGCCGGCCGAGCTGTCCCAGGCCCTGTGGCTCGTCGCCCACCTGTGCCGGTTGCACCGGGTGCCGGTGCGGGACGCCGCCGTGGCCGACCGCTGCGCGCCCCCGCTGCACTGGAGCGGCGTGCGCGCGCTGCTGGACGAACTCGGCGTCGCCACGACGCCGCAAGCCAGCGATGCGCGCGGATGGGCGGCCGGCGACGTGCTGGCGCTCGGCCCGGCCGATGCTTCGCGGCTGGTGGATCCCGTCCAGGCCGATGTCGGCACCGATCCCGGTGGCGACGCGGCCTCGACCGGCCCCGAGGTCGGCGCCTTCGACACCCGGACTGGCCCGCAGCTCGCGGTGGTGCTGGCCGTCGACGAGCGCCGAGTGCTGCTGGCCACGCCGGCGTCGCGCGCCCCGCTGACCCGCACGCGGGAGGCGTTGCGCGACCTGCGACCGGCCTGGTGCCTGCGCAGCGAACGCCGCGCGGTCCCGGCCGAAGACGGCGACCCCGACGGGGCACCGGCCGGCCAGACCCGCTTCGGCTGGGCCTGGTTCGCCACCGAGCTGCTGCGCCACCGCCGCATCTGGCGCGACGTGGTGGCGGCCTCGCTGGCCATCCAGCTGGCCGCGCTGGCCATCCCGCTGGCCACCCAGGCGGTGGTCGACAAGGTGATCATCCACCGCAGCACCAGCACGCTGATGGCGCTGGGCGTCGGGCTGGTCGTGATGGTGGTGTTCTCCCAGGCCATGAGCTGGCTGCGCCAGGCCCTGGTGCTGCACACCGGCAACCGCGTCGACGCGGTGCTGGCTTCGACGGTCTTCGCGCGGCTGGTGCGGCTGCCGATCCGCTTCTTCGAGCGCCGGCCCACCGGCGTGCTGACCGCCCGGCTGCAGGGCGTGGAGCAGGTGCGCGAGTTCATCGCCGGTGCCGCCGTGACGCTGGTGCTGGACCTGCCGCTGGTGGTGGTGTTCCTGGCGCTGATGCTGTGGTACAGCCCGCTGCTCAGCGCGGTGGTCGGCGCCGCGCTGCTGCTGATCGTCGGCCTGTCGTTGGCCGTGGTGCCGGCGTTCCGGCGACGGCTGGACGAACAGTTCCGCATCGGCGCGCGGCACCAGGCCTTCGTCACCGAGCACCTGGCCGGCATCGAGACCGTCAAGACGGTGCAGATGGAGGCCCCGCTGCAGCAGCGCAACGAGGCGTTGCTGGCGCAGCACTTGCAGGCCGGTTATGCCACGCGACAGCTGGCCAACGGCTTCAACACCGCGGCCGGCGCGCTGGAGCAGCTGATGACGCTGGGCATCCTGTTCGTCGGCGCCTGGCTGGCGATGACCGAGCGCAGCTTCACCGTCGGCATGCTGGTGGCGTTCCAGATGTTCGCCTCGCGCCTGTCGCAGCCGGTGATGCGCGCCGTGGGCCTGTGGCAGAACTTCCAGCAGACCCGCGTGGCGGTGCGGCGGCTGGCCGACATCATGGACGTGCCGATGGAGCCGCACGCGCTGCTGGCCCAGCGCGAACCGGTGCGCCGCGGCGCGCTGCGGCTCGAAGGCCTGGCCTTCCGTCACGGCGAGGAGCGGCCGTGGCTCTTCCGCGGCCTCACGCTCGACATCCCCGCCGGCAGCCGCGTGGCGCTGATGGGCCCGTCGGGCTGCGGCAAGAGCACGCTGGCCAAGCTGATGCTGGGGCTGTACCCGCCGGGCGAAGGCCGCGTGCTGCTCGACGGCCACGACATCGCGCGCCTGCCGGTCAACGAGCTGCGCCGAAGCTTCGGCGTGGTGCCGCAGGAGACCGTGCTGTTCTCCGGCAGCGTGCTCGACAACCTGATGCTCGGTGCACCGCACGCGCCCTTCGAGCAGGTGGTGGCCGCCTGCCGCATGGCCGGCATCCACGAGGTGATCGAGGCGCTGCCCGAGGGCTACCAGACGCCGCTGGGCGAGCGCGGCGTCGGCCTGTCCGGTGGCCAGAAGCAGCGCCTGGCGATCGCCCGCGCGCTGCTCAAGCGGCCGCAGGTGCTGGTGTTCGACGAGGCCACCGCCAACCTCGACGGCGCGACCGCGCAGTCGCTGGCGCGCACCATCAACGCGCTCAAGGGCAAGGTGACGCTGGTGTTCATCGCGCACCAGCTCCCGCGCGGCCTGGAGATCGACCACATCGTGCGGCTCGATGCCCACGTCGAAGCGGCCGCCGGCGTCGATCGAGGCGGTGGTGCCGGCATCAACGACGACCCCGGCGCCCACCGGGCCTCTGCGCAGGAGGTGGCACCATGACCGCCATGCTGGCGCCGGCGACGCTGTCGCCCGAGCTGATCCGGCTGCGCGACGGCGCACCCGGCGGCGTGCTGCGTGGCCTGCTGCTGGTGCTGCTGGCCTTGTTCGCCGTTGCGCTGGCCTGGGCCGCGCTGGCACGGCTGGACATCGTGGCCACCGCCGGTGGCAAGCTGGTGCCGGCCGGCCACGTGAAGATCGTGCAGCCGGCCGATGCCGGCGTGGTCGACGAGATCCATGTCGCCGAGGGCCGGCGCGTGCGCGAAGGCGAGCTGCTGATGCGCCTGAATGCGGTGCTGGTCGACGCCGATGCGCGCAGCATCGGCAGCGAGCTGGCGCGCCGGCGCCTGGAGCTGCGCCGCATCGACGCCGAGCTGCGCGGCGAGCCGCTGCGCGCGCAGCCGGGCGACGACGCGGCCCAGCTGACCGCGCAGACCGCGCAGGCCCAGGCCGACCTGCAAGCCCTGCACGATGCGCAGGCCGAGGCCGCCGCAGCGCTGGACCGCACGCAGGCCGAGCGCGCCGGCGCCGAGCGCCAGCGCGAGCAGCTGCGGCGCATGCTGCCGATGCTGCGCGAGCAGGACGCCGCGTTCCGAAAGCTGGTCACCGACGGCTATGCCGGTCGCCTGATGCACCTGGACAAGGAGCGCGAGCTGCTGGACAAGGAGCGCGAGCTGGCTGCGCAGGAGCAGGCGCTGGCCATGGCCACGGCGGCCGTCGACCAGGCCCGGCGCCGCCTGGCCCAGCTGCGCTCGGGCTGGCAGCAGCGCCTGCAGGCCGAACGCGTGGAGGTGCAGGCGCAGATCGCTCGCCTGACTCAGGAGCAGACCAAGGCCGAGCACCGCGGCCGTGCGCTCGAGCTGCGCGCGCCGCATGCCGGCATCGTCAAGGACCTGGCGACGCACACGCGCGGCAGCGTGGTGCAGCCCGGCGCGGTGCTGATGACCCTGGTGCCCGACGACCAGCCGCTGCAGGCCGAGGTGTGGCTGGGCAACGCCGACGTCGGCTTCGTCGCCGAGGGCCAGATGGTGCAGCTCAAGCTGGCCGCGTATCCGTTCCAGAAGTACGGGCTGCTCGAGGGCCGCATCACGCACATCGGCGCCGACGCCACCGAGGCGCGACCCGGCGAGCCGCCGCGCGGCACCGACGGCGAGCCGGTGTTCAAGCTGCAGGTGGCGCTGCAGCGCCAGCAGCTCGACGGCGCGGGCCAGGTCCTTCGCCTGGCGCCCGGCATGGCCGTCGCCGCCGAGATCCACCAGGGCACGCGCAGCGTGCTCGAGTACCTGTTGTCGCCGGTGCAGAAGGTGACGCAGGAAGCGGCGCGCGAGCGCTGACCTGTTCCTCTTTCGCTGCTGCAAGGAGTTGTCATGGCCGATGGACTGCCGAGCTGGTACCCGTACTCGATCCTCTCCGCTCGCGCGCACCAGGAGGTGCGGGTCGAAGGCAACCTGCCGCCGGCAGACAACCTGCTGGGCTATGTGTTCAAGGACGGCATCGATCACTCGGACGGGCTGGGCTTCGAAGGGCAGGTCTACCGCAAGGTCGGCACCGTTGAGTACGTGGTGGCCATTGCCGGCACCAAGGATGTGTTCCCTGACCTGTTCGAGGACGCCGTGGCGTGGTTTGCCGGACAGGCCGCACAGATCGACGACACGATCGAGCTGTACCAGATGGCGCTGCGAGCGGCCGAGCGCGACGGCGTTTCGGCTCCCGAGATCGTCTTCACCGGGCACTCGCTCGGCGGCGGCTTGGCGTCGGTTGGTGCGGTGCTCTTCGACAAGCGAGCCGTTGTCTTCGACGCAGCGCCATTCTTGCTGGGTGTCACCGAGCCGGCATCGGTGGTCCGCGCGTTCGAGCAGATGCGACTGCGCAACTTCCTGCCCCAGGACCAGAACCTCACGGACCTGTACAACCTGATGTCCCCGCGCGACCCGGTACCGGGCCGCGATTACTACCAGGACGAGCTCGAGCGCCAGCAGCGCTATCAGAACGTCCTGGCCGGGCGCATCGGCAAGGTCGAGGGCTACTTCACACAGGGCGAACTGCTGACCTGGGCCAACACCAACATCGAGCGCATCAACGGCGGCGCCGCGGTCCCGGCGGTGAACACCGGTCATGACACCTTCAGCTACATCCGCGATGCGTCGGCACCGCCCGAAGGTATCTCAGGGTGGGACCTGCATGCCGGTACGTTGTTCAACACAAAGGCCGTGGCGCCCAGCTTCGAAGCCATCTCGCAGCGGCTGTGGCACCTGGTTCCGGAAATCTTCAACTCCAAGGTCGAGGAGCGGTCGTCGGATGCCACCGACGGTGCGCCGCATTCGTTCCTCGAGCACGTCACCTACAGCCCGCTGCGCGGAGGCAACCTGCTCTCGCTCTTCCTGGACGACGTCGGCAAGATCAAGACCAACGTGGCCTGGGACCAGCAGGCGGTACCCGAGTTTTACGTCGCCGGGCAGGGCATCCAATATCCCGGGATCTTCTCGACCTTCATTGAGTCCCTGCTGTCAGGGACGTCAAACCCGTTCAAGGCCGCGCTCGTCGCCCGCTATCAAGCGGTGGCTGCCGACTATCAGGATTACGCGTCGGGTGCGGGCTCGATGATCTTCGAGCGCCAGAGTCAGCCCGTCGTGCAGGCACTCATCCAGACCGCGATCCACTACTACCACAGCCTGCCCGCCGAGACTGTCACGGCCACGCCGATCTTCACCGAAGGCGAGGGGTCGGTCGTCGTGAACGCGTCGCGGCTGTCGGTGGCCGGCATCAGGGACAAGTTCGGGGTGCAGAACCTGCGCGACTTCGTCGAGTGGCGTCTGCAGGAGAACGACAAGGTCAACGGCCCCAGTCCGGCCACGCTGGCCCGATTCGACAGCGCCGCCGACTGGGTGGTGCCGACGCAGCGCGGCGGCACGTTTCGCTCGGTCAGCGCGCCCCAGCTGCCGACCTTCATGCTCGGCAGCGAGGGCAGCGACCAGATGCACGGCAGCGACGGCGACGACATCATCGTCGGCGACGTCGGCGCCGACCGCATCTACGGCGCCGGCCCCGGCAAGGACGTCTTGGTGGGTGGCGGCGACGACGACTGGATCTACGGCAACGATCTCGACGAGATGTTCGGCGGCCAGGGCTACGACCACTACGTCGTCGAGGGCGGCACGATCGAGGACCACGACGGCAAGGGCCAGGTCCGCTTCGATGGCGTGCTGCTCGCCAAGGGCTGGCGCATCGAAGGCACCGACTTCTACTCCGACAACGCCAACAACATCGTCTACCGGCTCGACGACGACGGGACGCTGGTGGTGCGGCAGGTGGGCAACTCCACGCCGCTGGTGATCAAGCGCTGGAAGAACCATGACCTGGACATCGAGCTGATCGATGACCAGCCCGATCCGAAGCAGCCACCGCTCGACGCCAAGGCAGTCCCCGCCCGCTCCGACCCCCTGGTGCTGGACCTCGACGGCGACGGCCTCGAGACCATCGGGCCCAACGATCCGGCCAACTCGGTCTACTTCGACATCCAGGGCAATGGCGTGCCGGTGCGCACCGGCTGGGTGCGGCCCGACGACGCGTTCCTGGCGCTGGACCGCAACGGCAACGGCCGCATCGACAGCGGGCAGGAGCTGTTCGGCGACGCCACGCCGCTGGCCTTCGGCGGCACCGCGATCGATGGCTTCGATGCGCTGGCCCAGCTCGACGACAACGGCGACGGCTGGGTCGATGCGTCCGATGCGGCCTTCGGCCAGCTGCGCCTGTGGCGCGACCTCGACCAGGACGGTGTCTCCGACCCCGGCGAGCTGGCCGGTCTGGCCGACACCGGCATTGCGGCGATCCGCGTCACCAACCTCGGCCACCGGCAGGAGCTGGACAACGGCAACCGCATCGCCGACCTGGGCAGCTTTCGCTGGGCCGACGGACGCAGCGGCGACGCCGGCGTGGTGGGCGACACCGCCGACGTGGACCTCGGCGTGGACCTGTCCAACCAGAACCTGCCGCCGATCGAGATCGATCCCGCGGTGCTGCATCTGCCCGACCTGCCGGGACGTGGCGCGGTGTACAGCCTGCACGGGGCGGCCACGCTGTCGACCGACCTGGCGGCGCAGCTCGACGCTTTCGCCGGCATGGACCGCGAGGCGCAGCAGGCGGCGATCGATGGCCTGATCTACGCGTGGGCACGCAGCTCGGCGATGACGCCGCTGCGCGAGCGCGGCGAGGCGCTGGGCTTCGGCGTGGTGTACGAGCAGTTCGAGCGCCCGGGGCACAACTACGTGCCGCGGCCGGTGGACCAGCCCTTCCAGCAGTGGCGGGAAGGCGGCAGCATCTTCACCGGATTGCAGGGCTGGGTGCGCGGCGCCTTCGATGCGGCCACCTGGTCGAGCTACGAGGACTACTTCGAGTCGCGCCTGTTTGCGCTGGAGGCGTTCAGCGGCGACTACTTCCAGCTGCTGCCCGGGGAGGACTGGCCGACACCGTCGATCGACTCGGGCCGCACGCTCGACACCAGCGGCCTGACACCGGTGCTGCACGTGAGCTGGGCCGCCAGCCACCTCAACCTGCTGCTGTGGCAGCGCTACGAGAGCCTGCGCCAGCAGGTCTACGAGAGCCTGGTGGTGCAGACGCGCCTGCACGACCTGCTGGCACCGCTGCTCGACGGCAGCCAGCCTGCCGAGCAGGTGTTCACGCAGATCGAGACGGCACTGCGCGACCGCATCGCGGCGGACACGTTCGCCGGGCTCGGCGACCTCATCGACGTCAACGCGATCGTCGCGCGCCGCTTCGGCATCGACGCCCGCTGGCACGGCGCGGAGCTGCTGGCCGACACGCTGGCGACGGTGCCGCGCACGCCCGAGCTGATCGGCTGGCTGCGCGCCTACCACGTCGAGTCCACCTTCGACGTGCCGCCCAATGGCGCCCCCGGCGGCTACACGCTGGTGCCTGGCGAGAGCGGACTGGCCGCGCAGGGCCAGGACGCCGCCGACACCTTCGTCGGCACGCCCGGCAACGACTTCGTCAGCGGGCGCGGCGGCGCCGACGACCTGCGCGGCCGTGGCGGCAACGACACGCTGCGCGGCGACGACGGCGACGACGTGCTCGACGGCGGCACCGGCGACGACCTGCTGGCTGGCGGCGGCGGCAACGACAGCTACCGCGTCGGCTTCGACGAGGGGCACGACGTGATCGCCGACGGCAGCGGCTCGGACTCGCTGCAGATGAAGCCCGGCGTCGTCGCCGCCGACCTGAGCTTCGACCGCGACGGCAACGACCTGATCGTGCACGTCGGCGCCGGCCGCGGTGACGTGCGGGTGGTGAACCACTACGCCGGCGATGGCGGGATGGCCGGCAGCCTGGACCTGATCGCGTTCGCCGACGGCAGCTTTATCGACACCGCCGACCTGGACACCCTGGTGACGGCCGGCGACGGCAGCGACCAGCTGCTCATCGGCACGCCCGGCGCGGACGTGCTGGACGGCCAGGGTGGGCAGGACACGATCCGCGCGCTGGCCGGCAACGACGTGCTGCGCGGCGGCGAGGGGCGCGACCGGCTGGAGGCCGGTGAGGGCGACGACCGGCTCGACGGCGGCAGCGAGGACGACGTGCTGCTGGGCGAAGGCGGGTTCGACCTGCTGGAAGGTGGTGCCGGCGACGACGGCCTGGACGGCGGCGCGGGGGACGACACGCTGGCCGGTGGCCCGGGCCGCGACACGCTGACCGGTGGCGCCGGCATCGACCGGTTCCTGTTCGCACGCGGCGACGGCTGGGACCGCATCACCGATGCGGGCGCCTCGCTCGCCGGTGAGGCCCTGCGCTTCGGCACCGGCATCACGCCGGCCGAGTTGCGCGTGGCGCGCAACGGCAACGACCTGGTGTTGCAGCTCGGCGCGACCGATGACCGGATCTGGCTGTCAGGCTGGTTCGGCACGGGCGCGACGCCGCTCGACCGCTTCGAGTTCGCCGATGGCAGCGTGCTGACCGGCAGCGACCTGCGCGCCCGGC
>WBZL01002624.1_pt1 | contig 17289 bp, 22 predicted proteins | sample 5204291 | NCBI WGS metagenome assembly WBZL01 (sample SAMN12344345, study PRJNA552823) | activated sludge metagenome | biome: Activated sludge suspended growth; feature: Nitrification reactor; material: Wastewater; isolation source: activated sludge from nitrification reactor of wastewater...
GCTGGCCATGTCCACCTCGATCCCGTCGCCATGTGCCCGCTCCGTCCGGACGCCCGGCCGGTGTCCCTTGCGGCTCAGCCGCGCCCAGAGATTCGGGGCGAGCACGAAGGGCATGTCGGCATAGGTGAGCGACCCGAACTGCCCGGTGCGATGGATCTCCCGCATCAGGATCGTCGTCCCCGCGCGCGCCAGGCCGGTGACGAAGACATGGGCGCCGGTATCGGCGGGCGCCTTTTTCAGGAACATGCCCCGCTCGATGTCATGGGCCATTTCGCCAAGCGCCGGCGAGGCGAGCGCCACCCGGTGCAGAAGCCGGTCGAGCGCGGAATAGTCAGCCACGGCCCACCCTAAGCCTGAGCCTGAGCCAGATGTAGCCGATCGAAACGAGGCAGAGCACAAGGATTACCAGGGGCCGCATCAGCGCGGCGCCCCAGGCCGCGAAGCCCCCGGGAAAGGCGAACCCGAGAACCGCGACCGGCGCGAGCGCGAGCATCAGCAGCGCGAAGAACTGGACCGAGCCCTTGCCGATCACCCAGGAATAGCGTGGCAGCACACGCTCCTTCCAGTGGTCGGAGATGCGCTTGCTGGTCAGTACGCGGCCGGATTTCCTGGCCGTTTCCGTGACGCGGCGGATGACCGGCAAGAGCGGCAGTCGCAGGAAAGCCTCGCTGGCCGCGACGGCCGCGATCAGGACGAAGAGCCAGAGCATCGCGTTCAGGCCGCGGGCTTGCCGCTATCGGTCGTTTTCGCGGCCTTCGACTTCCGGCCCTTCATCAGCCTCTTGATCGGGTAGTAGATGACCGCGACGATGGCGAGGAAGATGGAGCCGAGCACACCGAGCACGGCAGCGATAGCGCCAGCGCCGACGCCGGGACCGATGTAGGCGAGAGCTGCCGAGGGAACAGCACAGAGGGCAACTGCGGCAATGAATGCGGGAAATCGCGTCTTCAGCATCGAAATTCTCTTTCTGGTCGCGCAGGATCCTGCCGGGCCCCGCTGCGGCGGCGTCCGGACCTCGTCGAAACCATGCCAGATTTTTCCCCGCGATGCCAAGGATTTCCCGACGGTGACGATGGTCATGCAGCGCTGCACCGCCTGGTCTGCGCATCAAACTCCCGGATCGATGGCCATTGTCTCTGCGGCCCCACCCCTTGACCGCTTGGCAGGGCGTCGCCCGCGTGATCTAGTGCCGGCGAGCCAATCCCGCGAGCCCGCGCCATGCCCAAGCCCGCCGTCGAGATCGCCTACTGCACCCAATGCAACTGGCTCCTTCGCTCCGGCTGGATGGCGCAGGAGCTTCTGTCCACCTTCGGGCCGGACCTCGGGTCGGTGACGCTCGTCCCCGGCACCGGCGGCATCTTCGAGATCCGGCTGGATGGCGAGCTCCTCTGGGAACGCAAGCGCGACGGCGGATTTCCCGACGTGAAAGCCCTGAAGCAGTTGGTGCGCGACCAGATCGACCCCGCGCGCGACCTCGGCCATCTGGACCGTGCAGGCAGGGAGGGCTCATGACGCTGTCCGCCTCCGACCTGCTCTGGATCTTCGTCATCCTGACGATGCTGCAGCCGATGCTGACACGGAAGATCATCGAGGCGAAGCGACTTGGCATGATCTCCCGGATCGAGAAGGCGCGCGGCAGCCGGGTGATCCTGATGGTCCACCGGCAGGAGACGATGAGCCTGCTCGGCTTTCCGCTCATGCGCTACATCGACATCCAGGACAGCGAGGACGTGCTGCGCGCGATCCGGATGACCGACGACGAGATGCCGCTCGACATCGTCCTGCACACGCCGGGCGGGCTCGTTCTCGCGGCGCTGCAGATCGCCCGCGCGGTGGAGGCGCATCGGGGCAAGGTCACCGTCTTCGTGCCGCACCATGCCATGTCCGGCGGGACGCTGGTGGCGCTCGCCGCCGACGAGATCGTGATGTGCGACCATTCCGTACTCGGCCCCATCGACCCGCAGGTGAACCAGTATCCGGCGGCCTCCATCCTGTCCGCGGTGCAGAGCAAGCCCGTGGCGGATCTCGACGACGAGACGCTCATTCTTGCAGATGTGAGCCGCAAGGCGATTGCGCAGGTGATCCGTGCCGCGACCGAACTGCTGGCGGTGCGGATGCCGCCCGGCGAGGCGGCGGCGCTGGCGGAAAAGCTCGCCTCGGGTGACTGGACGCACGACTATCCGATCCCGGCGGCCGAGGCGAAGGGGCTGGGACTGCCGGTCACGACCGACATGCCCGAGGACGTGCTGACACTGATGACCCTCTATCCGCAGCCGGTGCGCCAGTCGGGCGGCGTGGAGTTCCTGCCGTTCCCGCGCGAACGGCCCGGCAAGGTGCGCCGGGGGTGATCACGCCTTGCGGAAGCTGACGATCCAGCCGGTATCGCCCGCATGGGCGCCCTCGGCGTCCGGGCCGTAGATGTCGAAAGGCTCGGTCCGGAATCCCTTGATCCGCCCGCCGAGCGATGCGAAACGCTGCGCAAAGCCCATGCGCTCGTAGACCGCGGAATGAACCGTGACCGCGAAGAGCGCCCCCGGCGAAGCGACGCGCAGCAGTTCCTCGAAGGCCTCCGGGCCGACATGGCCGTGGGTGAAGGTTCCGGCACTGATCAGGCCGGAATAGACACTGTTCCCGATGGGAAGGACGGCAGTCAGATCGGCGCGGATCACCTGCCGGTAGATGCCCTTCCCGGCCGCCACCGCCAGCATCTCGGCGGAAATGTCGATAGCGTCGACCGGCCCGGTCCCTATGCGGGCGAGTGCCTCGGCCACGAGCCCGGTGCCGGCCCCGACGTCGAGAACCGGCCCCCGGCCGCCCAGCGCGGCAAAGACCGCCGCCACGGCATGAGGACTGCGGTAGCCCATGCCGGCCGCGAAGTCCCGGTCGTAGCGCGCGGCCCAGTCGCGGTAGTAGCGCACCGAATCCTCGGGCGTCCTCAGCGCGTAGACAGCATCCAGGTCATCGGTCTTGCCGGTCATGGACTCATCCCGCCACGCGGCCCCCGCGGCGTCAAGCGCCCTTGCGCTCGTCGGTCCGGGCCCGGATAGTCGGGCCATGACCGGAACCCTGCTCTCCCTTGGCCACGGCTATTCCGCCGCCGCCCTCGCCCGCCGCCTCGGCCCCGGCTGGCGGATCATCGGCACGACGCGGAGCGCTGAGAAGGCCGACCGCCTTGCCAGCGAGGCGGTGGAGCCGCTGATCTGGCCCGGGGCCGACCTCGGTTCCGCCTTCGCGGCGGCGACGCATGTCCTCGCCTCCATCGCCCCCGATGCCGCGGGCGACCCGGTGCTCGCCCGGCATGGCGCGGCGATCGCCGCCGCCGCGCCACATCTTCAGTGGGTGGGCTATCTTTCCACGACCGGCGTCTATGGCGACCATGGGGGCGGCTGGGTCGACGAAGGGACGCCACTTCTGCCGACAACGACCCGCGGGCGCCAGCGGCTTCTGGCCGAAGAGCAGTGGCAGGCGCTTGCCGCGCGCAGCGGGCTTCCGCTCCACATCTTCCGCCTGGCCGGAATCTACGGCCCCGGCCGCGGCCCCTTCGAGAAGGTGAGGAACGGGATCGCCCGGCGCATCGTCCGCGACAACCAGTATTTCAGCCGCATCCATGTGGATGACATCGCCGCCGTCCTCGCCGCCTCCATCGCGCGCCCGGATCCCGGCGCGATCTACAATGTCGCCGACGACGACCCGTCCCCGCCCGAGGACGTGCTGACCGAGGCGGCGCGCCTTCTCGGCCTGCCCCTGCCGCCCGAGGTGCCGTTCGAGGAAGCCGAGATGACCCCGCTCGCGCGCAGCTTCTATGCGGAATCGAAGCGGGTCCGGAACGACCGGATCAAGCGCGAGCTTGGCGTGCGGTTGGTCTATCCGGACTATCGGGCGGGGCTCAGGCGCCTTCTCGCCGACGAAGACTGAGCACCGGAACCCGACCCCTCTCCCCGCGTTGGCTGTGGTACGCGACCAACCTCGGAGACACCCGATGAAGAAGTTCCTGCTCCTCCTGCCGCTCGCCGCGGGCCTCGCGGCCTGCCAGAACACCACCGATCAGAACGTCGCCACCGGGGCGCTGACGGGTGCCGCTGTCGGCGCGATCGCCTCTGACGATGGCGACAAGCTTCAAGGTGCGGTGCTCGGAGGCGCAGCCGGTGCGGCCGTCGGCGGCCTCGTCAGTGCCGCCAACCAGCCGCGCCAGTGCACCTACCGCTACCCCAGCGGCTACACCTACGTGGCCGCCTGCCCGTGACCCCGTTTCGTAACGAGTGACGCCGACAAGCGTAGAGTTCGTGCGCGCGTCAGGCGCGCACGAGCTTCTCGTACTCGCTCGCCACCCGCTGCGTCAGCGCGCCGACCTCGAAATTGTAGTCCCCGATCTGGCCCACGGGCGTGACCTCGGCCGCCGTTCCGGTCAGCCAGCACTGTTCGAAGCCATCCAGTTCCTCGGGCAGGATGTGGCGTTCATGCACCTTCACCTGCATGTCCTTCAGCATCCCGATGACGGTCTGCCGGGTGATGCCGTTCAGGAAGCAGTCGGCCTTCGGGGTGTGCACCTCGCCATTCTTGACGAAGAAGATGTTCGCCCCGGTCGCCTCGGCGACATAGCCGCGATAATCGAACATCATCGCATCCGAACAGCCCTTCGCCTCGGCAGCGTGCTTGGACATGGTGCAGATCATGTAGAGGCCAGCCGCCTTGGCCTCCGACGGAATCGTCTCCGGCGATGGCCGCTTCCACTTCGAGATGTCGAGCTTGGCGCCGCGCGTTTTCGCGTCGCCGTAGTAGTTGCCCCATTCCCAGCCCGCGACCGCGACGCGGATCGGGTTGCGGCCGGCGGAAACGCCCATGTCCTCGCCCGCGCCGCGCCACGCCAGCGCGCGGACATAGGCGTTGGTCCAGCCGTTGGCCTTCAGCATCGCCTCCTTGGCGGCGTCGATCTCGTCGGCCGAATAGGGCAGTTCCATGTCCAGCAGTTCTGCCGAGCGGCGCAGGCGCAGGGAGTGCTCGTGGCCCTTGAAAATCCTGCCGTCGTAGCAGCGCTCGCCCTCGAATACGGCCGACGCATAGTGCAGGGCGTGGGTCAGGATATGGACCTGAGCCGCGCGCCACTCCACCAGCTTGCCGTCCATCCAGATCTTGCCGTCGCGGTCGTCATAGGCCCCTGCCATCGCATCCTCCTCGGGCGCACCCGTTTTACATAAGTTGCGCAAACTAGGTCCGCTTCGGACATAATGTTGCGCGAAATCGAAGACTCGCTAGCAGTTGAGTCTTGGAAAGTCAACATCGCTGACATAAAATCCCGTCCGAGGCTGGTGCGGAGGTGTCGGTACATGGTTGCGCAGAGCAAGGCGACCCAGGGGGGCGAAAGCCTCCTCTTCCTGACCGATGAACAGCTTCGCAAGGGAATCGAGGCGATGTTCTTCGCCTACCGCGCCTTCACCGCCGACCCAGACCGGATTCTGGAAAATCACGAATACGGCCGCGCCCATCACCGCGCGATCCATTTCATCAACCGCCAGCCCGGGCTGACGGTGAACGCGCTTCTCTCGACCCTGGGCGTCACGAAGCAGTCGTTGAACCGGGTGCTTAGGACGCTTGTGGACGACGGACTGGTGGAGGCCCGCGTCGGCCGGCGCGACAAGCGCGAACGCAACCTCTTCCTGACGGAGAAGGGCGCCATGCTGGAACGCGAACTCAGCGACGCCCAGCGTGCGCGGATGCGCGCGGCTTACCGCGCGGCGGGCCCGGCGGCGGTGGCCGGGTTTCGCCAGGTGCTGGAGGCGATGATGGACCCGGACATCCGGCGACAATATCAGGCGATCAAGGACGGTGCGGCATGACGGCCCAACCCGACACCCACCTTCTCATCGTCGATGACGATGAGCGCATCCGCTCGCTCCTCCAGAAGTTCCTGATCCGGAACGGTTTCTGGGTGACGACGGCGCGCGACGCCGCGCATGCGCGGCGGATCCTCGCCGGGCTCGACTTCGACCTGATCGTGATGGACGTGATGATGCCGGGCGAGGACGGGATCAGCCTCACGCGGGAGCTCCGCGCGAAGATGGCGACGCCGATCCTTCTGCTGACCGCGCGGGGCGAAACCTCCGACCGGATAGCGGGACTGGAGGCCGGGGCCGACGACTATCTCGCCAAGCCCTTCGAGCCGAGGGAGCTTCTCCTGCGGATCAACGCCATCCTCAGACGCACCCCGGCGAAAGTGGAACCGAAGCTGCCCAAGGTCCTCGCCATGGGCGAGGTGCGCTACGACGTCGACCGCGGCGAGATGTGGCGTGGCAGCAACCTCATCCGGCTGACCGCGACCGAGGCGGCGCTGATGCGCATCTTTGCCGCGCGCCCCGGCGAGCCGGTCAGCAGGACCTCGCTGGTGGAGGACCTGAACCGCGGCGGCGGACGCGGCGATACCGGCCAGACCCAGGAACGCGCGGTGGACGTGCAGATCACACGGCTCCGCCGCAAGTTCGAGACCGACCCCAAGCAGCCCCGCTACCTCCAGACGGTGCGCGGCGCGGGCTACATGCTCGCGCCGGACTAGGGTTCAGTAGCGCTTCAGCGGCACGCGGACGCCGAGCGAGATCACGCTGTCGTTGCGGTCGACGTTGAGCGCCTCGCGCGGAGGCTGCCCGCCGGTGAGGGGCGTCGTACTGCCCTCGGCATTACCGAAATCGTAGTAACGCCAGGAAAGGTCGACCAGCACCGGATGCTGCCCGGCGCGCGTTACCTGGACCTCCACGCCCATTCCGATCGAATAGGCCAGATCGACGCTGCTCTTGCCGGCGAAACTGCGCACCGGATCCGGTGCGGCTGCGTTGGTACGTGTCCAGTCGCTCATCTGGTTCCGCGCGAAACCCAGGCCGGCCACAAGATAGGGCTGAATGCGCGAGTTCACCCCGCGCTGCTCAAGCGGCGAATAGTAGACGCTGCCCATCAGCGCCGTGGTCCGAACGCTCGCCGCCGTGATGTCGGCGTGGGGACCGGGCACTGCGGGTGCCGTGTAAGACCAAGGGCCGGTGGCGTCAATCTCGCCGGCGGAGACGAGCCCGACGTCGCCGCGAAACCCGTTCATCCAGTCGAAGCCGATGGCCGCGGCAACAAAGGCGTTGTCGTCGTCGCCGGCGCTGAAGAAGACGCGCGGATCGCCGGCGCCCGGCGGAACCCAGTTGGCATCGTCAAGACCCGTGGCTGCCCGACCGGCCTCGAATCTGACATAGGGACCAAAGGTGACGCTTTCCGACGACCTGCCAAAAAGTGTCCGTCCGTAGTCTACCGGGGTCTCCCCCGCCGAAAGGCTCGTTGCCGTCATCGCAGCCAGAGCGGCGCTGGTCCAGGTTGCCCGCATTGCCTTTCCTTCCTGCCCGACGCTGGCCACTTGTTGTTCGCCGCGGCGTCAGAATGGATACCGCGGCGCGACAACCTCAAGTCCCAATTGAATGTTTTGCTCTAACCGTGACCCGTTTTCACCGCGATCCGGATCGCGTCCGCATCCGCCGCGAGCGCTGCGGCGGCGGAACCGGTCACCGGCGCCCCGAGAATCGTCGTCACCGCCGTCACGGAGTCGGCGGTGATCGGAATGTTCTTATCCGAAGCGACGCCCAGGAAGGCTGCCAGCAGATTTCCGTTGGTGTTGCTGATCTCTCCGGTGCTGGTCAACACCGAAGAGCCGTCCAGCGCATCCTCGAAAAGCGCGAGGTTCTGAAGCGGCGAGTCGATGTACGAAAGATTGTCGAAGTTCGTCGACAAAGCGGCAATCATCTCGTTCAGATCCATCGAGTAGAAATCCGCCATCTCGGGCGTCAGGGATGCAAGTGCCTCGTCGTAGGCACGCTGCAGGACGTGACTCGGTGCTCGCACCACGTTCAGCCGCCCGAGCTCCACTTCGAGAATGCCTTCGCGCGCCCAGACGGGGCGCCCGCCGGCACCGGGCTGGCCGCGGCCCGCGCCTGCGCCCTGGCCGTGCCCGCCGGTGCCGGCACCGCTTCCATGCCCGCCGCTGTGGCCGCCGCTGCCGCCGCTGTGACCGCCGCTGTGGCCACTGTGACCGCCGCTGTGGCCGGAGTCATCGTGTTCCTCGCCGTCGTGGCCGCCGCCGCCATGACTGCCGCCCGTGTGCTGGGCATAGGCAGCGCCGCCGAATGCCGGATGGAACGGACCACCGGGCACGAACGCAAAGGCGGCCGCCCCAACGATCACGATGCTCAGATGCCGCCAGCGCGGGACCAATCCTTCAGATGTCATGAACCGTCTCCCCATATCTTTGATCGACGCCCCCGTTACCATGGTTGGCCCGGCGCGCCGCGATCGCGCGCCGGGCCTTTTCGGAAGCGCCTCAGCCGTGACCGGCGAGAACCGCGATCCGGATTGCTTCGGCGTCCGCAGCGAGAGCCGCCGCCTCGGCATCCGAAAGAGGCGTACCGAGGATGGTGGACACCGCAATCGCCGTATCGGGCGAGATCGCGACGTTCTTGTCGGAGGCAACGCCAAGGAACACCGCCATCAGCGTGTCATTGGTGTTCGTCACGCCGAGCGACGTGAGCTGAGACGTCCCGTCCAGCGCGTCTTCCAGAAGCGCGAGGTTCTGGAGCGGCGAGTCGATGATGGTGATGTTGTCCCAGTTGGTCGAGAGTTCCAGGATCATCTCGTCGAGCGACATCGAGTAGAAGTCCACCATCTCCGGCGAGAGGCTGGCGAGCGCCTCGTCGTAGGCGCGCTGTAGCACCTGGTCGGGCGAACGCGCCACGCTCAGGCGACCAAGCTCGACCTCCGGGATGCCTTCCTGCGCCCAGACCGGCTTGCCGCCGCCGCTGCCTGAGGTGGACGGACCGCCGGCCTGCGGACCCTTGCCGTCCGAATCGTCGCCCGGGCCGCCTTGTCCGGTACCCTGACCACCCTGGTTTCCCTGTCCCGCCTGGGACCCCGAGCCGCCCTGCCCCTGGCCGCCCTGGTTGCCCTGCTGGGAGCCCGACTCCTGGGCCGACGCGGCCGAAACACCAAGGTTGCCGGTGTCGGACCGGTCCACGAAGGCGAACGCCGTCAGAACCGCCAATGCGGAAACCCCTGCACTCAGTACCAGCTTGTTCTTGAGCATCATCACGTCTCCTAATTTCAAGACTTAGCCCCAGTACACAGGCTGCACACATGGAGACATTCATGAATTGATATGAATCAACGAGAAGCAAAGAAGCCTCTGGTGTTGCGATTGCATGAAACCGCGCTAGGGTCGCGGAATGACCACGCTTTTCCTCACCCACCCCGCCGCCCTGAACCACGTCACGCCCCCCGGCCATCCCGAACGGGTGGACAGGCTCCACGCCATTCTGGAGGCCCTGACGGCCGAGCGCTTCGCCGCGCTCGACCGGCGCGAGGCGCCCCTCGCCGCCGAGGCCGAGCTTCTGCGCTGCCATGCGGCGTCCTATGTCGCAGAGATCAGGGCGGCACGACCGAAGGCCGGCGACGGCAACCAGATCGACGCCGACACCTTCATGTCCGAGGGCTCGTGGGAAGCGGCCCTCCGCGCCGTGGGCGGCATCGAGGCCGCCGTCGATGCCGTCCTGAAGGGCGAGGCGCGAAACGCCTTCGTAGCCATGCGTCCGCCCGGCCACCACGCCGAGAGAACCCGCGCGATGGGCTTCTGCCTGTTCGGCACGGTCGCCATCGCGGCCAAATACGCGCTCGATGTTCATGGGCTATCGCGGATCGCCGTGCTCGACTTCGACGTTCACCACGGCAATGGCACGCAGGACCTCCTCTGGGACGAAGCGCGCGCGGTCTTCGTCTCCTCGCACCAGTTCCCGCTCTGGCCGGGTACCGGCCGGGCGGAGGAGACGGGCGCGCACGGGCAGGTCGTCAACCTGCCGCTTCGACCCGGCACCGGCGGTGCGGAGATGCGCGCAGCCTGGGCACCGGCGCTCGCCCGCGTAGGGGCGTTCCGGCCCGACCTGATCCTCGTATCCGCGGGATTCGACGCGCACCGCGACGATCCGCTCGCCAACCTGATGTGGACGGAAGCCGACTACACCTGGATCACCCGCGCGATCTCGGACCTGGCCGCCGAGGTCTGCGGCGGCCGGGTGGTCTCCGCACTCGAAGGCGGCTATGATCTCGACGCGCTCGCGGCCTCGGTCGCCGCGCATCTGGACGTGCTGATGGAGCGGGACGCATGAGCGATCTGACCGGGATGAGCTTCGAGGAAGCGATGAAGAAGTTGGAAGCGGTCGTGCGCGATCTCGAATCCGGCAACGTTGAGCTGGAGAAATCCATCGCGCTTTACGAAGAAGGCGCACGGCTCAAGGCGCATTGCGAGAAGAAGCTGAAGGAAGCGGAGGAGAAGGTGGCGAAGATCACCCTCGGCCCCGACGGCGCGCCCACCGGAACGGTGCCGGCCGAAGGGCTCTAGGTGTTCGCGCGACGTCTGCAGGCGGCGCAGGCCGGGGTGCAGGCCGCACTCGATGCCGCGCTGGCCGAGCGCGCGGAAGTCCCCGTCGTCCACGCCATGCGCTACGCGCTTCAGGGGGGGAAGCGCCTGCGGGCCTTTCTCGTGCTGGAAAGCGCCGCGCTCCACGGCATCCCGGCCGCCGGCGCCATGCCCGCCGCCGCCGCCGTCGAGGCGCTCCATGCCTATTCGCTCGTCCACGACGACCTGCCCTGCATGGATGACGACGCGCTCCGCCGCGGCCAGCCGACGCTCCATGTGAAGTGGGACGAGGCCACGGCCGTTCTGGCGGGCGACGCCCTTCAGACCCTGGCCTTCGAGCTTCTCACCGGTGCGGCGCTCGGCCCCGCCGACCGGCGCATCGCGCTCGTCGCCGCCCTCGCCCGCGCCTCCGGCGCCGAAGGCATGGTGCTCGGCCAGGCGCTCGACATCGCGGCCGAAACCGCGCCCCGGCCGCTCACGCTCGACGAGATCACCGCGCTTCAGGCGGGCAAGACCGGCGCGCTGATCGCATTTTCCGCCACCGCCGGCGCGATCCTCGCCGGCGCCGACCCGGCGCCGCTTACCGCCTATGCGCGCGCCCTCGGCCTTGCCTTCCAGATCGCCGACGACATCCTCGACGTGGAGGGCGATCCGGCCAAGGCCGGCAAGGCGCTCGGCAAGGATGCCGCGGCGGGCAAGGCCACGTTTGTCTCGCATCTCGGCCTCGATGGCGCGAAAAAACGCGCCCGCGACCTCGTGGCGGAGGCGGAAGCCGCGCTTTTCCCCTATGCTGCCGCTGCCGAAACCTTGAGAGAGGCCGCGCGTTTCGTTATTGCCCGCGAAAGCTGAGCGCACGCCCGGGGAGGGCGCATGACCGACCGACCCAAGACCCCCACGCTCGACCGCGTGACGACGCCCGCCGACATGAAGGTGCTTTCCGACCGCGAGCTTCGGATGCTCGCCGACGAACTCCGGGCCGAAACCATCAGCGCCGTGTCGGTGACTGGCGGCCACCTGGGCGCCGGGCTCGGGGTGGTGGAACTCACCGTCGCGCTCCACGCGGTCTTCGACGCGCCCCGCGACAAGATCATCTGGGACGTCGGCCACCAGTGCTATCCGCACAAGATCCTGACGGGCCGGCGCGACCGTATCCGCACGCTGCGCCAGAAGGCCGGGCTATCGGGCTTCACCAAGCGCTCGGAGTCGCCCTACGATCCCTTCGGCGCCGCCCACTCCTCCACCTCCATCTCCGCCGCCCTGGGCTTTGCCGTGGCGCGCGATCTTGGCGGCAGCCCGGGCGAGGCCGTGGCGGTGATCGGCGACGGCGCGATGAGCGCGGGCATGGCGTTCGAGGCGCTGAACAATGCCGGCCACCTGAAGAAGCGGCTCTTCGTCGTCCTCAATGACAACGAGATGTCGATCGCGCCGCCGGTGGGCGCCCTGTCGGCCTACCTGTCCCGTCTCTATGCCGAGCCACCGTTCCAGGAATTGAAGGCGGCCGCCAAGGGCGCGATAAGCCTCCTGCCGGAGCCCTTCCAGGAAGGTGCACGCCGCGCCAAGGAGATGCTGAAGGGCATGACCATCGGCGGGACCCTCTTCGAGGAGCTCGGCTTCACCTATGTCGGGCCGATCGACGGCCACGACCTCGACCAGCTCCTTCCCGTGTTGCGCACCGCGAAGGCGCGGGCGACGGGGCCGACGCTCATCCATGTGCTGACGAAGAAGGGCAAGGGCTTCGCGCCCGCCGAACGCGCCGCCGACAGGGGCCACGCTACGGCGAAGTTCGACCCGGTGACGGGCGAGCAGAAGAAGGCGCCCTCGAACGCGCCCGCCTATACCAAGGTCTTCGCGCAGAGCCTGATCCGCGAGGCCGAGGCGGACGACAGGATCGTCGCTGTCACCGCCGCGATGCCGGACGGCACGGGCCTGAACCTCTTTGCCGAACGCTTCCCGCGCCGCTCTTTCGACGTGGGCATCGCCGAACAGCATGCCGTTACCTTCTCAGCCGGGCTCGCCGCCGGCGGCCTGAAACCTTTCTGCGCGATCTACTCGACCTTCCTGCAGCGCGGCTACGATCAGGTCGTGCATGACGTCGCGATCCAGCGGCTTCCCGTCCGCTTCGCCATCGACCGGGCCGGGCTCGTCGGCGCAGACGGCGCGACCCACGCCGGCAGCTTCGACGTGGCCTTCCTCGCCAACCTGCCCGACATGGTGGTCATGGCCGCGGCCGATGAGGCGGAGCTTGTCCACATGGTCGCCACCGCCGCCGCGATCGACGACCGGCCCAGTGCCTTCCGCTATCCGCGGGGCGAGGGGGTCGGCGTCGAGATGCCGGAGCGCGGGATGCCGCTCGAAATCGGGAAGGGCCGCATTGTCGTCGAGGGTGGCCGCGTCGCCATCCTCTCCTTCGGCACGAGGCTCGCGGAGGTGCTGAAGGCCTGCGAGAGCCTCAGTCAGCGCGGCCTCGCGCCCACGGTGGCCGATGCCCGCTTCGCCAAGCCCCTCGACCGCGACCTGATCCTGTCGCTCGCCCGCCACCACGAGGCGCTCATCACCATCGAGGAGGGCGCCATCGGCGGCTTCGGCTCCCATGTCGCCCAGCTTCTGGCCGAGGAAGGCGTCTTCGACCGCGGTCTGAAGTTCCGCGCCATGGTGCTCCCCGACACCTTCATCGACCAGGCCTCGCCCGAGGACATGTATGCCGTGGCCGGCATGAATGCGGCCGAGATCGAAGCGAAGGTGCTGGAGGTGCTTGGCGTGGCCATGGTTGCTGGACTGCGCGCCTGAATCGTCTCTACTTCGGCGGTTCGAGCCGCGTTTCGATCGCCTTCAGACGTGCCAGAACCTCTTCCCGGTAGGCATCCGTCTGGGCCACCTCCTCGGCGCTGTGCGCGGCCTGCATCGAGTTCACGATGAGGCCGACGACGAGGTTCATCACCGCGAAGGTGGTGACGAGGATGAAGGGCAGGAAGAAGGCCCAGGCCCAGTCGTGGACCTCCATCACCGGCCGCACGATTCCCATCGACCAGCTTTCCAGCGTCATCACCTGGAAGAGCGTGTAGCCCGACCGGCCGAGCGTGCCGAACCATTCGGGGAAGGTCGCGCCGAAGAGCTTCGTCGCCATCACCGCGCCGACGTAGAAGATGATCCCCATCAGCAGGAAGACCGAGCCCATGCCCGGTAGCGCGGTTAGGAACCCCTCCACCACGCGCCTGAGCCGTGGCGCAGCGGAGACGAGCCGAAGGACCCTGAGGATGCGCAGTACCCGCAGCACCGCGAATCCCTGCCCGGCGGGCACGAGCGCGACGGCGACGATGACGAAGTCGAAGAGGTTCCAGCCGTCGCGGAAGAACCCCAGCCGGCGGACGAAAAGCTTCGAACCGATCTCGGCCACGAAGATCGCAAGGCAGATCCGGTCAAGCGTAACCAGCAGGTCGCCCGCCGCCGCCATGGCACGCCCGGAGGTTTCGAGCCCGAGGATCAGGGCGTTCAGGACGATCACGCCGATGATGCCGCGACGGATGGCGGGGCGTTCCAGAAAGTCGGAAAGTCTTTCGCGAAAGTCCATGCTGGCGCCCCATCTCCGGTTCCTGTCCCATATGGTCGGACGGCCCCGCCCCGGCAAGCCCGCCGCCCGTCCGCGTCTTAGGGAGTTCCCGATGATCCGCCTGCTCGTCGCGCTTCTTCTCCTCGCCGCCGCACCGGCCGCCGCCCAGGTCGCGCCCTCGCCCGAAGAGACCGCCGGCTACCGCGGCCTCCACCGTGCCGCGCTCGACGACGACGCGGCGTCGATCCGCCGCCTGATCGCCGAGGGCGCCGGACTGAACGCCCGCGACCGGCGCCGAAGGACGGCGACGATTCTCGCTGCCTTCGCCTCGGCGGACGCGGCGCTGAAGGCACTCGCCAAGGGCGGCGCCGACATGAACGCGCAGGACTGGCAGGGCTACGATGTCGTCACCATCGCTGCCGTCGCGGGCGATCTCGCCCTCATGTCGCTTGCCCTCGACCTCGGCAACCGGCCCGACCTGATCCACACCAACTGGGACGGCAACGCGCTCATCGCCGCGTCCGAGCTTGGCCATGCCGAGATCGTGCGCCGCCTCATAGCGGCGGGCGCGCCGCTCGATCACGTCAACAACCTCGGCTGGACCGCGCTCCTGGAGGCGGTGATCCTCGGTGATGGCGGCCCGACCCACCAGGCGACCGTCCAGGCGCTGGTCGCGGCCGGAGCGGACCAGAAGATCACAGACCGGGACGGAAGAACGCCCCGCGACCACGCGGCCGCGCGCGGATTCGACGCGATTCTGGCGATCCTCGATGACGGAGGCTGAGGCCGAAGGCCCGCCGTCAGGCCGTCCGCCCCCGCTCGATCCGGGCATACTCCCGCACCTTGGTGCCGTCGTCGCGCTCCGCGGGGCGTTCGTGCAGCGCGCGGGCGGCAGGATGGCTGCCCTCCGATCCCTGGGTTCTCTCGATCTCTACGAAGCGCTTCAGACGGCTTCCCTCGGAACTCGTGCGGCGGTCAGCAGCAGGCCGGCTCATGGTTTCCTCCTCGGTTCCTCCGCCCGACTGAGCGGGACAACCAAGGATGAAGCCGAATCACCCGCATGGCCACCCCGATTTCCGCAGCCGCACCCCGCCGGCCCTATTCCGCCAGCCGCCGCAGCGCCCAGCGAGCGGCATCCGCCACTGTCGGGTCGGGGTCGCCAAGCCGCGCCGCCGCCGCGTCCCGAAGACCCCGATCGCCGGAATTTCCGATGGCGTAAAGGACGTTGCGCAGGAAGCGGTCGCGCCCGATCCGCTTGATCGGGCTCCCCGCAAAGCGCTCCCGGAACGCGGCATCGTCGAGTGCCGCCAGCTCCGCCAGCGGCGGAGCGCCCACCCGCGCGGCATAGCCCGTTTCATGCGCGGCCTGCGCGAACTTGTTCCACGGGCAGACCGCGAGGCAATCGTCGCAACCATAGATCCGGTTGCCGAGCAGGGGCCGCAGCGCCTCCTCCACCGGGCCCTTGTGCTCGATCGTCAGGTAGGAGATGCAGCGCCGCGCGTCGAGCTGGCGGGGTGCCGGGAAGGCGCCCGTCGGGCAGATGTCGAGACAGGCCCGGCAGGAGCCGCAGTGATCGGTGCCCGCCTCGTCCTTCGGCAGGTCGAGCGTGGTGAAGATCGCGCCGAGGAAGAACCAGTTTCCCAGATCGCGGCTCACGAGGTTGGTGTGCTTGCCCTGCCAGCCGAGCCCGGCGGCCTCCGCCAGGGGCTTCTCCATCACCGGCGCGGTATCGACAAAGACCTTGATTTCGGCCGGTTGAGACCCCTTCGCGGCCTCCTCGATCAGCCAGCGCCCGACCCGCTTCAGCCGTTTCTTCATCAGATCGTGGTAATCCCTTCCCTGTGCATAGCAGGACACCGCCGCGCGGCCGCGCTCGGCAAGAACGGCCAGCGGGTCGTAGCCGGGCGTGTAGCTTTCGGCCAGCATGATCACCGTCCGTGCCTCGGGCCAGAGCGCGGCCGGATCGCCGCGCCAGGACATCCGTTCCGCCATCCAGCCCATCTGCCCGTGCCGTCCGGCCGCGACGAAGGCCGCGAGCCGTCCCGCCGCCTTGGGGATCGCTGAGGGCGCACAGTAACCGACCGCCGAAAACCCCTCTGCCACGGCGCGTGCGGTGATCGCGGCCCTGAACTCCGCGGCGTTCATCTTGCCCCAAATACCTCGGGGGTCCGGGGCTGGCGCCCCCGGCCGCCCACCTCAGAAATCCAGGTCGGCATAATGCGTCGGCGGCGGAAAACCCGGCACCTGGTCGGCCAGGAGCGACCGGAACGATGGCCGCGACTTGATCTTGGCATACCAGTCCTTCACGTTCTGGCTGCGGTTCCAGTCCACGTCCGAGATGTAGTCGAGACTCGAGAGATGCGCGGCGGCGGCGAAATCCGCCAGCGTCATCTCGTTGCCCGCAAGCCATCGCCGCTGATCGAGAAGCCAGCTCAGGTAGTCGAGGTGATACTTGATGCGCGCCGAGCCGGACTTGACGTTCTTCGAATCCGGATAGCCGAGCTTCATCACCTTCTTGTTCACTCGCTCGTAGAGGAGCTTCGAGGTCACTTCGGCGTGGAACTTGTCGTCGAACCAGGCGCAGAGCCGGCGCACCTCGTAGCGCCCCTCCGGATCGCGCGGCATCAGCCGCGGCTCGGGCACCGTCTCGTCGAGGTACTCGCAGATTGCCTGGCTCTCGGACATCGTCCGTCCGTTCAGTCTGATCACCGGGATCTTGCCCGCAGGATTGCGGCGCAGGAACTCTGGTCCCTGTTCCCAGTAGCGCTCCTCCACCAGCTCCACCTCGATCCGCTTCTCCGCAAGCGTCAGGCGGACCTTGCGGCAGAAGGGAGAGAGCGGGACATGAAAGAGGCGGGTCATTGGCGGAACTCGTGTCGCGGATGCGGCCCCGTGATACCGGCCGCGCCCGGCGCGATCAATCCTCGAAACAGTCTGCGCGGCCGTCGGCGCGGATCGTCGCCGCCCCGTCTGCGATCTCGGCGGCGCGTTTCCTCAGGAATCCCGAAGGCCGGCCGGGATTGCGGCCCTTCGGATCAGGCAGCGCTGCCGCGACCAGCGCGGCCTGCGAAGGCGTCAGGTCGGCGGCGCTGCGCCCGAAGTAGGCTTTGGCCGCAGCCTCCGCGCCGAACAGGCCCTTCCCGGTCTCGGCGACGTTCAGGTAGACCTCGACGATCCGCCGCTTCGTCCAGAAAAGCTCCACCACCGGCGTCATCAATGCCTCCAGCGCCTTTCTGGGCCAGCTCCGCCCCTGCCAGAGAAAGACGTTCTTTACCACCTGCTGCGTGATGGTGGAGGCGCCCCGCCCCGCCCCCTCGTC
>WBZL01002627.1_pt1 | contig 17278 bp, 15 predicted proteins | sample 5204291 | NCBI WGS metagenome assembly WBZL01 (sample SAMN12344345, study PRJNA552823) | activated sludge metagenome | biome: Activated sludge suspended growth; feature: Nitrification reactor; material: Wastewater; isolation source: activated sludge from nitrification reactor of wastewater...
GTCCTCGACGACGAAGCCTCGCTCGACGACTTCGACGCGCTGTTCAAGGCCAACGGCGCCTGGGACTCCCCGCCGGCCGACTGGGGCGACCCGGAGGCCGCTCTCGGCCAGCGCGAGTTCTTCGATGTGATGGAGATCTGCCTGGAGAAGCTGCCGGCGCAGACCGGCCGCGTGTTCGTGATGCGCGAAGTGTTGGGCCTCGGGACCGACGAGATCTGTAAGGAACTCGCCATCACCGCGAACAACCTCTGGGTCATCCTCTACCGCGCGCGGATGGCGCTTCGCATCTGCCTCGACGAGAACTGGTTCGGCGCCGGCGCGGCGCGACCGAAACCTGGCTGATGGCGCGAACCGGATGCTGAAGCGACTGCTCGGCCACACGCTGATGTGCAGGGAAGCCTCGCGGCTCCTGTCGCGCGGCGAGGACGCGCAACTGTCGTGGTTGCAGCGATGGCGGCTGCGCGCGCACCTTCGCGTGTGCGCGATGTGCGCGCGGTTCGAAACGCAGATGCGCTTCCTGCGGACGGCGATGGGGCGCTACCGGACGTGAACGCGCAGTCGGCCACCCTCGTCGTGAACGGGACCGCGCGCCCGCTCGCCGGGCTCGCGTCGGTCGCCGACCTCGTGCGCGAACTCGCACTCGAAGGCAAGCGCATCGCGGTGGAGAAGAACGGCGAGATCGTGCCGAGGAGCCGCTACGCCGACACGCCGCTCGCGGCGGGCGACCGGCTGGAGATCGTCGGGGCCGTCGGCGGAGGTTGAGCCGTCACGCCCGGTCGGCTGCGCCACGGAGCCCCGTCACCGGCGAGGTCGTCGGCGCAGGGACGCGAGGAAGGGCGGCGTACAATCGCGCCATGAACGCCCCGCAAGAGGCCGCGATGGCCGACCCGCTGGTGATCGCAGGGCGCGCCTTCCGCTCGCGGCTCCTGGTCGGCACCGGCAAGTACCGCGATTTCGGCCAGACGCGCGAGGCGATCGTCGCGTCGGGCGCCGAGATCGTCACCGTCGCGATCCGCCGCACCAACATCGGCCAGGATGCGGGCGCACCGTCGCTCCTCGACGCGCTGCCGCCGACCGAATTCACCTACCTGCCGAACAGCGCGGGCTGCTACAACGCCGAGGATGCGGTCCGCACGCTCAAGCTCGCACGCGAACTCCTCGACGGACACCGGCTGTGCAAGCTCGAGGTGCTGGGCGACAAGGACTCGCTCTACCCGGACGTGCGCCAGACGATCGCCGCCGCCGGGACGCTGGTGCACGACGGCTTCGACGTGATGGTCTACACCTCCGACGACCCGATCGTCGCGCGCGAACTCGAAGCGATCGGTTGCGTAGCGATCATGCCGCTCGCGTCGCTCATCGGCTCGGGCATGGGCATCCTCAATCCCTGGAACCTCGGCCTCATCCTCGAGCACGCGAAGGTGCCGGTGCTCGTCGACGCGGGAGTGGGCACCGCGTCCGACGCCGCGGTCGCGATGGAACTGGGCTGCGCGGGCGTGCTCATGAACACCGCCATCGCGCTCGCGCGTGAGCCGGTGCGCATGGCGCGGGCGATGAAGCTTGCCGTCGAGGCCGGACGCGAGGCATTCCTCGCCGGCCGCATGCCGCGCAAGCTCTATTCGGGCAGCCCGAGTTCACCGACCTCCGGCGTCATCGGATGACCGCCCTGTCCGTCCGCGCGCTCGCCGCCGCGGCGATCGCGCTCGCGACCGCGTCCGCCCACGCCGTGCCTCCCACGCGCGAGGAGGTGGTCGCCTGGTGCACCGACGCCGACGACATGGCGCACTGCGGTCGCCTGATCGAAGAGCGCCAGATGAAGCGGCTGCCCGGCCTCGCGAAGCGCGAAGGCGTCGATCTGCGGATCAACCTCTTCCCCAGCGGCACGGCGACCTTCACCGACGTCGAGAACCCGATGCAGCCGCTGTCGTACAGCCTCTACGACTCGATCGATCCGATCAACGGAGTGTTGCTGTTCAGGACCGACGGCGAGAAGGCGACGTTCGTGCTGCTCCTGCGCTCCAGCAACCGGACCGTCGACCTCCCTTCGGAGCCGAAGCTGTCGCCGGACCGGAAGTGGCTCGCCACCGCGGACTTCTGCGCGTCGGACTGCGCGAACGAGCTCTCGGTCTGGCGGGTCGCGCGCGACGGCGCCGCGAAGGAACTCGTGTGGCGCACGACCGAAGACTGGTCCGACGCGACGCCGCGCTGGAAGGACGCCGAGACCGTGGTGGTCGAGTACAAGGCGCCCGACGGCAGCCGCCGCACTCTCGAACGCAAGCTCTCGGCGGACGGCTGGCTCAAGCCGCGCCAGCCCTGACGCGCCCTCGCGCATGAGCGGCGAAGGCACGACCGGGCCGATCCTGCGGCCGGTTCGCAGCTACGTGCTGCGCCAGGGGCGACTGTCGCCTGCGCAGGCGCGCGCGCTCGAAACGCTCGCGCCGCGCTACTGCCTGCCGTTCGAGTCTGCTCCCCTCGATTTCACGAGCATATTCGGACGGCGCGCGAAGGTCGTGCTCGAGATCGGCTGCGGCATGGGCGAGACCACCGCGGCGATCGCCGCCGCGCATCCCGAAACCGACTTCGTGGGCATCGAGGTGCACGGCCCGGGGATCGGCGCACTCCTCAACCGGATCGAGGCCGCCGCGCTCGCGAACCTGAGGATGATCCAGCACGACGCGGTCGAGGTCGTCGACCGCATGATTCCCGAAGGGTCGCTCGCCGGCATCCACGTCTTCTTCCCCGACCCGTGGCCCAAGAAGCGGCATCACAAGCGACGGCTCCTGAAGGCGCCGTTCGTGCGGGCGCTCGCGCTGCGGCTCGCCGACGGAGGCTACCTGCACGCCGCGACCGACTGGCAGGACTACGCCGACGAGATGCTCGCGACCTTCTCCGCCGAACCCCTGCTCTCGAACACGGCGGAGGGTTTCGCGTCGCGGCCGGAGTGGCGTCCGCTCACCCGCTTTGAAGCGCGCGGCCTGAAGCTCGGCCATCCGGTTTTCGACCTCGTCTTCCGCCGCCTCTGACCCCCGGTGTCAGACACGGTGTCAGACACGGTGTCTGACACCGTGTCTGACACCGGGGTTGGAGGCGCTGTCGGAGTCGCGCTCAAGACTGCCCGAGCACTCCGGCCAGCGCGCGCTTCGCCGCGTCGCGCGAGAAGTGCCGGCGGATGTTGTCGACCCCGCCCTGCGACAGCCGTTGCCACAGCGTGCGGTCGGTGTACACGCGGACGATCGCGTCCGCGAACGCGGCGGGCTCGTCGGCGACGAGGACATCGGCGCCGTCAACGAGGTGCATGCCCTCGACCGCGACCGTCGTCGCGACGACCGGAACGGCGTAGCTCATCGCGAGGTTGACCTTGCCCTTGACTCCGGCGCCGTAGCGCAGAGGCGCGATCGACACGCGCGCACCTTCGAACACCGGGTCGACATCGGCGACGAAGCCCGCGATCGCGAGATCGGGTGCGGCGAGCGCGCGCACGCCGGCCGGCGGCTCGGCGCCCACGACGGTGGTCGTCACGCCGGGCAGGCGCGTTCGCAGGTGCGGCAGGACTTCATGCGCATACCAGATCACCGCGTCGGCGTTGGGTGGATGGCGGAAGCCGCCGATGAACACGATCCCCGAACGCTCCTCGAACGGTCTGCCGCGCGAGCGTGGCGCATGGATGTTCGACAGCACCTCGACGCGGGCGTCCGGGACGAGCCGGGCGAGGACGTCGCGCTCGACCGGCGACACGACCAGCGTCAGGTCGGCGCGGCGCACGAGATCGAGTTCCTGCTCGCGGTCCCGCCCTGCCGCAGCCAACGCTTCCGCAGGTCCGTCGAGCGTGGCAAGTCTTTCGTTTCGCAGGAAATGGAGATCGACCGTGTCGAACACCACGCGCGCCTGCGGCGCGAAACGCCGTACTGCATCGAGGTGCTTCGCCGCGACATAGTGCCGCGACAGCACGACGACGTCGAACTCGCGCCCGCGCTTCGTCAGGAACTCGGGGATCGAGCGGACCCAGGGCCGGGCGAGCACTTCGATGCCGGCCTCGCGCAGCGTCGCGACATAGGGCTCGCGATACTCGAGGTTGTCGGCCACGAAGGTCGCCTTGCCGTCGAGCTCCCCGACCAGTTCGAGCAAGGCCTGCATCCGCATCGAACCCGAGTCGCGGTCCGGCGTCAGCATGTTGGCGTCGATCACCAGCACCCGGACGCGCGCCGCGCGGTCGGCTTCGAGCATCGGCGAATCGCCGTTGGACCGGTGCGACGCCAGCTCGACGGCCCAGCGTCTCGCGAACTTCGCGCGATTCTCCGTCTGGTGCCGCTTGATTCCCGAGGTCTCGTCGGTTCCCGACGTCGTCCCCTCGAAATGGACGACGATCGCCGCGGGCTGGTACCAGACGGACCGGCCCGCGGCGCGCACCTTGAACGCGAGGTCCGTGTCCTCGTAGTAGGCGGGGGCGTAGCTCGCGTCGAATCCGCCGAGCGAGGTGAACAGGTCGCGCGGGATCGCGAGACACGCGCCCGAGCAGTAATCGGCGCGCCGCGCGTAGCTGTACTCGGGGAGGTCGGGGTCGGCGCCGCGGCCGTGGTTCCACGCCGAGCCGTCGCGCCACACGATGCCGCCGGCCTCCTGCAGCCGGCCGTCGGGATACACGAGCTTCGCACCCACGAGACCCGCGTCAGGGTGACGGTCGAACGTGCGGTCGATCGCCTCGAGCCAGCCGGGCGTCACGATCGTGTCGTTGTTGAGAAAGACGAGGCGCGTCCCGCGCGATAGCGACGCGCCGAGGTTGCAGGTCGCGATGAATCCGCCGTTCGCCTGCGCGCGGACGAACCGGACGCCGCTCACCTGCGCGAGCGCCTGAGCGAGCGGTTCGGGCGACGCGTCGTCGACGACGATCACCTCGACGTCCTCGTGCCGGACCGTGCCGTGCAGGGCCTTGAGGCAGGTGAAAGTCACGAGCGGTTCGCCGTAAGCGGGAACGATGATCGACGTTCGGGGCAAGCGCGCGTCGCCGAACGCGAGCGGCGAGACCTCGCGCTCCGCGGCCCAGGTCCGGCGGGTGGCCGCGGGCACGAAGGCGCGTCCGCGCAGCTTGTCGCGAACGCGCCGCGCCAGCGCGGCCGGCCCCTGCTCGCGCAGCACGGTGGATGCCGTTCTCGCCTGGCGCGGCAACTGGCGCAACGTCACCGGAATCGCGGCCAGCCGGACCCTCGCCACGCGCGCACGCTCGGCGGCCGTTCGAAGTGGCGCGGTGAGCTTCCAGCTCGTCGACGTCTCGAGCGCCGCGATGCGCTCGCGCGCGACGGTCAGGTCGCGTTCGAGCGCCTTCGGATCGCGGGCGAGTGAGGCGAGCGTCGCGTCGACCGACGCGGCGCGGCTCACCAGTTCCGCGCGCGCCTCGGCCTCGCCGCACAGCGCGCCGGCGCGCACCAGCGCCGACAGCGACATCGCATCGCCGGTGGCGGGCCGGACGGAGGCGTGCCACTCTTCGAGCACGGGAACGGGCGGTGCGGCACGATCGGGTAGAGGCGCCCACTCCAAGGCGAGGCGGTCCGCGTAGGCTCGCCACGCGTCGGGTCCGTTCGCCGAGGGAGTGTGCGGCCTGGCCCGCGGTCCTGCGGCGGCCACCAGCGCGTCGTTCCACACGGCCGCGGGGGCGTCCCACGGCACCAGCGTCGCCCGAGCGATGCCCGCGAGCCGCTCGGCCAGCGCGCCGAGAGCCGAGGCGACGATCGGCTTCCCGGTGGCGAGCGCCGCCGACAGCGTGTACGACCAGGTCTCCGGCCACTGTGCCGGGAACATCCAGACGTCGGGCGATTCGGCGGCGATCAGCTTCGACCGATCCGCATCGTCGTACTCGCCGGTGAACGAGATCGTCCCCGCATGAAGTGGCGGGAGGGGCGCCGACACCGACCCGAGAACGCGGAACGCGAGCGGCAGCGCGCGCATTTCCGCATCGCGCGCGCAGGCGATCGCCACGTCGAATCCCTTGTCGGGCGAGAGTTTCCCGAGCAGGCCGACGCGGATCGCGGGCGGCATCGTCGCGGCCGCGGGATCGGGATGCGGCCAGACCTCGACGCGGGCGGCGGGGAAATGGCGCGCGAAGCGCGCCGCGACGTCGCGCGTCGGCGCTATCACGCGCGCGCTGCGGGAAAATGCTTCGCGGAAGGCGCTGCGCCACGCCGCGATGTCCAGCGGCCACTGGGCCGGGTGGCGCGCGAGGCACGCGTTGCACCCGTCGTCGTCCGGCTCGCCGCAGTAGCGGCCCTCGCCGCGATCGAGGTGATAGCGCGGGCAGAACGGGTATGCGTCGTGCAACGTGACGTCGATCGGGACCTCGAGGTCCGCAGCGATCGCGAGCGTGTCCTGCGGCAGGCCGTCGACGTGGTGCAGGTGGACTCGCGACACGCCGAGGGCGCGCAGCAGTTCCACGAGGACGGTACGATCACGTGCAGCCTCGAAGGCGAGATCGACCCGCTCGCTTCCGCGAACCCACGACAATCCGAGCGCCCCGCCCGCCGACGGCTGCATCACGAGGACCTCGGCCCGATCCGTGAGCGCGTGCGCGAGTTCCGACACGTGGCGGCGCACGCCGCCCGCCCACCCGTGGGTGACGAGCAGGATGCGCGGGCGCGCGCTTCGCGCAAGACCCGAGAGCGTGGCGTGGAGGTCCGGCGGCAAGGAGGGGTACCGTGGGCGCGGAACCCGGCTGCGGTTCCGAGGAGGCGATTGTATCGGTCCGGCCGGCGCGCGCTCCCGCGGCCCGCCGCCGGTCGCGGGCGGGCGTCGTGCCGCGCCGCGCGCTACCCCTGATCCCGCGGACGCCCCACGGACCGAAGTTCAGGTCCGTGGGACGTCCCTGGGATCGGAGGTGGACGCCGGCCCTTCCGGTCAGGCATCCAGCGTCACCACGACCGGCTGGTGGTCGGACAGCCGGGTGTCCGAATCGACGTCGACCGACCGAATCGCCGAAGCGATCTCGTCGCTCGCGAACACGAAGTCGCAGGCGACCGGCTCGGAGGCTGGCGTGTAGCGCTCGAACACGTTGAACGTCGGCGGCTGCGGCGCGTTGCCGCGCGCGACCCGCCACGCATCGCGGAAGCGCGAGGTGCCGTCGTCGAACGGCGCGAGCATCCGCAGGTACGACGGATCGTCCGGCCCCATGTTGAAATCGCCGCAGACGAGCGTTGCCTTGGGCATCGCGTGGCGCTGGAACGGGCCGCCGTCGTCGCGCGCGGCGCCGCCGAGCCGCGCCTGGCCGTGCGCTTCCGCGTGGATCCCGCGCAGCGCCTCCACCTGCGCCGCCCGCTGCCCGGCGGACCAGTACTCGAGGTGGGTCGTGATCACGCGAACCGGGAAGTCTCGCGCCATCACGACGGCGTCGACCGCGACGCGCTGCATCGATGCGACCCGCGGATCCGCGGGCCACGGGAGCGCGTGCCGTCGGACCGCCTGTACCGGCAGCCGCGAGGCGATGGCGTTGCCGAACCGGCGCCGGCGTCCCTGCGTCGCGGGGTGATCCGACCCGACGCCGTGGAAGACCTCGAACCCGGGCAGCAACGCCGCGAGGAGCGCGAACTGGTCGCGGTCGTCGTTGCCAGCGAGCGAAGGGTCCGGGAAGTTGTCGGCGAGTTCCTGGACGCACAGCAGGTCGAAGTCGGCGAGCGACTTCGCGTGCGCGACGACTCGCGCGGGATCGACGCGGCCATCCAGCCCGCGGAACCACTGCACGTTCCAGGTGACGAGCGTGATCACGCCGCGGCCACCGCCGGCACGAGCGTCAGGCGCGCTTCGCGCATCGGAGGGGTCACCTGATGCCTGCACGCATGAACGACGCGACGAACTGGCGCTGGAACAGCAGGAACGCGACGAGGAGCGGCGCGGTGGTGAGCAGCGTCGCCGCGGTGATGATCGACCAGTCGATACCCTGGTCGGTCGACGCGAACACCTGCAGGCCGACGGTGACCGGACGCGACTCGACCGAGTTGGTGATGATGAGCGGCCAGAGGAAGTTGTTCCAGTGGTAGCTCACGCTGACCAGCGCGTAGGCGATGTAGGTCGGCCGCGCGAGCGGCACGTAGACCTTCCACAGCACCCCGAGCGGCGAGCAGCCTTCGACGCGCGCCGCCTCGTCCAGTTCGCGCGGAATCGTCTTGAAGGTCTGGCGCAAGAGGAAGATGCCGAACGCGCTCGCCATGTACGGCAACCCGATCGCGAGGATCGTGTCCTTGATGCCGAGCCAGGTCATCGTGCGGTAGTTCTCGACTATCAGCACGTCCGGCATGATCATGAGCTGCACCAGCACCAGCGCGAACAGCAGGTTGCGCCCGGGAAAGCTGAAGCGCGCGAACGCGTAGGCCGCGAGCGTCACCAGCACGAGCTGCGCCGCGAGCACCATCGTCACCAGGACGACGGTGTTGAAGAAGTAGCGCGCGAACGGCGCCGCCCGCCACGCCTTGACGAAGTTCTCGAGCGTCAGCGGTGCGTCGAGCGCGATCCGGGTCGAGAACTCCGCCGGGTGGAACGCGGTCCAGAACGCGTAGAGGAGCGGCAGCACCCACAGGAAGCCGAGCAGCCACGCCGCCACGGTCTCGAGGCCGTGCACGACGCCGCGCGAGTCGTAGACGTGGGAGGCGGAGATCACGGCGAGCCAGGCGGATCCGGGGTCGGCATCACTGGTAGTGGGTGCGGCGCTCGAGGACGAAGAACTGGAACAACGCCGTGAGACCGAGGATCGCCAGCAGCACCATCGTGAGCGCGGCCGCGTAGGCCGAGTCCCAGAACCTGAAGCCGATCTCGTAGATGTAGTAGAGCAGGAGCGCCGTCGCGTTGTCGGGGCCGCCGCGCGTCATCACGACGATGTGGTCGACGAGACGGAACGCGTTGATCACCGCGTTGACCAGCACGAACAGCGTGACCGGCATGAGCAGCGGGAACGTGATCCGGCGGAAGAAATACCAGCGCGACGCGCCTTCGATCGCCGCGGCTTCGGCGAGGCTCGGCGACATCGACTGCAGCGCGGCGAGGTAGAAGATCATGAAGAAGCCCGCCTCCTTCCACACCGTCACCACCATCAGGCTCGCGAGCGCCGTGGACTTGCTGCCGAGCCAGTTGTGGCTCGCGAACCCGAGGCCTTTGGTGACCTGCTCGAGGAGGCCGTACTCGGGTGTGTAGAAGAACATCCAGATGTTCGCGACCGCGATCATCGGCAGCATCGTCGGCGTGAAGTACGCGAGCCGCAGCAGGCCGCGTCCCGCGATCTTCCCGTGCACCCACACCGCCATCAGGAGCGCGATCGCGATCGACACGGGAATCGTGCCGAGCGCGTACCACAGGTTGTTCTGGAGCGCCTGCCAGAAGATCGGGTCTTCGACCAGCTGGACGTAGTTGTCCGCGCCGACCCACACCGCGGGACGGCTGCCCTTCGGCGTCGAGAGGAAGCTGTGCCACAGGTTGGCGACCGCGGGGTAGTGCGTGAACAGCACGAGCAGGATCATCGCGGGCGCGATCAGGAGCCACGCGTAGATCCACTCGCGGGTGCGCGTCATCGCCGCGGTCCTGTCCGCCCGCTCCTCTGGCTCCGCGACGTTCCCTCGTCCCGGCGGACGGGACGAGGGAATCGTGTCGGCGCGGAAGGCGTCCGCGGCACCGTCGCGTTTCCGGCCGGTTGCCGCGACACCGTCAACGGAACGACCGCAGCAGCCGTTCCGCCTCGCGCTGCGCGTCCTTCATCGCAGCCTCCGGCGTCTTGGTGCCGGTGAGGGCGGCCTGCAGGCCGTCGTTCAGCGCCTTGGTGACGCGCTGGTTGTCGTGGGTCGAGAGTTCCGCCTTCGCGTACGGGAGCTGGTCGCGCGCGACGGCGGCCGCGGGGAACCCGGCCACGTAGGTCTTCATCGCCGGCGTCTCCCACGCATCGGGGCGCACGGCGACGTAGCCGGTGTCGATGCCCCACTGCGCCGCGCGCCCGGGGGTGGTGACCCACTTGATGAACTTGAACGCGGCGTCGCGCTGCGCAGGCGTCGACTTCTTGAACAGGTAGAAGTTGCCGCCGCCGGTGGGACTGCCACGCTGCTTGCCCGCGGGGAGCATCGCGACGCCGAAGTCGAACTTCGCGTTGTTGCGGACGTTGGTCAGGTTGCCGGTCGTCGTCCACATCATGGCGACCTTCTTCTCGAAGAAGTCCTTCGGCGTCGTGCCCCACTCGACGATGCCCTGCGGGTGCACCTTGTATTTGTTCACCAGGTCGACCCAGTAGGTGAGCCCCTCGATCACCTCGGGACGGTCGTAGTAGGTCTGCGTGCCGGCGGAGTTCATCAGATTGGTGCCGGCCTGGATCGCGAGCGCCTGGAACAGCCAGTACGGGAAGCCCGACGACGGAATCTGGATGCCCCAGGTCGTCACGTTGCCCGACGCGTCGCGCTTGGTGAGCTTCTGCGCGTAGGAGACCTGCTCGGCCCAGTTCTGCGGCGGCTTGTTCGGGTCGAGACCCGCTTCCCTGAACAGTTCCTTGTTGTAGTAGAGGACGACGGTCGAGCGCTGGAACGGGATGCCCCAGGTCTTGCCGCCGGTCTGGCTGTTCTCCATGAACGCCGGGTAGAAGCTCTTGAGCCAGGCCTGGTCCTCGGGCGTCTTGATCAGGTCGTCGAACGGAACGATCGCGTCTTCGTCGATCAGCGTGAACATGTCGGTCGACAGCAGGATCGAGGTCACCGGGGGTTCGCCGCTCTTGACCGCGGTGAGCGCCTTGGTGATCGAGTCCTGGTAGGTACCGGTGTAGATCGGCTTGAGCTTGATCCCGGGATTCTCCTTCTCGAACGCCGCGGCCAGCCCGTCGATGATCTTGGTGATCGGGCCGCCGACGGCGACCGGGTAGTAGAACGGCACCTCGACCTGCGCGGACGCCAGCGACGGCGCGAGCGCGGCGAGCGCCGCGAGAATCAGGTTGCGAATGCTGCGAAGCATGGCGGGTCCTCCGTTGGGCTGCGAATGGTCGTCAGGCGAGCATCGTCTCGCCGCTCGTGCGTCCGGCCGGCGCGGCGCGCGCCCCGTCCGGTCCGAAGTAGTGCTGCGCGCCGCCCGGCCATTCGAGCGACACCGAATCGCCGCGCGCGAGCGCGGTGCTGCCGGCCACGCGCACGGCCAGCGCCGAGCGTCCGGCGCGGCAGGCGAGGAGCGAATCCCCGCCCAGATACTCGACGCCCTCGACCGTCGCGAAGAGGCCCTGTCCGCGAGTGATGCGGACGTGTTCGGGCCGCACGCCGAGCTGGCCGCCGGCGCATTCGGGCGGCAGGACGACCGGGCCATTCGTGCCGTCGACGACCGCGCCCGCGCCGCCGTCGACGAGCGGCAGCAGGTTCATCGGCGGCGTGCCGATGAAGCGCGCGACGAAAGCATTCGCGGGAGTCTCGTAGAGGTCGACCGGCGCGCCGTTCTGCTCGATGCGACCGCCGTTCAGGAGGATCACGCGGTCGGCCATCGACATCGCCTCGACCTGGTCGTGGGTCACGTAGACCATGGTGATGCCGAGCTTGCGCTGCAGCGCGCGGATCTCCTGGCGCATCTCGGCGCGCAACTGCGCATCGAGGTTCGACAGCGGCTCGTCCATCAGGCACACCGGGGTCTGCGCGATGATCGCGCGCCCGAGCGCGACGCGCTGCTGCTGTCCGCCCGAGAGCTGGCCTGGCTTGCGGTTGACGAGCGCGGAGAGTCCGAGGAGTTCGGCCGTCTGCCCAAGCCGGCGCTCGCACTCGTCCTGCGCGACCTTGCGCACTCGCAGGCCGAACAGGATGTTCTCGCCGACCGAGAGGTGCGGAAACAGCGCGTAGGACTGGAACACCATCGAGATGTTGCGCTGCGAGGGCGGCAGACGCGTGACGTCGCGCCCGTCGATGCGGATCGTTCCTTCGTCGGCGATCTCGAGCCCGGCGATCAGCCGCAGCGTAGTCGACTTGCCGCAGCCGGAGGGGCCGAGCAGCACGTTCAGCGTGCCCGCGTCGAGCGAGAACGACAGCCGGTCGACGGCGCGGACCTTGCCGTCGCCGGTCGTCCAGTGCTTGCTCGCGCCTTCGACGACGATCGCGGACACGTTGCGGCGCTCGTGACGGTGGATTGCGGGGGAGGGCGCGTCGCCACGCCCACGGGGCACGCGCACGCGCGCCCGAATGTTACATCGGATGGCGCCCCCCGGCACCCGGAAGGCGGAGTGCGCCGTGTTCGACCGGAGGACGCTCTCGGGCCAATCGGCCGCGATCCGGCCCCCGAGTCTCAGCCGAACAGCGCGGCGAGCCCCGCGCCGGGGTCGGGCACGCGCATGAACGCCTCGCCGACCAGGAACGCCTGCACGCCGCGGCTGCGCATCAGGGCGACGTCCTTCGGCAGCGTAATGCCGCTTTCGGTGATCACCCTGCGGCCCGCCGGGACCTTGGGCAGCAGGTCGAGCGTCGACGACAGCGAGACGTTGAAGGTCTTCAGGTTGCGGTTGTTGATGCCGATGAGCGGCGTCGCGAGCCGAAGCGCCCGCGCGAGTTCCTGCGCGTCGTGCACCTCGACCAGCACCGCAAGCCCGAACTCCCGCGCGCGATCCTCGAAGCGCGCGAGCTGGTCGTCGTCGAGCGCCGCGACGATCAGCAGGATCGCGTCGGCGCCCAGCGCGCGCGATTCGGCGACCTGGTACTCGTCGACGATGAACTCCTTGCGGAGCACAGGGAGCGCGCAGGCTCCGCGCGCCGCCACGAGGAAGTCGTTCGACCCGTGGAAGTACTTCGCGTCGGTCAGCACCGACAGGCAGGTCGCGCCGGCGCGTTCGTAGCTCGCGGCGATCCCGGGCGGGTCGAAAGCTTCGCGCAGCACGCCCTTCGACGGCGACGCGCGCTTGATCTCGGCGATCACCGCGGGCCGGCCGGCGGCGATCCGCGCTTCGATCGCGCCGGCGAAGTCGCGCGGCGGCGGTGCCACCCGCGCAGCGGCGGCCACCTCCTCGTACGGACGCGCGAGCTGCGCGGCGATGACCTCCTCCGCCTTGTCGGCGACGATGCGGGCGAGGAAGTCGGTGCGCTTCGCGTCCATCCCCGCGCTCACGTCCGCGAGCCGAGCTTCTGCGTCGTCGACACGAACGCTTCGAGCGACTTCCGCGCCTTGCCCGACGCGATCGCCGCGCGCGCCCTCTCGATCCCCTCGCCGATCGTGCCGGCGACGCCCGACGCGTAGAGGGCGGTCCCGGCGTTGAGGACCACGATCTCGCGCGGCGTGCCGTCGACGTCGCCCAGCGCCTCGAGGATCATCTCCTTCGATTCGGCGGCGTCGGCGACCTTCAGGCCGCGGTTCGACTTCATCGCCAGACCGTAGTCCTCGGGGTGGATCTCGTACTCGCGCACTTCGCCGTCCTTCAACTCTCCCACCATGGTCGCGGCGCCGAGCGACACCTCGTCCATGCCGTCGCGGCCGTAGACGACCAGCGCGTGCTTCGAGCCGAGGCGCTGCAGCACGCGGACGTGGATGCCGACGAGGTCCGGGTGGAACACGCCGATCAACTGGTTGGGCGCACCCGCCGGGTTGGTGAGCGGGCCGAGGATGTTGAAGATCGTGCGCACGCCCAGCTCCCGCCGCACCGGCGCCGCGTGCTTCATCGCCGCGTGGTGCGACGGGGCGAACATGAAGCCCACGCCGGTCTCGCCGATGCACTGCGCGACCGCGCCCGGCGACAGCATGATGTTCGCGCCCAGCGCCTCCAGCACGTCCGCGCTACCCGACTTCGACGACACCGATCGGGCGCCGTGCTTGGCGACGCGCGCGCCGGCGGCTGCGGCGACGAACATCGAGGCGGTCGAGATGTTGAACGTGTGCGACGCGTCGCCGCCGGTGCCGACGATGTCGACCAGGTTCGCGGCGTCGGGCACTTCGACCCGGGTCGCGAACTCGCGCATCACCTGCGCGGCGGCGGCGATCTCACCGATGGTCTCCTTCTTGACGCGAAGGCCGACGGTCAGCGCTGCGATCATCACCGGCGAGACCTCGCCGCTCATGATCCGGCGCATCAGCGAGAGCATCTCGTCGTGGAAGATCTCGCGGTGCTCGACCGTTCGCTGCAGCGCGTCGGAGAGGCTGATGGTCATCGGGAACTCCGTGGAAACGCGGTCAGGCCGCCGCGAGGAAGTTGGCGAGCAGCTGCCTGCCGTGCTCGGTCAGGATCGCCTCGGGATGGAATTGGACGCCCTCGACGGCCATCGTGCGGTGGCGCACGCCCATGATCTCGCCATCGTCGGCTCGCGCGCTGACCTCGAGATCGGCGGGCAGGCTCGAGGGCTCGATCGCGAGCGAGTGGTAGCGCGTCGCCGTGAACGGCGAGGGGAGGCCCTCGAACACGCCGCGCCCGTCGTGCGCGATCGGCGAGACCTTGCCGTGCATGACCTGCCGAGCCCGCACGATGGTGCCACCGAACGCCTGCCCGATCGCCTGGTGCCCGAGGCAGACGCCGAGAATGGGTACACGCCCGGCAAAGCGTTCGATCAGCGGAACCGAGATTCCCGCTTCGTTCGGCGTGCAGGGACCGGGCGACACGACGATCCGCTCGGGCGCCCAGGCCTCGACCTGCTCGAGCGAGATCGCGTCGTTGCGGTGCACGTGGACGTCGGCGCCCAGTTCGCCCAGGTACTGGACGAGGTTCCAGGTGAAGCTGTCGTAGTTGTCGATCATCAACAGCATCGGAGCGCCGCCCCTTCCGGGGGTGCCGCAGGCTCAGCGATCGATCGCCGGGAGCGAATTCATCTGCCCGGCCGTGCCGGTGGCGTAGATCGTCCGGATGCTGCCGTTGGACAACGACACGTCGGGGACGGTCAGCGCGACCGCGCCGGTGGCCGGGTCGCGGAACGTCACGACGAGCGTGCCGGGCGCGACGTCGAAGTAGATCGACGCGGTGCGCGCAGCGAGCGCGGAGACCTGCTTCGTGTCGCCGACAAAGACGTCGTAGGCGGCGTTGTCGGAAACCGCGTTGACGTAGCGGATCCTGGCGAGGTCGGGCGGCGGCGGCGAGTTGTCGTCGGGCACCGCGAACGCCTGCACCGCGCCGGGAAGGCCCGCGACCACGATCGTCACGTCGCGGGCGGACTCGAACATCCGCTCGATCGTCGCGATCGTCGCGCCCGGGGCACTCGAGGCCTCGATCGTGATGACGTGCTGCCCCGTCGCCTGGTATCCGTAGCCGGAGCGCACCGTGTAGTCGAGCGCGGCGGTAAACGTCGTCCCGTCGAAGAGCCCGTAGATCTGGCCGCTCTGCGGAGCCGCGTTCATGAGCCGGATCGCGGAAATCGAACTCGTCAGCACGACGCGCCGGTCCGATCCGAAGACGTCGAGGATCATGCCCTGCGGAAGCTGGAGGCTGTCGAGCGAATAGAGCAGGATGTCGGTCGATCCCTCGACCGGGAAGTCGACGGTGCCACTGTCGTAGGTGACTGCAAGCGTCCCCGCGAGCGTCGCCCGCAGGCGGTAGCTGCCGGTCGCCTGCTGCACCGACGTCGTCGACGAGCCTGCGGCGATGTTGTAGAAGGCGGGGCCGAAGGTGCCGTCGAGCGCCACGTCCGGCGCCGTGATGTAGAGGTCGTAGTTCGGTCCGGCGAACGCCGCGTTGATCAACCGCATCTGCACCTTGCCGGAGACCGAGTTCGAAACGTCCGGAGCGACCATGAGCGAGGGCGAAGCGCCGGTCCTCCATCCGAGGATCGTGTACGCCTCGTCTCCCGCGAGCGAGATGTCGACGCTGGAAAGGATCTCGGTGAACCCGGTCTCGCGGATCGAGAAGGTGCGGCGCGTGTTCTCGAAGTCGGCGTAGTCGACCGATCCCTCGAACGGGATGGCGGAAAACACGACCGTGCTGCCGTCGAGGAAGTCGTAGGCTCCGCCGTGGTAGACCACGTTCACGAACCGGACCCGGGCGTTGGTCGGCGGGAAGTAGTTGATCGTGCGGACCTTGCAGCCGGCGAGGACGACCGGCGTGGAGACGGCTGCGGCGAGCAGGCGGCGGCGGGAGATCATGGAGGTCGTCGATCCGGGTCGTGCGTTCGCGGGAATGATGCCACAGCGGGCGCGGCCCCCCCTCAGGGGCCGGCGTCGAGCCCCGCCTCGACCAGGTCCGCGGCGCGCATCAGCGCCCGCGCCTTGTTGAGAGTCTCCTGCCACTCTCCGTCGGGCGTCGAGTCGTGCACGATGCCGCCGCCGGCCTGCGCGTAGAGCATCCCGTTCCGGACTACGGCCGTGCGCAGCGCGATGGCCGTGTCCATGTCGTCGTGGAACGAGAGGTAGCCGACCGCGCCCGCGTACACGCCGCGGCGCGACGGCTCGAGTTCGTCGATGATCTCCATCGCCCGCACCTTCGGCGCGCCCGACACCGTTCCGGCGGGGAACGCCGCGCGCAGCACGTCGAGGCTGTCGAGCCCGGGCCTGAGCGTCCCTTCGACGTTGCTGACGATGTGCATCACGTGCGAGTAGCGCTCGACGACCATCCGCTCGGTGACGCGCACCGATCCGGTCGCCGCCACCCTGCCGACGTCGTTGCGCCCCAGGTCGACGAGCATCACGTGCTCGGCGATCTCCTTCGGATCGGCCAGGAGTTCGGCCGCGAGCGCCTCGTCGGCCTCGCGGTTGCGCCCGCGCGGGCGAGTGCCGGCGATCGGCCGCAGCGTCACGTCGCGCCCTTCCTTGCGCACCAGGATCTCGGGCGAGGCGCCCACCACCTGGAAGTCCCCGAACTCGTAGTGGAACATGTACGGCGACGGGTTGATCGAGCGCAGCGCCCGGTAGAGCGAGATCGCCGGCGCCGCGAACGGACGCGCCATGCGCTGCGAGATCACGACCTGCATGACGTCGCCGGCCGCGATGTACTCCTTCGCGCGCGCCACCGCGGCCTTGAACGGCGCCTCGCCGAACTCGCTCGCGGATTCGGTCCGCGGCATCGCGGACTGGTAGGGAATGGCGACCGGGACCCGCAGCTTCCGGCGCAGTTCGTCGAGCCTCGCGACGCCGCGCGCGTAGGCGTCCGGCGCCTTCGGATCCACGTGAACGATGAGCGAAATGCGGCCCGACAGGTTGTCGACGACCGCGAGTTCCTCGGTCAGCACCAGCAGGAGGTCCGGGACTCCGGCGAGGCCGGGCGTCGGGGGTTTGCCCCCGCCTTCGAGGCGGCGCTCGATGTGGCGCACGGTGTCGTAGCCGAACACCCCCGCGAGCCCGCCGCAGAAGCGAGGCAGGCCCGGCAGCGGCGCCGCGCGAAAGCGCTTCATGAAGCCGCGCACGAACT
>WBZL01000575.1_pt2 | contig 17271 bp, 15 predicted proteins | sample 5204291 | NCBI WGS metagenome assembly WBZL01 (sample SAMN12344345, study PRJNA552823) | activated sludge metagenome | biome: Activated sludge suspended growth; feature: Nitrification reactor; material: Wastewater; isolation source: activated sludge from nitrification reactor of wastewater...
TCGCGATGGCGCGCGCACTGATGTCGCGGCCGCGCCTGCTCCTGCTCGACGAGCCGTCGATGGGCCTCGCGCCACTGATGGTCCAGAAGGTGTTCGAGACCGTGATCGCGGTGAGCCGCGAGGGCGTCACGATCCTGCTGATCGAGCAGAACGCGAAGCTCGCGCTCGAAGTGAGCCACCGCGGCTACGTGATGGAGTCGGGTACGATCACGCTCGCCGGCGAAGCCAAGGCGCTCCTCCACGACCCGAAGATCCGCGCAGCGTATCTCGGCGTCGGGGCGTAGGACGTGCCCGTCGGTCACGCGCCTTCGTCCTGAGACCGGGCGCGCGCGAACGTTCCCCGGCCCCGTCCGCAGGCGACCCCGTTGGACCCCAGCCCGAAGAGCGCGTCCTTGTCCGCGGCGCGCGCGCTCGCCTGGTACGGCGACGCGATGCGCCTGTGGAAACGCGGCCCGGTCGTGATGTCGGTCCTCGGCGCGATAACGATCGTCTCGCAGTTCGCCTTCGAGCTGTGGCCGGAAGCGGGTTCGCTCGTCGCCAAGGTCGTCGTGCCGCTCGTCGCGTGCGGGATGCTCTATGCCGCCGAGGCGGCCGAGCGCGGCGAGCGCCCGCGCCTGTGGCACGCGATCGCGGCGTTCCGCGCACCTGCAGGCGCGATTGCCGCGGTCGTGCTCTCGTCGGCGATCACGTTCGCGGCCGAGTGGTTCGCCGCGGACCGGCTCGCCGGCATCGACCTGCTCCGCCCCGGCGGTCCGCCGGCCGATTTCGACGCCGCGACCGCGTTCGCGGTCTACGCGGTCGGCGTCGTCGTGTCGCTGCCCATGACGCTCGTCCCGCTCGCCGCGCTGTTCGGCGGCGCGTCGTTCGGAGCTTCGTTCGCGGTCTCCGCGAGGGCGTTCGCGAGGGCGCCCGGCGCGTTCGTCGCCTACGGCGCGATCGCGCTCGCGCTCCTCACCGTCGGGCTGCTGACGCTCGGCATCGGGCTGGTGATCGCGCTGCCGCTCATCGCCTGCGCGACCTGGGCTGCGTGGCGCGACTTCGCGCCCGCCGGCGCTACGCCGTCGGCGCCTGCCTGAAGCCCTCGATCCCGATATCGGGTTCGACGTCGTCGACTTCGACCCGATCGACGCGCGCGGAAGGCGGCCCGCGCCGCATCCACGCGAGCGCGCGCCCGACTGCGTCCTCCGGACCCTGCAGCCACGCCTCGACGGTGCCGTCGCGGCGGTTGCGCACCCAGCCCGCCACGCCGAAATCGCGCGCGGCTTCCGCGGTCGCGTAGCGGAATCCCACGCCCTGCACGCGGCCGTGCACGACGATCCGCCGCGCGATCACGGCAGGACGCCGCGCCGCAGCAGGTGGAAGACGGCGGCGAGCGTCTTCGCGTCGGTGACGCCGCCGCGATCCGCCTCGGCGAGCAGATCCGCGCCGCGCATCGCGACGACGTCGAGGTGCTCGTCCTCGTCGAGCTTCCGTCCGACGTGGCGAAGGTCCTCGGCGAGCCACAGATCGATCGCCTCGTTCGAGTAGCCGATGCCGGGATGGACCTCGCCCAGCCGGGTCCAGCGCGCGGCCTCGTAGCCGGTCTCCTCGAGGAGTTCGCGCCGGCCGGTGTCGATCGGCGCCTCGTTCGCGTCGCGCTTGCCTGCCGGGAACTCGACGAATACGCGCCCGACCGGATACCTGAACTGGCGCTCGAGGATCCAGCGGCCGTCCGCGAGCCTGGGCGCGACGAGCACGGCGCCCGGGTGCACGATGTACTCGCGCGTGGCAAGCCGCCCCGAAGGCAATCGCACGGTGTCCTTGCGGACGTGGAGCAATGCTCCGTCGAACACCGGCGTCGAATCCACCCGGGTCTCGATCAGGTTCCCGTCGCCCGTTCGCGCGTCGTCGCTCATGCTCATCTCCGATTCGGGCCCGCCGCAGGGCGGGATGCCGCGTGCGCACCGCGCAGCATCACGTTTCCGGCTCCTCGTCCGCCCAGTCGCGCGGCACCAGGTATCGCTCGTGGAGCCGCGCCTCGGGCGTGCCGGGTGCCGGATGCCAGTCGTAGCGCCACGCCGCACGCGGCGGCATCGACATCAGGATCGCCTCGGCGCGCCCGTTGCTGTGCAGCCCGAACGCGGTCCCGCGGTCCCAGACGAGGTTGAACTCGACGTAGCGGCCGCGCCGGTACGCCTGGAACTCGCGCTCGCGCTCGCCGTACGGATGATCCTTCCGCCGTTCGAGTATCGGGACGTACGCGCCGGCGAACGCGTCGCCGACCGCGCGCACGATCGCGAACGAACGCTCGAAGCCGCCCTCCGCGAGGTCGTCGAAGAAGACGCCGCCCACACCGCGCGGCTCGCGCCGGTGCCTGAGGAAGAAATAGTCGTCGCAGGCCTTCTTCCAGCGCGGGTGGAGTTCCGCGCCGAACGGCGCGAGCGCGTCGCGGCACGCGCGGTGGAACGCGATCGCGTCCTCGTCGAAGCCGTAGACCGGCGTCAGGTCCATGCCTCCGCCGAACCACCAGACCGGCGCTTCCGCGTCGCGCGTGGCGAGAAACATCCGGACGTTCATGTGGACGGTCGGCGCGAAAGGATTGCGCGGGTGGAGGACGAGCGAGACGCCCGTCGCCTGCCACGCGCGGCCCGCGAGCGCGGGTCGTCCGGCGCTCGCCGACGCGGGCAGCGCGTCGCCGCGCACGTCCGAGAAGTTGACGCCACCGCGCTCGAACACGCGGCCGTCCTCGATCACGCGCGAGACTCCGCCGCCGCCTTCCGGCCGGATCCACTCGTCGCGAAGGAAACGGCCGCCGTCGACCGCTTCGAGGCGCGCGACGATGCGTTCCTGCAGGCCGGTCAGGTACGCGCGGACGGCGGCGACGTCCACGGGATCAGCGCCGGCGCGCGGTGACGAAGCGAAGGCGAATCGACGCGGCGCTCACCGTCGCGCCGTAGCACGGTGGCCGATGTCCATCCGGACCTGCATCCCGTCGAACCGGATCTCCGCCACCGCGGCGTAGGCGGCACGCTGCGCGAGGCGGACCGAGTCGCCCAGCGCGGTGACGCACAGCACCCGCCCGCCGCTCGTCACGACGCGATCGCCGTCGAGCGAGGTGCCGGCGTGGAACACCTTCGCGTCGGGATGGCGCGCGGCGTCGACGCGCTCGAGCCCGGAGATCGCGTCGCCCTTGCGCGGCGCATCCGGATAGCCCGGGGCCGCAAGCACGACGCCGAGCGCCGCACGCCGGTCCCAGGTCGCCTCGGCGCGGTCGAGCGTGCCGCGCGCCGCGTGCTCGGCCAGGTCCACGAGGTCGGATTTGAGACGCATGAGGATCGGCTGAGTCTCCGGATCGCCCAGCCGGCAGTTGAACTCGAGCACACGCGGCGTGCCGGTCGCGTCGACCATCACGCCGGCGTAGAGGAAGCCGGTGAACGGGATGCCGTCGGCGGCCATGCCTTCGACCGTCGGCACGACGATCTCGCGCATGATGCGCTTGTGCAGTTCCGGCGTGACCACCGGTGCGGGAGAGTAGGCCCCCATGCCGCCGGTGTTCGGCCCGCTGTCGCCGTCGCGAAGCCGCTTGTGGTCCTGCGAGGACGCGAGCGGGAGCACGGTGCGCCCGTCGCACAGCACGATGAAGCTTGCCTCCTCGCCTTCGAGGAAGTCCTCGACCACCACGCGCGCGCCGGCGACGCCCATCGAGTGCCCGACGATCATCGCGTCGATCGCGGCCTGTGCTTCCGCTACCGACGCGGCGACGACGACGCCCTTGCCGGCGGCGAGCCCGTCCGCCTTCACCACGATCGGCGCGCCCCGCTCCGCCACGTAGGCCTTCGCGAGCGACGCATCGGAGAACGTGCGGTACGCGGCCGTCGGGATGCCGTGCCGCGCCATGAACGCCTTGGCGAAGTCCTTCGACGACTCGAGCTGCGCGGCGGCGCGCGTCGCGCCGACGATCGCGAGGCCCTCGGCGCGGAACGCGTCGACGACGCCGGCGGCGAGCGGCGCCTCGGGGCCGACGAGAGTCAGCGCGATGCGTTCACGCTGCGCGAACGCCACGAGGTCGGGAATCTCCGTGATCGCGACGTTCGCGACGCCAGGCTCGCGCGCGGTGCCCCCGTTGCCCGGCGCGACCCACACCTTCGCGGCGCGGGGCGACTGGGCGGTCTTCCACGCCAGCGCGTGCTCGCGTCCTCCGCCGCCGATGATCAGGACATTCACGCCGGATGGGCGTCGCGCGCCGTCAGAACTGCCAGCGTCCGAAGAAGAACGCGACGTCGCCGTGGTTGATTCCGCCGTTGAGCTTCGGGATGAACGAGCCGAGCAACTCGGCGTTGTGCACCTTGACCGAAGCGAGCGGCAGCGCGGCGGGGAACGGCCAGCCCTTCGCGATGTCGGGCCGCATCATGATGAACACCGTGTAGCCCAGGCCGGCCGCGACCGGCCCCTTCGACGGCCAGTAGGTCATCGCCGCCCAGCCGGCCATCGCGGTGGTCTCGAAGTGCGAGTCGCGGAACGCGAGCGCGTACCAGCTGTAGTTGTCGCCGCGCTCGTCGGTGCGCGCGAAGCCGTAGCCGCCACCCCAGGCGTTCTCGTTCAGCTCCGCGAGCTTCTCCTCGGTCCAGGTGCCGGGGATGTGCCACGCGTAGCCGCTCACGTACCAGGTCGCGCGCCCCTGGAACCACGCGGCCTTGAGACCCTCGCATTGGCGCGCGGCCCAGGCCCACATGCCGCTGCAGTTGACCCACTTTCGCGTGTCCAGCGGCGCATCGACGCTGTCGGCGGAGATGAACGGGTTCGGGTGGGACGCGAGCCACTCGAAGGTCGAGCGGTCCGGAGTGGACCAGTCGGGGGAGGCCGCCTTCGGGTCCGCCTGCTGCGCCATTGCCGTCTGCGCGAGCGCGAAGGTCAGGGCGAGCGCGGCGATCAGGCGTGTCGTCGTCTTCGTCGTCATGCTGTTTCCGGAGTTGACCGGCGTCAGTGGCGGAAGTGCCGGACGCCGGTGAAGACCATCGCGATGCCGCGTTCGTCCGCCGCGGCGATCACCTCGTCGTCGCGCACGCTGCCGCCCGGCTGGATCACCGCGGTCGCGCCCTGATCCGCGACGACGTCGAGCCCGTCGCGGAACGGGAAGAACGCGTCGGAAGCCGCGACCGAGCGCGCGAGATCGAGCTTCGCGCTTGCGGCCTTCGACGCCGCGAGCCGGGTCGAATCGACGCGGCTCATCTGGCCGGCGCCGACGCCGAGCGTCGCGCCGTCCCGGCAGTAGACGATCGCGTTCGACTTGACGAACTTGGCGACGCGCCACGCGAACATCAGGTCGGCGAGTTCGCCCGCATCCGGCCCCCGCCGGGTGACGACCTTGAGTTCCGGGGCCGCGACGTTGCGCGCGTCGCCGGTCTGGACGAGGAGTCCGCCGCCGATGCGCTTGAAGTCGAGCTGAGGCTGCACCGCCGCTCCGGCAGGGATCTCCAGCACGCGGACGTTGCGCTTCTGGCCGATCAGCGCCAGCGCGTCGTCGGTGTAGCCGGGCGCGACCAGCACCTCGACGAACTGCGCGGCCACCGCCTCCAGCGTCGCCGCGTCGACCGCGCGGTTGAAGGCGATGATGCCGCCGAAGGCACTCGTCGGGTCGGTCGCGAACGCGCGCCGGTAGGCCTCGAGGGTCGAGGCACCCAGCGCGACGCCGCAGGGATTCGCGTGCTTGACGATCACGCAGGCGGCGGAGTCGAACGACTTCACGCACTCCCACGCGGCGTCCGCGTCCGCGATGTTGTTGTACGACAGCTCCTTGCCCTGGCGCTGCCGGAAGGTGGCGATCGACCCGGGCACCGGGGCCTCGTCGCGGTAGAACGCGGCCGCCTGGTGCGGATTCTCGCCGTAGCGCAACGCCTGCACGCGCTCGCCTGCGTAGCGGAACGACTGCGGGAACGCCTCCGCGGTGCCGTCGGGCGAGCGCGCGGTGAGCCAGTTCGCGATCGCGCCGTCGTATGCGGCGGTGTGCGCAAACGCCTTGCGCGCGAGCGCGAAACGCGTTGCGTCGGACAGCGCGTTGCCGCTCCGCGCGAGTTCGACGGCGAGCGCCCCGTAGTCCGCGGGGTCCACGACCACGCCGACGTGCTGCCAGTTCTTCGCGGCGGCGCGCACCATCGCCGGGCCGCCGATGTCGATGTTCTCGATCGCGTCGTCGAGCGTGCACCCGGGCTTCGCCACCGTCTCTCGGAACGGATAGAGGTTGACCACCACGAGGTCGATGGGAGGGATGCCGTGCGCCGCGATCGCCTCGGCGTGCGAGGCGAGGTCGCGCCGGGCGAGGATGCCGCCGTGCACCTTCGGGTGCAGCGTCTTCACGCGCCCGTCGAGCATCTCGGGAAAGCCGGTGTAGGTGCCGACGTCGGTCACCGCGAGACCCGCGTCGGCGATCGCCTTCGCGGTACCACCGGTCGACAGGAGCTGCACCCCGCGGCCGGCGAGCGCGCGCGCGAACTCGACGAGCCCCGCCTTGTCCGACACCGACAGCAGCGCCTGCGTGACCGGCGCCGCCATCAGACGAGCTTGTACTTCGCGAGTTTGGCCCGCAGCGTACTGCGGTTCATGCCGAGCATGTCGGCCGCCTGCGTCTGGTTGTGCCCGGCGCGCTCCATGACCGACGCGATCAGAGCGCGCTCGACGTGCCCGATCACCATCTCGTAGAGATCGTGCGGCGGCTCGCCGTCGAGGCGGCGGAAGTACTCGTCGAGCGAGCGCTCGACACTGCGCCCGATGTCGTTGCTGCCGTTCAACTTCGCCTTGCGCGCGCTCACGCGGCCTCCCCGCGAACGCTGGATGCGCGACGCCCCGCAAGCGCCTTCGCGCCGGCGCGGCACAAGTTCCCGGACGGTCCCGCGCCACTCATGCCGCGATAGCCTCCGCGATCCGGCTCGGCGCCGGCGAGTGCGCCGTCCTCCGCGCGGACGCGGATCCTTCGACCACGCGCTCCTCGCGCAGCCGGTCGCCGCGTCGCGCGAGATCGTCGAACCACCGCTCGACCTCGGCGAGCTGCGCGGCCGTCGTCTCGCAGGCGTTGACGGCCCGACGGAAGGCCTCGCCGCCTTCGAGGCCCTCGGCGTACCAGCCCAGGTGCTTGCGCGCGGTGCGCACGCCAACGTCGGGACCGTGGAAGGCGTAGTGGTCGTGGAGGTGGGCGATCACGAGCGTACGGATCTCCGCCACCTCCGGCGGCGGGGCAACCGTGCCGGTGGCGAGGAACTGCGCGATCTCGCGGAAAACCCAGGGCCTCCCCTGCGCCGCGCGTCCGATCATCAGGCCGTCGGCACCGGTTGCGTCGAGGACCTGCTTCGCGCGCCGGGGCGTGTCGATGTCGCCGTTGGCGATCACCGGGATCGCGACCGCGCGCTTGACCTGCGCGAGGGTCGCGTACTCGACGGCGCCGACGAACCCGCAGGCGCGCGTGCGGCCGTGCACCGCCAGCATCGCGATGCCGGAATCCTCGGCGATCCTCGCAATGCGGACCGCGTTGCGCCGGTCCGGCGCGGGACCGGTGCGGATCTTGAGCGTGACCGGCACATCGACCGCCGCGACGACTGCGGCGAGGATCGCCGCGACGCGAGGCTCGTCGGACAGGAGCGCGGAGCCCGCGGCGACGTTGCACACCTTCTTCGCCGGACAGCCCATGTTGATGTCGACGATCTGCGCACCCCGGTCGACGTTGTAGCGCGCGGCATCCGCCATCGTCGCCGGATCCGCGCCCGCGATCTGTACCGCGACCGGCGCGCTCTCGCCGGCGTGGTCGATGCGGCGCAGCGACTTCGCCGTCGCGCGCAGCGCGGGGTTCGACGCCACCATCTCCGACACCGCGTACCCGGCGCCGAGACGCCTGCAGAGCTGGCGGAAGGGCCGGTCGGTGACTCCCGCCATCGGCGCGACGGCAAGGTTGTTCGGCAGCGTGTAGGGACCGATGCGCACGGCGTTCGCGACGACGGGGGATGTTCCGGAGGGACGGGAATTATACCGGCTTTGCCCAGCGCGGGCGCCGCGTGAACCGTGGCGCGCGACGAACGTGCGTTCGCGTTTCCCCCAGTTCCACTCGAACCGGTGGCGCGGCCACACGGCGCCCGCTTCGGGTGCGCGGGCGCCGGCGATCGTGCGGGCCGGCGATGCGCGGCGACGGCAGACCGGCGTCTCGCCGGCGCGTCGATCGCGCCTACGCCCCGAACAGCATCGCCCGCGTGAACGAGCGCTTGAGCGGCGGCACGGCGTCGAGCATCGCGAGCCCGACGCCGCGGGGCCAGCGCACGAACGGCAGGTCGGTTCCGAACAGGTGGACGAGACCGTGCGTGAACGCGACACCGGCCCAGCGGTCCGCCCGTCGCCGCGCGGCGTAGGCTTCGAGCATCGGTCGCGAACCCACGGCGTCGCGGCCGGCGGCGAGGATCGCCCGTTTCAGTTCCCAGGCGTCGCGCAGCCCGACGTTGAATCCCTGTCCTGCGACCGGGTGCAGCGTCTGCGACGCGTTGCCGATCGTGACGATGCGGTTCGAGACCGGCGGCCGCGCGAGTTCCAGCACGAGCGGAAACGACTTGCGTGAGGACACGCGCAGGAAATCGTCGCGCCGGTTGCCGAAGCACGCGGCGAAACGGGAGACGAAGGCGTCGTCGGGCAACGCGAGCATCGACTGGGCTTCGCCCGGGTCGAGCGTCCACACGAAGCCGTAGCGGTCGCCCTCGGGCAGGAGCGCGATGGGGCCGCCGCGCGCGAAGCGTTCGTACGCGACGCCGCCGTGCGGTGCGCGCGTCTCCAGCTTGCCGATCACCGCGACCTGTCCGTAGTCGCGCCGCACGCGCTCGATGCCGGCGAGACCCGCTCCGGTGCCGTCGGCCACCACCGCGAGCCGCGCGGCGATCGGCGTTCCGCCGGCGACCGGCACGATGCTCGCTGATGCCGGGGCGGTCTCGACCCGATCGACGACCACGCCGTAGCGGACGTCCACGCCGGAACGGTCGAGCGCACGGTCGAGCGCGGCCTGCAGCGCGACGTAGGACACGACGTAGCCCAGCGCGGGAAGTCCCGCGTCGGAGGCGTCGAGCGTCGTGGAGCCGAATCCGCCGGACTGCGACACGTCGATCCGGACGATCGGCGTCACCGCGCCGGCAGCCTCCGCGAGCGACGCCCACACGCCGAGGCGCTCGAGGATCAGCCTCGCGCCGTGCGACAGCGCGAGCGAACGATCACCGCGCAGCGTCGCTCCCGGCGCGCGCGCGTCGAGCGCGACCACGTCGAGCCCGCTGTCCGCCAGCGCGAGCGCGAGCGTCGCGCCGACGGGGCCCGCTCCAACGATGCAGAGGTCAGGCATCAGGGATCAGGTATCAGAGGTCAGGAGTCAGAAGCGGCGGCGTCTCCAGTGGCGGCGCATTGCAGCGCCGCTGCACCGTCTCGTTCTGCATGGAGAGTGCGTGGAGTGCGAAGTCGAATTGCCATGCCGCATCGGGTCGCCGCTGATGCCCCGGTACCCGAAGCGCCGCACAATCCGAATTCATGGGTTCAGAAACAAGTACCTTCCAGCGGCGCTGCAATGCGCCGCCACCGGAGACGCCGCCGCTTCTGATTCCTGCTACCTGTTACCTGTTCCCTGAACCGCACGCCGCCTCCACCTCCGCAACCGTCTTCGGCGTTCGCGCGGTGAGGTTCTCGACGCCGTCCGCGGTGACGACGACGTCGTCCTCGATGCGCACGCCGATGCCGGCGAACTCGTCGGGAACGCCCTCGCCCGGCCGGATGTACAGCCCCGGCTCGACGGTGAGGACCATGCCCGGGGCGAGCGCGACCGACGCGCCCTTCTCCTGGTAGAGCCCGGCGTCGTGCACGTCCATGCCCAGCCAGTGGCCGGCGCGGTGCATGTAGAAGCGCTTGTAGCTGCCGCTTTCGAGCGCCGCGTCGAGCGGACCCGCGATCAGCCCGAGTTCGATCAGCCCTTCGGCGAGCACGCGCTCGGCCACCGTGTGGTAGTCGTGGAACGGCACGCCGGGCCGCACCGCGGCGAGGCAGGCCAGCTGCGCCGCCAGCACGACCTCGTAGACCGCCTTCTGCGGCGCGGTGAAACGGCCGTTCACCGGGAACGTGCGCGTGATGTCGGATGCGTAGCCTCGGTACTCGCAACCGGCGTCGATCAGCAGCAGGTCGCCGTCCGCCATCTGCCGGTCGTTCTCGCGGTAGTGGAGCACGCAGGCGTTCGGCCCGCTCGCCACGATCGACGGATAGGCTACCGACTGCGCGCCGTGGCGCAGGAACTCGTGCACCAGCTCCGCCTCGACTTCGTACTCGTGCATCCCTGGCCGCGTGGCGGCCATCGCGCGGGCGTGCGCCACCGACGAGATCTCGCCGGCTCGGCGCATCAGCGCGATCTCGTGCGCGTCCTTGACGAGCCGCATGCGGTCCAGCACGCCCCGCACATCGACGATCGCGTCGGGCGCGGCGACGCCGGTCCGCACGCGCGCGCGCACGTCGTTGAGCGTGCCGGCGACGCGCCGGTCCCACTCGGAAGTCATGCCGACCGGGGTGAACAGCGCAGGGCGGTCGGACGCGAGGTCGGGAAGGCGGTGGTCGAGTTCGGCGATCGGGTAGACCTCGTCGAAGCCGAAGATCTCCTTCGCGGCGTCCGGCCCGTAGCGGAAGCCGTCCCAGATCTCGCGTTCCTCGTTCTTCTCGCGGCAGAACAGCAGGTGGCGGTCACCGTCGCTGCCGGCGACCAGCGCGACCACCGCCTCCGGTTCGGGGAAGCCGGACAGGTAGTAGAAATAGCTGTCGTGGCGATACGGATACAGAGAGTCGCGATTGCGTGCGACTTCGGCGGAGGTGGGAACCACGGCGAGGCCGCCGCCGGAATGCTCGCGCATCGCGGCGATCAGCGCGTCGCGGCGTCCGCGATGGATCTGGTGGACGTTCTTCATGGATTCGCAGGTCGGATGCGCCGCAACGGCGGCTTGCCGGGGCCGGCCATTATAGGGGCGCGGCGGGTCGTCCGGAGGGCTTTGACCCTGCCGGTTCGGGAACGTCGGCCGCGAGGGCGGCTCGCTCGCCTCCGGCGTCGCCGGCACTAGAATCGCCCCATGCCGACCGACCACGAGACTCCGGTGGGCGCCCCGCTGCGCGAGGCGAAGCAGGCGATGCGCCAGGCGATGGCGGCGGCGCGGGACGCGCTCGATCCGGCGTGGCGAAAACGCGCTTCGGCGGCGCTCGTCGACCGGATGACCTCACTCGCCGCGTTCGCCGGCGCGCGCCGCGTGCTGCTGAACGTCCCGTTCCGCAGCGAGTGGGACGCCGCGCCGCTGATCGAACGCGCGCTCGCGCGCGGCAAGGAAGTCCTGCTCCCGCGCGTCGACGAGACCTCGCGTATGCTCGATCTGCGCCGCATCGCCGATCCGGCCGCCGACATCGTGACCGGCTATCGCGGCATTCCGGAACCGGTGGAACGCTGCCCGCGTGCCGACCCGGCCTCCGTCGACTGGGTGCTCGTGCCCGGCGTCGCCTTCGACCGCGAAGGCGGGAGGCTGGGTTACGGAGGCGGCTACTATGACCGGCTCCTGCCACTCCTGTCGCCGCGCGCGGCGCGGGTGGCCGGAGCGTTCTCGATGCAGATCGTCGATCGGGTGCCGTCGGCGCCGCACGATATCCGAATGGACACCGTCGTCACCGAGGCCGAGATCGTGGTGGATCGAAAGGGCAGATCCTGAACCCGACGGCCTCCGGCGTGTCACCGGCGGTCGCGCTCGGCGCGACGCTCGCGATCCAGGTCTACACATCGCTCGCCGGAGCGGCGGCAGCGGTGCTCGCGCCCGAAGTCGCGGCCGACCTCTCCGTCCCGTCGCGCTGGATCGGCGGCTACGTCGGCCTGGTCTACTTCGGCGCGATGAGCGCGAGCCTGCTGTGCGGCGCGTATCTCGCGCGCTACGGTGCGATCCGCGTGTCGCAGGCCTGCGTGGCGCTGTGCGCGCTGGGCATCGCCGGCACGGCGCTCGCGCAGCCGGGATGGCTGCCGGCCGTGGCGGCAGCCGCCGTCGTGCTGGGACTCGGCTACGGACCGATCACGCCCGCGTCGTCGCACATCCTCGCGCGCACCACTCCTGCGTCGCGCATGAGCCTGGTGTTCTCGATCAAGCAGACCGGCGTGCCGGCCGGAGCGGCCCTCGCGGGAGCCGTGTTGCCGGCCGCGGCGCTCGCCTTCGGCTGGCGCTGGACCTTCGCGGCCATTGCGCTTGCCGGCGTCGCGGTGATCGCCGCGGCGCAGCCGATCCGCCGCACGCTCGACACCGGGTTGAGCGCCGATGCCCGTCCGGCGATCGGCAGCGCGCTTGCGGCCGTCGCTGGCGTGCTCCGGGATCCCCGCCTCGCGCCCTTCGCGCTGATCTCGTTCGCGTACGCGGCAACGCAAGTGTCGTTCACCAGTTTCCTCGTCGTGCACCTGACCGGAGTCCTCCAGTGGTCGCTGGTCGCAGCGGGGTTCGCGCTTTCCGCAGGAACGATCGGCGGGGTCGCCGGACGCATCGCCTGGGGCGCGGTGAGCGATCGAACGCGCGCGCCGCGCACCGTTCTCGGCATCATCGGGGTGTCCGGCTCGGTCTGCGCTGCGCTGGCGTCGATCGCGGCACCCGACTGGCCTCCGCTCGCGATCTACGCCCTCGCCGTGGTCTTCGGCGCGACCGCGGTAGGCTGGAACGGCGTGATGCTGGCGGAGATCGCGCGCCTCGCGCCGGCGGGCAACGTCGGACAGGTCACCGGTACGGTAGGGGTCATCACCTTCGGTGGGGTCGTCGCAGGTCCGCCGCTGTTCGCCGCGCTGTCCGCAACGGCCGGGTCGACCCGCGTCGGATTCGCAGCGGTTGCCATGATTTCGGGGCTCTCCGGCGCGGCGTTCCTGTTGCGGCGGCCCGAGTCGTAGACAGGATCCGGGGCGCCATTCCACAGCGCTCTCGCCAAGAGTGTGTGCTTGCTCTTTCCTTGGGCCTGCGGTTCGCGGTGCCGGTGGACGCATATTTTTGGAAATCATTTCCATAATGTGGTAACGTTGTCGCGACTCACGGGAACAGGCGCATCACGCCGCAACGCAGCAATACATGCCGGCGTCCGATCCCTACAATCGGACATCCCGCGCAGCACCCACGCCGTCTTTCTTTGAGGCACGCCGGAGCTTTCGACCATGGACGCCCAAGCGACCCCTCCCCACGACCCCGATCCGCAGGAAACCCGCGAGTGGCTCGACGCCCTGGCCGGCGTGCTCGAGCACGAGGGTCCCGACCGGGCGCACTTCCTGATCGAGAGCCTGATCGACGGGGCGCGCCGCCGCGGCGCGCACATGCCGTTCTCGGCCAACACCGCGTACATCAACACGATCCCCGCCTCGATCCAGCCCCGCATCCCCGGCGACCAGGCGATCGAGCACCGCATCCGCAGCTACGCGCGCTGGAATGCGATGGCGATGGTCGTGCGCGCCAACAAGCACACCAACGTCGGCGGCCACATCGCGAGCTTCGCGTCGGCCGCCACGCTCTACGACGTCGGCTTCAACCACTTCTGGCGCGCGCCCTCGGAAGAGCACGGCGGCGACCTCCTGTTCGTGCAGGGCCACTCGGCGCCGGGCATCTACGCGCGCGCCTACATGCTCGGACGCCTGACCGACGAGCAGATGGACCACTTCCGGCAGGAGGTGGACGGCAAGGGGATCTCGAGCTACCCGCACCCGTGGCTCATGCCGGACTTCTGGCAGTTCCCGACCGTGTCGATGGGCTTGGGGCCCCTGATGGCGATCTACCAGGCGCGGTTCATGAAGTACCTCGAGGACCGCGGCTTCGCGAAGACCGAGGGCCGGAAGGTCTGGTGCTTCTGCGGCGACGGCGAGATGGACGAGCCCGAGTCGATGGGCGCGATCGGCATGGCGTCGCGCGAGACGCTCGACAACCTGATCTTCGTCATCAACTGCAACCTGCAGCGCCTCGACGGGCCGGTGCGCGGCAACGGCAAGATCATCCAGGAACTCGAGAGCGAGTTCCGCGGCGCCGGCTGGAACGTCATCAAGGTCGTCTGGGGCACGCACTGGGACGCGCTCCTCGCCCGCGACACCAAGGGCATCCTGGTCCGCCGGATGATGGAGGCGATCGACGGCGAGTACCAGACGTTCAAGTCGAAGGACGGCGCGTACGTCCGCGAGCACTTCTTCAACACGCCGGAACTGAAGGAACTGGTCGCCGACTGGTCGGACGACGATATCTGGAACCTGAATCGCGGCGGCCACGACCCGCACAAGGTCTACGCCGCGTTCCATGCCGCGGTGAACCACAAGGGCCAGCCGACGGTGATCCTCGCCAAGACCATCAAGGGCTACGGGATGGGCGAGTCCGGCGAAGCGCAGAACATCACGCACCAGCAGAAGAAGATGTCCGGCGGCTCGGTGCGGAACATGCGCGACCGGTTCAACATCCCGGTGCCCGACGAGAAGCTCGACGAGGTGCCGTTCGTGCGCTTCCCCGAGGGCAGCGTCGAACTCGAATACATGCGCGCGCGGCGCAATGCGCTCGGCGGCTACCTGCCCGCGCGCCGCCGCAAGGCCGAGTCGCTGCCGGTGCCGGAACTCGCCGTGTTCGAGCGCTTCCTCAAGAGCACCGAGGAGCGCGAGATCTCGACCACGATGGCGTTCGTCCAGATCCTGCAGACCATCGTGCGCGACAAGGTGCTCGGCCGGCGCGTGGTGCCCATCGTGCCCGACGAGTCGCGCACCTTCGGCATGGAGGGCATGTTCCGGCAGTTGGGCATCTGGAACCAGTTGGGCCAGCTCTACACGCCGCAGGACGCCGACCAGTTGAGCTTCTACAAGGAGGACAAGAAGGGCCAGATCCTGCAGGAGGGGATCAACGAAGCCGGCGCGATGAGCGACTGGATCGCCGCGGCGACGAGCTACTCGACCCACGGCGTGCCGATGATCCCGTGCTACCTGTTCTACTCGATGTTCGGGTTCCAGCGCGTGGGCGATCTCGCCTGGGCCGCGGGCGACATGCGCGCGCGCGGCTTCCTGCTCGGCGGCACGGCGGGACGGACGACGCTGAACGGCGAGGGGCTGCAGCACGAGGACGGCCACTCGCACGTGCTCTCGGCGACGATCCCGAACTGCGTGTCCTACGACCCGACCTTCAGCTTCGAGGTCGCGGTGATCGTGCAGGACGGCCTGCGCCGGATGCTCGCCGAGCAGCACGACTGCTACTACTACCTCACGCTCAACAACGAGAACTACAAGCACCCGGCGATGCCCGAGGGCGCGGCGCCCGACATCATCAAGGGGATGTACCGCTATGCGACCGGCGGCAAGGGCAAGGCGGGACTGCGCGTGCAACTCCTGGGATCCGGCACGATCTTCCGGGAGGCGCTCGAAGCCGCGACGCTCCTTCGCACCGAGTGGGGCATCGAGGCCGACCTCTGGTGCTGCCCGAGCTTCACCGAACTCGCGCGCGACGGGATGGCGGTCGAGCGCTGGAACCTGCTCCACCCGGGCGAGAAGCCGCGCGAGTCGCACGTCGGGCACTGCCTCGAGGGCACCGAGGGCCCGGTGATCGCGGCGACCGACTACATCCGCGCCTACACCGAGCAGATCCGTCCCTACGTGCCTCGCCGCTACGTGGTGCTCGGCACCGACGGCTACGGGCGCTCGGACACGCGCGCGAAGCTGCGGCACTTCTTCGAGGTCGACCGCCACTGGATCGTGCTCGCCGCGCTGAAGGCGCTCGCCGACGACGGCAAGCTCGACCGCTCGAAGGCGGCGGAGGCAATGAAGAAGTACGGGCTCGACCCGGCGAAGCCCGCTCCGTGGACGGTGTAGCGTCTGCGATGCGAACGTCGTCCGCCGCGACTGCGAATGACGCGGGGTCGGCGGCGCGACCATCGCATCGCCGGACTGTCAGGCGGTCGCCGCAAGGGGAATGAAACACCGGGCGAACGGTTCGGGCAAGCGCCCGGTCGAGCGTCACTAGCCAGGATCGAACGATGGGCACAGTCGAGATCAAGGTTCCGGACATCGGCGACTTCACCGATGTCCCGGTGATCGAGGTTCTGGTGAAGGCCGGCGACGCGGTGAAGGTCGACGACTCGCTGGTCACGCTCGAAAGCGACAAGGCGACGATGGACGTGCCGTCGACCGCCGCGGGCGTGGTGAAGTCGGTCGCGGTCAAGGTCGGCGACAAGGTAGGCGAAGGCTCGGTCGTCGTCGTCGTCGAAGCGGCTGCCGCGACCGCGGCTCCGAAACCGTCTCCGGCACCCGCGAAGGCGGCGCCTGCGCCTGCGGCGGCATCTCCCGCCAGGACTTCCGCGCCGGGCGGCGCGATCGAGGTGAAGGTCCCCGACATCGGCGACTTCACCGACGTGCCGGTCATCGAAGTGCTGGTGAAGCCCGGCGATGCGGTCAAGGTCGAGGACGCGCTCGTCACGCTCGAGAGCGACAAGGCGACGATGGACGTGCCCTCGCCGGTCGCCGGAACGATCCGGTCGATCGCGGTCAAGGTCGGCGACAAGGTGAGCGAAGGCCGCGTCGTCGCGGTGATCGACGCCGCCGCGGCTGCGGCCGGAGCTCCCGTCCCCGCCGCGAGCACCGCGCCCGCTGCGCCGGCCGCGCCTCCGGCGACGAAGGCCCCGTCTCCGGGCAATGCCACCGCGGCGCCTGCGCCCGCACCTGCTGCGGCCAGCGCACCGGTCGACGAGAAAGCGTTCAGGGTTGCGCACGCATCGCCGTCGGTGCGCATGATCGCGCGCGAACTGGGCGTCGACGTGTCGAAGGTGACCGGCACCGGCCCCAAGGGCCGCATCCTGGTCGAGGACCTGCGCGCGTTCGTCAAGAAGGTGATGTCCGGACAGGCATCCGCGCCCGCCACGGGCGCGGGCGGCGCGATCAGCGGCGGCGGCGAACTCGCGCTGATCCCGTGGCCGAAGGTCGACTTCGCGAAGTACGGCCCGGTCGAGTCGAAGCCCCTTTCCCGCATCAAGAAGCTCTCGGGCGCGAACCTCGCCCGCAACTGGGTGATGATCCCGCACGTCACGCAGTTCGACGAGGCGGACATCACCGACCTCGAGGCACTGCGCTTGAGGCTCAACAAGGAGAACGAGAAGGCGGGCGTCAAGATCACGATGCTCGCGTTCCTGATCAAGGCGTCGGTCGCGGCGCTGAAGCAGTTCCCCGAGTTCAACGCGTCGCTCGACGGCGAGAACCTCGTGCTCAAGCAGTACTTCCACATCGGCTTCGCCGCGGACACGCCCAAC
>WBZL01002628.1_pt1 | contig 17268 bp, 11 predicted proteins | sample 5204291 | NCBI WGS metagenome assembly WBZL01 (sample SAMN12344345, study PRJNA552823) | activated sludge metagenome | biome: Activated sludge suspended growth; feature: Nitrification reactor; material: Wastewater; isolation source: activated sludge from nitrification reactor of wastewater...
ATTTCCTGAACGTTCGGTGGCAAGAGCATTATCTGATCTTGGAAATAATCTCTGAACTTCATTCTTTACTCTTTTTTACAAAAATACACAAATCGAAAAACTTATTCCTTAGTTCTCGGACAGACTCAGAAGTCCCGACACTACAAAAAAGTTATTGGTCTCGCCCGCATGTGAATTTAAGAGAACTTCCTGTCGTTTCATTGCGGGCTAAGACCAGCAACGGCAGACACCACAAAAACACTTTGTGAAATATTTTCATGCAAACTCTTGTGAATACCAACTACGGCAAAAAAGTTGTGTATCGTACATGATCCGGTTCTCCTTTGTGTTCAGCTCTTGTTCAGGAATAAGTACAAGACCATACCTGAGAACGAAAGAAGCAAAATCAAGTTCAGAATCCTGATCACTTTAGACGATGCGAAATAAGCCGATATCAATGAAATTGTCAGGCCTGCAACAGATGCAATTGCGCAATAGACCAAGACAATAGCTCCTGCAGCCAATCCCTGATCTTTCGCTGCGCCTGTCATTGCGGCTAAGAGTCCACCGCCGAAAAAGGACACAGCAACAGAAAGAAGGTAGAAGATCATGAGTTGAGCAGTAAAGAAATTCTTTTTGCTCAAGAGTCAGAAGTTAAGTACTCTTTCAAAGTTTCCCTTCGCCTGAATCTCCATGCTGAAACTCTCATTCTTTCCTTTATGATCACCCAGACATTCTACTCTGACTTCATATGTTCCGGGACATAAAAGAAATTCTTTCGGATTACTTGAAGCAGACTTATATGTTCTTCCCTGCGCAATGGTTTTGCCGGTTACCGGATCTACTATCTTTACGACCGCGTCAACCAAGCCTGATGCAGAATTTGCACCTACAAATGCCTTACCGGAACTGAAGTTATGTTCAATTGTATTTTGCCCGTCACTCTTGATCTCAAAGCCTTTTATAGTAGTTGTGTTAGCAGAGCCTTCAAGCACCATTGCAGTAATTTCGATGTCATACACGCCGGGGTCAACATCAAAGCTAGTCGGATCGCCGTATGTTCTTGTCGCAGAAACAGTCTTCCCATTAGACAGGATCTTTACAGTCGCATCCCACCCTTCTCCATTGTTTAGCGTTGTTACCTGCAGTTTGCCGCCATCAAAGCTGACTGTCTTCTCAGTTACTCTGTCGTCAAAGCTTTGCACTCCGGTGAGTTTTATCGGCGAGACATCCGTGTTTTCAAGCGGCTTGACAACAATGTCATAAGTTCCCGCGGGCAGATACAAAGATGCCTTGCTCTTATATGTCCTGCCCATGTCAATACGTTCGCTGGATCCCGGAACAAACGCTTCGACGATCGCGTCAATTGGCCGGCCGTTCATGCTTGCAGAAAGAAGAAAGTTGCCGGCTTCCTTATCAATGGAGTTTGACGCTGCATCATTAAGGACAGCGGTAAGCCCCTCTGCATCAGATGCGTCAAAATAATTTCCTCCACCGGCGTCGGCCGCGCATTTGAGTTGCTCGGTTTCTTCCGGTTTAAGTCCGAAACCTATGATGTGCAGACGGAAATCAACGCCATTTTGTTTTGCCGATGCTACAACATCGCAAATATTTCCTCCGCATGATTCCATTCCATCGGTGACGAGAATTATGGTTGCCTTCGTTCCGCTCTTCTTGAGCTCATCTATCACGACCTGCGCTGAATGTGAAAGCGGCGTCACTCCCGTCGGCTTAATCCTGCCGAGCGCCAAGATGACATCTGCTTTGCTTGAATTGCCGGCGTCAACTACGAATTCAACGTCCTTGCAGTCGTCTTTGCTTCTGTGACCATAAACGACGAGTCCGACCTTTTGTTCGGAAGGCAATTTGCCAAGCGATTCTGTCAAAACTCCGAGCGCAACTTCAAACTTCGAATTGTCTTCAATCTTTCCCCACATTGAACCGCTCGCGTCGAAGATGTAGATTATCGGAGAGATCTGCGCCTTAGTCTGACCGGAAAGGAGTCCTGTGATAACAATTACGATGAAGCATAACAAATGCTTTTTCATATTATTGTAATTTAGTTTGAAAGGAATTTGTGAAGATGCTTTCAATCAAAACGAGAAGTTTTTATACTCTTTCACAATTTTGTTCTTCGTATCCCCCGGAGTGGAGAAGTTATGTGAGATAATTTATCTATTTCGGATTAAAATTTCAAACGGATAGAAGAAACACCGCATTGACTCATATTCTTATCTGTCCAAAACGTTTGAAATTCTTTAGGTGAAAAGTGTATAGGCAGAATTTACTCAACATCATCCGGCATTACAATTTCATTATGTGATGTGCGGAGATCTTTTGAGTGATTGATTTCGGAAATGGCTAGGGTAAGTTGTCGGTCTCGCCCGCATTTGAATTGAAGAGAACTTTCTTTAGTTTTGCTGCGGGCTAAGACCAGCAACGGCAGTATAGTTAACATGTGTCGGGACGAAACAGTCTGTCCGAATACATGTCGTCCCCAAGTGTTTCTATCGGGGATAACTCTTATATGGTCGAATTTCGGTGCAGATTCCCGCTAGGAGCACGCGGGAATGACAAACTTTTTGTTTTCGGACAGTCTGGGAAGTCCCGACACCACAAATAATGCTTTATTAGTAATTACATGTGACCCTTTCAGGGTCATGTATATTGCTATTATTGTTCTACAAACATTGAATCCCTTCGGGATTCTTCTTCTCAGCAAGAAATATTTTCACAACAAAATTTATCGTCATTAAAAGCTCATATTTTAAAACAATGCCGAAGGCATCGAATGTTTGTAACAATTGATTCTTTTATCCGCGATGCCGAATGCATCGTATGTTAATTGTGGCGTCAGGACTTTCCTGCCTGCAGCAGGCAGGCCTGCCTGGCGTCAGACAGGCGTCCTGACGCACATAGTTAACATGTGTCGGGACGGAAGTCCCGTCACCACGAAAAAATGTTGTTGGTCTCGCCCGCGTGTGATTTTAAGATAACTTCCTGCCGTTCTCTGCGGGCTAAGACCAGGAACCGCAGAAAATTCTCTCACTTCACCATGACCATTTTACCTTTGCCCTCAAAATTTCCGGCTGAAAATTTATAGAAGTAAACTCCGCTGGGTAATTCTGACCCGTCAAAATTTATTTTGTGATGTCCCGGAGACAATATCCCGTTCCACAATTTCCTTATCTCTCTTCCGTTCAGGTCATATATGCTTATAACTACATTTTCTCTCACTGGCAATACAAATGAAATAGTGGTAACAGGATTAAAAGGATTCGGGTAATTTTGTTCAAGGAAATAATCCAGTGTTCCCACTTGATGAGATGATATCCCCGTCGGCGAAAAATTATAACAATCACTGTAAAATTCTTTTGCCATGTTTGCAACATTTCTTAGAACTGATATGCTGTTTATGTTATTTGTGCCTCTGCCGATTACCTGTGCAAGAATAATAACCTGTGTATCCGAGGGTGAAACATTAACGGGTCCGGTGGACATTACGAATCCTCTGTTAGCAGGTGATGTGTTAATCCAACCTGTACCTGTAACAGGATCTCCTGAGAAGAAATACCGTGTTGTATAACCGGAAGGATGAATGATAGGTGTACCATCAGACCTCAATCCATTCAATACTCTGTATGACTGAATATGATTTGCAGTAAATGCATGTGTGTTATAAGAATACATGCCAACATCCTGGTACCCTGTCTTAACTATGCGTTTATCATTGTAGCAGAATGATACAACATCATTCTGATTTCCTGTATAGTTCAGGGCGCCTTTTAAGAGCACAGTTCCGACAGCCGGAGGACTCGCTCCGTATTGTGGATCATTATTGTTTGAATTATACTGATATCCAAGTTTCATCGAAGAGTCACACCCGGACAAATCATCCTCTGCTGCGCCAACATCATCATCGGTCCAGAATGCAAAAAAGGCATTATTCCAAACACTTGAACTTCTGTTAATGATTATGAACTGACTGAATATTATATGGTGAAGCTCGTTTGTGCTGGCTAATGCAAAGTTAAGTTGCTTCACGTCAGCTTTGAGCGGAGCCGTTGAACCGTTTACAGCATTATGAGAATTCGGATAAGCGTCAGTATAATTGTAAAACATTGTCTGATTTCCAAAGTCGAGTGGCTTCCATGCTTGTGTAAGAGTATCATAATATATAGGTGCGCCTTGGTTTGAATTTCCCAAAATACTGTTAGGCCAATTTAGTCTGTCATTATCGTTGATGCCTCTTGTTAATTTGTAAATTCTGTAGTTCGGATCGTCAAAGCCCTGTGGCAATCCTGCACTATCAGTATAACCTGGCAAATATTCATACTCGAAGCCACAAACTGTCACATTCGTGTCATTACCAACTTTAGCACCAATCCATAATCCGGAAGCATAACGTGCAGTGTGCATTTGAAAATAAAATCCGGCATTACCGGTTGCAGGATCTCGATTGAATGAGCCATTACTTCTGAACCAAGTACTGATTGCGTTAGCATCCAACATTCTGGAATCTACTGTTACAGGGTCTTTGAGACCAAATGCTAATAAGCAAATAAGTGAAAGCAACGATAAACCACAAATAACTATTTTCATTTTTTTAATTCCTCCTTCCTAAAAAATAAACATGCATATTTCTATTTGCAATTGCAGATGAATCTCTTGTCACCGCAGTGTTACGCGCCGACTCTATACAATGGACACAAATTTATTATTTAATTGTGGCGTCAGGACTTTCCTGCCTACCGCAGGCAGCCCTGCCTGGCGTCAGACAGGCGTCCTGACGCAAATAGTTAACATGTGTCGGGACGGAAGTCCCGACACCACGAGTAAAAACTGTAAGCTCCTGCTGAGTTTTTGGTTCCGGGGATGGCGCTATGCATGATGTGATATTGCCGGAGCCAAAAAAAAAGAGCCGTGATGAAATCACCACGGCTCTTTGAACTTAACAGCAAAGTTAAAGAGAACCTGAAAGCTTAAATTACTTTACAAGGATCATTTTCTTAACCTGGCTGAATTTACCCGATTCAAGTCTGTATATATAATTTCCGCTGGACAGTGAAGCGGCATTGAAATTGACCTTATAGAAGCCGGCTGACTTGAACTCATTTACCAATCTTGAAACTTCCTTACCTGACATATCATAGACGGTAAGTGCTGTGAACCCGTCTTCAGGAATTGTGAATTCAATGGTTGTAGTTGGATTGAACGGATTCGGAAAATTCTGAGACAGACTGTAGCTCTCAGGCGCGCCAACATTAACTTCGGAATTCAGATTATAGTAGGTGAAGTTACCGTTAAAGTCGATCTGCTTGAGCCTGTAGCTGTAGCTTCCGCTTCTCAGGCCTTTGTCAGTGAAGCTGTACGAAGTGAGCTCGGAAGTTGTACCATGACCTTCAGCATGTCCGATCTTTGTCCAGTTATTTTCAAAGACAGATCTCTCAATGTCAAAACCTGCATTGTTGATCTCACTTGATGTTACCCAGTTAAGAGTTACATCGCTTCCCGAAACAGTGTGAGTGAATGAAGCCAGTTCAACCGGAAGCGGTACATTCTCATTGACCCAAAGAGCTGCTGCGTCAAAAGCTGCTCCAAATTCACCCGTGAAATATCTTGGATCCTGAAACATTGTAGCCACCCTGTAACCGGTCTCTGCAACACCAATCATTGCAAGCGAATCTGCTGCTGAACTGTTCTGGTATCTGTAAAGTGAAACACCGCCGGTTGACGGGCTGCATCCGTCCGGCCAGTAACCGCCTGAAGGAGGAGAAGATGTCAGGCTTCTTGAGTTACTGACATCAATTCCTGTACCTATGATCGCCGGGCTTGTACTTCCCGGTTTGTTATCAACCCTGTAAATAAATCTGCAATATGTGTCGGCAAATTCAAGGTCGCGTCCGTTACTGCCCAATCGGCTGTAGTTGTATCCCTGGTCTCCTCCGATCATAAGGAGTTTTTTCTTGCTCAGCGATGTGCCGCTTGCAAGCCAGGCCTTAATCTGAGCCCTTGCACCTGCTCCCAGGTATCTGCTTGCAGCAACATCAAAACCGGTCTCCTGAATTATGATGAAGTCGTAAGGAGTAAGATCAGGCAAAGCAGTACTTGTATCAAATGTGACCAATGTGTGAGCGCCTACAACATCAGGAATGTATTTCCTCAATGTGTCACGGTCGGCCTTCTTCTGGGCTATGTTAGTTGCAGATCCAAGAGTTGAATCGTGAACAAGAATAAGCACGTTCAGACCTGAAACTGATTCCGGAGCACCGTTGACACCGGCTGAAGACGAGTTGCTTGAAATCGAAAAAGCATAGAGCAGTATTGCTGACAGCAAGATCGGGAAAAAGTAAATTGTAGCTTTGTTCTTCATTTCTCTTCCTTTCGGTTAATTGATTAATAAAATAGTTAAAATGATTTAACTTGGCTGATTAAAGATACTTTCTATGCCACGTTAGAATCACTTTGGCACAAATTAGTTTTTTAAATCCATAAATTCGAGTAGATTCTCTCCTTACTATAATTGATAGCGCATTGCGGAAAGAAAATCTCAAAACTCGAGTCTTAACATAACTTGAAGTCATAAAGTAAGCCTCCCGTTTATTTTGGTTTTATGAACAAATTAATATTCTTGTCTTCACAGAGTTACCCACCGACTCTATACAATGAACACAAATAATTATTTTGCCGAGGCGGGGTCTCGCCCGCCGGGAAATCTATTTCAGAATCGGAGATGTTGTTGATTCGGTCTAAGACTAACAGCGGCGTAACACTTCGTACAGATGTTGAACAATTGTACATGAGCACAATTATTTCTCTTAAAGAAATGACTCTCATTGCATAACTTGCGCCGGAAATTATGTATATGGAAATAAAATTTCTTAAGGGTGTCGGAGAAAAGAGGGCTGAAGCTTTTGGCAAGATTGGCATTAAGGGCGCGGAAGACTTTCTGAAGTTTGTCCCGCGAACTTACCTGAAGAGAATCAAAGTCAGGGAATGTATTGGCAATATTGACGAAAATGTTGTTCTTTCCGGAGAAGTTATTGACATAACCCATCCGAGAAAACCCAATCAGCCGGTAAAAATTGCTCTCAAAGATAATACTGGAACTGCGGAGATCCCGATCTTCGGCGGCAGTGAATTCAGGAAGAATCAGTTTAGACTGGGAGAAAAGTATTCGTTTTGGATAAAGATAGACAAGGACAGGTTTGTTTCCGGACTCAGACTGAATTACAGAGATCATCTGAAACTCAATGAAGATGAAAATGAAATCAATTATCAGAAGTTTTCGCTTCTGCCTGTGTATGAGTTGTCAGGAATATTGAAGAAGACATGGATAAGACCTTTGTTGCTTTCAAGAATTGTCTTCAATGCATTCAGCTCATTGCTTAAGTCTAACCCGGATGCAATTCCGGAAACACTTCCGGACAGCATTCGCACTAAGCATAGTTTCCCTTCAAAGAAAGAAGCAATTCTCAGAATCAACTTTCCGGTAAACTTCACGGATGTAGAGAATTCAAGAAAGAGGCTGGCATTTGATGAATTGTTCTATCTTGAACTTGTGCTGGCGCTTAAGAAGAAGTCTCTTCAAATGGAAAAGAAGGGAATCAGATTTGAAAGGGATGCTTCCAAGCTTCAAAATGATCTGAGAAAGAATCTGCCGTTTGAACTTACAATGGCTCAGGAAAGGGCAATAAAGGAGATTGGCAATGACATGCGCTCTGACAAATGCATGAATCGCCTGCTTCAGGGTGATGTAGGAAGCGGGAAAACCGTTGTGGCAGTTCACTCAATGCTGACAGCGATAAGCAACGGATATCAGTGCGCATTTATGTGTCCAACTGAAATTTTGGCGGAACAGCATTTCTCCACTCTTTCAAGAATGCTTGAGAATCTGGAATTGAAAGTGTGCTTGCTTGTCGGCAGACAAAAGAAGAAACTGAGAACTGAAATTCTCAATGACATAAAAGACGGGAGAGTCAACATAGTTGTCGGCACACATGCGTTGATTCAGGAGTCAGTTGAGTTTAACAGCCTCGGATTTGTTGTAATAGATGAACAGCATAAATTTGGCGTAATGCAAAGGGCGCGACTTAAAGAAAAAGGTCTGAATCCGGATGTTCTTGTAATGACGGCAACTCCGATTCCAAGGACATTGTCACTCACATATTATGGAGATCTTGATGTTTCCATTATAGATGAACTTCCGCAAAACAGAATTCCTGTAAAGACTGCTCTGAGATTTGACAGCGATAAGGAAGCCATATTCAAATTTGTAAGAGAAGAAGTGAAGAAAGGAAGACAGGCATACATTGTCTTTCCGCTGATTGAGGAATCCGAGAAGCTTGATCTTAAATCGGCCGAGGAGAATTATGAGATACTCAAGACCAGGATATTCCCTGATCTCAGAGTCGGAATGATTCATGGAAGACTTGACCCTTTGGAGAAGGAAAGCATAACAAGCGGATTCAGAAACAGGGAGTTTGACATACTTGTATCAACAACGGTGATAGAAGTCGGAGTTGATATACCAAACGCAACGATCATGATAATTGAAGATGCTCAAAGGTTCGGGCTGTCGCAGTTGCACCAGTTGCGTGGAAGAGTAGGACGCGGCGCCGACCAGTCTTATTGCATACTTATTGCCTCAACAATGGACGAAATTTCCGCAAAGCGGCTGAACATACTTTGCGAGACGACCGACGGATTTAAAATAGCCGAGGCAGACATGGACATACGCGGACCGGGAGAATTCTTTGGAATAAGACAATCCGGCATGCTTAACTTCTCATGCACTGATCTTACAAAGGACAAGGAACTCCTCGAATCAGCAAGGGATGAAGCATTCGGGATCATAGCACGTGACCCTCAGCTTCGGCAGGAAGAGAATCTGATGATAAGATGGACTTTTGAGAAAGAGCATTCGAATTCTTTCTACCTTATGGAGATCGCTTGATGTGCGTTTGCAAATCCTGAGATTTGAATAATGCCATATGTGTCCAAAACGTTCTAAATTTCTTCAGGTGAAATGTTTAAGAAGATATGAAACAAGAAGTTATTCCGCTTTCTTTTGAACGACCAAAAGAAAGCTTGGCAAAGAAAAGTCGCCCGCTGCAGCCTAATTACCTAAAATTGCTCGGTACGGCTACGAGAATTTCAACTCCTCACCCAAACGTTAGCACGTTTGGGTTCGTCAAACAGGAAATTCTCGCTCACGCCGTCCCTCGCAATTTCTTAACGGCAATTAGGCTGAGGCGGGTTGTTTTTCCGAACTGGATATCTTCTAACTTTCCAGTTTGATTTCTTAAGAATTTTCGAAATACAAAAATGTTTTGGACAGCAATGGAATAATGCATTATCTGAGAATCTTTTAAGTTTCGTATTTTCGTCAAATGATTTATTTTAACAAAGCCTTCAAAAATAAGAATTGAGTAATAAGTCCTCCAAGATCGAGATATATATTCCGATTCTCACAATGCTGGTTGACGCATGTGCGATCTTCCTGGCATTTCTGTTGTCTTACTATATCAGATTTGATGTTGCATTCTTCAAAGATCTCTTCCCGGTAACAAAGGGAATTCCCGAGCCGGTCGGATATATTGAATTTGCACTGATGATAATTCCAATATGGCTTTTGGTCTTCCAGTCAAGAAAAATGTACAGGATAAGGCGGAATGTATTTGTACTTGATGAGCTGTTTGTAATAATCAAGTGCGTTACAATAGGTATGCTCTTTGCGATGGGTCTCGTATTTCTTCTCAAGGGAGATTTCCCCTATTCCAGACTTGTCTTTGCTTTGATATGGTTCAATTCCATTATACTAATCACCATCGGAAGATATTTTACTCTGAAGTTTGAGAAGAATCTGTACAACAAAGGAATCGGACTGAACAGGGCGGCTCTGCTGGGCACAAATGAAATGGCAGAAAACATTTATGAAAGATTTTCCAAAGATAAGTTTACGGGATATGATGTTCTGGGGTACTTTGATTATGAGAATTCAGGAGAGAATCATGTATCGGGAAAGTCCCGCCTCGGCAGTTTGAATGACATTCCGGACAAAATTAGGGAACTTGGGATTAGCAAGATCTTCATCTCAATACCCTCTTCACGCCATGATGTTCTTGAAGAACTGTTTCGGATTTGCGAGGGGATAAATGTTGAGTTCATGTACTCTCCCGATTTTGTGGATATGATCACCAGCCGTCTCAAGATAGAGGAAGTTGACGGGATACCGTTCATGAAACTGAAGAAGATACCTATGAATGCATGGAACAGAATCATGAAGAGAACTTTCGACATGGTCTTTTCGCTGCTTTTCATAGTTCTTCTCTCACCTGTGTTGCTGATAATCTCATTGCTTGTAAAATTAACTTCAAAAGGTCCGCTATTCTACAAACAGGAAAGAGTCGGACTTGACGGAAAGAAATTCATGATCTACAAGTTTCGTTCAATGAGAGTTGATGCAGAGCAGAGCGGCCCTCAGATGGCGAAACGCGATGATGACAGATATACTCCAATAGGTGAATTTCTGCGGAAATACAGTTTGGATGAATTGCCTCAGTTCTTTAATGTGCTTGCCGGGAATATGAGCATTGTTGGCCCGCGTCCGGAAAGAGAGTACTTTATAAACTCCATGAAAGAATCCATAAAGCGATATCTCGAAAGGCACCGTGTCAAGTGCGGCATAACCGGCTGGGCGCAGGTTAACGGGGCAAGAGGTTCAGATTCTTCAATGCAGAAGAGGATTGACTATGATATTTATTATATTGAGAACTGGTCAATTGCATTTGATTTGAAGATCATATTTAAAACATTGAAAGAAGTCTTTTTTTCTGAAAGAGCTTTCTGAAAAACAATTTGTGAAATGATAATTGCCATAATTTATTTTCTTCATGCTATCTTTGCTGTTTATGTATTTGCCAGATCGTATCAAAGCGAGGGCTGGCTTCAGGCATTTCTGAACATCGGTTTCATTGTAATACTATTTTCCGTTTCGCTTACTGTTTGTGAGATCTTCACGGGGTTGGTGATTTCCGAAAATGGATATAGTTTCACGGCACCCACAAATTCAGTGCTAATGTTCTTCATGAAAATATCCGGATTTTATGCACAGCAGGGAAGAACCGTTACATTGACACCAAAGGACAGCATTACACTGATTTTTGTAACTCTGATCGAATACTTTTTTTACAAGTTCTATTTCAATAAACTGGCAGTATCTAAACAAGTCGCAAAAAGTTGAATATGCTTTCGCTCGATAAGAGAAAACCTTTTCCCGCAAACGGCAAATTAGTTTGGAGTCTGATAATATTGTTTGCCTCTGTTCTTCTGATTGCAGGAATTTATCCCGATGTCAAATCCGGCGCGGTGTCTTCTAGGGATATTGTGATCGGTTTTTTCACATATAACGGATACGGGAATAATCTCTACATAGATAACGTTAGAACAGGATCTCAGATCAACTATGATGTGAAGGTAACTTCTCTTCTGAATCTGCCTTATGATACTACTTATTCAGTCAAGCAATCAGGAACTGATACTGTCACTCCGCGGATCGGCATTTCAAATGTTGGCAGGGTCGCATCAACAGATTCAATAAGAGTCTATCTTCGTATAGATCCGATCGGATATTTTGACAGCACAAAGATAGCACCAATTGGTTCAGGCGAATCTGTGGCCACATCCCTTAAGACAATTACATATCCAATAGGTCCCGGACTTTACATTTCCGCTTATCTTGGGTATGAACTTGATTCAAACCGGACGAATGACACTCTAAGGCAGTTTTCAATTGTACTTCCGGGATATGAAAGAAATGTCTTGTTTGAAGAGTTCACCTCTAATTCAAGTCCTGCTTGTGCAAACAACAATTCATATCTGAATCAGTTTGTTAACAGTAATTTCGGCAAGGTCTGTGCAATAAAATATCACCTTGGCTTGCTGGGTACCGATTCATTTTACATTGCAAATCCTGTTGATGCCGATGCAAGAAGAAGATACTATTACGCAAGCGCCGTTCCGCTTACCATTGCAGACGGCAAGACGTTCATTTCAATACCTTACGGAGACAGCATAAATCTGTATAATCCATTTAACAACAGGCTTCTTCGGGGCACACCTGTTCAGATTTCGGTTACGGATGAGAGGATTAGCCCGGGGGTCAACAGGGCAACCGCAACTGTTAACATCCTCTCTTCCCTCAAGCCCGGAAATTACAGATTAAGATTTAATGCCGTGGAGAGATATCGTTATGATACACTTCAGGGAAGCAATGGTGAATCAAATTTTTATGACATTTTCAGGGATGTTTATCCCGATACGAATGGAATTCCTATCAATGTTACAAAAGGTACGAATCAGTATTTTGTAACTTACGACATAGATCCGCGATGGCAGGACAGCATGATCTACACTTCTGCCTATATCCAGGATGATGCAACTCGTGAAATCATGAACTGTGCAAAATCCCGTTCAGAAGTTTCAAGTCATGCATACGACAAACCGGTCAACCATTTTGGGAAAGCAGATATCTTTGTTTCAGGCGATCATTCCCGCAGAACCTTTATTGGAGAAGCTGATACAGTTCAGTCAAGTCTAATTGCTGAGCTTTTCGAGGCTTTCTTTCCACCGATCGGATGGAGGATTTTCAATCAGGATGGTTTCATTACATTTGACCAATACACGGGCGTAAACGGACCTTCCATTGGCGGCGTCAAATCTGTAATAATGAATTTTTACGATTATAATATTCCAGGACAAAGAGATTCAATGTATTCAATTTCTTACATGGATCTGTTTCAGTCAGATACCGTCAGGTTTGATTATGCCTATGCTCAATACAACGCAACGAACATAGACAGTCTTTCAGTAAGAATTTCAATTGACGGCGGTATCAGCTTTCCGTTTGAGATATTCAGAAAAGGCGGACTCGGTCTTGCTACTGCACCTCAAACATCCTCATTTTTTGTACCACAAAACAATACACAGTGGAGAAGTTTTTCTTTTCCGCTCAGTTCAATTGTGTCTGCATCTTCAAATGCTACAAAGATTCCGTCAGAGTTTCAGCTGTATCAGAATTTTCCAAACCCCTTCAATCCATCAACCACAATTTCGTTTGCACTTCCTGTGAGGACAAACGCGAAATTGGTAGTCCATGATATTACCGGGAAAGAAATTGCCGTTCTTTCTAAGGGATACTATAACGCCGGTTATCATGAAGTAAAATTTAATGCCGCTAATCTGTCGTCAGGCGTATACTTCTTCAGTCTGAAAACACCCGGTTACATTGCCACAAAGCGAATGGTTCTAATAAAATAATCGGGATGTAAATTTTTTCGACTCTGTTTCCGGAAAGCAATATAAATTCCCTCTTTCCCTATCATCATTAAGACTTATATTCTAAGGTCACACAGCAAAGTTAAACTTTGTGTTATATGCAATTGTCCAATTATAAAAAAACAAATGTCATGAAGAACTTAATTTCCATATTTGCAGCAATTCTATTCGCAATCTTTAACTTTCCCACAAGTGCATCTTCTCAGCTAAGCCAAAGCGATAAAGATGCTCTTATATTTTCAATTCAGGAAGAGAAAGTTGCAAACAATTTCTATGTTGCAATGGAAGCAATGTACGGTCTTAACGTTTTCCGGAATATTTCCGGGAGTGAAGTCACACACATGAATCTTGTCAAATCCCTGATCGAAAAATTCGGAATAGAAAATCCTGTAACCGGCAACTACGAAGCTGCAGGATCATTCAAGGATGCAGGGCTTGAAAAGATCTACAATGATCTTATCAAAAGTGGCAGTGTTTCAGCAACTGAAGCACTGAAAGAATCTGCAAGGTTTGAAGAAATGGATATCCGTGATCTCAAGAAATTTACAGAGGCAACCGATAACAACGACATAAAGAATACATTCAATTTGCTCATCAATGCTTCAGAGAATCATCTCAGAGCATTTGTGAGAAATCTTGAATCAAGAGGAATTAATTACACGCCTCAGTATCTTTCCAAAGATGAATTCGACAAGATAATTTCCTCTTCAAATAAAGGTAATGGTAACAGAGGCAATTGTAATAAGGGCAATGGCAACAGGAGTAATGGCAATCGGGGTAATGGTGACTGTTACTTTGCCAGGTAATTTCGAAGTTCGAAATAGTAACAATGTTGCATAGAAAAATTTAAATCTCATATAAGCACGGGTTTGTTCTCTGAGATACTACTTTCTTTAGAGGACAAACCTTGTCCAACAAGTTTTTGAGTCTTGAATCCTACAAATCAAACAATTCCGATTTTCAGCTGAAGTAAAACCAGGATATATTTGTATAAAATTTTTCAGTAATCTAATTGGAATTAGAAATGAAGAAACACTTCAGTCTTAGGAATGTATCATTCCTTATCTATCTGGCGGTAATATTCGGAATTGCCTATTCAGCTTATTCAAGATCAAACGGTATCACAGGCAGAACTAAGAAAGGCAGCGAGCCCGGCTGCACATGTCACGGTGATAATCCAACAGCGGGAGTGAATGTACAATGGATCGGTCCGGATACGGTAACGGCCGGACAAACAGTAAATTACTCCCTGGTAATTACCGGCGGACCTCTTGTTCGCGCAGGCACCAACATTGCAACAAGGAATGGAGTCTTGACAAATACCGATGCCTCATTGCGGATGCAAAGCGGTGAACTGACGCATGTTTCACCTAAACAACCTTCCGGAGGAAATGTAACTTTTCCATTCTCCTACAGAGCTCCTAATGCTCCCGGACTTGATACAATCTTTGCAAACGGAAATAGCGTTAACTTCGATGATGAAAATTCAGGTGACAGCTGGAATTTTGCATCAAACAGAAGAGTGGTGGTAAGAACTGCAACAGGAGTCACTTCCAACACCGGATTGCCGTTGGAATTTGCACTGAGCCAGAATTATCCGAATCCTTTCAATCCTGAAACGAATATCACCTTTTCTTTGATCAGCAAGAACAGAACTACTCTTGAGATAACTGATATAACGGGAAGGGTTGTTGCTTCACTTGTCAACGAGATTCTTCCGGCAGGTATCTATACTGCGAAATGGAATGCGGCAAACCATCCGAGCGGAATCTATTTCTACAAACTTGTATCAGGGAATAACAGAGACATCAAGAAACTTACTTTGATCAAATAGGGTTAATCAGATTGTAGTTCCTGAGCGAAATGCCTGCAATGACTTCATGTGTTGCAGGTGTTTCTTTTTTATGAGTTAAGTATAACTAAATCCATTTCTATCGCACGTTGTTTTTCATAACTTATTTCAAGGATTTCTATAACCAAATCAAACAATCAAAAATGGCAGCACTTAGACTCGGAGACACCGCTCCGAATTTTTTGGCTAAGACAACTGAGGGTGAATTCATGTTTCACGAATGGCTTGGTGACAAATGGGGAGTTTTATTCTCGCATCCTGCTGACTTCACTCCGGTTTGCACGACTGAATTGGGAATGGTTTCAAAACTCAAGAGTGAATTTGAAAAGAGAAATGTTAAAGTGATTGGATTGAGTGTGGATCCTTTGGACTCTCACAACGAGTGGATCAAGGACATCAATGAAACGCAGAATACAACCATGAACTTTCCAATGATCGCTGATGAGGACAAGTATGTTGCAAATCTGTATGACATGATCCACCCGAATGCAGACAACAATCTTACCGTAAGATCTGTTTTTGTAATTGGACCGGACAAGAAGATCAAACTGACACTTACATATCCAGCTTCTACCGGCAGAGACTTCTATGAGATCCTCAGGGTTATCGACTCACTTCAGCTTACTTCTGAACACTTTGTTGCAACACCTGTTAATTGGAAAGACGGGGATGATTGTATTATTGTCAATTCTCTTTCTGATGAAGAGGCCGAAAAGAAATTTCCGAAGGGATTCAAGAAAATAAAACCGTATTTAAGGGTTACACCGCAGCCGAATAAATAAGTTGCGGCGAAGCCGTCCCTTCGGGAAAAATTGAAAGTTGAAAATTGAAAATTGAAAATGCCCCGATGGGATTCCTTAGGAAAGAGTTTGTGGTGAAATTGAGTTTTGGGAAAATTGCATATTGAGATCAAATGGATTCAATTCCTAATTCCCAATTCTCAATTCTTAATTGAAAAAGCAGCCCCCGACCCTCGGCAGTGACTGCTTTCTGTTTGGAGCCGGCATTGAACCGCCGGCTCATTTGTATTTGATAACTCTCTTCCTTTTGATCAGAGAACTGCCCGGCTTGTAGTTGCAAGAAATGAATCTCCTCAATATCACTATCATCAATATTTGAAGCCATAGACCGGAAGCATAACGCGAATATGTGTTGCATAAATTTTAAGTATCGCGCCCGGAGTTGCCGGTTGAATGACTCTGATCTATACTTCCGTTATTAACAAACTGATCACTAATAATTGTCTGACCCATTCCCCTGTTGCTTATCACAGAAAGATCCGGTAGCACAGCTCTATCTCATTACGCAATTGCTAATGTTTCCATACAAGAGAACGAATCAGATTAATTTCAATCATCGACATTGGCACGAAGAGTAATCTTCCCGTTAACTGCTCTAACGTAGGATTAAGCAATAGCATTGTCAAAGATTTTTTTCTGAGTTTTCTTGCATGTTTTAAGTGTTGTTTTTCATCGCAATTCAGCAGCAACTGTGAATCTACTCTAAAATTGAGGTTTATTTACGAATTTCTTTGGACGCAATTTTCTATTTTCCCAATTTTTCGGGCACCAATTTTTCTTTTGATATGCCAAATCTTTTTGTTCACAATTACTATATTATGATTCTGAGCAAAAAATTAGAGAGCTAACCGCAGAGTACACAGAGTTTTCGCAGAGGACGCAGAGTTTGAATAGCAGATCTATTTTTGTTGCCAATAACTGCTCAGCGCACTCTGCGCCTGCTTTGCGAACTCCGCGGTTAGTAAACACTTTTCTTTGTGTGGCGTCAGGACTTTCGTCCTGACGCAAGTTTAATTTCCGGCACTTATTCACTTGAGTCAAATATTTCCACTCTTCCGTAACTGAAATCAAGTCCGGCGTAAAAAGGCCTAATTGTTAATGTGTCAGGACGAAAGTCGTGACACCACAAGGAAATAACTCCTGCCTTAAAAAAACTGATTCTCATAGCGTCAGGACGAAAGAGTCTGTCCGAGAACTAAGGAATAAGTTTTTCGATTTGTGTATTTTTGTAAAAAAGAGTAAAGAATGAAGTTCAGAGATTATTTCCAAGATCAGATAATGCTCTTGCCACCGAACGTT